>Ga0126369_10002900_pt1 | contig 12306 bp, 9 predicted proteins | sample PanSoiMetaPlot_1_FD_109646 | JGI IMG/M metagenome (GOLD analysis project Ga0126369, IMG submission 109646) | Tropical forest soil microbial communities from Panama - MetaG Plot_1 | ecosystem: Environmental > Terrestrial > Soil > Tropical forest > Bulk soil | place: Panama | collected 2016-02-17 | reverse complement strand
ATACCATTCGTCGATCAATTTCTTTTGCGCGGGACTCAGCTCTTCGTAGGTGCCGTGGAATTCCTGCGGCGTAACTGTACCTTTGTTGTTGGCAATAAGCGTTGATGCCAACAAAAGCACCAGCGTACCGGTAGATCGCCTGAGCATCTGCTTCTCCCTGAGATCGATCCATCAAACCAAAATCAAGACGTGCAGTCAGGTTGCCTCTGATCTGCAGCAAAGATCTGCTGCCTATTCAGGGGCAGTCGATTCGCCACATAGTACCAGCTACGAAAAACGTCCTGGCCGGTCAGTCCCGCCACACAAAGAAGGAGCGAGCATTCCACCCAGAATGCCTGACAGACTAAAGGAAATTCCTGTGCCAGAGTATCTGAATTTTGTCGGAATGGTCATTAAGGCTAAGACCGGGGCAAGCCAGTGCAACAATCCGATGCCAACGAAGCTGAGGGGGATTTGCAAGACCATCAGGAGCACAATGCGCTTGCTCAGAACGGCCCAACACGAATGGATAGGAGACCAGCGTTGTCACGCCAATAGCAACGTATGCGGCAAGTTGAGCGACTCGCTGCCCAAGCGATTCCCACCAATGACTGACTACTCCACGAATAGGGTCCAGCTGTCGGCCTGGTCTCCGGATGGCAAACTAGTGGCTTTCTCCGAAGCCAACGCGGAGGGCCGAAATGAGAAATGACGGGCGTAAGAACACTTACAACAACCTCGTCCTGGGGGCAACCATGCGCGTGCTCCGGTTTGCGAAGGTCTGGCGGCGAATTCGAGATGACGTGACCAGACTCCCCGAAGGGAACAACAAACCCGTAGCACGAGTCTTGCAGTTACAAGAGAAAAGGAGACTCTTCGAGGTTGCCAAAAGCAACCTTAACTGGACTAGCGCATATGCCGCTGCGCTGATTGCTACGAGCACGACGGCAAGGGGCGCCGACTTGCGGGTCCTACGATGGTCTGACGTCGACCTTTTGAAGGTACGATGAAGATTCCTGACAGCAAGAGCGCGGCGGGTAAGCGGCGCATTCCGCTGAATTCTGATGCTATCCACGGCTTCCGTCTTCTCGTCGATCGGGCCACCAAACTCGGAATCGCCCGTGCGGAATGCTATGTATTTCCTTCCTGCGAAAACGCGCACATCGATGCAGCACGCCCGCAAAAGTCATGGCGCACGGCGTGGCGGAATCTCACTCTGGCCGCTGGGTTCAAAGGGCTTCGGTTCCACGATCTTCGGCATCAGTGCATTACGGAGCTACTTGAAGGTGGCGCTCCTGAGGCAGCTGTTCTAAGCATTGCGGGGCATGTCTCACGAAAGATGATGGAACACTACAGCCACATCCGCATGGAAGCAAAACGAAAGGCTCTTGAAGGGCTGCCTCCGGTCGTAGCCGTCGAACCCGAGTTCGATTCCGCGGAGCCAAGGGTGCACTAATCGCTTCTGTGTTGAACTCCGTGTTGAACTCGGTCGCGAAGACTCGATTCGGTCCCACTAAGTTGTTGAAATGAATGGTAGGCCCGTGGGGACTCGAACCCCAGACCTCTACCGTGTCAAGGTAGCGCTCTAACCAACTGAGCTACGGGCCTAATGCAGCAAAATCATTCGGTTAGGCAATTTTGATTGTAACCCACGTCCGGCTTGGTGCACAAATTGGTGCACACCTGTCTGAATTCTTGTGTAGCGACTCTCGCCAAAGCTCCCCGCTATGCTTCCGGTCGGATATGACCATAACGCTTGGCCATTCACCCGGCGGTATTGGCCGACCATCCAAGAAATCTGCGCCACAACTGCAACAGGCGTCCCCTGTTTGAAGAGCCTCGGGGAGTGCCCGAGATCTTGGAAACGACGTGTTTCCAGTCGATTCTTGATGTCCGGTATTTTGGTTCCGCATCCCACGTTGCGACGCTTTTTCCCGGGATTCCGAGTCTCGCCGCACGCCGAGCTCTGGATCGATCCTGTGATGCGCCGTGCGCCAGTTCGAAAGTGGCGCGACTAAAGGCAGTTTGCACTTCGAGATCCTTGCTCAGTGTCCGTCGTCTCCGCAGACGCCAGGCTTCTATTCTCGATGTGTATAAAGGCAGTCAAACCTCCTTCGTCTTTTCTACGATGCTAACTTCGCCGATGCTAGGTGTTCAACACGTTTCCAAGGCGCGAACGCATTCCTCGTCCGCATCAACACCGGCGCGAGTTCAGGCAAGTGCCGCAAAAGGACGGTGGTCATGTTGTTGTCATCGATCCAGCCCATTCCGGGCTGTGTATACACTGCCGGCGTGTAGTCGGTTGTGAAATATCGGTCACTCTTGAGACGCCGCGACGCCATAAGGATGAAGACGCGGAAGGCCGTATCGCTAAATCCGAATCCCTCAGGCGGCTTCTCGGCATACATGCCAACCATCAGGTCGACCTTGTCCGGATGACCGTAGACCTCATGCAATTCGCGAGCAAGTTCCGGATCATCCGTCATCTGTTCGAAAGAGCGAACTCGGGACATATGAAACAGCTCCCGGAAACGGTTGTACCGCGGCACGCCCCGTTCACGGTCGCGCAGAATGTCGATGCTTGCCAGATCGATCAGTTCTTCTACGTTCGGGCCGTTACGGCGAGGCATCCGGCGCATCCAATTCGGAAAATTGCGCAGCGTGACCGCGCCAGGGCTTTGCGTGCCGAAGCTGTAGATTAAGTCAAGGTAGGTCGTCCCGTCGCTTCCGAGCGCGTTGCTCATCGCGTGTGGGCCGACGATGACGTTGGAGTCGCTTGGGTCGTCCGATTCAAATTTCAGCAGTCGGCCTTTTCGCCCGTCCTCTGCGAACAGAATCTGGATGTCGTTAGGCATGAGGGGGTGCAGGCGATACACCGCGACAAACTCTTCTGTCAAACAGTAATCCGCGCCGGTTTGGTTGGTTTGTGAACCGGGAATGCCGCTGATCTCTTCGCTCTCACTAATGCGTCCAAAAGTCTTCTTGACTGCTGCTCCCGCCAGTCCGGACCAGTTCGCGTTCATTCCTACCTGCAAGGCGGGGTGCGCCAGGATGGCCGTCGTCCAGTCCACGGTGTGGATCTTGGCCATCAAGGCGCTATTCACAAGGCGAGCCGCACGGAAGACCTCTTCGTCAGAATTCGGGTGGTTTCTCCATTCTGGAAATGCCTGCAGAAGGTGGTCGCAAATCGCGTTATGTTCTAGAGTAAAGAGGTTGTGTAGGAGACTAAGTCCCAACCACCAGTTCGAAGTCAAGCCGGTGCTTTCCACTCCGGTTGGGTCCAGCGGAATCAGCTTAGTCTTTGGATCAATCCGAAGCTTCCCCTCTTTGCCGCAGCGATACTTCATTCCGGCCTTGGGACTATCCCCGTAGATCTGCGAACTGTCCCACCAGTGCGTCTCGGCATTGGCATACGTCACTGGACCTGAACCGTCGTTAAATCTGCGTGTGGGGTCGGGTCGGGTGCGGCGGACCAGCATTTTTCCATTGGGCCACGAGTCACCGGGAGGCAGTGGCACATCGAACGGATCGTCGTCCATGGGCCGCGGCGAACCATGGTTAAACCAGTCGTGCGTCTGAAATTGGACCCAGGCTGCTGCAAGTAGGTTGAGGATGCTGGCCGGCTTAAAGTCATCCGTGCCATCCCTCGTCACCGGTCGCGCCAGTAGTCGGTTGCTAACCAGACGCGGACTCGGTTCAAGAATTCCTGCATCGCGCGTCGCGTCCACTTCGCTCAGCGGAATGTTCCGTCCAAAACGCGCGCCCGGATTGCTCAGCGTGAACTCCGAGTTGTTGAAGGGATCTGCCGTGTTTACGCTGGCATTGCCCATCGTCGGTTTCGATAGATCGTTGTATTGCCCGTCTTCCTCGCGCTCAGTCAGGAAAGCAGACCGGAACGGAACCGTTGAGCGGAGACCGCTCGGATTCGTGACGGCGATGTCCGACGTATTGTGCAGGTTTTTTGCGCGCAGCACATCGCGCAGCACAGCTAGGTTGGCCACCGCCAAAAATGTCGGCAACCTGTGCCATACGACAAACAGGTTCAGGAACTGGAATGTCTTGACATACAAAACCGAGATCAAGGATTTTGGATCACTTTCACGAATGATAGAAGACAGCAGAAAGCAGACAACCACAGCCATGAACATGGCAACCCCGAGAATATGTGCCACCATGCTGGCCGTCGCCGCCAACGCAAATGCCCCGAAAAACATGATAAACACGAGCAAGTGTACCGCACCCCGTTGCACTCGCACCCATTTATGGTCTGGGACCAGCCACGCTAGCAACACATCCAGCCCCCACCAAGCCGAGAGAAGAAGGTCCGGCCCCGGATGTTCGACTACTCTTTGGGGATCGACCGCAATGCCCGCTTGGCTATGGAAGATCTCGGCCCAGTTCAGATGGAACGTGGCAAAAACCGTCCAACAAATGTGCGTGAGGAACGCCAGATAGCTGAAAGTCCAGAATGCCCGCCAATAGCTATTGGCAGCGTCAGCACGCGAGAAAACATGGAAGCACAAGGCAGGCGTCAGCAGGATGATACTCACCCAGATCGTGAAGATCACGCGATAGTAGAGCAGGGTGTGGACGGGGAGCCCCGGTGCGGCGTGCGCGTTGAGTCGCGCCTGCAGTTCGGCACCGCCATGAGCCAAACCCATCAATAGGATGAACAATGCGAAGACGAACCAAATCCTTGCACGAGACTGGCCGGGAGATTCTGTTGGAGTATCCATAATCAATGTGCTCCTCTTCTGTCTAGCCCCCCGCAGCACGCTAGGTGTCCCAACGCTGCTGGTGCTCACTTGGGTATCGGTGCAACCCCTTGAAAAGAGTGTCGTAGTACTGCAAATCTAGGCGGTGCTTTTGCAGCCAAACACCAGGCGCATACATCCTACCTGAATGAAAAAGCCAGAGCCTCTGAGTTACGCAAAGGGGACGTTATGGTTGATGACAGGAAAGAGTTGACGAAATGGCGGAAACACCCTATGTACGCGATGAATTTGTGGGCGACAATCCACGATCGAGTAGTCGGACGGAATGAAGCGCGGCACGTCAGCCTTGCTTGCAGCGTCGAGGAGAACCGTCTGCGTTTCGACGATCACGTCCCGCAATCCCTGCAGCGCGGACACCACGCAGGACGCACACTTGCATGCCGTTGTCATTTGAGAAGTACTGCTCAAGTCGATGCTGGCAATCGTTACGCCGAGCTCCTGCGATCTCAAGCTTGTCTCGCGCAGTGCCGCGGCGAATAAGCGGTTATACGCTGGCTCCCCGCTTGAGCAAAGCTCTCGCGATGCGTCTGCCGAGACAACCGGTAGCTCCCGCCACGACGATTGTCGAGTCATTCATGATTCCGATATTAGAGAAAGGACACCTTGGATGCAAAGTGGGCGCAGATCCGAGCCGCCCGAGAATATGTAGGAGATAAGACTTCACTGGGCAGGCCAACGCCCTTCGAGGCGGTGATGTTCTCAGCTGCCTGACGGACTTCAGATGGAAGCCACGTGGAAAGGGGATGGTACCAACTCTGTGCGTCCCCGACGCGGTGTGTGTTCCTCGGTAAAGCAGCGAGAGTCTCTTTGTGCAGAGGATGCGTGATACGAACGATAGCTGGCCAGAGTCGGCGATGAACGTAGGTAATCTTTCCGCCCACCAAACGGCACACGAGGATCTGATCGCAATCGCGTACGGTGCGAGTTGACTGGGAGATTGCGCGCCCCTTCTTCTGTCCCTACCAACTGCCGTGTATCCGTTCCCAGGCTGGGGCGTTGGCCAGCGCGAAACCATCGTCCCGATTGCCGATGCCGGAGTTACCAAGCGCTGACTAGAATTGAAACTCCGAATGTGGCCAAAATCGCGCAGACCGCATCTTATATTTCCGTTGAGACATTAGAAGAGGAAAACATGGCCAAATATGAAATTCAAAACAAATGTGGCGCGCCTCCGCGTGGAGCGTACTCCCAGGGATGGCGGGCTGGAGATTTCATCTTCGTGACCGGGACGGGACCCATAGATCCATCCACCGGAAATCTCGTAGGCGATACCATCGAGCAGCAGACCGCGCAAACCATCGACAACATCTCCGCCGTTCTCGAGGCTGACGGCGCTTCGCTTCGCGATGTGGTCAAAGTCACCGTCCACCTTAGCGACACCAATCATTTCGCCCGTTACAATTCGGTATATGGACAGCGCTTTTCGCAGCCTTATCCTGTGCGCACGACGGTTGGCAGCAACCTGGGCCACACCCCCGGGATGCTGATCGAAATCGATTGCATCGCCTACAGCAGAGAAAAAACGAGCAAGAGGGGCGCTGCAATGAAGCGGGCGGTAGGTCGAAGAAAGTAGGAGTCAACGTACTACTGAATGAGGGAGCGACTCAGAGCGAGCTCGGCCATTGAGGAATCAGGTTTTGCAGCTTCTCCACAGTTCCTTAACCGCTGACGTGAACTGTTTGGTTAGTCGCCTGCAGCAGCGGGGCCTCGCGCCCGCGTGCCGAGACCCTTTCTACCGACTTGACCTCGCCATCCCGCACCAGCAGAGCACAATCGAAATTGTTCACGGTCGGGCAAACATGCCGCGGAAGGAGATGGAGCACTTCCCCCACCTGCGGGCCCGTGGCCCCTTCCCGCAATGCCATTGGCAGATGCTCTTCACTGGGTGAGAGCGGCGTCAGTTCCGAATGCCCAACGACCACGCACGTGGGAACGCCGGCATCGGCTGAGACACTCTTGTGTCCAGCATCGCAGGTGACGATTCCGGCGCGCGGCTGGCTAACCACGCGGGTCAAGACCAGCACTGCCGGCCGGTAGCCGTAATCACCGGGAAGCTGCGCCAGACTGGTGGCATCGCAATAAACGACAGTCCCGGGCGAAACGCGATGGATGAACCCTCCCCTGCGGAATCCTTCGTAGGAAAGCGCGCACGGAAACGTCGGCGTTCCCGCTGTGACCACTTCCGGCACACGCATGCCGCTGCGCTCGAGCTCACGCACAACATTGAGAAGGCGTTCATAGCCGGCATGCGCCATCACAGTCCGTTCGCGCAGTTCTAACCCGCCATAATGACCATCGTAGTAGTGGAGGCCGCGGAACTCCAGCCCCTGGTTGCCAATCGCACGACATAGGTCAACAACCTTGTCGCTGTGGTTTTGCTCCATGCCAGTCCGATCCATACCAGAATTCATGTCGAGAAAGACACCAACCCGGCTGCCGCGCCATTGCCCCACTTGCTGTTCGTTCTCAGCCAGGACAGAAATGCGCAGCTGTGGGAACTGATCGGCGATTTCCCTGACCCGCCGCGCATTTGCCCCCATCGCTGGATAGGCGAAGAGTACATCTCCCGCGCCACTGCCGCAGGCCACTAGCAGTTCCAGAGTGGTCGCACATTTGAAATGGCGTATGCCACGCTCGACCAGCACGCGGAGCGTGTAGCCCAGTTTTGCGGTCTTGATGTGCACGCGCCAGCGACTCGCGTCGCCGTCCAACAACTCCAAGGTGCGCTCGACGTTGGAGGCAACGATTTCTGGATAAAGGAGCAGCGCAGGGGTAAGCACGTCATCGAGAGAGGAAGCGCAGTAGCGTTGGTCCGAGGCGAATTCGCTCAGCATGGACTTTTGCGTAGCCATTCCAGCTTCGATGATAGCGCGTAAACGCGACTCAGGCCACATAACCTCAAACCACTTCGCTGCGCGCCAGCTAACAGGCAAAGTTGATTGACCCACTGAATCCCGGATAGTAGGCTCTGTCAACCTTTGTGAGCGCGACGCGTCCCAATCTGACAGAACAACCCGAACGATCTGACTTAATTCGGAGCCTTGGTCTGTGGTCGGCCACTGCAATCGTGATTGGCGATACAATCGGCACGGGCATTTTTCTCGTCACCAGCGACATGGCCCGCGCCGTGGGCACAGCCACCCTGGTCTTTACTGCTTGGATCATCGGCGGACTCATCGTGTTGTGTGGCGCACCCTGCTACGCCGAACTAGGGGCGGCATTCCCACAGGCAGGCGGCCCTTACGTCTACCTCAACCGCGGTCTCGGTCCTCTTTGGGGATTTCTTTTCGGCTGGATGAGCTCGTTTCTGGAACGGCCTGTGGGTATGGCCACGTTGGCAGCCGGATTTCTACGATTCCTCGGTTTCCTCTTCCCGGTTGTAGCTGCCCCCTTGTTTACGTGCCATTTCGGACGATTCGATTTCACCTTCACGGTGGCTCAGCCGCTCGCAGCGCTGGTGGTGGTGACTGTCACCGCTATCAACTATTTGAGTGTGCGCATCGGCGGCGCTATCCAGGTGGTGCTGACATCCCTGAAGATGGGTACGATCGCTGTGATTGTGGTCGCAGGTGTGTTATACGGAAAGCACACGGCAATCGACGCCGCGACGCAATTCACCCACCTAGGTTTAGGAACGATCAGTGGCTTTCTGACCGCCCTGGTTCCTGCTATGTGGGCCTACAACGGTTTCAATGACCTCGGTCACGTTGGCGAAGAAATTGCTCACCCTCAGAAGAACATCCCGCGAGCCATCATCCTTGGACTGCTCACTGTGGCCGGTCTGTACCTGCTTGCAAATGTTGTTTACTTCCATAGTTTGCCATTCGCAAAGCTGATGCAGTCACAGCACGTCGCCTCGGATGTGGTGCAGTCGTTCGCCGGCTCTGGAGGGGCGACTGGGTTGACGGTAGCCATGGCCATCTCCGCTCTCGGAGCGCTCCACGTGGTAGTTTTAACCGGCGCCCGCATTCCCTACGCCATGGCTCGTGATGGCGTGTTCTTTCAATTCGCCAAGCGCGTTCAACCGTCGTTTCACACCCCCAGTGGCGCGCTGATCTTTCTCGGATCCCTAGCCGCGCTGCTTGCACTCAGCGGGACTTATGAAGAGCTCTATTCGCTGTTTGTCTTTGGCGCGTGGATTTTCTTCGCGTTAACTGCGATTGCTCTTTTTCGTTTGCGCAGAAAAGAGCCCAACCTATCCCGGCCGTACCGCGCCTGGGGCCATCCCTGGACGACGCTCATCTTTTTGATTGCCGCAGTTGCCCTCACAGTGAACTTGTGGATGGTCCGACCCGTGCGCTCCTCGCTGGGACTGGCAGTGATCCTGGGAGGCGTTCCCTTCTTCTACCTCTGGCGCAAGGCGCCTCGGGCCTCCACCGAATCCAGCGAACCGAAGGCGATGGTGACCGAGTGACGAGCAAACCGCAAATTATCCCGGACAAGAAATCCGGTTGGAGGGTCAGCGACGCCGTTTCTGAAGAGTGTGACGCTTGAGGGAGTTTTCTACCTGGAACGAGAGGCCCACGTGGCTCGGATATAGGGTGGTAGCACCAGATCGCGGAGTAAATGTCTTTTTTTTGAAGTGTTACGGTAGCGCTCTAAGCAACTGCGCTACGGGCCTACAAGCACTCCAGAATATCACGCCTGCGAACCCGAGAGAATTTCGTCCATACTCTTCCACTCCGATTCATTCGCGGGTTGCCATGCGGCTCCTAAGCTACGCACTGCGCTCTGCACCTCGGCAAAAGACCGGACCGCTAGCACCTTCCGCAATCGCAGCCACTCATCGCGGACATTCTGAACCTCGTCACCGCTCGCTTCGGCGACAAACGCTTTCACGGCTTCACCGGCCGACTCATATTCTTCCGCAAAATCCTCGTGCAAATACGCGGAAAACAATTCCTGCAGCGCAGGATAATCATTCGGATCGAACCCCTTCTTCTCTTCGTGCTTCATCTGCGAGCCTCCGGGTATGCCGTCAGCACGTAGAAACTCTCCGGTCCATCGGCGCGCAGCACGATCACCGCATCAGTGCACGTCACCGGAGCGCTCTCCCCTCGCCGCAAGCTGCGTCCGATCGGCCGCTCCGCGGAATAGTGCAGTGCCAGGTTCGCGCGCGGGTAGCCTCGCCTCATCCAACTCTCAATGCGCCCGCGCTCGGCATGCAGCGCTTCCGCCATCGTTTCTTCCGCCACCTCGCGATCCGTCCACGTGGACGTCGCCGAGATATTGCGCTCGCGTTCCAGCCGCTCTTCCAGTTCCTCGTCGGTCCGCGCCACATGCCGACTCAGCGTGTGCCCGCCGCGTCCCTCGTCGCGCCCCAGATCGTAGCGCAGCTGCACAGCTTTCGCCCCGCCCGCTGTTTGACTAGGGCTACTGCTTTCGGCGCCGCCGTTACTGAGCGTCGGAGCGCTTCCGCACCCGGCCACATGCAAGGCTGCCAAGCACAGCAGCGCGGCAATCGCGCTAACAATCCAAGCCCGTGCGAGCCTCTTGTTCACGTCTAATCGCTCCCGATTCTCCCAACTCATCATCGCATCGCCACAACGTCGCACCGGCGCGCCTCGAGTATACGCAAATCCCTCGCACACTCGCAGCCCTTCCCTCGGTTGTGACCCTGCCGAACCGGGTGCTATTCTCAGTTTTATGGCCGATCTGCAACATCCATCACTCGACGACGCGCGCCTCGAAACGTCCACAGCTTCGCCTGCAACTACAACCTCGGCTTCATCCATCAACCACGCTGCCCGGCAAATCGAGGCTTTGCTCGAAGTCACCGAAACCATTGCCCAGCAGCGCGACCTGAAAGCCCTGTTCCACGATCTTGCCGAGCGTCTCCACGGCGTCCTTGCCTTCGACTTTCTTGCCTTGGTCCTTCACGAATCTTCCAACAACACCATGCGCCTTCACATCCTCGAGACGCACGATCCGGTCGAGCCCAAGCCGCACAGCGAATTTCCCGTCGACGAAGTTCCCGCGGGCTGGGTTTGGCAGCATCAGCAGCCTTTCGTCATCCTCGATTCCTCCAAGGACACGCGCTATCCCGATTTCATGCAGCGCCTGCAAGACGCCGGTGTTCACACCATGGCAATTCTTCCGCTCACCACCGCGCAGCATCGACTCGGCGCTCTCGGTTTCGGCCGCTACGTTCCTCAAGGTGTCACTGAGCCCGAGATCGACTTCATGAAGCGTGTCGCCGCTCAAGTCGCCGTCGCTGTCGACAATGCCCTTAACTTCCAGGCCGCCGAAGTTGCGCAGAAGCAACTCTCCCACGAACGCGACCGCCTGCAAGTTCTCCTGGAGATCAACAATCTCCTCGTCTCCACTCGCGACACCAACGCTCTCTTCCGGGGCATCGTCTCTTCGCTCAAGCCCGCGCTTCACCACGATTACACCAGCCTCGCGCTACTCGATGCATCTTCCGGACTGCTGAAGATCCACGCGCTCGATCTTCCCGGCAACGCTGCGCTGCCCAAGAAGGAGTACACCGTTCCGCTCGACCGATCTCCTTCCGGTCAATGCTTCTCCAGTGGACGCGTGCTCGTCGTGCGCGGTCCGGAGATTGATCGCTATCAGGTCGACGTCATCAAGTTCCTCCGCAAGGAGGGCGTGCAAGTGATGTGCTGCGTTCCGCTCTCCACCAACGGCAGAACGTTTGGCACCATCAATCTGGCCAGCAGGAATCCCGACGCGTTCACCGCGGACGATATCGAACTGCTGCAACAAGTCGCGGCGCAAGTCGCCATCGCGCTCGAAAATGCCCTCGCGTTCAAGGAAATCGAAACGCTCAAAGATAAATTGACGGTAGAAAAGTTGGTACTGGAAGAAGAAATTCGCTCGGAATTTAATTTCGAGGAAATTGTTGGAGACAGTCCTGCGCTGCGCAGCGCCCTGGCTCAGGTGGAAGTGGTCGCGCCGTCGGGCACATCCGTGCTGGTGCTCGGCGAAACGGGCACCGGCAAGGAGCTCATCGCGCGCGCCATTCACAATTTGAGCGCTCGCCGCGAGCGTGCCTTCGTGAAAATCAATTGCGCCGCCATTCCCGCCGGCTTGCTGGAGTCGGAACTCTTCGGCCACGAGCGCGGCGCGTTCACCGGAGCGCTGACGCAGAAGATTGGCCGCTTTGAATTTGCCGATCGCGGCACGCTGTTTCTCGACGAGGTCGGCGACATTCCGCTGGAGTTGCAGCCCAAGCTCTTGCGCGTTTTGCAGGAACAGGAATTCGAGCGCCTGGGCAGCAATCGCACCTTGCGCGTGGATGTGCGCGTGGTGGCCGCCACCAACTTCGACCTGGCGCGCCTGGTGGAAGAGCGTAAATTCCGCAGCGACCTTTATTACCGCTTGAATGTGTTTCCCATCAGCATTCCGCCGTTGCGCGCGCGCCCGGAAGACGTGCCCTTGCTGGTGCGTTACTTCGTGCAGAAGTTCAGCCGGCGTCAAAACAAAACGGTGGAGTACGTTCCCGCGGATGTGATGGACGCGCTGACGCATTATTCCTGGCCCGGCAACGTGCGCGAACTGGAAAACCTGATCGAGCGCGCGGTGCTGCTCT
>Ga0126369_10002898_pt1 | contig 12308 bp, 8 predicted proteins | sample PanSoiMetaPlot_1_FD_109646 | JGI IMG/M metagenome (GOLD analysis project Ga0126369, IMG submission 109646) | Tropical forest soil microbial communities from Panama - MetaG Plot_1 | ecosystem: Environmental > Terrestrial > Soil > Tropical forest > Bulk soil | place: Panama | collected 2016-02-17 | reverse complement strand
TCGCTCCCGGTCCCGGTGAGGACCACGGCGATCGCCCGGTTCTTGAAGCTGCCGGCGACCGACTCGAACAGGAGGTCGGCGGACGGCCGGACGAAGTGGACGAGCTCGGACTGCGTCAGCGAGAGCGAGCCGTCGGGGTTGACGAGCAGGTGCTTGTTGGGCGGGGCGATGTACACGGTCCCCGGCTGAAGCTTGTCGCTTTCCGCCGCCTCCCTGACCGGCAGGGTGCTGCGCCGGCTCAGGATGTCGGCCATGAGGCTCCGGTGACGCGGATCGAGGTGCTGAACGACCACGATCGCCGGCGGAAAGTCGTGTGGGAGCGCCGCCAGGACCTGAGACAACGCCTTCAAGCCACCCGCGGACGTCGCGATCGCGATCACTTCGAAGGTCGAGCGCTCGGGCATGGACAAGGTCGTTGCTTTCCTCTCGCCGGAAACCCCGGAACCTCCAGGGATTTCCGGCCCGCGTCCGGTGGTGGCCGCGTGACGGCTGCTGGAGCCGAAAATAGCACGGCTGGCCTTTCGAGGCCACGAGTGGGGTGAGTCCTGAACCGGAGACGAGCGACGCTTCGCCGAGCGCGACGAGATCGGCCCGGAGGACGCGTCGGGAGTACGCGTCCCCCGGCGCCGTCCCTTAGGAGCCTACCGAGTGAACGAGCGGCTCCCTCTCGCGTTCGCCGACCGACGACAGCAGGGTTTCGGCGACGGCGCGGTCGTTGAGCAGGCGGGGAACCTTGTGCTGGTCGCCGAGCTTGCCGGCCTCGCGCATCCAGCGATGGAACGAGCCGTGCGGCATCTCGACGAGCCGCGGCGCCACCATGCCGACGTCGTCGGTGCGCTTGGTGCGGTAGTCGGTGTTGAGCGCGGCGAGCGCCTGGTCGAGCTCGCGCACGAAGACCCCGCGGTCCCGCGGCGGCACGCGGAACTCGACGAGCCATTCGTGGCCGCCGCGGGCGTCGCCCGCCGACGGATAGCACGGCGCGACCGTGAACTCCGCGGGCGTAGCACCGGTCCGACGGCAGGCGACCACCAGAGCCTGCTCGACTTCCTCGATGATGACGTTCTCGCCGAAGGCGTTGACGAAGTGCCGCGTGCGCCCGGTGATCACGAGGCGAAGTGGATCGCGCGCGGTGAAGCGGACCGTGTCGCCGAGCAGATAGGACCAGAGCCCGCCCGGCGTCGTCAGCGCGACCGCGTAGGGACGATCGAGCTCGACGTCGGCCACCGTGTGCCGCCGCGGACGGGCGCGCCCGAGGTCCTCGACCGGCACGAACTCGTAGAAGATTCCGTAGTCGAGCATGAGCGTCAGCCCACCGGCGCGCTCGGTCTGAAGGCCGACGAAACCTTCCGAGGCCGGGTACACCTCGACGTACTCGATCGGCCGGCCCATCCACTCCTCCACGGTGGCGCGGTACGGCGCGAACGAGACGCCGCCGTGGATGAGCGCGCCGAGGTTCGCCCAGCATTCGCCGAGGCTCGCGACAGGCCGCCCCGCGGCTCGGCGAGCCCGCGCGACACGCTCGAAGAGGATCAAGAGCCATGAGGGCATCCCCGAGATGAGCCGGAGATCCTGACCCTGGATCCGCTCGGCCACGGCATCGATCCGCTGATCCCAGTCCGGGATCGACGCGATGTCGCGCCCGGGCGAGTACCGCGAGCGGAAGCCCGGCGGCAGGTCCTGGACCATGAGCCCGGAGAGATCGCCGACCCAGCAGCCCTGCCCGATCGACTTCAAGCTCGTGCAACCACCGAGGAAGAGAAGCGGCCCGCCCGCGATGCTCTCGAACCCGGCGCGCTCCGCGGCGATCAACAGCGCGTCCCATCCACCCTTTCGGTGCGAGCGAAACGCCTCGGGGGTCACCGGGATCATCTTGTCGCCCGCGGTGGTCCCCGACGTCTTGACCCAGTAGCGCGGCCGCCCCGGCCACGTCAGGTCGCGCTCTCCGTTGATGGCGCGGGTCCAGAGCGGCTGGAAGCGCAGATAGTCCCCGAGCGGCGTGCGAGTCTGGTAGTCGGCGACGGAGCGGATCTGCTCGAACCGATGCGAGCGCCCGAATGCCGTGCCGCGCGCGGCGTTCACGAGATCCAGCAGTGCCGCTTCCTGGACGCGGGCGGCGTCGCGGCTGACGCCCTCGAGCGCGCGTCGCCGGTGCGCCGCGTAGACGCGGAGCGCAGCGCCGCCGACGCGCTCGATCACGCGCGCTCTCCGTATGGCGCGCCTCGGCCGGCGGGGCCCCAGCCCCGCGACGGCCTGCAGCCCGCACTCCCATCCAGGAGCGCGCGCCGCGCGCGGGTCTCGACGAGCCAGTCGCCGACGGCGGCGTTGAACGCCTCCGGCCGCTCGAGCATCGGCGCGTGGCCGCAGTTGGGCAAGTAGACGAGCTGCGAGCCGCGGATGCGCGCGTGAAAACGCTCGGCGACGTCGGTGGGCGTGATGCGGTCGTCCTTGCCCCAGACGAGGAGCGTCGGAACGCGGATCTGGCTCAGTCGCTCCTCGACGTTGTGGCGCTTCGCCGCGCGGGCCACCTGGAGCACGCGCAGCGCGGTGCGGCGCGTGGTGACGATGCTCCGGATCGCCTCGACCCACTCGGGTGTGACGAGGGCCGGATCGTAGAAGATCTCCTCCATGCGCTCGCGGACGTACGCACGGGTGGGCTGGTGCGGCACGCGGCCGGTGAAGGTGCGCTCGAAGAGGCCGGATGAGCCGGTGAGGATCAGCCCCTCGACCCAGCCCGGCGACGAGAGCGCCAGCTCGAGCGCCACGTGGCCACCGAGCGAATTGCCGCAGACGATCGCGGGCGGCAGCTCGATCGCCTCCATGAAGCGACGCACGTAGTCGGCCAGCACCGGAACTGACATGTCGGTCAGCGCCGGATCGAAGATCGGCAGCTCGAGGGCGATCGGTCGCCGGAACGGCCCGAGGGCCTCGAGCGTGGACTCCCAGTGATCCATCTCGCCCATGAGGCCATGGAGCATCACCACGGGCTCGCCGGCACCGCGCTCCAGCCAGCGAAATCGGGCGGGGGTCGAGGCAATCATGGTCGCGTCCTCCGTATGGCGGTGGAGCCAATCACGGCATGGTCCCCACCGTGATGCGTTGCCGATCGCGACGGAGAAACCGGTAGGCGGCGCGGGCCTGGACCGTCAGATGAAAGGGCAGCTTGCCGACCGTCCACGACCAGTCGACGTGTGCGCGCGTGCGGCCGGCCAGCAGCGCACGGCGCAGGTCAGCCGCGTCGAAACCCTCGAACCGCGTGACGGCGCTGCCGAGATACCAGACGTCGTGGGCGTCGCTTCCGGCCGTTACCGGCAGCATCAGCTCCAGGTTGCGGAGCGCCGCCCACGCGTTGTACGGCGCCGAGAAGACGCCGGCGTTGTTGACCGCCTCGATCCCGTCGAGCGGGAGATCGCGGATCATCCGCCCGATGGAGACGTGGCCGCGGCTCACGCCGCGAATCGGGTGGAACGGATGCGCCGCCACCGCGAGACCTCCCTGGGCATGGATCTCGCTGATGGTCTCGAGCGCGGTGAGGCCAGGCGGCACGCACTCCTCGAGGAACAGCCCGAGCAGGTGCCCGTTGAGGGTACTGATCTCCTCGGCGACGACTACATCCACACCGAGCTCGGGATGCTCGCGGGCGAAGTCGCGCGCGCGCAGCGCGCCCCGGATCTCGTCGTGATCGGTGATCGCCACGACGTCGAGTCGTCCGTGCGCCGCCTCGACGATCGTCTCGGGGCGCTGGGCGCCGTCGCTCCAGACCGTGTGCACGTGGAGGTCGGCTCGACCGTGCGTACTCGTCCTCATCGAAGACGAGTTTGTCGGCGCAGTGTGAACGGGCTACCACTCTCCGCGTGAAGTTTCGGTGACGGGACAGAGGCAGCATGGTGAGACTAGTGCCAGTCAGTGTTTCGCGACTGTGAAGTTTGAGCGACGCGCTGGCGACGGTGATCGGCGGCGTGATACGGTCGCGCGGTGCCGGCCACGAAGCGCGCCCTGTTCATCGACTGGGGTGGCACGCTCGTCCTCACCCGGAACAACCGCACCGTGATCGACGGCGAGGGCGACCCCGTGCTCCTGCCGAACGCCGCCTCGACGCTCGGTCGCGAGCGTCCGCGCTACGACCTATGCTTCATCGTGTCGAATCAGGCGCGCATCTCGGCGGGCGAGATCGCCGAGACCGAAGTCCTGCGGCGGTTCGCCTGGGCCCACGAGCGGCTGGGCCGGCCGTTCACGGGCTGGCGGCTGTGTCCCCACACGGACGCCGACGGGTGCGATTGCCGAAAACCCCGGCCCGGGATGTTCCTCGAGCTGGCGCGACTGCACGACGTGGACCTCGGCGCGTCCACCCACGTCGGCGATTCGGACAAAGACCGCGCCGCGGCGGCGGCGGCCGGCGTGGGGACGTTCGTGTGGGCGCGCGATTTCTTCGGCTGGGCGTGAGCGGGCTGCCGGAGCTTCCCCCCCCCCCGCGGCGGTGGTACGCTGCGCGGCACATGGACACTGAAACCGTCCAGCGCCTGGCAAAGAATACGGATCGGCTCAGGGCCGAAAGTACCGTTCTCTGCTCGACCTGCGAGAGCCTGATCGCCCTCAGCCGCCAGGTGCGGGGCCAGCACCGCGCGCCGTCCCAAGAGCTCGCGAAGCACCACGCCGCGACTCATGAGAGCCGGCTACATCGCGCGATCGGGAGGCGGCTTCAAAGCGGCCGACTGCCGCAGGTCAGCGCCGCCGTCATCAGCGGCGCACCCGGCGCCGGCGGACCGTGCGACGCGTGCGATCGGCCATTGACGGCCCCGCAGCTCGTCATGACCGTACCCATGGGCGATGCGGTCGTTCGTCTTCACGCCGACTGCTTCATGGTCTGGAACGAGGAGAGGCGGAGCCGCGACGGTCGAGCGCGCACGGCGTAGCCGCCTCTCGGCGTCCACACCGGCTTTTACTCCTACCGAGTCGCCTCGCCCCTAGTCGTCCCGGCGCGCGCTCAAGCGTCGGCGGCGAGATCGGGCTTCGTGGCGGCGTCGACGCTCAACCACACCCGGACGGTCGTGCCGCGGCCGGGCTCACTCTCGATGCGCAAGAGCCCGCTGTGGGCGAACACCAGATGCTTGACGATCGCGAGTCCGAGTCCTGTCCCGCCCAGCTCTCGGGATCGGGCCTTGTCGACGCGATAGAAGCGCTCGGTGATCCGCGGGAGATCCCCGGGCGGGATGCCGATGCCGGTGTCCACCACGTCGATCTCGACGTGCGCGTCGGCCGGGTCGTGAGCGCGCACGGTCACGCGGCCACCCTCGGGCGTGTACTTCACGGCGTTGTCGACGAGGTTCAGCAAGATCTGCACGAGCCGATCGCGGTCGGCGAGCACCGGCGGCAGGTCGCGCGGGAGCTGGCTCTTCAGCGCGACCTTTCCCTGCTTGGCCTTGGGTCCCATGATCGCGAGCACCGCGTCGACGGTCTCGTCGAGCCTCGTCGGCGCGAGCTTCAGGGACACGCGACCCAGCTCGATGTTCGAGAGGTCCGTCAAATCGTTGAGCAGGCGGCCAAGGCGCTCGGTGTGGCGGAAGACGATCTCCAGGAACCGCCGCGCGTTGTCTTGCTCCTCGAGCGCGCCGCCCAGGAGTGTCTCGAGATAGCCCTGGATCGCGGTGAGCGGCGTCCTGAGCTCGTGCGACACGTTGGCGACGAACTCGGTGCGGACCTGCTCGAGCCGTCGGAGCTCGGTGACGTCGTGCAGCACCATGACGACGCCGATCTCGTCGCCGACCAGACGGAGCGGCACCGCGTTGACCTCCACGCGACGGTGCACGGGATTGGCGAGCCGGACCTCTCGATTCGAGACGCTGCCCTCGCCGGCCGCGCGGGCCTCGCGGAACACCTCGTGCAGCTCGGTGTTGCGGATGACCTCGAGAAACGGCTTGCCCCCGCCGCGCGTGGCGTCGAGTCCGAACATCGCTCGCGCGCGCTCGTTCAGGAGCAGAATGACGTCGCGCGCATCGACGGCGATGACGCCCTCGATCATGCCGTCGAGGATGGCGGTGGCCTTCGCCTGCTCGTGGCGGAGGTCGTCGATCTTCTCGCGCAGGCGCGCGGCCAGCCCGTTCAGCGCGCGGCCGAGCCGGCCAATCTCGTCAGGTGAGCGGATCGGCGCCCGCACCGTGAAGTCACCCTCGCTCATTTGATGCGCGATCGCCTGCATCTGCACCACCGGCTTGGTCACGCGCCGGGCCACGAAGAGCCCGATCCCCAGCGCGACGACAAGCGCGACCAGGCCGCCGAGCACCATCACGCGGTGAATCGCCGCGTACGACGATGTCACCGCCGACACCGGCAGCGCCACCCGAATGACGCCGATCACTTTCTGGTCGTCGGCGATCGGCAGGGCGACGTAGAGCAGCGAGGCGCCGATCGTCGCGCTGGTCCGCCGGTCGCGGCCGACCCCTCCCGACAGAGCCGCGAGTACTTCCGGCCGCTTGCCATGGTTCTCGACGCGCGGCAGATCCTCCACGGCCACGTCGGAGTCGCCGAGCACCCGGCCGTCGGCCGCGATCACGGTGACCCGCGACGCGGTCGGTCGAGAGGCCCGGAGCGCGAAGGCGTGGAAGTCCTCCGGCGACGCGCCTCGGCTGATCAGGGTGCGCGCCTCGTCGTGCAGGAGCCGGCCGATGCTCGCCAGACGGGCCTCGAGGGTGTCCAGCGCGAACGCCTCGAGGGCGCGGTTGAGGTACAGGCCGGCCACGATCATGGTGACGGCGACGAAACCGACGAGGGTCACGGTGAGCTTGCGCGCGATGCTCCGGCGCAGGAAGTGGACGAACGCCTGGATCATGGCGCGTCTGGCTCGAAGCGATAGCCGACCGACTTGACCGTCGCGATCCGGCTCCCGGCGTCGCCGAGCTTCGCTCGCAGGCGCCGGACGTGCACGTCCACCGTCCGCGACTCGATCACGTCCGCGCGCGCGTAGCCCCACACGCGGTTGAGCAAATATTCGCGCGAGAGCACGCGGCCGGCCGACTCGAGCAGAGCCTGCAGCAGATCGAACTCCTTCGGTGTGAGCACGATCGCCTGACCGTTCACGCTCACCGCGTGGCGGGCGGAGTCGAGGCTGATCGGCCCCACCGCGAGCACGGGTGACACCGGGTCGGGATGCGCGCGCCGCAAGACCGCGCGGACCCGGGCGACCAGCTCCTTTGGGGAAAAGGGCTTGCCGACGTAGTCGTCGGCGCCGATCTCGAGCCCGACGATGCGGTCGATCTCGTCGGACTTCGCGGTGAGCATGATGATCGGGACGGCCGCCGTGGTCGCGTCGCGGCGGAGCTGCCGGCACACCTCGAGACCGTCGACGCCGGGGAGCATGAGATCGAGGATCACCAGGTCGGGCACGGCCGCCTTCACTTCACGCAGCGCGTCCGATCCGGTGGTCGCGATGCGGCAGCGGAAGCCGTCGCGTTCGAGATGCAGGACGACGAGCCGGCGGATGTCCGGCTCGTCCTCGACCACGAGAACCTCGCGCGCCATCGCCTACTGGCGACAGACCCTGAAGTTCGCGTAGTCTCCCTGCGCGGAGGATTTCGTGTCGTCGGAATCGGTCAGCACGGCGATCCCCGCGGGCTTCGGCGTCTCTTTCACGTCGAAGTACTTCTTGTAGTCTTCCAGCACGTTCACGCGCTCCTCGACCCACTCACCCTTCTTCTCGGGCGCGCCGCTGCGCAGCACGCGGACCTGCGTCAGGCCCATGTTGGAATCGAGCCGCGTCCCGACCGGCACCTTCTCGCTCCAGATGTACTTCACCGCCTTCGGCCCCCGCACGCGCGAGTACGGCACGAGCATGTAGACCGCGAGGGCGCTGTCGTTGGCGCTCGAGTCGCGCTCGTCGGCGCCCTTCGGGAATTCGATGGGCCGCCAGGCCCACACGAGCATCGGATAGGCGCTCAGGTCCCATTCGTACTCCTTCGCGGCCTGCACGCCGAGCCCCTTGACGGTTGCGCGCAGGAACCGGAGGCCCGGTTCCTGCGCGACCCGGTACGCGTCCTTGGCGGTGTCCTTGCGGAGCTGCCAGTCCGGCGGGAGCTCGCCGACCGTCGCCTTCGAGAAGTCATCGATCGTACGGCAGTCGGACTGGGCGGTGGTCCAGACGGGCGAGGCCAGGAGCACGAGGGCCGCGATCAGGGTCACAACACCGATGATGCCCATCCCGACGCGCGAGGCGGCAGGCGCTACGCTGAATGGCGAGGGGTCGGCGTGTGCCATGTTTGAAGGCTAGCACACGCCGACCCCGGAGAGAGTGCCGGACGGCTAGCGCCGGCCCGGCTTGAGAATCTCGTGAGCGATCACCCACGTCTCCCAGAACTCGTGATCGGCGCGCCAGTAGTGGCCGAGGCAGAGCCCGGCCTTGCCGTTGTTGAACTCCTTCTGCGCGTGCTCGACCCGCTTATCGTTCGCGCCGAGCTTCGCGATGGCGCGGTTGAGCTCGCCGAGGCTGTCCGCGTACAGCTTGAGGGACACTTTCAGCTGGTGGTCCTGCGACCACGGGCGCTTGGAGGCGGCCACCTTGCCCTGAAGATCCTTGATCTTGTCGTCACACGCGTTCGGCGGCGGCGCGGGCGTGAAGGTCGCCGTCACACTCTTCGACCCGTTCATCGTCACGTTGCAATTGCCATTGCCCGTGCAGGCGCCCGACCACGAATGGAACTTGGCGCCCTGGCCCGGCTTCGGCGTCAGCCCCACGAGGGTGCCGGCGTTGTATCGACCGCCCACCGATGACGGCTGGGCGCCGATCGAACCATCTCCAACCGTCGACAACGTCAGCGTGAACTGCGCCGGCGGAGGCGCCGACACGCTGAAGGTCGCGGTCACACTCTTGGCCGCGTCCATCGTCACGCTGCAGGCTCCGGCGCCCGTGCAGGCGCCCGACCAGCCGCTGAACTGATTGCCGGCCGCAGGCGTGGCCGTCAGAGCTACGACGGTGCCCGCTCCATACGTACCGCCCACCGGCTGCGGGTTGGCCCCGACCGTCCCCGAGCCGACCGTCGTCAGGGTCAACACGAACTGCTTCAACGTGAAGGTCGCGGTCACGCTCTTGGCCGCGTCCATCGTCACGCTGCAGGCTCCGGCGCCCGTGCAGGCGCCCGACCAGCTGCTGAACTGATAGCCGGCCGCAGGCGAGGCCGTCAGACCTACGACGGTGCCCGCCCCGTACGTGCCGCCCACCGGCTGCGGGTTGGCCGCGATCGTGCCCGAGCCAACCGTCGTCAGGGTCAGCACAAACTGCTTCAACGTGAAGGTCGCGGTCACGCTCTTGGCCGCGTCCATCGTCACCTTGCACTGGGCGACGGTGATCCCGGAGCACGCGCCCGCCCAGCTGCTGAACATGGAATTCGGTCCGGGCGCGGCCGTCAGGGTGACCACGGTGCCGGCGGGATACTTGCCCGCCAGCGGGCCCGGCGCCGGTACTGCCCCGATCGATCCATCACCGATCACCGTCAACGCCAGCGCAAACTGCGCGGTAAAGGTTGCGGTCACACTCTTGGCTGCGTCCATCGTCACTGTGCAGGTGTTGGTGCTGCCCGAGCACGCGCCGGACCAGCTGGAGAACACGGAGCTCGGTCCCGGCGTGGCCGTCAGAGTCACCACGGTGCCGGCGGGATACTTACCCGCCAGCGGGCCCGGCGCCGGCACTGCCCCGATCGATCCGTCGCCGAGCGCAGTCAGCGCCAGCGCAAACTGCGCGGTGAACGTCGCCCCAACGCTCTTGGCGGCATTCATCGTCAAGGTGCAGGGATTGGTGGTTCCCGAACAGTCACCGGACCAGGCGTTGAACTGAGAGTCCGCGTCCGGCGTGGCCGTCAGCGTTACGGTCGTTCCCGCGTCGTACATGCCCGTCGCCGACGTCGGCTGGGCCGCAATCGACCCGCCTGTGCCGGGCGTCAGGGTCAGCGCGAACTGCTGCGGCGGCGGCGGTCCGGCGGTGGCGAATGCCCCGAAGACGAATGGCATCCGACCAACGCGGACGGTCTGGAGCACCGAATTCGAGACCGGATCGATCACTGATACGGTGCCGGCTCCCAGATTGGCGACGTACGCGCGGCCCGTGGGATCCGTCGCGATGCCGGTCGGCGAGGTCCCGACGGTCACGTGAGCGCGGCTGCCGTTCGACAGCGTGATGATCGTCACGTCGTCCGACGCGTCGTTCGCGACGTAGAGTCGGCTTCCGTCTGGGCTCAGGGCGACGCCGCCCGGAGTGGCCAGCGTGTCGTTCGTGGGCGGACCGTTCTGCGGATCCGGGTCGATCACCAGCGTTTGCACGACGGGATTCCGCGTCATGTTGTCGACCAATCCCGGATCGATCACGGACACCTCGAGTACCGTGACCAGGAGATTCGGATCGAACCGCAGATCCACGGTGTAGACGCGCGTGCCGCCCGGGTTGGCGACCAGACCCATCGGACTGGAATTGGGCGGAGAGCCGACGTCGATCCGCCTGATCACGCTGAGCGTCGGAGCATCGATCACGACGATCTGACCGAGCGTGGCGTCACTGACAAAGACGCGCGAGCCGGCCACAACGATGCCGTTCAGCACGCCACCCACGCCGGAAACCGAGCTCACGGCGTTGGAGTTGTTCACGTCGATCACTGCGACCGAGCCGTCCGAGAGGCCCACGTAGACCTGGGCATTGTCGGGGCTCACCGCAACGCCCCAGGGGCCGAAGCCCACCGATGGGATCGTGGTCACGGTGTTGTCCGAGGTGCGGATGACGGAGACGCTGTCATCGCCCGAGTTGGCGACATAGGCCAAGGTCCCCGCGGGGTTGACCGCGACGCCGCCGGGCGAGGCTCCAACCCTGAGCGTCTTCACGACACAGGGAGGAGTTTGGCCCGCGACCGGGCACCCGAGCGGCGGGGCCGAATCGATCACCGACACGGTGCCGTCGCCGTTGTTCGAGACATATGCGAGCGGCGCTGCGCCCGCACCCGACGAGACGCCGAGGAGCAGCAAGAGCAGTCCGGCCAGAATTCCGGAAACGCGTTTCGTTCCGGAAAATCTCTTGGGGAGCGGGCACTTAGTGTTCATGCCGCTCACACGTTGCAGCGCCGATGCCAGCCGCGAGAGATGAACCCGATCTGCGGCATACACGCGGACTTAGCCGCGCGCGTGGGTCAAATCGGCGTGACTGGACGGCAGGAGCTAGCGAATTTCGTCAGCTGGAAAACCGGAAAAACGCGGCCAGTGGTGACGAACTGATCTCGCGCTGGCTCGTTTCGAGCTAACTGAGAAGTCTCTGGCTAGCGGCCGCGCCGCCACCAGTGATGCACGAGGTTATCGACGACCTCGCCGAGCTGTCCGATCGTGCGGCACTCGCGCACGAAGTCGCACGACGGCGCGTAGAGCGGCATCACGCTGTCGCCGATGCCCCAGCCCCACTGCCCTTCCGGATTCAGCCAGATGATGCCCTTCACGCGCTCGCGCATGAGCCTGAGCGCCCACGCCTGCGGATCGTTGTAGTTGTTGCGCGCGTCGCCCAGCATGAGGATCGTCGTCTTGCGGTCGAGCGAATCGAGTTCGGTCTTCGTGAACTGGCTGAAGGCGAATCCAAAATCCGACCGGCAGTGGTAGTCGACCGGCGCTCCCTTGAGGGCCCATTCGATCGCGCGCTCGACCGGGTACGTGTTGAACGCCTGCGTGACCTCGGCGATTTCGGAGACGAACACGTACGAGCGCACGCGGCTGAAGCACTCCTGGAGGCTCCACACCAGCTGCAGCATGAAGCGCGAGGCGTTGCGGACCGAGTCCGACACGTCGCAGATCGTGATCAGCTTCGGTTTCTCGCGGTGCCGGCGCTTGAGGAAGATCTCCATCGGCACGCCGCCGTACTGCAGGCTCTTGCGCGTGGTGCGCCGCGAGTCGAGGCGGCCGCGGTGCTCCTGCCGCTGGCGCATCGCCAGGGCGTCCTTGATCTTCCGCGCCAGGCGGGCCACGACGTTCTTCATCTGGGCGATCTCGTCGGGCGTCAGCGCGAAGAGCGGCTTCTCCGAGAGCACCTCGCGCGTGAGTTTCTCGCCCTGCCGGTACGCGCGGCGCTCCAGCTCGCGCTCGACGTGCTGGCGGATCATCCGCTTGAAGGCTTCCAGGCGCAGCTCGAGGTAGTTGCGGATGCGCGCCAGCTGGCCGGGATCGAGGCCGCGCTCCTCGAGCGCCTTCATGATCCGTTCGAGATCGCCCTCGATCGCGGACCAGTCGAAGTTGTCCGAGATCCGGCGCGAGAAGAAGCCGACCTGCAGGAAGTACATGAGCCGCTCGAGCCCCGCGTTCTG
>Ga0126369_10002897_pt1 | contig 12310 bp, 9 predicted proteins | sample PanSoiMetaPlot_1_FD_109646 | JGI IMG/M metagenome (GOLD analysis project Ga0126369, IMG submission 109646) | Tropical forest soil microbial communities from Panama - MetaG Plot_1 | ecosystem: Environmental > Terrestrial > Soil > Tropical forest > Bulk soil | place: Panama | collected 2016-02-17 | reverse complement strand
CGCAAAGAAAAAAGTCTTTTCGCGAACAATCGGTCCGCCCGTAACCAAGCCGAACTGATTGCGCCGGAATTCCGGTTTGCCGGGATTTGCGGCGGTAGCAGGAGCGAAACGGTTGCGAGCATTAAGGTCCTCGTTTCGCAGAAACTCGAAGGCTGTACCGTGGAAGTCGTTCGTGCCTGACTTTGTGGTCAAGTTGATCACGCCGCCGTTGAAGCGCCCAAATTCGGCAGGCGCAAGGTTGGTTTGGACATTGAACTCCTGGATGGCATCGACGATCGGGAAATAGGCGACCTGGCCCGGTTCCGGCTGTAGGACCCCGATGCCATCATATTGATATTCATTGGTGCGCGGACGGCTTCCGCTCAAACGCGGGAGCGAAGAACCCGGAGGTACTTGCACACCGGGGACTGTTGCAGCCAGATTGATGAAAGTTCTGCCATTCAAGGGCAACTCGGCTATTTCTTTGACGTCTATCACCTGGCCGAGTGTCGCTGATTCCTTCTTCAGTGGCGAAGCATCCCCCAACACAGTGATTGTGTCGGTAACGCTGCCGACGCTCAGTTGAACGTCCACACGACTAACATTGCCTGTCGGGACCACAATGCCTTCACGCATGAATCTCTTGAAGCCATCAGCTTCCACACCGACAGAATAGATTCCGGGTTTAAGACTAGAAACGCTGTAAACACCGCCGCTACTAGTGACTGCCGCATACTGTTCTAGTGTAGCGGTGGCGGTTACGGTCACCCGTGCGCCTATGACCAGTGCACCGGAGGAATCGCGGACTTCCCCGGTAACGTCGCCACTCCCGGCTTGGGCATTTAAAGTAATGCCGCACAGCAGGAAAACAGCGACAGATAGGAAAAGCAAAGCCATGAAACGAATTTGCATAAACGCTGTAGTCCTGCAATGGAATGACCCGTATCGAAACAGCGTGCCCGGCAGCGAACAATTTAAAATCACCTTAGTTATATAAGTCAAATCGAGTAAAACCGTAGAGGTCGAGAAAGTTTTACGTCGGTTTCTAACAAAAAGTCGGCTCGATTCAAGATTACTTGGACGGGAACTGCCGCGAACACCCAAGTCGCGAGTGTCCGAAATTAATTGAGCGCGACGCCGCTCGCGAGCTATTTGACACGACGAAGATTCCGCATGCAAAACCGCTTCGATTCCGTCTCCGGCGGCTTGATGGAATGGAGGTTTGGACAAATATTCAAGCCGTTCACCTAAAGACGGGCGGAATGACGGGTAGGGTTTATGCCGTAACAGCCACGATTACCGCCGCAGATGGCGATTCACCAAACTAAGAGGGCGCCTGGCGAATTTCTCCTCTGGGGACGAATTACGTTTGTTGCTCCGTGGGCAGTACGGACATAAAAAGAGTTCAATGTCTCCGCCAACTTCGCAAGACCATCGAGTTTTGACAGAAATGCGTCAAACTTCCCCTGTGCAACTAATTGTTCGCCAATCTCTCTGGCCATTGTAGAAAAGCCGACAATTTTAGTGCTTGGGAGCGCACGACGCAGCCTTGCCGCCGTCTCCACACCATCAGGTGGCGGCATACTGATGTCTAGGAGGACCAAATCGCAGCAATGATCTGTCGCTTTGCGGATAGCGGTAAGTCCATCGCCCGCTTCGTAAACTATGAAACGCGTCCTGGTTTGCAGGATCTTTCTAATGGCACCGCGCACGGCGGCGCTATCGTCCACGATTAGAATGCAACTTCGATGCACAACGGACACCGTGATCATAAAACTACGTATGGTGTTAACTCAGGTCAATACGGAATTCGTTGTGTCCAACACTCGTAAATCTACCAGTCCGAAAAATGTTTGGAGCCAGCCGCGTGACTCTGGAGCGCTTGCCGAGGGGCGGCAGTGCTCTACTCGGGCCTAGCGTTTAGAAAGCATGCTTTCCAAAAACCGGTGTCGGTTGGATCGAGTTGTCGATGCGCCACCGTGCGCTTGCTTGCGAGATTCGGTGCCTTACGGGCGACCAACGTCGAAGTGCACTAACTCGCGATGCGGAACCGGTCTTCTTGAATTTCCTTGTTCAGAGGACGTATTGAGAAGAACTTGTGGCGGCAAGGGATGCAACGGTAAGCGGGCATACCGAGAAGACGCTTGCAGGGAGCCCAAAAGCCGCTGACGTGCTCGGGCGCAATGCGCTTGAGGTCGTGATTGCCGCAGATCGAGCAATGCGCGGAGAGGCGGTTCGAGAATGAACCGCCCCGGGCGCGAAAGCGTTTCCCGCAGCGGGAGCATCGCCAAGGCAGGCTGCCGACCAGGGCAGCAGCGAAATCCATCAGGTTGCGTCGGCGGGACCTACGGCAGGCCAACGCGTTGCAGGCCGGGCAAATCATCAAAGTTGTCCTTTGGTGACCTGGGACTGCCGGAGATAGTAGTGAAAAGCTGGACGGGAGGCAAGGTACTTTTGTCCCGGGCTTTTGTCGCGGGCCAGACGGCGCTTCCGTTCGGTCGAATCGCATTTACGAATGCGCTACCATTTGCAATTGGAGGATTGCAGCAGACTATGGCGGATTACACCGAGCAGCACGCAAAAGCGGGGATCAAAACGAAGCTGCCGAAGCTGGACACGTGGCCCAACCAATATCCGGGATATGTGATTACGACGCGGTATCCGGAGTACACATCGGTATGCCCAAAAACGGGATTGCCAGATTACGGGACCATCACGATTGAATACGTGCCGAAAAAACTGTGTATCGAACTGAAAGCGCTGAAGATGTATTTGCTGGCGTACCGGAATCTGGGAATCTTCTATGAGAACGCGGTTAACAGGATGCTGGAGGACATTGTGGCGGCAATCAAGCCGGAACGGTGCGCGGTGCGCGGTGAGTTTACCCCGCGCGGCGGGTTGAATACCACGATCGATGCACGGTGGCCGCGGAGCAAGAAGACCCGGTAGCCGCGGAGAACACTTCGGTGTTTGGCAGGAACGTGGCATCTAAGACAAATGGACAGCGCGGACGGCAAGAGACATAATCTTTAGCTATCGTTCCGTCTATTTCCGCCCGAGCGAGGCTTTTCTGGCAAGGGATTTGTTCGCCCGCGACGTTTCAAACGCGAGCGAAATGGAACGCTGGGCCTTCAATGTCAGGGTTGTAAAACTCTGTGATTATCGTTTAGGGTTTCAACCAACCCTAAAAAAACCCGGAGGAGGGTGAATGAGTATTTCTCCAAACGTGCCAAGCCCGCAGGAATCGTATCACTACGAGAACACGGGAACGCCGCGCTGGATCGCGGTGCTGTTTGGCGTTTTATTCGTGGCGCTGGCGGCGATGGGATTTTTCGGCTACACGGCGCAGTCGCGGATGTCGCAGGATCTGGCCAAGACCGAGGACGCCAACAGGCAATTGCTGCAGCGGCTGGACCAGGCGAATGCGAGCCTTGCCGATTTGAAGGGCCATTTGGAAGTGACCGAAGAAAAGCTCGGCATGACGACCGCTGAGCTGGCGAAAGCGAAGAGCCGCGCGGAATCGATTCGAAAGGAGCAAGTCGCGGCTGACCAGAAACTGAGTACACAGCTGGCACAGGCGCAGAAAGAAAACGAGGAGAAACTCGGCGTCGTGACAACGGATCTGGGCGGAGCAAAAAAGGATATCGAGACGACGCGCAACGACCTGGAAGCAACCAAGGGCAAGTTGGATCGCGCCACCGGCGATATGGGCGTGATGAGCGGCTTGATCGCGCGCAATCACGACGATCTGGAAGACTTGAAGCGCCGAGGCGAGCGGAACTATTACGAATTCACGATTCCCAAGACCAAGACGGCTCAGCGTGTCGGTCCGGTCCAGATCGCGCTGAACAAACTGGACCAGAAGAGGTCTAAGTATACGATGACCGTCTACGCGGATGACAAATCGATTGAGAAGAAGGACAAGACGGCGGGCGAGCCGGTGCAGTTTTATGTAAAGGGTTCGTCGCGTATGGCGCCCTACGAAGTTGTGGTGTTTGACGTCGGCAAAAACCAGATCACCGGTTATCTTTCGACGCCGAAAGATGCAAGCGCGAGTTCCGCACCAGCGGCCGCGGCGGCTCCTGCAAAGCCGTGAATTCTCCAACCTGAGTACTTTGGAAGCCCTGTGCTGCACTCTGCTAAAAGGAGGCGGGACAGGGCCTTCTGCTTTTTGCAGCGGAACTTGCTTGCGGTCCATTGGTTGAGAATCGGGCTGGCTGGTTTTCTGCTGCTTCTAGCATCAAAGCCGCTGGCTGGACAAGAACCGACCGCGCAAGGGCCGCCGCTGCGGGTGAATGTTAATCGTGTGAGTGTTGGCGTAACTGTCTGTGACGAGCACGGACGTTTTGTGCACGATCTGAAGCAAGCAGACTTCCGCATCTATGACGATGGCGCGGAGCAGGCGATTGCCGATTTCCTGCCGGTCGAAGAGCCTGCCCAGGTGCTCCTGCTGATCGAAGGCGGTCCTTCCGTGCTGTTGTTCGCAAAAAATCATGTTCTGGCGGCGGATCAGATGGTGGCGAGTTTGGCGCCCGATGACCGCGTTGCAATTGCGACTTATACCAAAGGTCCCGAGCGCATCATTGACTTCACGGCAGATAAGACCGAAGCGAGGCTAGCTCTCCGAGAAATCAATTTTGTGCAGGGCTTCGGTGAACTGAATTTGTTCTCAAGCATCGAAACCGCGGTGAACGTGCTTGCGAAAATGGCAGGCAAGAAAGCCATTGTGCTGTTATCGACAGGCGTGGATACCTCGCCCAACGTGGATTGGAATTCACTCTTGCCGAGGCTGCAGACTGCGGATGTGCGAATTATCGCCGTGTCGCTCTCCGCCGACATCCGCAAGCCGCTCAAAAAGCGAAAGCTGAGCGGAAAGGAGCAAGCAGATCGCGCGCAGCTGCAGGCGGGATTCGCCGAGGGGGATCGTTCGCTGCGCGAACTAAGTCAAGCGACAGGCGGGCGTGTCTACTTCGTGATAAAAGAAAGCGATTTTGCCAAGACGTACGCAGAGATTGCCGACCTGCTTCGCCATGAATACAACCTGGCGTTCGCGCCGGCTGTACTGGACGGAAAGGTTCATCAGCTCCGGGTCGAGGTGAAACGAACAGGAGTGACCATGGAACACCGGCCAGCGTATTTGGCGGCACAATAGCTAAGACAGGTTCCGTAAGAAGGACCGCCGCTAGAATACCTATTCGAAATCCTTGAATTCCTTCAGGCGCTTTGCCATTTCGGCTAGCCGCTGGTCCACGATCCCAAACACAGTTTTCGCCTCGAACGAACCATCGCCATTCTGATGACCGGCCGGCACGCCGGTCAGGATCTCAATCCCCTGCTCGATTTTTTCGACGGGCCAGACATGGAATTTGTTCGAGGCCACCGCTTCGAGAACGTCATCGCGAAGCATCAAGTCTTCTACGTTGGCAGCGGGAATGAGAACCCCTTGAGAACCGGTGAGGCCCTTGATCCGGCATACGTCGAAGAAGCCTTCGATTTTTTCGTTCACACCACCGATAGCCTGGATGTCGCCTTGCTGATTCATGGAGCCGGTGACGGCAAGATCCTGGCGCAGCGGCAAATTCGCTAGAGCAGAAACCAACGCGTAGACCTCCGTCGAGCTGGCACTGTCGCCGTCCACGCCGGAGTAGGACTGCTCGAAGCAGATGCTGGCTGCAAGCGACAGCGGTTTGTCCTGAGCGAAGCGGTTCCGGAAAAATCCGGCGATGATCTGCACGCCCTTGTCGTGGAAGCGGCCGCTCAGATTTGCTTCGCGTTCGATGTTGATAAGGCCGGTTTTGCCGAGTGCGGCGCTGGCGGTGATGCGAACCGGCTTGCCGAATGAATACCCCCCGATCTCGAGGACACTTAAGCCGTTCACTTGGCCGATGCGCTGCCCGGAAACGTCAACCAGCAACGTGCCCTCTTCGATCATTTCACGAATGCGCGTTTCTACCAGGTTGTGGCGCTCAACTTTTGAGTCGAGGGCTTTTCGAACGTGCGCGGCGCGCACAACTGTTTCACCGGAAGCATTCGCCTCGTAGTTGGCTTCCCGGGCGATGTCGGCAATATCCACGAAGCGGGCGGTAACTTTGTTCCGCCGGCCGGCCTTGCGGACGCCATATTCGAGCATGGCGGCAAAGGCGCCACGGTCAAACGGCCATAGGCCCTCTTTTTCGGAAAGAGCCCGGAGGCGGCCCGCGTATTCGGCGATAACCGAATCGTTCATGGCCATTTCTTCGTCGAACTCCACGCGCACTTTAAAAATCTTGCGGAAGTCCTCCTCATAATCGTAGAGGAGCTCGTACATTTCGCGGTCACCAATCAGGATTACCTTCACGTTGATCTGAATCGGTTCCGGCTTCATGTCGCTGACGCCGAACGGATAGAACATGTCCACCGGCTGGATTTCGAGGCGGTTGTGATTGAGCGTACGCTTCAAAGCTCGCCATACGCCGGGTTCCGAGATGGCCTCGAGCGAGTACATGATGAGGTAGCCGCCATCGGCGCGCAGCAGTGAGCCGCCGCGAAGGTCCATGAAATCACTGGACCATCCGCCGCGAGCGTCGTAGGTACGCTGAATCGTGCCGAAGAGGTTGGCATATGTGGGCGTGGTTTCAAAGATGACGGAAGATTCGGCTTCCCCTTCGCGCGACAAAATAACGTTCACGCCGTAAGTGCGGAAGGGATCGCGCTCCGGACCCGGAGTCTTTGGCGCGCCCTCAATCGGTTCGGCCTGGTCCTCGCCTTCGCCTTCCCGCTCTTTGAAGGGGTCGAGGTTATCCAGGAGGTGGTGGCGAACTTCTTCCAAGTACTCGGAAACGCTGTCGCCGGGATATTTCTCTTTCAATTCCTCAATGACGCCGTCGACCAGAACGGAAGCCGCTTCTTGTTCGAGATAGCTCAGTTCGCTGGCCAGCTCTCTCGAAAGCGTGAGCGTCTTGCGATAAACGACCGTAAATTCCTGGCGAAATTGTTCGTATTTGCGTTCAATCTCCTCGGCCACTGGCCCGTCCAGCTTCCCTTCGTGGACCATCTTGGAGATGTCTTCGATCGGAACCATTTGCCCTTCGAGGACGGGGAAAATCTCCGGCAAGGCGACAGCGCCGACCTGCATGTGGCCAAGCGCAAATTGTTCGCGCGCGATCTTGCGCGTGAAATCGTCCATTAGATCTTTTTCGCGCGCGGTGAAGCGTTCGACGATTCTTCCCTTTTGGCGCTGGAAAGGCTCACCTTCAAAGACCTGTGGAATGCGTCGGCGCAGAAAATCTATGCCGGCCTGCATGTCCTTCTTAAAGGAATTGGCTTGCCCGCGGCCTAGGGTGAGCAAGCGGGGCCGGTCGGCGACTTTGAAATTGTTAACGTAGCAGCGATCAGGCGATTGCTTGGTGCGCGGATGCAGCTCGCCGATCATTTTGGAAATAGTGCCGGCACGGCTGGTCCCGGACAGGCCGCATACGAAAATGTTGTAGCCCGGAGCGGTCAACTCCACACCCATCTTCAGCGCGCGTAGGGCACGATCCTGTCCGACCAAACCTTCGCGCAATTCGGCCTGGGCCGTCGTTTCGAATGGCAGGCGGGACGGTTCGCAGCGCCATCGCAGTTTCTCGACCGGCAACGCGGCAGCTTTCAAGCCATTCTTCGTCAGTTCGTTCATACTCGGCGGTACTCTAACACACGGTTCCGCGCTGCGCCTGAAAGCAGGGCGGGGGTGTTCTAGGCCTGCGAAGCTTCGACCATCCGATCGCGATGGTCCATGTAAACGCGAAAGACGCCCATCGCGGCAGCCACGATAGTCGGTCCGGCAACGATGCCCAGCAAGCCAAAAACTTGGATGCCGCCCAGCACGCTGATAAAGAGCAAAAGCTCATTCAGATGCGTCCGATTGCGCAGCAACAGCGGCCGGAGGATGTTGTCCGCCACGCCGGCGATGCCACCGCAAATCAAAGCGATGGTCAGGCCTTTCCAGGGATGTCCTGTAAATGCTAGCCAAAAAGCGGCGGGCACCCAAATGAGGGCCGATCCGACTACGGGTATCAATGACAGAAACGCTATCAGTACACCCCAGAAAAGCGCGGTGCCCACTCCAGCCAGCGTAAATGCCAGTCCGCCGAGAGCGCCTTGAACCGCGGCAATCAGCAAACCGACCGCGACGCTGGCGAAGATCAATTCGCGAGACTCACGCATCATCTCTTCCTGAATTGCGGGGTCGAACGGCATGAGGTGGCGCACACCACGCGCCACCTCTTCGCCGTCTCGAAACATGAAAAACAGCGCAAAGATCAAAACAAATAGGTCAAGAAAAAACGCGAAGAGATTGCGAAGCAATCCGCCAAGTTTGGCGGCGAAATAAGCGGCGATTCTTTCAGCACCGCGCTTTATTGGATCCGAAAAATCAGTGTCGTGCATGGATTCGGGCAACTGACCTCTGACCCATTCAAGGACGTGTGTGGGCAGCGCCGTCCGATCTGAATCCTGCAGCACTACTTGCGCTTTGGCACCCGCTTCGATCGCCTCCTTGGTGGTAAAAAAGAGCGCGAGAAGCGCCGGCACAATCAACAGCAGCGTGACCGCTAAGGTGCTGACTGTGGCGGCACGATTTGCCTTCACTCTCCGCAGCACTTTCTCGTGTAACGGATAGAAGAAAATCGCCAGCACCGCCGACCAGGCCAACGGCACCAGGAATGCCGACGTGATTTCAAAGACTAAATAGCCTAGCAGCAGCAGCGCGCCGTAAGACAATACCGTTGTAACCTGGTCGCTGGTACTGAGGTTTCTCTCGCGAACTGTTTTAGTCACCGGTATATAATCCCTTCGCTCTCGCGAAACCAGGTACCGATCGGACAGGAACCCCGTTGATCCGTATGTCTTCGAGCCCCAACGCGCTATCAGCCTACCAATATCGTCTCCTTGCTGTACTTGCTTTGATCAACTTTGTCAACTTTGCGGCACGGCAGGTGTTTGTACCGCTGATTCCGCTATTGCGTGGTCCACTGGGAGCGACGGACGATCAGCTTGGCTCGCTGCAAACCGTGCTTCTGGTGGTATTGGCGATTGCAAGCGTTCCGTTCGGATTTTTTGCTGACCGGTTCAGCCGAAAGTCCATCATCGCCCTGGGAATCGTGTTCTGGAGCATAGCGACGTTCGCCGGCGGGCTGGCGGTGGGTTTCATGTTCTTGCTGGTAACGCGCGCGTTCGTCGGGCTCGGCGAGGCTGCGTATGCGCCTGCCGCGCAGTCCATGATTTCGGGCTCCTTTCCGAACGAACGACGCGCGATGGCACAGGCGATCTTCGCTTCCGGAATGCTGCTGGGCGGAGCGTGCGGACAGGTGCTCGCCGGCATCATCGCGCCCCGCTATGGCTGGCAGCAGGCACTGTTTGTGGTGGCATTCGCAGGTCTACTGCCGGCAATTGCTCTCATTGGGATTGAAGAGCCGCCACGTGGGCCTCGATCCGATGTCGTGCCGGCGGACAAACTGTTGGCGGTACCGGCATTCCTGGCGATGCTTGCTGCGGGCACATGCATTACGTTTGCGAGCGTTTCCCTGCTCACCTGGGGTATTGATTTTGCGGTGAGCTACAAAGATTTCAGCGTTCGCGAAGCAGCGGTCTCCCTTGCAGCGATTTTCCTGATTTCAGCCGTACTTGGCGTTTTGACCGGCGGCTATATAGCGGATCGCCTGCAGCGGCGCTACACCTACGGCCGCCTGTTGGCTATCGGATTCGCGTTGCTGCTGGCCACTCCGTTTGTGCTGGTGGCCTTGCTCTCTGACGATAAGCACCTGGTTCTGGCGGGCCTGTTCGTAGCGGGATTCTTCATGTCGTGGTATCACGGCCCGGTCACAGCGGTGATTCATGACCTGATGCCTCGCCGCGCGCACGCGACTTCCATTGGCATCTACATGTTCGTGACCCAATTACTTGGAGGGCTGGGACCGAAGATTGTCGGCAAAATCTCCGATCAACATGATCTGCAGCTCGGGCTGGAGATTGCGGTGGCCGTTCTCGTTTGCGGTGCCTTGCTGATGCTGCTGGTAATTCATTTTGTAAGACGCGATGGCTTGCGGCATCCGGCGCTCGAAACTTTCCATGCGGAGCCGCAATCGGGATCAGCCGATTAACATCGGTGATGTTCGTAGTTACTGTTTGATTCCTACTTGCTCGACCAGGCGGGTCACATCTTTCTCGGAAACGTCGTATAGTTTGCGTTCGTCTTCTTCTTCCAGACGTTCGCGCAAATATTCCGCGGAAACAAAGCTTGCTTCCCGATCGGTCAGATCGCGGCCGGTCTTCGCTCGGAATTTGATAAAAGCCGTATGTGCCAAGCCCACCACCAGTGCGTCCCCATCAACGAAAAATTTGGTGTCGATAGTGTCGGCGTGCCGCGTGGCAATGCCGTTCCACATGTGCGAGAAGCGGCACTGATAGACTTTGCCAGTAAGCTTGGACGTGACTTCGAAGGCGCCTACGAACTGGCTCATGGCGCCATTGTTGGCTAACACTGGGTATGTGGGCACGCTGGCTCCTGTTAACTCCGTTCGCCTTAGCTCTTTGCCGCGCTGACGGCGGTTTCCGCCTCGGTGTAGCTTCGCACTGCTGCAGCCACGCCCGCTCCGGCCGGAACACGCGCGCCTTGTGCATGCAACACATGTTCCATGGCCGCGAGCAACAATAATACATTGGCACGCTGGGCGCAGTAACCCATCAATCCGAGGCGCCAGATTTTGCCCTTCAGCGGGCCGATTCCACCGGCGATTTCAATATTAAACTCGTCGAGCAGCTGGTTGCGGAACTTCGCGTCATCCACACCAGCCGGAATCATGACCGGCGTTACCGTAACCAGGCGCTCGATGGGATTCTTCACCAGGAGCTCCAGGCCCATTGCCTCCACCCCGGCGATTAGCGCCTGCTGGTTAACTCGATGGCGCTCCCAACGAACTTCGAGACCTTCTTCAATGGTCAAGCGCATGGCTTCGCGCAGTGCGTAAATCAGCGAAATGGGCGGCGTGTGATGATACAGGCGGTCCTTGCCCCAGTAATTCATGGCGGTGGTCAAGTCAAAGTACCAGCTCTGCACTTTCTTCTTGCGGTTGCGCAGAACCTGTTCGGCGCGCGGGCTGATCGTAATGGGAGACATCCCCGGGGGAGCGCTGAGCGCCTTCTGCGATCCGCTGAAGACAATATCCAGCCGCTGCTGGTCTACGTGTAGCGGTTCCGCCGCCAGAGATGCTACCGTGTCTACGACCAACAGGGCGCCGAGTTCGTCCGCCAGCTTGCGGTATGGGTCTAGCGCCGTGACAACGCCAGAGGACGTTTCGCCGTGCGCCAGGCCCAGCAGTTTGATCCTCTTCCCCACTGCCGCCTTGCGCACGTCATCGGGATCGACGGCCTTGCCCATTGGAGTTTCCACTTTGATGACCTTGGCGGGCGTCCGTAGCGCCGTTTCATACATTCGTTCCGAAAAGTAGCCGTTCACGCACACAACCGCTTCGTCACCTTCTTCCAGAACGTTCACGACTGCGGCTTCAATCCCCCCGGAACCGGAGGCAGATAGTGGCATGGTGATCCGGTTTTCGGTTTGAAAAACCTGACGCATGAGGATTTGAGTTTCGTCCATGCAGGTCTTAAACCACGGGTCGAGGTGGCCAACGATGGGAGCGGCCAGGGCACGGTACACACGCGGATCAACGGATGAAGGCCCTGGTGTCATCATCAACCGCATCGGCGGAGTGAGTTCTCCGATTCCAGTTTTCGCTTCGGGACTCATATGTGCGACCTCATTATGGATGTGCGCAGGGCTCGGAAGGACAGGAACTAATTTTCCCGCATCTGATGGCGCCCCCGCAACCGACATATTGGCTGCTACGGTGGAGCTGGGTTACGCCGGCTACGAGTTTGCAGCCGTTTCCAACCCTTGAATGCTGCGCCGCGGCTGGTAGCGGAAGAATAAAGACGATCGTCGTACGCGGCGTATTGACGCGGATAAGAGCGCCAGGCAAGCCATACAGCGGGCGCATATTCGCGGGGCTATAGGTGCCGAACCTGTATATCGCCCCATTTCTTACCTAAATACTCGCCCACCAAGCGGCGGTGACAATGCTCGGCGGAGTCCTCGCTGCACAATAAGGCGGTTAGCAGTGAAAAAAGTGAACGGTCGAGAACCTCGGCGACTCTGCGGTCCTCCATCAAAGCGATAAACTTGCCCTCGTATTTCTCCCACGAGCCTTTCCGCTTTTTGTAGGAATCCAGCAGTTCCTGGGTTGGCGCAAGCAGCGGTTCATGAAGATACTCGGCGCCGCAAATCTCGCGAAGAAAATATTTGAGATCATCGCGT
>Ga0126369_10002896_pt1 | contig 12313 bp, 9 predicted proteins | sample PanSoiMetaPlot_1_FD_109646 | JGI IMG/M metagenome (GOLD analysis project Ga0126369, IMG submission 109646) | Tropical forest soil microbial communities from Panama - MetaG Plot_1 | ecosystem: Environmental > Terrestrial > Soil > Tropical forest > Bulk soil | place: Panama | collected 2016-02-17 | reverse complement strand
GGCCAGAGGGCCGCGCCGCCGCGATGCGCCGCGATCCGCGTCACTTCTCGGTCTCGATCAGGCCTTTCACGAACCACCGCTGCATCACCACGATCACGATCACCGGCGGCAGCAGCACCATCATGGCCGCCGCCATCGTCACGTTCCACTCCGGCAGCTGCGAGGTGCGCGGGATCAAGGAGTCGATCCCGATCACGGCTGTTCGCATCTCCGGGCGGTTCGTCACGATGAGCGGCCAGAGGTAGTCGTTCCAGCCGTACACGAAGAGGATCACGAAGAGCGCGGCGATGTTCGCCTTCGACAGCGGCAAGAGGAACGACCACAGGAACCTGAGCGGGCCGGCGCCGTCGAGCTGCGCGGCCTCGGCGAGCGAGTCCGGCATGGTCTGGAAGAACTGCCTGAACAGAAAGGTGCCGGTCGCCGACGCCATCAGGGGCACGGTGAGCCCCCAGTACGTGTCGACCCAGCCCAGCACGCTGATCACCTGATAGGTCGACACGATCCGCACCGGCACCGGCAGCATCAAGGTGATGAAGATCAGCCAGAAGACGAGCTGCTTGCCGCGAAAGTTGAAGTAGACGATCGCGAACGCCGAGAGCAGCGAGATCGCGATCTTTCCGACGGCAACCGCGAGCGCGACGATCGCGCTGTTCAGGAGAAGCCGGCCCATCTTCACGCGCGCCCAGGCCTCGGCATAGTTCTGCGCCAGGTGGGTCGACGGCAGGAGCTTCGGCGGGAGGCTCGTGACGTCGTCGAGCGTCTGGGTACTGATGACGAGCGCGTAGTAGAGCGGGAACGCCAGCACGACGACCGAGACGACCAGGATGGCGTGGGCGATCGGGCCGCTGAGGTCCCGCCGCCGCGCGGCCGGCAACCGGCCCGCCAGCTCGGCGGTGGCGACGGCGCCGGCGATCGGGCTGGTGGACGCCATCAGTAGGTGACCTTCTTCTCCGCGAAGCGGAACTGCGCGGCGGTGATCACGATCACCAGGAGCATCAGGAGCACCGACTGCGCCGCGGAGTAGCCGAGCTGGAGTCCCTCGAAGCCATCCTTCCACGCCCTGAACACCAGGATCGACGTCGCCTCGCCCGGGCCGCCCTGCGTCACCGCGTGGACGAGGCCGAACGTCTCGAAGAACGAGAAGGTCATGTTGAGCGTGAACAGGAAGAAGGTGACCGGCGAGAGGAGAGGGAACGTGATCGCGAAGAATCTCCTGATTGGCCCGGCGCCGTCCACGCTGGCCGCCTCGAGCACCGAGCCGGGGATGGCCTGCAGGCCCGCCAGATAGAAGGCCAGGTTGTAGCCGAACTGCTTCCAGATCGCGGCGGCGACGATGAGCACCAGCGCCACCCAGCCCTTCAAGAACCAGTTGAACTGGTACGCGGTGACGAACGACAGCACGTACGGCAGCACGCCGAACGACGGATGGAAGATGAACAACCAGATGACGCCGGCGATGGCCGGCGCAATGCCGTACGGCCACAGCAGGAGCGTCCGGTAGATCGCGAGCCCGCTGATCTTCGCGTTGGCGAGCGCGGCCAGCAGGAGTGCCACTGCGAGCCCGCCGACGGTGACCAGGGCCGAGAAGAGAAAGCTCGTCCCGATGCTACGGAAGTAGGCGGGATCGGCGAGGAGCCGCTCGTAGTTCCCGGCGCCGATGAAGATCATCCGGTCGCCGAACGGCGAGGCGCGGTAGAGCGACAGCCGCAGCGAGTCGAACGCCGGCCAGAAGAAGAACACGATCGTGACGGCCAGCTGCGGCGCCACCAGCGCGTACGGCAGCCAGCGATTACGAAAGACCGTGCGTTTCATCCGCCGCAGCCGATTACTTGTAGAGCGCCGCGAACTCCTTCAGGATCTCGTTGCCCTTCGCCACCGCGTCGTCGAGCCCCTGCTTGGCGGTCTTGTTGCCGCTGAAGATGTGCTCCATCTGCTCCTCGATCGCGTCGCGGACGGAGGTGAAGTTGCCGAGCCGGATCCCCTGGCTGTTCGGGGTGTTCTTGCCGCTGTTCATCTGGTTCACGGCGGTCTTCTGGTTCGGGTTCTTCACGTAGTGGCCGGAAGCCTCCAGCGCCTTGGCCGCCGCGTTGGTGAGCGGCAGGTAGCCCGTCACGCCCGCCCACCACGCCTGGTTCTCGGTCGACGCGACGTACTTGAAGAACTGCGCGACCCCCTTGTACTCCTCGGGCTTGGCACCCTTCATGACCCACAGCGTGGCGCCGCCGATGATCGAATTGCCCTGCGGATAGCCGGCCAGGCGCGGCAGGAATCCGGTACCCCAGGTGAACTTGCCTTCCGAGGCGCGCGTGAGGTTGCCGATGTAGGCGGACGAGGTCGTGAAGATGCCGCACTCGCCGGCAGTCATGAGCGCCTCGGCCTTGTTGGCGCGCCCGCCGTACGTGAACCAGCCTTCCTTGGCGCCGCGCGCGAGCAGCTCCATCATCTTGACGCCGAACGGCCCGTTGATCTTCAAGCTCGTCGCCAGCCCGTCGAAGCCGTTCGCGTGATCGGAGAACGGCTGGTCGTGATAGCCGTGCATGTTCTCGACCAGCACCCACGACGGCCACGCCGAGCTGTACGCGCACTTCACCCCCGCGGCGTGGAGCTTCTTCGCGGTCGCCTCGATCTCGTCCCAGGTCGTCGGCGCGCGGTCGGGGAGCCCAGCCTTCTTGAACAGGTCCTTGTTGTAGAAGAGGATCGGCGTCGACGAGTTGAACGCCATCGAGTACAGGTTGCCGCCGGTCGAGTAGTAGCTCTTCACCGGTCCGATGAGATCGTTCCAGTCGATCGCGATCCCGTTGTCCTTCATGAGCTGATACACGGGATAGACCGCGCCGGACGACAGCATGGTCTGCGTGCCGACCTCGTACACCTGCACGATGTGCGGCGGCTGCTTGGCTCGGTACGCGGCGACGGCGGCGTTGAGCGTCTCCGCGTACGAGCCCTTGTTGATCGCCTTCACGACGTACTCGCTCTGCGAGGCGTTGAACTTGGTGGTCATGTCGTTCACTCGCTCGCCGAGCACTGCCGTCATCGCGTGCCAGAACTGGATCTCGGTCGCGGCCATCGCGGTCACCGGCAAGGTCGCCAGAAGCACCGCCGAGACGAGCACGCTCAGGATCGAGCGCTTCATGAGAGCCTCCATGTTTTCACGCAGTTCGTGCGAGGATCATCCGTGCCAGGTGCGCCGCACTATAGCACACGGAATGCGACGACCAGATGACGCGCCTGCGAATCCTGGTCCGCGCGCGATCCTGATTTACGTCCGGAACCGGTGCGAGCGCGCGACGTGAGCGTGATAGGCGTCGAGCTCGGCGTCGAGCCGGCGCGGCGACCAGCCGAGGAGCTGCGCCATGCGCTGCCCGATCGACTCCGCGCAGTCCTGACCCTGGCAGCGGCTCGTTCCGATGCCCGTGCGCCGCAGCAACACGTCCTGGAGCGAGACGGCCATCTCGTCCTGCACCGCGTGATGCAGCTCGGCGACGACGTCGGGGTTCGACGGGCAGAGGCGCTCGGCGCCTCCCGCGACCTTGCCGGCGAGCGTCAGTACGCGCGTCCAGCCGCGGCCGTACGCCGACACGAGCGTCTCGAGCGTAGCGCGGCCGAGCCCGGTGGTCGCGACTTCGCCCGAAACGTCGAGCCACGCGCGCGCCTCGGCCCGGGTCGACGCCTCGTCGTCGGTGCCGTCGAGGGCGATGCGCTCGCTCCGGCTCTCGCCCCGCCGTCCGAGGCTTTTCATGACCTCGTCCCCGAGCGTCTCGGCCAGGCTCCGGAAGCACGTGAGCTTGGTCCCGGTGATCGACAGGAACCGGCCGCCCTCTTCGGCAACCACCTTGTGCGCGCGCGAGACGTCCGACTCGCGCTTGCCCTTCTCGAACGACAGCGGCCGCACCCCCGCGTAGGTGTAGGCGACGTGCTCGAGCGTGACGCGTGGATCGGGCAGCACCTTGCGCACCTCCCCCAGGAGGTAAGCCACCTCGTCGCCGGTCGCGTGCAAGCGCTCGAGGTCACCGTTGAAGTCGGTATCGGTCGCGCCGATCAGGGAGAACTCGCGCCAGGGGATCACGAAAATCATGCGGTCGTCGCCGGTCGAGTGGTAGATGGCGCGATCGGTCAACCGCGGCAGCAGGCAGTGGATGCCCTTCGTTCGCCGGAGGATCTGCGGCCCGCGCTCGGACACGCCGGCCACCGCGCGGAGCTCGTCGACCCAGGGGCCGGTGGCGTTGACCACGATCCGCGCGCCCAGGGTTGCGACCTTGCCGGTCAGCAGATCGCGTACGCGGACACCGGTGATCGTGCCACGCCTGTCGCGCGTGAACTCGGCGACCTGAGTGTAGTTGAACGCCCGCGCCCCGAGCCGGCACGCCGAGAGAACGTTCTCGAGGCAGAGACGCTCGGGAAACAGCAAGAGATCGTCGAAGTAGTAGCCGGCGCCGCGCAGATCGCCCGCCCGAAGCGCCGGCTCCAGGGAGAGGGCGTCGACCGCCGGCAGCACGCGATAGCGCTCGCGCCGCCGCCCCGGTGTGAGCCAGTCGTAGAGCTTGAGGCCGATGCGCACCTTGATCAGGCTGCGCGACGAGTCGCGGTAGATCGGCACCAGGAACGGCAGCGGCCGCACCAGGTGCGGTGCCAGGCGGCGCAGCGTCTCGCGCTCGCGGAGTGACTCGCGCACGAGGCCGAAATCGAACAGCTCGAGATAGCGCAGGCCGCCGTGGATGAGCTTCGACGACTGCGACGTGGTCGCGGACGCGAAGTCGCCCTTCTCGACCAGCGCGACCGACACACCACGGAGCGCGAGCTCGCGCGCGACTCCGGCGCCGGCCATCCCGCCGCCGACGACGACCACGTCGTACTCGGCGTCGTCCAGCGGCCAGGGACGTCCCTGCACTGGGTTCACGCGCTTCGACGCCGCGTCGCCGTCTCGATCATTCGCTCGCTCCCCGGGCGCCGGCCGCGGCGCCTCCCGGGCGCCGGGCTTCGGGTCCATCCGGTGCCGCGCCGCGCGGCGCCCGCCAACACCGTACTGCCCGGCGACGACGGCCGTCAACCTCGCGCACAGCTTTGCCGCACTGTTGGGGCTGAGCCCCGCCAGCCCAGGCGCGACGATGACCGCAGTTCGCAGCCGCAGGCTGTCGCGGGGCTGGGGCCCCGCCAGCCGAGGCGCGACTATGACAGAACGAGCTCCCGGATCGACGGGACGACCAGGTCGGGCGCCGTGTCGGCGATCCTCGCATCGCCCGCCGGCGTGATGCCCGAGAGCACCAGCACCGTAGCCAGCCCGAGCCGCTTACCCATGACGATGTCGGTCTCGAGACGGTCGCCGACGACGACGCACTCGCGCGCCTCGACGCCGAGCCGCTCGAGCGCGACCTCGAGGATGATCGGCGACGGCTTGCCGACGACGACCTCGACCGAGCGCCCCGTCACCGCCTCCACGGCGGCTGTCATCCCCGCACAGTCGGGAATCTCACCGTCCTCGGTCGGACACGTGCGGTCTGGATTGGTCGCGATGAGCCGGGCTCCCTGGCGCACGGCCTGGAGCGCCGTGTTGAGCTTCGCGTAGTCGAAGGTGCGGTCGAACGCGATCACGACCCAGCGCACGCGGTGATCCGTCCGCACCTCGAAGCCGTGCGCGCGGAGCTCGGCAATGAGCGGCGGCTCGCCGATGACGAAGACCGGCGCGCGCGCGTCGAGCCGCGCCAGGTGGCGCGCCAGCACGAGCGAGGAGTTGATGACGTCGTCGTCGCTGGTCGGGATGCCAAGCCGCGTGAGCTTCCGCGCGTAGTCGGCGCGGGTCTGGAGCGGCTTGTTGGAAAGAAACGCGACCTTACGGCCGGCCGCGCGCAGCGCGGCGATCGTCCGGTCCGCGCCCAGAATGAGCGCCTCGCCCCGATACACCGTCCCGTCGAGATCGAACAGCCACCCCCGATGCGGGAGCGCGACGCTCATGAGCGATTTCCGCATGTCGGCGGGCGGGTGGCGCGGGGCGCCACCCACCCGTCAGCGCACGAGCAACTGCTCATCAGCAATTCGCGCTGACTTAGCGGAGGAGGGGGGCGACGGCGGCTTGGGCGAGATCCATGAAGGGGGCCGGGATCACGCCGAGGAACACGATCGCCAGCAGGGCGATCGCGAGGGCGAGACCGCCGGCGAACGACGAGGCGTAGGTGGCGGCGGCACCCTCGGGCTCGCGCATATACATGTAGACGACGACCCGGAGGTAGTAGTACGCGGCCGCCGCGGAGTTCAGCACGCCGATGACAGCCAGCCAGACGTAGCCGGCGCGCACGGCGGCGCCGAAGACGTAGAACTTGCCGACGAACCCGGCCAGCGGAGGAATCCCGATCAGCGAGAACAGGAAGAGCCCGAGCGCGGCCGCCAGCACCGGATGCCGCCGCCCGAGCCCGGCGTAGTCTGACACGTCGACCGCCTCGCCGCGCGCCCGCTCGCACAGCGTGATCACGCCGAAGGCTCCGGCGGTCGTGAAGGTGTAGGTCAGCATATAGAAGAGCACCGCGCCGGCTCCGCTCACCCCGCCGGCGACCAGGCCCACCAGCATGTAGCCGACGTGCGCGATCGACGAGTAGGCGAGCATGCGCTTGAGATTCGACTGCGCCAGCGCGACCACGTTGCCGACCGTCATCGTGACGGCCGCGATCGCCCAGAGTAGCGCCGCCCAGTCGGCTGGCACGCCGCGCAGGGTCACGATCAGCACGCGGATCAAGGCGGCGAACGCGCCGGCCTTGGAGCCGGTCGCGATCAGCGCCGTCACGCTGGTCGGCGCGCCCTGATAGACGTCGGGCACCCACATGTGAAACGGCACCGACGAGATCTTGAAGCCAAAGCCGACCATCGTGAGGCCAAGCCCGATGACGAAGAGAGGCTCGCGGGGCCGCGCGGCCACCGCCGCGGCGATGCGCTCGAGATTCGTCGTGCCGGTGGCGCCGTAGATCAGCGCGATGCCGTAGAGCATGAACGACGACGCGAACGCGCCGAGCAAGAAGTACTTCATGGCCGCCTCGCCCGACGCCAGCTCGCGCTTGAACAAGCCCGCGAGCACGTAGAGCGACAGCGACATCAGCTCGAGCGCCAGGAACACGATGATCAGATCGCCGGCCGCCGCCATGAGCATCATGCCGGCGGTCGAGAAGAGCACCAGCGCCCAGTACTCGCTCGACTCGCTGCCGGTGCGGCGCAGGTAATCCATCGAGAGCAGCACGATGAGGGCGCCCGCGTAGCAGATGGCCACGTTGAAGAACAGGGCGAAGTTGTCGAGCACGATCATGTCGCGGAACGCGCGCGCCGGCGTGCTCCACCGCGCCAGGGTCGCCAGGAGGGCGCCGACCATGCCGGCCAGCGTGACCATCGCGGCCAGCTCGCGCGGGACCGCGCGCGGGATGAAGTCGAGCCCCAGCACGAGCGCAGCGGCGATGAGCACGACGAGGGTCGGCAGCAGCGGGCCGACGAGGACGGGCGGGAGGACGATCGCGTCCATGCTCAGCGGTTCGCGCTGGACTTGCTCTGGACCTGGGCGATCAGAGCCTCGATGGTCGTCTCGGTCTTGCCGGTGAACGCCGCCGGGTAGACGCCGATCCACACGATGAGCGCAAGAACCGGGACGAGCACAGCCCACTCGCGCGCGCTGAGGTCGGTGAGCCGGCGGTTCGCGTCCTTGTCGACCTCACCGAACACGACGCGCTGGTACATCCAGAGCATGTAGACCGCCGCGAAGATGATCCCGCTGGTCGCCAGCGCGGCAATCCAGGGGTTGCGCTGGAAGGCGCCGACCAGGATCAGGAACTCGCCCACGAAGCCGTTCAGTCCCGGCAGCCCCATCGAAGACAGCGTGACGACCAGGAAGAGCGCCGAGAAGGCCGGGATCACCTGCCAGAGGCCGCCGAAGTCGGCGATGAGCCTGGAGTGGCGGCGCTCGTAGATCATGCCGACCATCAAGAAGAGCGCGCCCGTCGAGAGCCCGTGGTTCACCATCTGGATCAGGCCGCCGACGAGACCTTGCTGGTTGAGCGTGAAAATGCCGAGCATCACGAAGCCGAGATGGCTCACGCTCGAGTAGGCGACGAGCTTCTTCATGTCGGGCTGCACCGTCGACACCCACGCGCCGTAGATCACGCCGATCACGGCCAGGGTGAAGACCAGCGGCCCGAACGTGAGGCTCGCGTCCGGGAAGAGCGGCAAGCAGAAGCGAAGGAACCCGTAGGTCCCCATCTTCAGCAAGACGCCCGCCAGGATCACGCTGCCCGCGGTCGGCGCCTCGACGTGGGCGTCGGGGAGCCAGGTGTGGAACGGGAACAGCGGCACCTTGATCGCAAAGGCCAGCGCGAAGGCCAGGAACATGAGGTCCTGCACACGGCCCGGCGTCATGACGTACTGCGCGAGCACCGGCAGGTCGAACGTGTAGCGGCCCGTCGCGGCGCCGTACTGATAGTAGAGGGCGAGGATCGCGATCAGCATGAGCAAGGAGCCGACCATCGTGTAGAGCACGAACTTCACGGCGGCGTAGATGCGGTTCGGCCCGCCCCAGACGCCGATGATGAAGTACATCGGGATCAGCATCGCCTCCCAGAACACGTAGAAGAGGAAGAGGTCGAGGCTGACGAAGACGCCCAGCATCCCGGTCTCGAGGATCAGCATCGTCGCCACGAACTCTTTGACGCGGTCCTCGATCGAGCCCCAAGCCGACGCGAGCGCCAGCGGCGTCAGGAACGTCGTCAAGAGCACGAGCAGGAGACTGATCCCGTCGATCCCGACGTGGTAGCTCACGCCGAGCGTCGGCATCCAGCGCGCCTGCTCCTCGAACTGGTAGCCGATCAGCTCGGCGTCGAACCCCGCGTAGAGGGGCAGCGAGAAGAGGAACGTGACGATCGCCACGGCGAGCGCCGCCGGCCGCAACACGCCCTCGGCGCGGCGCGGCACGAACAAGAGCGCGAGCCCGGCCAGCCCGGGGAGGAACGTGATGATCGAGATGAGCGGGATCAAGATCGCGCGAGGAGGAAGGCCACGATGGCGACGGCGCCGGCCAGCATCGTGAGCGCGTAGTTGACGCTGTAGCCCGTCTGGAGCTTGCGGAGCCCCGCGGCGCCCGCGACGACGGCGCGGCCCACCGCGTTGACGAGCCCATCGACCAGACGCACGTCGAAGACCCCGGCCAGGAACCGCGCGAGCGCCAGCAGCGGTCGGACGATCGCGCGGTCGTAGAGCGCGTCGACGTAATAGGCGTTGAGCAGAAGCGCGTGGATCGGCGTGCTGGGCTGCCCGATCTCGTCGGGCCGCACCGCCGCCGCCATGTACATGTACCACGCGACGACGACCCCCGCGACGAACACGGCCACCGCCGAGACGAGCAGCATCAGCGCGACGGCGCCGCTGGTCCCGCTCTCGTGAACGGCAAACACCGGCGACAGGAAGCGCTCGAACCGCGTGCCGTGCTCCGAGGGAATCCCGAACGCCACGCCGGTGATCACCGTGAGCAGCGCCAGGATCCACAGCGGGAAGGTCATCACACCCGGCGACTCGTGGACGTGGTGGGCGGCCTCGCGGGTCATGCGCGGGCCGCTGTAGAACGCCAGGAACAGCATCCGCGACGTGTAGAACGAGGTCAGGAACGCGCCCAGCAGCAGGAGCGCCCAGATCCCCTTGTGGCCACTGCCGTAGGCGGCCGCCAGGATCTCGTCCTTCGAGAAGAAGCCGGCGAGGCCGGGCAGCCCAGCGAGGCCGAGCCCGCCGATCGTCGTCGTAATCGTCGTCGCGACCATGCGCGACGACAACCCGCCCATCTTCCTGAGGTCCTGCTGGCCCCCGAGGCCGTGGATGACGCTGCCGGCGCCGAGGAACAGGAGCGCCTTGAAGAAGGCATGGGTGACCAGATGGAAGATCCCCGCGGCGTAGGCGCCGACGCCGACCGCGGCGAACATGTAGCCGAGCTGGCTCACCGTGGAATAGGCGAGCACGCGCTTGATGTCCGTCTGCACGAGGCCGATCGAGGCCGCGAAGAGCGCCGTGGCCACGCCGATCCACGCAACCACCCCGAGCGCCACCGGTGAGTGCTCGAAGATCACGTGGCTGCGCGCGACCATGTAGACCCCGGCCGTCACCATCGTCGCCGCGTGGATGAGCGCCGACACCGGCGTGGGCCCTTCCATCGCATCTGGCAGCCAGACGTGCAGCGGCAGCTGCGCCGACTTGCCGCAGGCGCCCAGGAAGAGCAGCAGCGCGATGCCCGTCGCCGTGCTCGGCTCGACACCGTCGATCGCGCCGAACACCGCGTTGTAATCGAGCGTGCCGACCGCGCTCCACAACCACATGACGCCGAGCAGGAAGCCGAAGTCGCCGACGCGGTTGACGATGAACGCCTTCTTGCCCGCCTGCGATGCCGCCGGCCGCGTGTACCAGAAGCCGATCAGGAGATACGAGCAGAGGCCGACCGCCTCCCAGAAGACGAAGAGCAGCAGGAAGTTGCCGGCCAGCACCAGCATCGTCATCGAGAAGACGAAGAGGTTGAGGTAGGCGAAGTAGCGCGGGTAGCCGGGATCCTCGTGCATGTAGCCGATCGAGTACAGGTGGATCAGCGCGCCAACGCCCGTCACCACGAGCAGCATGACGCCGGTGAGCGGATCGACGTACGCGGCCACCGACGTCTCGAAATCGCCCGCGCCGACCCAGCTGAAGAGCGTCGTGTCGATCACCTCGCCCGAGGCGACGCGCGAGAACAGCATGCACGCGGCAACGAACGAGCCGGCCAGCGCCGGCACCGCGATCCAGTGCGCGTGACGGCCGACGACGCGGCCGAAGAGCATATTAAGGAGCGCGCCGACGAGCGGAAAGAGGGGGATCAGCCAGAGGGTGATCGGCACCGGGCCATGCTAGCGAGCGCCGACCTTGGGTGTCAAGAACACCTGGGGCGGCCCGCGACGTCAGCTGCGCGGCGCGTACATCAGGACGGAGACGCCGGCGAGACAGAGGAGCGCGCCGATCACGTCGAACCTATCGGGCACCTCGCGCGCGACGATCGCGCCCCACAGGAGCGAGAGGATGACGAACACGCCGCCGTACGCCGCGTAGACACGGCCAAACGGCGCCGGCTGGAGCGTCGGCACGACGCCGTAGACGAACAGGATCGCGCCGCCCAGGATGCCCAGCAGCACGCTTCGCCCCTCGCGCAGCCACATCCACACCAGATATCCGCCGCCGATCTCGCATACGCCCGCCAGCACGAACAGTGCCAGCGACGCGAGCACCAGGAGAGGGCTCATGGGCGCGATCACCTCCGAGGTTGGGGACGGGTCGGCATGTTATCATCCGCTTCGTGCCCAAGCGGTCTCGTGCGAAGGCCTGGGTGCTGGTTGTCCTGGTCCTGCTGGTGGCCGTCGTCGGGTCCGGCGCGTATCTCATCTGGCGACAGACCGTGCCCGGCGTGCAGTCGCTCACCGCCGCTCCGCGCTTCATCGGACAGAAGACCGCGTTCACCGTGATCGTCCAGGCCCGGCGCGGCGACGTGGCGCGGGTCGAGGTCCGCATCGAGCAATCCGGCAAGTCGACGCCGGTGGCCACGAAGGAAAGCGGCCTCGGGCGACGGGTCGAGATTCCCGTCGTGGTCGACAGCGCGGTACTCGGGCTGCGCGAGGGCAGCGCCACCATCGAGGTGTGGGCGCGCGACAACTTCTGGCGTCCGATCCGGCGCGACGACCGCGCGATCGCCGGGTACCCGGTCACGGTCGACCTGACGCCGCCGAAGGTCGAGCTCCTCTCCTCGACGCGCTATCTCTCGCCGGGCGGGAGCGGGCTCGTCGTGTTCAGGGTCTCGGGCGCGTCGCGGACCGACGTCCTGGCCGGCGCCATGGCGTTTCCGTCGTTCGCCTTCGGACCGGCCGACAAGGGCGCGAGGATCGCGCTGCTCGCGCTGCCGTGGGACTTCGACGCGGCGACACCGATCCAGATCCGCGCCACCGACGAGGCCGGGAACACCGCCTCGCGCGGGATCCCCGCCGAGATCCGACCGCGCAAGTTCCCGAAAGACACGATCGAGATCAAGGACGCGTTCCTGCAGGCCAAGGTGTCGGAGCTCCTGCCGCAGCGGCCGGCGACCGAATCGCTGGTGGACGGCTTCCTCGTGATCAACCGAGATCTGCGCAAGCAGGCCGAGGAGATCAAGCGGAAGATCGGCGCGACGACCGCCGACAAACCGCTCTGGCACGGGCCGTTCGTGCAGGCGCGCAACACGAAGGTGTTTGCGAACTTCGCCGAGACGCGGACCTATGTGCACGCCGGCAAGGAGATCGACCGGCAGATCCACTTC
>Ga0126369_10002895_pt1 | contig 12315 bp, 12 predicted proteins | sample PanSoiMetaPlot_1_FD_109646 | JGI IMG/M metagenome (GOLD analysis project Ga0126369, IMG submission 109646) | Tropical forest soil microbial communities from Panama - MetaG Plot_1 | ecosystem: Environmental > Terrestrial > Soil > Tropical forest > Bulk soil | place: Panama | collected 2016-02-17 | reverse complement strand
TCGCCGCCGAGGTCGGCGCCGAGCGCCGACGCCTGCTGCCGCTCGGCGGCGCGCTGCTCCTCAGCACCGTGCTGCCGCTCGCGGGACCGCAGCTGATGGCGACGTTCGTCGACCGCGCCGCCGGCGGCGCCCCCATCGGCGCGCTGCTCGAGCTGGGGGCTGCCTACCTGGCCGTGGCCGCGGCGAGCCAGGCCGCGAACATCGCGGCCTCCTACGCGGCCAGCGGCGCCGCCTGGCGGACGACCAACCGGCTGCGCGAGCGGGTGGCCGGGCACACGATGCGGCTGGACATGGGCTTCCACCGCCGGCACACGCCGGGCGAGATGATCGAGCGCGTCGACGGTGACCTGATGGGCCTGACGCAGTTCATCTCCGGGTTCGTGGTCCGTGCCGTCGGCAGCGTCCTCCTGCTGGCCGGGACGCTGGTGCTCGTCTGGCGGGTCGACTCCCGGGTCGGCGCCCTGCTGGCGGCCCTGGTCGCGCTCGGGGCCGGGGTCCTGGTGGTCGCCCAGCGACGCGTGATCCCCTACGCGGCCGCCGTCCGCGAGGAGACCGCCCAGATGTTCGGCGCCATCGAGGAGCGCCTGGCGGGAGCCGAGGAGGTCCGCGCCAACGGGGCGGCGCGACACGTCGTGCGCCGCTTCCACGAGACGGCCGCGCGGCTGCTCGCCGCCGACTTCCGGTTCGAGCGGCGGGGCGGCGCGGTCCTCGCCGGCACCAACCTGCTGTTCGCGGTGGGCACGGCCGTCCTGCTCGCCGTGGGCATCCTGCTGCGGCGGTCGGGGTCGATCAGCGTGGGCACCGTCGTGCTGCTGTTCCAGTACGCGCAGATGGTGCGCGCGCCGATCGAGGACATCGTCGGCCAGGCCAAGCAGCTCCACGAGGCGGGCGCGGCCGCCACGCGGGTCGCCTCGCTGCTCGCCGAGCGTTCCGACATCACGTGGCAGACGTCGCCGGTGCCCCTGCCCGCGACGGGTCCGCTATCCCTGCGCTTCGACGACGTGACGTTCGCGTACCCGGGCGACCCGCCGGTGCTGCACGGCGTGGACCTCGAGCTCGGCGCCGGCCGGACGCTGGGCGTCGTCGGGCGGACGGGCAGCGGCAAGACGACGCTGGCCCGGCTCGCGCTGCGCCTCTACGACCCCGGCTCGGGACGCGTGGTGCTGGGAGGCGTGGACCTCCGCGACACTGGCCGCGAGGAGGTGCTCCGCCGGGTCCGCATGGTCACCCAGGACGTGCACCTGTTCGCCGCATCGCTGCGCGACAACGTGACGCTGTTCGACGACCTCGCGGACGACGCGGCGGTCGAGCGAGCCCTGGAGACCGTCGGCCTGCGGCGGTGGCGGCGAGCGCTGCCGGACGGCCTGGACACCCGGCTGGGCGCCGGCGGCGTGGGCCTCTCGGCCGGCGAGGCGCAGCTGGTCGCGCTGGCGCGGGTCTTCCTGGCCGACCCCGCGCTGGTCGTCCTGGACGAGGCCTCGAGCCGGCTCGACCCGGAGACCGAGGAGGCGGTTCGCGCCGCCACCACCCGGCTGCTGGTGGACAGGACGGCGATCGTGATCGCGCACCGGCTGTCGACCCTGGTGGGGGTGGACGAGATCGCCGTCGTCGAGGCGGGCCGGATCGTCGAGCACGGTCCGCGCGCCGCCCTGGTGCGGGACGACGCCTCCCGCTTCGCGCGGCTGCTGACCGCCGCGGAGGGCGTCGGATGACCCCCCACCCGCCTCCCCCTCCACCGCGCGGGGGGAGTGGGAGGCTCAGTCGCTTCGCGTCGTTCGGGGCCTGGCAGGCCGGCGTTGCGATCGCGCGCCACCGACCCGGTCGCTACGCGGTCGGCGGCTCGCTCTGGGCGCTGAACCACTCGCTGCCGCTGGTGACCGGCCTGCTCCTCAAGGCCGTGTTCGACCGCGTGAGCGGGTCCCAGCCCGCGTACGCGACCGGCCTGGCGCTGCTGGCGGTGCTGGTCGCCGCCGAGCTGGGACGCGCTTCCGTGCTCTGGTCAGCGCTGGCATTCTGGCCGGGGTGGTGGCGGCCTGTCGCGGCGTGGATACGCGCGAACCTGCTGGAGTCGCTGCTCCGGGCGCCGGGGCCGCTCGCGGGCCGGCTGCCGGCCTCGGCCGGCGAGGCGATCGCCCGCTTCCGCGACGACGTCGAGGACCTGGTCTGGTTCGTGGACGGCTGGGTGGACATCGCCGGTGCGGTGGTCTTCACGGTGACCGCGCTGGTCGTGATGCTGCGCATCAGCCCCCTCGTGACGGTCGTCGCCGTGGTGCCGCTCGTGGGCGTGATGGCCGCCACCCGCGGCTTCAGCCGGCTCGTCCGGCGCGCCCACGGCCGCATGCGGGAGCAGGGATCCTCCGTGACCGACCTGATCGCGGACCTGTTCGCGGGCATCCTGACGCTCAAGACCTCGGGCGCCGAGGACCGGGCCGTCGAGCGGTTCCGGGCGCGCAACGCGAGCCGCCGCGAGGCCGCGGTGCGCGCGCAGCTCGCGCACACCCTCATGTCCTCGGTCAGCGGCGGGGCGGCGCAGATCACGACCGGGCTGGTCCTGCTGCTCGCGGCCGGGGCCATGCGGCAGGGCGGGTTCACGGTCGGCGACCTGGCGCTGTTCTCGACGTACGCGGTCGCGCTCACGAACCTGCCCCGCTGGCTGGGCTTCACGCTGGCCCGCCAGCGCGAGGCGGGCGTGGCCCTGCACCGCCTGGCCCGGCTGCACCCCGAACACCGGCTGGAGAGCGTCCTGTGGCCGGGGCCGTTCGCCGGTGGCGTCGGCGCGGACGGCCTCCTGCGGTCGCTGGAGGTCCGCGGGCTCACCGCCCGGCACCCGGGCTCCGGAGCCGGGATCGTGGAGGTCGACCTCACCGTCAGGCCCGGCGGCCTCACGGTGGTCACCGGTCCCGTCGGCTCGGGCAAGAGCACGCTGGTCCGCGCGCTGCTCGGTCTGATCCCGACCGACACCGGGAGCGTGTGGTGGAACGGCGCGCTAGTGGCCGACCCCGGCGGCTTCCTGGTGCCGCCGCGGGTGGCGTACGCCGGCCAGGTCGCGCACCTGTTCAGCGCCACGCTCGAGGAGAACCTGCGCCTGGGATGGCCGGCCGGCGACGAGGAGCTGTGGGCGGCACTCCGCCTCGCCCAGTTCGACGAGGACGTGGCGGCGATGCCGCTGGGCCTGGCGACCGTCGTCGGCCCCCGCGGGAGCCGGCTCTCGGGCGGGCAGCTGCAGCGCGCGGCGATCGCCCGCGCGCTGGTGCGGAGCCCGCAGCTCCTCGTCCTCGACGACGTCTCCAGCGCCCTGGACCAGCCCACGGAGGAGCGGCTGTGGCGGGCGCTGGCCGGCGCCGGGATCACGTGCCTGGCGGCGTCCCACCGGCGGGCGGCGCTGGAGCACGCCGACCACGTCGTCCTCCTCGAGCGGGGCCGCGTGCTGCGACGGACCTGAGGAGCGTCAGTCCCAGCCCGGCGGCGCCCGGAAGCCGAACCCGTCCGCACGCTCGAGCTGCTCGGCGAGGTCGAGCAAGCGCGAATCGCCGAGGGTCCGGCCCACGAGCTGCACGCCCACCGGCAGGCCGTCCGCCATACCGGCCGGGACGCTGACCGCGGGGACCCCGGCGAAGCTGACCGGCAGCACGAACTGGGTGTAGGCGCACCATGCGTCGCCGAGGAAGGACGGCACGTCTGGGATCCGCATCGGCGGCAGTCCCAGCGTCGGGGTCAGGATCGCGTCGTGGTCCGCCAGCGCACGGTGGACCGGCCGCGCCGCGTCCAGCCCGGCCCGGAGCGCCTCCAGGTACTCCCGGGCGCTCAGCCGGCGCCCTGCCGCGATCAGCCGGCCGGCGGCCTCGCCGTAGTCCTGGGGGTCGTCGGGCATGATCGCCACGCTGGCGGGCCGCACCGCCTGGTAGGAGCGGGCCACCGGCATCGGATCCCACGGGATCGCGTGGACGGTGTGGCCCGCTGCCACCAGCGCGCGCTCGGCGCGCTCGCGAGCCTCCTCGCAGCCGGGGTGGACGGGAACCGGGCTGGAGCGCACCACCGCGACGCGGAGCGTGCCGGGTCCGGCGGCCGCGGCCGGGGTCCCGCCGGTCATGACGGCCAGCGCCAGTCGGAGGTCGCCGACCGAGCGCGCCAGCGGCCCACGGCAGCTCAGGCCCACCGGGTCCGGAAGCTCGGTCGGCACGACGCCTCGCGAGGGCCGCAGCCCGACGACGCCGCAGCAGGACGAGGGGATGCGGATCGACCCGCCCATGTCGTCGCCGAACGCGATCGTGCACAGGCCGGCTGCGACGGCCGCGGCGCTGCCACCGCTCGAGCCGCCGGGCGTCACGCCCTCCCGCCAGGGGTTCTGCGTCGGCGGGAACAACTCGTTGACGGTGCTGACCGACGCGGCCAGCTCGGGCGTGTTGGTCTTGCCCAGGATGGCGGCGCCGCACGCGCGGGCGCGAGCGACCGGCACGGCATCGACCTCGGCGATCCGATCGCGCCACTTGCGGGAGCCGAACGTCCAGGGCATGCCGGCGACCGGCTGGGTGTCCTTGACGGCGAGCCCGACGCCCGCGAGCGTGCCGGTCGCCGCGGCGGTCGCGGCGCCGTCGACGTGCACGAACGCGCCGGTCCGGCCGTTCAGCCGGGCGATGCGGTCGAGGTGCCGGCGGGGCGCCGCCTGCGCGTCCAGCTCACCTGAACGTACCCGCCGGATGATCTCGCCGGCGGTGAGCCACGCAGGGTCGTCCATCCGTGGCTTATTGTGCGGGTATGCCGATCACCTGGACGGGCAGGCCCGAGGCGGACCACCTGCTGGAGACCGATCCCCTCGCGCTGCTGATCGGGCTCGTGCTGGACCAGCAGGTCAAGATGGAGAAGGCGTTCAGCGGTCCCTACGAGCTGAAGCAGCGGCTGGGCCACCTCGATGCGGGTCAGATCGCGCGCATGGACCCCGAGCGCCTCGACGCCGTGTTCCGCGACCGGCCCGCGCTCCATCGGTTCCCGGGCAACATGGCGCGGCGCGTGCAGCAGCTCGCCCAGGTGATCGCCAGCGAGTACGACGGTGACGCCGCCGCCATCTGGCGGGACGCCCGGGACGGCGCGGAGCTGTCCCGGCGGATCTCGGCCCTGCCGGGCTTCGGCGAGCAGAAGACGCAGATCACGGTGGCCGTGCTGGCCAAGAAGTGGGGGGTGCAGCCGCCCGGCTGGGAGCGGTACGCCGCGCACTGGCACACGGTCGCCGACGTCGACTCGCCCGAGTCGATGCAGGAGGCGCGCGACGTCAAGCGCCAAATGAAGGCCCAGGGGAAGGCCTGAGGGGCCAGCGCCCTAGCTCGCCCGGGCCGGCGCGACGTGCGCGAAGAGGCTCGGGCCGCGCCACGTGGGAAACGCCCGTACCAGGTCGGCCGCGCCCTCGACGTTCCAGGCGCCGCGACGCTCGGCCTCGCGAGCGTCCAGCCGGCCCGTGTGCACCCCGACCAGCGTGGCGCAGTCCGTGGTCACGACGAGGTCCTCGTCGAGTCCGGGCGGTTTCGTGCACACCTCGACCTCGGCGCGGCTGAGGAGCAGCCAGAAGCGGTCGCGCGGCCGGTCGGTCAGCGCGAAGCGGACGACGGTCGTGCCCGCCGGCAGGCGCTCCGTGGCGACGTACCGCTTCCACGCCCAGAGCACGACGAACGGGTCCCGCTCCTCGGACGTCACCTCCAGCCAGCGCGCGCCCCAGGTGCCCAGCGCCAGGCAGACGTCGGCCAGCTCTCGCCCCGACTGCGTCAGGCGGTAGCGGGCGCCCCGGCCGGACGGCGGCGCCTCCCGCGAGACGACGCCCCGCCGCTCGAGGGCGCGCAGACGCTCGGCCAGGAGCGTGCGCGACATCCGCGGCACGCCGCCCAGGATGTCCGAGAACGTCTCGGCCCCGAGGTAGAGGTTCCGGACGATCAGCGGGGTCCAGCGCTCGGCGAACACCTCGGCGCCCTTCGCGACGGGACAGTACTGACCGTAGCCCTTCATCCGCGACCCATCCTCCGCCTCTCTCGAGGCGCTGACAAGTACAGATTCTGTGCTTGTCGGCCGGGCGGCGGGGCGCCATGGTGATGCCATGGTCACGACGGAATCCCCCGCCTTCCGACCGCCGGCCGGCCGGGAGGGCGACGAACGCTTCGTCCCGCTCGCCGCGGAGCTGGGCGCCCGCTTCGGCCCCACCGCCGCATCCCACGACCGGGAGAACCGCTTCGTCGGCGAGCACTACGCCGCGCTGCGCGAGTCCGGATACACGGTGCTGCCGATCCCCGAGGAGCTCGGCGGGCTGGGCGCCAGCCTGCGCCAGATCTGCTTCGCGGAGGCCGAGCTGGCGCGTCACTGCGCGGCGACGTCGCTGGCGATCGCGATGCACCTGCACCCGCTGGCCAGCACGGTGTTCCGGTGGCGCCGCGGCGCTCCCGGCGCCGAGGCGCTGCTGCGCCGCGTCGCGGACGAGCGGCTCATCGTCTGCTCGAGCGGCGCGTCGGACTTCACGCACCCCTCCGGCACGGCCGAGCCGTACGACGGCGGCTACGTGGTCAGCGGGCGCAAAGTGTTCTGCAGCCAGGCGCCGGCGGGCGACCTGCTCTCGACCGCGGCGGTGCTGGACGGCGAGGTGCTCGTGTTCTTCGCCCCGATGCGCGACCCCGGTGTGACCGTGCTGGACACGTGGGACGCGCTGGGCATGCGCGCCACGGCCAGCCACGACGTGGTGCTGGAGGGCGTGCGTGTGCCCGAGGCGCAGGTGTTCGCCCGCCGGCCGCTGGGCAAGCTCGACCCGACGCTGCGCGCGAACTACCTGCACGCGATCCCGATCATCACGGCGGTGTACCTCGGCATCGCCGCCGCGGCCCGGGACGAGGGGGTGCGGCTGGCGCTGGGCAGGGATCGCGCCGGAGACCGGCTGGTCCAGCGCCAGGTGGGCGAGATGGACGTGCGCCTGCGGACGGGCTGGTGGTCGCTGCTGGGCGCGCTGGACGAATTCCGCGACGAGCCGTCCGCGGAGGCGATGAACGCGGTGTGGACCGCCAAGCACCACGCCACGCTGGGCGCCGGCGAGGTCGTCGACCGCGCGATGGAGCTCGCCGGCGGGGCGTCCTTCTACCGCAGGTCGCCACTGGAGCGCGCCTACCGTGACGTGCGGGCCGGCAAGTACCACCCGCTGACGCCCGAGCTGACGCTGGTGTACGCCGGCCGGCTGGGCCTGGGCCTGCCGGGCGACGAGGTGTAGCCAGGGCGCGTAGGGCTGAGCTAAGCTTAGCTAAACTGTGGTCGTAAACATGCACGACGCGAAGACGAGGCTGTCGGAGCTGGTGGAGCTGGTCCGACAGGGCCAGCGCGTCATCATCGCCCGGAGCGGCGTGCCGGTTGCGGAGCTGATCCCTCACCGCGACGCCAAGGAGCGGCGAACCGGCGGAAGGTGGCGCGGCCGCGCCAGCATCGCGCCGGACTTCGACGCCCCGATGCCGGAGCTCGACGAGCTGTTCGGGACGTGAACGTCCTGCTCGACACCCACGTCGCCCTGTGGTGGCTGGTCGACCCGGACGTGCTGCCGGACGAGGCGCGGGAGGTCATCGCGGACGGCGGCAACCGTGTCCTGCTCAGCGCCGCCAGCGTCTGGGAGGCCGCGATCAAGGCCGCTGCGGGAAAGCTGGACATGCCCGAGTCGTTCGAGGCTGCCGCCGAGGCGGTGGGGATCGAGGAGCTGCCGATCTCCGCACGGCACGCGCGGCGGGCCGCCGGCCTGCCGCCCCTGCACCGCGACCCCTTCGACCGCATGCTCGTGGGGCAGGCCCTGGAGGAGGGCCTCGTCATCGTCACGCGCGACGTGCTGGTGCGCCAGTACCAGGTGGCGACCCTCCCGGGCTGAGCGCTCTCAGCGCAGCAGGAATCCCGTGCCCAGCGGGTCCTCGGGCTCCAGCACGAACTCGTGCAGTCCCGTCAGGTGGGCGCTGCCCTCCACCTCGGTGACGACGGCCGGGACGCCCGCGACGTCGGCATCGGCGACGACACGGCCCAGGAACTCCGTGCCGACGATCCCGCGGTGGCGCAGCATCTCCCCGCGCGGGAGCTCGCCCGTCGCGTCGAGCAGCGCGAGCCGCGCCGACGTGCCGCTGCCGCACGGCGAGCGGTCCACCTCGCCGTCGGCGAACACCGTCACGTTGCGGTCCCCGTCGGTCCAGATGACGCCGTACACGTCGCGCAGCTCGGGCTCGAGCGGGTGGACGACGCCCCCGGCACGGTTCAGCGCCTCCTTCACCTGGCGGCCACGGGCGATCAGCTCGGGCAGGCCTGCCCGGTCCACGGGCGCCGGCGCCGGCGCGATCGCGTAGAACGCCCCGCCGTACGCCACGTCCACCACGCAGCCCGCCGCCTCGACGCCGCGCCGGAGCACGAACGATGGCACGTTGCGGAAGCGCACCGCGGTCACGTCGCCGCCGCGCACCGTCGCCCAGGTGCTGAGCCTGCCGGACGGGGCCTCGACAGAGACCGGGACCTCGCCCTGTGAGGGCGAGGGCAGCCGGCCGCTCTCCAGCGCCCACGTGACGAGCGCGATCGTGCCGTGGCCGCAGGCCGTCGAGTAGCCCGCGTTGTGGAAGAAGACGACCCCGAGGTCGGCCACCGCCGACTCGGTGACGAAGCAGCCGTACATGTCCGCGTGACCGCGCGGCTCGTCGACGAGCAGGCGGCGCACCGGGTCCAGGTGTTCGGCGGCCCAGCGCCGCCGCTCCAGCGCCGTGCCGCCCTGGAGCGGCGGGACGCCGCCGACCACGATCCGGAACGGCTCGCCCGCGGTGTGGTAGTCGACGGTGGTGACCGGCGTCACGCCGACCATCGTGCCACCAGCCCGCACCTGTAGACTCGGCGGCGGTCGGCCGCGGTCGCGTCAGACCAGACGAGATGAGCTGAGATGAGTCAAACGCTGGTCAAGATCTGCGGTCTCTGCGACGCCGGAGCGGCCCGGGCGGCGGCCGGCGCCGGCGCCGACCTCCTCGGATTCCACTTCTGCTCCAGCCTGCGCCGGATCACGCCCGAGGAGGCCCTGGCCATCGTGGACGCGCTGGACCGCCGGCCGCGCCTGGTGGGGGTGTTCATCGACCAGCCGGAGGCGGAGGTCGCGGAGGTCGCGGAGTTCGTCGGCCTCGACTGGGTCCAGCTGCACGGCTCGGAGCCGCCGGGCTTCCGGGCGCCGCGGCCCGTCGTGAAGGCGCTCAAGGTCCGCGACGGCGTCGTGCCGGACGGGAACGGCTGGCCCGACCCGATCCTCCTCGACAGCTGGTCGCCCGACCAGCGGGGCGGCACGGGGCGCACCTGGGACTGGGACGCGGCCCGCGCGCTGCTGGCCGCCCGCCGGGTGATCGTCGCCGGCGGCCTCCACCCGGGCAACGTGGGCCGGGTCGTCAGGGCCCTCCGGCCGCACGGCGTCGACGTGTCGAGCGGCGTCGAGTCGGCGGTCCGTGTAAAGGACGTCGACCGCGTCCGGGCATTCGTGCAAGCTGTACGAGAGGCAGATGGTGAAGGGTAGATTCGGTCCGTACGGCGGGCAGTACGTGCCCGAGACGCTGATGTCGGCTCTGGAGGAGCTCGAGGGCGCCTGGCGCGAGGCGTGGATGGATCCCGAGTTCCAGCTCGAGCTCAAGGCCCAGCAGCACGCGTTCGTGGGCCGTCCGACGCCGCTCTACTCGGCCGAGCGGCTGAGCGCGCACTTCGGGGGCGCGCGCATCCACCTCAAGCGCGAGGACCTGTGCCACACGGGCGCGCACAAGCTCAACAACGCGCTCGGCCAGGCGCTGCTGGCGCGGCGCACCGGCAAGCGGCGGATCATCGCCGAGACCGGGGCCGGGCAGCACGGGGTGGCCACCGCAACGGTCTGCGCCCGGTTCGGCTTCGAGTGCGTCGTGTACATGGGCACCGAGGACATGCGCCGGCAGGCCATCAACGTGCGCCGGATGCAGCTCCTGGGCGCCGAGGTGCGAGAGGTGACGGCCGGCACCCGGACGCTGAAGGACGCGACCTCGGAGGCGATCCGCGACTGGGTCACCAACGTCGGCGAGACGCACTACATCATCGGCTCGGCCGTGGGCCCGCACCCGTACCCGGAGATGGTCCGCGACCTGCAGCGCATCATCGGCGACGAGGCGCGCGACCAGTACCTCGCCGTCGAGGGCCGGCTGCCGGACGCCGTGATCGCCTGCGTGGGCGGCGGATCGAACGCGATCGGCATGTTCACGGCCTTCCTGGGCGATCCCAACGTCGACCTGGTCGGGGTCGAGGCCGGCGGCTCGGGACTCGACACCGGCCGGCACGCGGCCTCGCTGGTCGGCGGCCGCCCGGGCGTACTGCACGGCGCGTACACCTACCTGCTCCAGGACGAGGACGGCCAGGTCCTGCCCACCCACTCGATCTCGGCCGGACTGGACTACCCGGGCGTCGGTCCTGAGCACTCTCTCCTGCGCGACCTTGAGCGGGCGACGTACGTGGCGGTCACCGACCAGGAGGCCGTGGCGGCGTTCAACCTGTGCAGCCGCCTGGAAGGGATCCTGCCGGCGCTGGAGCCCTCACATGCGCTTCACTACGCGGGAACGCTGGGCAGGGAGCTCGGCCCGGAGGGGCGCATCCTCGTCTGCCTCAGCGGCCGGGGGGACAAGGACATGGAATCGGTCATGGAGTTCGATGCCAGGGATTGAGATTCGAGAGGTGAGCCGGCTCGAGGACCGGGTGCGGGCGGCCGGTGACGTGAAGCTGATCCCGTACCTCATGGCGGGCTACCCGGACCGGGACCGGTCCGTCGCGCATGGCCTGGCGTATGCCCGCGCCGGGGCGGCGGCGATCGAGGTCGGCATCCCGTTCAGCGACCCGCTGGCCGACGGGCCCGCGGTCCAGCGCGCGGGGCAGACGGCGCTGGAGTGCGGCATGACGGTGCGGGGCGCTCTGGCCGTAGCGGCCGCCGTCGCTGATGGCGGCGCGCCCGTCGTCCTGATGACGTACCTGAACACGGTTCTCGCGTACGACGAGCGGCGCTTCGCCGCCGACGCGGCGGCGGCGGGCGTGGCGGGCGTCATCATCCCGGACCTCCCCGCCGACGAGGCCGAGCCGCACGCCGGCTGGCTGCGCTCGGCCGGCCTGGACGTGGTCTTCATGGTCGCGCCTACCAGCCCCGACTCGCGCATCGTCAGCATCGCGGAGCGCAGCTCCGGGTTCGTCTACTGCGTGACCGTGAAGGGCGTCACCGGCGCACGGTCGGAGCTGGCGAGCGGCCTCGAGCGGCTGCTGGGCCGCGTCCGCAGCGCGACGGACCTGCCGGTCGCGGCCGGGTTCGGCATCTCGCGCCCCGGGCAGATCCGCGAACTGCGCGGGCACGCGGACGCGGCGGTGGTGGGCAGCGCCTTACTGGACCGCGTGCACCGGGGGGAGGACCCGGTGGAGCTCGTCGTGGAGCTGCTCTCCGCGTGCCGGTGAGGGGCGTTCGCGGCGCCACGACCGCCGCGGCGAACGATGCCGAAGCCATCGTCGAGGCGACCGAGGAGATGCTGCGCGAGCTCGTGCTGCGCAACGATCTCGACGTCGAAGAAATCGCGTTCGCCTACTTCACCACGACCCCCGACCTGGACGCGGAGTTCCCGGCGCTGGCCGCCAGGCGGCTCGGCTGGCTGGACGTGCCGCTGCTGTGCGGCCACGACATGGCGGTGCCCCAGCCGAACCCGAGGTCGGTGGCACGCTGCGTCCGGGTGGTCCTGCTGTACAACACGGAGCGCACGCAGAGGGAGATGCAGCATGCGTACTTGCGGGGAGCCCGGGCCATCAAGCAGGACCTCGACGCCATGCGCTCGTCCCCGCCCATCTCGGTGACCGGGCGGTGATCATCGTCATGGCGCGACAGGCATCGGCGGCGCAGGTACAGGCCGTGACCGACCGGGTCCGGGAGATCGGGCTGCGTCCGGAGGTCTCGGTCGGCGAGGACCGGTCGGTGATCGGCGTGATCGGCGGCAACGCGTACGCGTACCGTGAGGCATTCGCCCACCTGCCCGGCATCCAGGAGATCGTGCAGATCACGAAGCCGTTCAAGCTCGCCAGCCGCGAGTTCCAGCCCCGCGACACCGTGGTCGACGTCGGCGGCGTGCCGGTGGGCGGCGACCAGGTCGTGATGATGGCCGGTCCCTGCTCGGTCGAGGATCGCGGGATGCTGCTGGAGACCGCCCGGTTCGTCGCCGAGCAGGGCGCGCGCATCCTCCGGGGCGGGGCGTTCAAGCCGCGCACGTCGCCGTACAGCTTCCAGGGCCTGGGCGAGGCCGGCCTGCGGCTGCTGGCCGAGGC
>Ga0126369_10002894_pt1 | contig 12316 bp, 7 predicted proteins | sample PanSoiMetaPlot_1_FD_109646 | JGI IMG/M metagenome (GOLD analysis project Ga0126369, IMG submission 109646) | Tropical forest soil microbial communities from Panama - MetaG Plot_1 | ecosystem: Environmental > Terrestrial > Soil > Tropical forest > Bulk soil | place: Panama | collected 2016-02-17 | reverse complement strand
TAGACTACATGTACATCGGCAAATGCGTAGCGGAGGCCGGCTGGCTCAACGTGATGATCGCCAAGCCCCTTCCGATCGTCATCGGCGGCATGGGGATGATTCAATTTCTGCGTACCTTCCGACGTTGGGTTTTGTTCTCGCAAGGTGGCTTGCCCCGCAGCTTCGCGCTCTTTAATTGGGTACGAGGCATCCTCGCTTGGGTGGCCTGGTTGGCCTTGGCCGCGGCGCTGGCGCTGGCGCACCCCGCGGCGGCGATCTTTCCCGCGGCAGCGATCGCCTTGTTCGCCGCCAGCCAGTTGGGGCTGCAGCGACGGCTGGGCGGCCCTCGAGTCCCCATCCGCTACCTTTGGATGGCTGCGCTGATGCCGCTCCTCGGCGCCCTGGTGGCGCTGTCAACCCGGATCTGGCGCAGCGTGGACTGGCGAGGCCGAAGCTACGATCTCGAGAGCGGGGCTCGACTGGGATCGAGATCCCCGGCGCGCGAATCATGAGACTTGCTCGGCCTCGATGCTCGGGACAGCAGCCGCGCGACCGCGCCCCGCCAGTCCTCGAGCGCGCCGGCGAGCGCACCGCGAAGGTGAGGAAACGCGGAACGGACGAGCCGAAGAGCGGTCCAGAGCGAGCCCCGACTCGATCCCGAGCCGCGCGAAGCCATTGCGATCAATCCGTGAAGCACGGCCCGCGCGTATTCGCGCGCCATGATCCACATCCGCAATTCGCGCGTGGAGAGCAACGCCATCGAGACATCGCGGCCGGTCCGCGTTCGCGCCCAGTACCTGAACATGCCGCTGCGCAGCGCCGCCATCTCTGGAGTTTGCTGCGAAAAAGTCCGGTAGAGAGCGGACGCGAGCGCTATCCTTGTGCGCTGTGGGGCCCGTCTTTTCACCGCGTACAGCTGCAGCGCAAGAGGGACATCGTCTGGGTAACGCCGAAGCGCCTCCTGAAGCACCCGGGCGTCGCGCGTGCAGGAAGACAATCCGCTCGCGCTCAGGGGATGGCAGCACCCCGCCGCATCTCCTACCAGCACGGCGCTTTGCACTGCGACGGACGCCGGCAAACGCGTCTCATTGGCCGCCATCAGCACCTGGCTGCTGCGCGAAGCTTCGATCACCGCTTCGCGAAGGACAGCCGGCAGCGCGGAGAGAAGCTGCGGGGATTGCACCAGCTTTGCCGCGCCGCTGCCAGATGGCAGGTCCACCATGATCCGCGCCTTGGTCGGCGTAATTGCATACCCAAGGACGGGAGCCGGGCCGCCGACGAACAGATGGCCATGACCGGGATGTGGAAGGTACGCGGCGTCGACCATCACTCCGAGCATCGAGGAGAGACGCTCTCGAGCCTCCCTGATGCGCAGGAGCCCGCGCGCGTGCGACGACCGGCCATCCGCAGCGACGAGAAGCCGGGCGTGAATTCTCTCCTCGCCGGCACCGTCCTGTCGTACCGACGCTTCCACGCCGTGCCGGTGGTTGTGCAAGATTTGGGAAATGCGCGCGCCTTGACGAACGACGATCCCAGCTCGAGCCTCCAGGCCTTCCATCAGCGATCGCCGCAGCAGGGCGTGCTCGAGGGCGACGCCTTCGCCATCTTGATAGGGCAGAAGCGATCTCCGCCCGCCATCGCCGGCGTCCACGACTGCGAATCCTTGGACCGGCTGCGCGCCCGCGCCTCGAAGGAAGGCGGCAAAGCCGAGCGAAGAGAGGTCTGCCATGCCCGGCGGATGGATCAGCTCTCCGGCAAGCTGCTTGCTGGAATCCACGCCGGCGTCCACGACGAGAACGCGAAACCCCAACTCGCCCAACGCCGCGGCGGTCGTGCAACCCGCGGGTCCAGCGCCTACGATGAGTGCATCAAAATCGGCCAAGCGACGATCCCAGTCGTTGGTCTATATAGCAGCCTTGGGCATCGCATGAGTCCCGCCGCGGGGGTGCGGCTGTGGTGAACACAGCGGAGCGATTTTGCCGCCTCACTTTGTCGGCGGTTTCGCGAACGTTTGCTTTGAATATCCCGGTCCTCCCGGCGCCCCTGGACCTCGTCGTCTCGGTGGCCTATTTGCTGTGCCGCATCGCCGACACGATCGAGGACGAGACCGAGGGATCGGCGGCGGAGCGGCGACCGCTCCTAGTCGAATTCGCCAGGCTCTGCGAGCTGCCGGCGGAATGGCGGCCAGCTTCGGTGGTCTTTGCGCGGACCGCGCGACGGCATTTGCGACCCACCGCGCCGCCGGCGGAGATCCGTCTGCTGCGCGGGACGCCGCTGGTGTTGAGAGCTCTTTCTGAGCTCGAGGCGTCGGTGCGCCCAGCAATCGCGCGATGCCTGCGAGTGATGACCGGCGGAATGTCGGAGCTGATGGCGATCCAGCCGACCAAGGGGAGAGCGCCGGTTCCGAGCAGAGTCGAGGGGCCTTTCGCGCGCATAGTCGACGGGCCTGTCCCGAGCAGGGTCGAGGGACTCGCCGACTTGGACCAGACGCTGACCTACTGCTATTACGTCGCCGGCGTCGTCGGAGAGATGCTGACCGAGCTGTTCGCCGGCTTCTCGCCGCGCGTCGAGGCTCGGTCCAGCGAGTTGATGGCGCGCGCGCCGGCGTTCGGCAGGGCGCTGCAGCTGACGAACATCCTGCGAGACGCTCGCGAGGATTTGGACCAAGGTCGCTGTTTCCTACCTCGGCGAGAAATGGCAAAGCATGGTTTGACGCCGCAAACGCTTCTTCGCCCGGAGCTGCGCAGGCAAGCGGTGGCCTTTTTTGACGAGCTGATCGAAGTGGCGCGCCGCGACGCGGACGTGGCTTTGGAGTACGCGCTCGCCATTCCGGCGGAGGAGCAGGGAATTCGCCTCTTTTGCCTCTGGCCGCTGTTCTTCGCGGTGCTCACCCTTCGAGAGCTGTCGGGCAACCCCGCGGTCCTCGAGCCCACGCCGGTGAAGATCGGGCGGGACGCAGTTCAGCGCGTGATGACGGTTACCCGTTCGATGGTTCGCAACGATGAGCAGCTGCGCGCCTACTATCATCTCTGCGCTTCTCAAGCGCCGGATGGGACTTCGCCCAGTGTCTGAGCTCGCGGCCAGCGGCGCGGCGGGCGTCAACCCGAGATCGGCCATCGGCAATCGGTCGGGCGATCCGGCCATCCAGCGAGGCCTTGAGGTGATCGCCGAAGAGCAGTCCGCTGCCGGCGCTTGGAAGGGCGATTACGGGGGCCCGCTGTTTCTGGTTCCGATCTACGTCGCCGGGCTGCATGCGCTCGGCGAGGCGCCGGATTCGGCCACTCGGGACGGCTTTGTCGCATTCATTCGGGGGCACCAGAATGAGGATGGGGGTTGGGGGCTCGACGTCGAATCGCGAAGCCACGTGTTCACTTCGGTCCTCAACTACGTGACGCTTCGGCTGTTGGGTATCCCCGCTGAGGATCCATCGCTCGCGCGCGCCCGAGCGTGGTTTCTCCCCCTGGGAGGCGCGCTGGCCAGCGGCTCTTGGGGAAAATTCATCCTTTCGCTCCTCCGGCTGTACGAGTACGAAGGCCTGCAACCGGTTCCGCCCGAGCTGTGGTTGCTGCCCGCCGCACTTCCAATTCATCCGTCGAAGCTATGGTGCCACTGCCGGATGGTGTACCTGCCGATGAGCTATTTGTACGGACGGCGCGCGCGAGTGACGGACTCGCCGCTGCTGGCATCGCTGCGCGAAGAGATCTATCCGCAGCCGTATGCGGACGTCGATTGGAATGCTGCTCGAAATCGCGTCGCGGCCACGGATTCATACACGCCCCGGACGACGTTGTTTCGATGGGTTCACCGCCTGCTCGCCCTCTATGACCGCCGCCATCTGCGTTCCCTCCGGCAGCGCGCCCTGAGGAAGATTTTGGATCACGTTCGCGCGGAGGACGAATCCACCAATTACATCTGCATCGGCCCAATCAGCAAAGTTTTGAACATGCTCGTCTGGCATTTCGAGCGCCCTGGAGGCACCGAGCTGCAGGCGCACCGGCGAAGACTCGGCGATTACCTCCACCTCGCCCCCGATGGGCTGAAGATGAATGGGTACAACTCCTCTGAGTTGTGGAACACGGCCTTCGCGGTTCAGGCAGTCGACGCTACGGGTGAAGACGAGGCGGTGCGCGCGACGCTGAGCCGCGCAGCGCACTTCATCGAGTCAAATCAAGTGCTCGATAACACCAAACATTACAAACGATACTTTCGACATCCAAGCCGTGGGGGCTGGCCATTTTCGACCCGAGCGCACGGATGGCCGATCAGCGATTGTACCGCGGAGGGCATCAAGGCATCGCTTCTCTTGGAATCGCGGAACATGAGTCGGGTTCCCCGAGAGCGCCTCGACGACGCGGTCGAGTTCATCCTCTCGCTTCAGAACCGCGACGGGGGCTGGGCCACGTACGAGCGGACTCGCGGGCCGAAGTGGCTTGAGCTTTTGAATCCGTCGGACGTTTTTGCTCGCATCATGGTGGACTATTCGTACGTCGAATGCACCTCCGCTTGCGTCCAGGCGCTCGCGGCGTACGCCCGCGCATCGCCAATGCTCGAGGCGCGAAGGCGGCGAGCGATTTTTCGAGCGATTGATCGCGGCGGACAGTTTTTGATCAGCGACCAAAGGGCGGATGGCTCGTGGGAAGGCTCCTGGGGCGTTTGTTTTACCTACGGAACCTGGTTCGGGGTATCGGGTCTGGTCGCGGCGGGCGTTCGTCCCGAGCATCCGTCGCTCCGAGCGGCGGCGCGCTTTTTACTCGAACGGCAGCGAAGCGACGGCGGTTGGAGTGAGACACTGGAGAGCTGCCGAAGGCGCTCGTATACCGAAGGCACTCGAAGCCACGCGGTGATGACCTCCTGGGCATTGCTTGCCCTCGCCGCGGCAGGGGAGATCAACAGCGACGCGGTCCAACGCGGCGTGAGCTGGCTGCGCGCGCAACAGCGGCCCGATGGACGCTGGCCCGCGGAACCGATCGCCGGAGTCTTCAACCGCAACTGCGCGATCCACTATCACGCCTACTTGTTCATCTTCCCTGTCTGGGCTCTTGCAATCTGCGACGGGGCTCGAACGCTGCCGGTCGAAAGGGTTCCAGAATGAACGAGCGGTCGCCTCTAGAAGCGCTGAGGAGCCAAAGTCTGCGACCACATCGTCCGCTGGATCAACCCGAGCTGCAGAAGGAATCAGACAAATCAAGAATCGCGTCCGCTCAACCGCACCGATTGCTGGAGGAGCTGGACGCCCTGCGCGAGGAGCTGGCGAGGGCTGCTCCTGAAGACCCCGAGACGCTCGGCTCCATCCATCCGGGTCACCGCCTCAGCGCCTGCAACCTGCTTCAGTACCTCGCGCTCCGGCGCCACGAGATCCGACCTCTTCAGGAAGAGCTCGCCCGGCAGGGGCTGTCTTCGCTTGGTCGGGCTGAAGCTCACATCGCGGCGAGCCTGGATGCAGTCCGCGCGGTGCTGTATCGGCTGCAAGGTGGAGCTCCGCGCGGGGTCCGCGGCGCCTCGCCGACGTTCGCTCAAGGGCCCGCGCTGCTCGATCATTTTGCAACGCGGTTGCTGGGCGCCAGACCCGGCGGTCGCAGCGTCCGGATCATGGTGACCGTTTCTGGCAAGGAGGCGAACGGCGGTTTGATCCGAAGCCTGCTCCAGTCGGGGATGAACTGCATGCGGATCAACTGCGCGCACGATGGGCCGGAAGAGTGGCTCGCGCTGGTGGAGCAGCTGCGCGGGGCGGAGAAGGAACTGGGGCTGAGCTGCAGAATTCTGATGGACTTAGGCGGCCCAAAGCTTCGCACCGGGCCCGTCGAGCTGGGCCCTCCCGTCCTCAAGTGGCGGCCTGCTCGAAACCGGTTGGGTCAGGTGATTCGTCCGGTGATTGTCGCTCTGGTCCCGCGCGGATTGAGTCCGACCGCCAGCGTCAGCGCAGACGCAGTCCTCGAGCTGCCAGCTAAGTTCCTGGATGAGCTACGGCCCAACGAGAAGCTCAAGCTGAAGGACGCGCGCGGTGTTGCTCGCCGCATTGTGCTGACGGCGAGGCACGAAGGGACCTGGCTCGCGGAGAGCAACTCCACCACTTACTTGACGGACGGCACGATCCTGCGCTCGAAGCGAACTCGGAGCAAAGCGGAGGTGATCGGTCTGCCCAGGGCGGAACAGCCCATTCCGCTGAACGCCGGAGATACTCTTCGCCTCACGCGTAGCTTGAGACCTGGCCGCCCTGCCATTCGGGACTCGTCGGGGAGGGTGCTGGAGCCGGCCGTCATCGGTTGCACGCTGGGAGACGTCTTTTCTCAGCTTCGGCCAGGACTCATTGTTCTCATTGATGACGGGAAGATCGAAGCAGTAATCCGCAGCGCCGATGTCGATGGGGTTCTGCTGGAGATAACGCGCACTCCACCCGACGGCGTCAAGCTGCGCGGTGATCGCGGCCTGAATTTTCCAGAGGCGAGGCTACGGCTTCCAGCATTGACGCCCAAGGATGTTGAGGATTTGAGCTTCGTCGCCGAGCACGCGGACATGGTGGGGTTTTCGTTCGTGCAGCGCGAGGAGGACGTGGTACAGCTCCAGGAGCATCTGGCCCGCCTCGGAAAGCCACAACTGGGGATTGTCCTGAAGATCGAGACGCGCCGCGCATTCGAGAATCTGCCGACCCTGCTCTGGACCGCGATGCGAAGCGAGGCGATGGGGGTGATGATCGCCCGAGGCGATCTCGCGGTGGAGTGCGGATACGAGCGGCTGGCCGAAGTTCAGGAAGAGATTCTCTGGCTGTGCGAGGCCGCCCATCTGCCGGTAATCTGGGCGACCCAGGTCCTGGAGAGTCTTGCTAAGGAAGGGATTCCCTCGCGCGCGGAGATCACCGATGCCGCGATGAGCGAACGCGCCGAATGCGTGATGCTCAACAAGGGCCCGCACATCCTAAAAGCGGTGGTCGCGCTGGACAACATCCTCAGCCGGATGCAGGCACACCAATCCAAGAAGTTATCGATGCTGCGACAGCTTCACTCATGGAATCGGCCGCCGTGGCCTTGACTGCGATCATTTCGCCCAGGCACAAGCGCTCGTCACAGAACGGCGAGCGCTGTTCGAGTGGCCCACAGAAGAAGCGTTTAAAGACCGGTCGTAGATTTTAATACTTTCGATTTAACATTTCGTCTGTGTTTCATTAAATGTTTCAATAGCTTAAAAATATATTTGTTCACCGGAAGGCCTTAAAAACTATGGCGGCCCTTTGAAGGAGAGTGGGAATCGGCGGTCGGAACGGTGGCTTCGCTCTCTAGTGTCTTCCCTCCCTGCCGCTCGGAGCAGCCGACCAGGTTTCTAGGTCGAGAGTTTGGCCAGGCGAGGAATCTGAGGTGGACTCCGCTGTTGAGCGTGCGCTTATCTCGATCGATGCAACTAGGTACTCTCTCCACTCTAGGAGCCGGGCTACTGTTCCTCGGCGCTAGCGGAGCCGCGACGGCCGCCGCGCAGCAGGTGCCGGGTCCGGCTCAGCCCGACCAGGCTGTCAACCCGAACGCGCCCGAGCGGTTGACGCGACCGCCATCGATCAAGCGTTTCGTTGAGGCCGTCTACCCCGCTGAGGCGGAAGCGCAACATCTCACTGCGACGGTGGTGCTTCAGCTGGACATCAGCGAAACGGGGGCAGTCAGCAATGTGATCGTGCTCCATCCGGTTGGCCACGGCTTCGACGAGGCGGCAGTCGCGGCACTGAAGGAATTCGAGTTCGAGCCGGCGGAGATCGACGGCAAGCCCGCGCCGGTTCGAATCACATACAACTACAACTTCGTTCTCAGAGCGGCCGAGCCGCCATCCCAAGCGGAGCGATCGGCGCTCGAGGGACCGATCAACTTCACCGGGACGCTGCGCGAACGAGGAACGCGAAGGCCCTTGCCGGGAGTCGAAGTGACGCTTCCCGAGCTCGGCCTAACCGCCACCGCGAGCGAGGCGGGCCAGTTCAGCTTTCGCGAAGTTCCAATCGGAAGAGTGCGCGTTGTGATCGTCGCCTCGGGATACGAGAGATTCGAGACCGATGAGGACATTGCTGCGGGCCAGCAAACGAAGGTGACCTACTACGTGATGTCTCAGCTTTTCAGCCAATACGAAACGGTGATTCGCGGGGTCAAGCCGCGCAAGGAAGTGACCGAGACCACTCTATCGATCGAGGAAGTTCAGCGCATTCCGGGAACGCTGGGCGATTCGCTCAAAGTCGTCCAGAACCTCCCCGGAGTCGCGCGCCCGCCTTTCAATGGCGGAGCGATCATCATCCGGGGCACGAACGCCAATGACTCGGGCATCTACCTCGACGGCGAGCGCATTCCCCTGCTCTACCATTTCGGCGGCTTGACCGCAGTGTACAACTCGGATCTGCTGGACGCGGTCGATTTCCTGCCAGGGAATTACTCGGTGTATTACGGGGACCAGATTGGCGGCGTGGTCGACGTGAGGAGTCGCGCCCCTCGCGTGGATGGGTTCCATGGTTACGCCAACCTCAACCTAATCGACGCCAGCCTTGAGCTCGAAGGTCCGCTAGCGAAAAATCTATCAGTCGCTTTTGCCGTCCGGCGCTCGTACGTCGACGCCATTCTCAATCTGACCGGTCTTGCGTCCAACTTCAACGTCGCTCCGCGCTACCTCGACTCGCAGCTCAAACTCGAGTGGCGGGCTTCGACTCATCACACTTTTACACTCCTCGCTCTGACCGACGACGACCGGCTGGAGCTGGTGATCGATCGTCCGGCCAATAACGACCCAAGCGTTGCCGGCAACTTCAATCTGCACACTGGATTCACCCAGTTCCGTTTGCGTCACGTCTACAAGAACGGGCCATTGCGAATTGATACAGTGGGGTTGATTGGCCCCTCGGAGATCTCGGCCGAGGTAGGCAGCGATCGCGCTCTGCACGTCTACAACCACGAATACAACCTGCGCAGCACCGCCGATTACGAGGTTGCGCCCTGGCTCGCCGGAGCAGTCGGGCTGGATGTCGTTTATCAACGAGCCAGGGTCGAGGCGAACCTCGAACGCCCCCCGAGAGAAGGTGAGCCGCAGATACCGGGCGTGCTGCGCCCTAAAATCAAGATAGACAAGGATCTGCAATACTACTTCCCGTCCGCGTGGGCAGAGCTCAGGCTCAAGCCGCTGCCCGGGCTTCTCGTCATTCCTGGCATCCGAAGCGAGAGTTACAAATACACCGATCAAACCCAACCGGATCGCACCCTCAATCCGCGCCTCGGCATCCGTTACGCCCTGACCGAACGCGTGAGCTTGAAAGGCGGCGTCGGCCTGAACCACGGACCGGCGCAGCAAGCCGAGCCGACGACGGAGTTCGGCAATCCAGACATTCGCGCGCGTCGCTCTGTGCAGACCAGCCTTGGGACCGAGGTCCAGGTGACGCCCGAGATCTTCGGCCGCCTCGAAGGATTTTACAATCGCCTCTCCGAATTGCCGGTGTCCGCCGCCGATCCGCCGCCCCTTCTCAACAATGACGGCATCGGCCGTTCCTACGGCCTGGAGCTTTTGATCCGCCATTCGCTCACCCGGCGCTTTTTCGGATGGATCGCGTATACGCTGTCGCGCAGCGAGCGGCAGGACCATCCCGGGGAACCGTGGCGCTTGTTCACCAATGATCAAACCCACGTGCTCACCGTGATTGCGAGCTACAAGCTTCCGCGCAACTGGCAAATCGGCGGACGGTTCCGATATGCCACCGGCAATAATACCACCCCGGTGATCGGAGCTCGGCGAAACGACAACGTGGACGTGTTCGCTCAAATCTACGGCGCGGTCAATTCGGAAAGGCTGCCGAGCTTCAACCAGCTCGACATCCGCGTCGACAAAACGTGGGTGTTTGATCTGTGGAATCTCGACCTCTTCCTCGACGTCCAGAACATCTACAACCGGCGCTCGGTCGAGGGAGTCACATACAATTACAACTATATTCAACGGCAGTATTTCACCGGGTTGCCGATCCTGCCGATCATCGGCGTCAAGGGGAGCTTCTGATGCGCGCATTTTTCTGTTTCGCGGTCGCGGCATGCGCGGTCTGGTCGATCGCCGCATGCGAGAACGACCTCGAGCGTCAGAGCCAGCTCGAGCGAGTCAGGGTGTTGGGCATCCGCGCCGATCCGGCCGAGCTGGCGCTCGATCCCGATGGCGTGATGCCGCCTGCCGCGGTCCGCTTCACCGCGCTGACCTTCGTCCCAGATGGCGGAACCCCGAGCCTGACGTACGCGCTCTGCCGCCCAGGCGCGAACGTCTACGCCCCGGAAGTACAATGCCCCGGTGCAGACGGACTCACGCTGGACGGCGGCGTGCTCGATGTCAAAGATCCCACTGTTCAGTCTTATCTCGCGATGGACGGCGGTTCTTTGGTGGGGCCGCCATCGCAACCGCAGCTGCTGCGCGGAATTCTGCTGAACGTCGGCTATCTCGCGACGGACGGCACCCCAGGCGACCGCGGCACCGAGATCGGCGTTTATCAACTGAGCGTGCGCACCACCCGCGAACCCAATCAGAATCCGCAGCTTGCCGAGATCTCCGTGGACGGCGGGGCACCGGTGCAAGGTCAACACTTTCCACTGAACACCAAGATCACCCTGACGCCCGCCCTGGATGCAGGAAGCGTCGAAACCTATGTCGACGCCGACGGCCAGACCCAGACTGAAAAACTTGTCTACACTTGGTTCGCTACCGGCCAGGGAAAGGTCGAAGATTTCCGGTCGCAGGAACCGTATCAAGGGGCGGGCAAGCGCGAGTCCGATTACACGACCGCCAACGCTCCCGAGGACGTGACGCTGTACGTAGTCGTCCGCGACGGGCGTGGGGGTACCGACTGGGTAGTCCGCACATTCAGCGAGGGACCCTAGCAATCAAAGACTTGGGCAAACGCAGACGAGCGTCGCCCCAAGCCGACGGAAGCTGAGGCGGACCAGTTGGCGACGAGCTCCGCCCTTAGCGTTTCGAGTTTTCGGATGAGGCTGGAACGAGGGACGCGCGAGAGGTGGTGGTCTTTGACCGTTTGAGGCAGATTGGGGGCGATGAACGTCAACGGCCGTCCGCATCGAACGATTTGGCCAGCTACCGACGGCTGGTCCGTCGAGATCATCGACCAAACTCGGCTGCCGCACGAGGTTCAGATTCTTCGGATCACGACTCCGGAGGAGATGGCAAACGCGATCCAGACCATGCAGGTCCGCGGCGCGCCGCTGATTGGCGTGGCGGCGTGCTACGGGCTGGCGCTGGCGGTTCGGCGCGATTCGTCCGAAGCGGCAATCGAGAACGCCACCGCCTCGCTGTGCGCAACCCGTCCGACGGCGGTGAATCTGCGCGCCCGCCTCGGGCAGCTTCGCGATCAATTGCTGCGGCTGCCGGATTCAAAGCGCGTCGAGTTTGCCTATCACTATTGCGCCCAAGTCGCCGACGAGGAAGTCGAGATCGGCCGTCGCATCGGCGAGCATGGCCTTGCGCTGATCGTGAAGGCCTTCGCGGCGCGCAACGGCCAGGGCCGAGTCAACGTCCTGACCCACTGCAATGCAGGTTGGCTGGCGACGGTCGACTGGGGAACAGCGCTCGCGCCCGTGTATCTCGCTCACCAGATCGGAATTCCGGTTCACGTCTGGGTGGCCGAAACGCGCCCCCGCAATCAGGGCTACCTCACCGCATGGGAGCTGGCGCAACAGGAAGTGCCACACACCATCGTGGTCGACAACGTCGGCGGTCATCTGATGCAGCGCCGCGAGGTCGATCTGTGCATCGTTGGAACGGACCGCACCACCGGGGCAGGTGACGTCTGCAACAAGATCGGCACCTACCTCAAGGCGCTGGCCGCGCGAGACAACCGCGTTCCCTTCTATGTCGCTCTGCCGTCATCCAGCGTCGACTGGAGCATCGGCAGCGGAGTCGAGCAGATACCGATCGAGCGGCGAAGTGAGAGCGAGGTTCACGAAGTCGCGGGGCGAACATCAGAGGGCCACCCGCTTTCAATTCGCGTCACGCCGCGCGAGTCTTCGGCGCTCAACTACGCGTTCGACGTGACGCCGGCCCGCCTGGTATCCGGGCTGATCACCGAGCGAGGCATTTGTGATGCATCGGCGGAGGGATTGCTCACCCTCTATCCGGAACGGCGGGCATGAGGTTTTTCCGCGAGCGCCGCGAGCTCCTCGAGGTCGCCCGGCGGATGAGCTCCGCCGGTCTAAGCCACGGGACGTCCGGCAACCTCAGCGTTCGAGTCGAGCGCGGCCTGCTGATCACCCCGACCGGAATGCCGTACGACGAGATGTCGACCGAGGACATGGTGGAGCTGATGTTCGACGGTCATACGCCTCAAGGGCAGCGCCTCCCT
>Ga0126369_10002893_pt1 | contig 12317 bp, 8 predicted proteins | sample PanSoiMetaPlot_1_FD_109646 | JGI IMG/M metagenome (GOLD analysis project Ga0126369, IMG submission 109646) | Tropical forest soil microbial communities from Panama - MetaG Plot_1 | ecosystem: Environmental > Terrestrial > Soil > Tropical forest > Bulk soil | place: Panama | collected 2016-02-17 | reverse complement strand
CACGAGTTACGTTGCGATCAACTCCGCAGGCGGATTCGTCGCCCGCCTGTTCGATCTGCGCGGCAAGGTGAACAAGGCCGAGCTCGAGGAATTCATCCGCAGCGTCGGCGTGAAGCGGGTCGCCGCCGGCAAGCCGATCCTCAAGCAGGACTCGCGAGAGGACCGGCGACTGTACGTCGTGCGTCACGGCGAAGTGCGCATCGTTCGGACCGAGGAAGGCACCGAGTATCCGCTCGCGACGCTGCGGCAGGGCGAGATCTTCGGCGAGAAGGCGTGCCTGATGCGCCAGGAGCAGATGGCGTCGGTGATCGCGAGCACCGAAACCGCGCTGCTGGTCATCCCCGAGAAGACCGTCCATTTTCTGCTGGAGCGCAACCCGAAGTTGCGCGAGGTCCTGGAAGAGCGGGTTCGGTTCGTCGAGCGGGAGCTGCAGCGACAGAAGAAGCTAGCGGAGCGACGCAAGCTCCCGGTCCGGCTCGATCTGCAATCCAAGCCCGAGCTCGGCGAGAAGCTGATCAAGCCGTTCGCGCTGGTCGAGCAAGCCGAGGAGATGGATTGTGGGGCCGCCTGTCTGGCGATGATTTGCCGGCACCACGGCATCGCCATGACGGTGGGCAAGCTGAGGGAGCTCGCCAACGTCACTACACAAGGCGCGACGCTGGAGAGTCTCGCGCGCGCGGGCGAATCCCTCGGCTTCACGACGCGCGGGGTCCAGTGCACCTACGAGGCCCTGCTGGGCTTCGACCTTCCCTTCATCGTGCACTGGGAGGGCTACCACTACGTCGTGGTGTACGGCATCTCGAAGCGGCACGTGTGGGTCGCGGACCCGGGGGTCGGCTTCAAGAAGATGACCGTGGAAGAGTTCGAGCGCGGGTGGAGCGGCACCTGCCTCGTCTTCACGCCCGGTCAGAACATGGTGCAGCTCGCTGCATCGCGGTCGCCGTGGGTCCGCTTCGTGGGGTATCTGAAGCCCTACAAAAAGCTCCTCGCCCACCTGTTCATGGCGACCTTCGTGATCCAGGTGCTGGGGATCGTTCCGCCGGTGATCATTCAAAACGTTCTGGACGGCGTCATCGTTCATCAGAACGTCAACCTCTTGCACCTGCTCGTCGTCGGGCTGGTCATCTCCAACGTCTTCACCCAGCTCATATCGACGATCAGGGCGTTCCTCGCGAACTTCATCGTGCGCAACATGGACTTTGCGATGATGTCGCAGTTCTTGAAGCACACGATGTCGCTGCCGCTGTCGTTCTTCGCGACGCGAAAGACCGGCGACATCTTCGCGCGTTTCCAGGAAAACCAGACGATACGGGCATTCCTGACCGAATCGACCGTCACGACCGTCCTCAATCTGCTGATGGTCTTCATCTACTTCACGATCATGTTCCTGTACAACGTGAAGATGACCCTCGTGCTCATCGCGTTCGTCATTCCGATCGTGGCGCTGACGGTGCTGGTCACCCCCAAGGTCAAGAACTACGCGCGGGAGGTCTTCGCCGCCGGTACCGAATCGAAAGCCTTCCTGATGGAGGCGCTCGCCGGCGCGGAGACCATCAAGGGCATGGGGATCGAGCGCCCGGTTCGTCTGAAATGGGAGAAGAAGTACGCCAAGGCGCTCGACGTGCAGTACCGGGCGCAGCTGTTCAACATCCGGATCGGGGTCGTGAGCCAGTTGCTCAGCGCCGCCACGACAATCGCGATCCTCTGGGTCGGAGCCAATTTGGTGCTCGCGCAGGAGTTGACGATCGGCCAGCTGATCGCGTTCAACGCACTGATGGGGAGCGTGCTCGCGCCGTTGATGGGATTGGTCGGCCTCTGGAGCCTCTTGAACGACGCCGGCGTCGCGATGGAACGCCTCGGTGATGTGCTGGACATCGCGCCGGAGCAGAAGCCCGAAGAGCTTGCGTCGCGCATCGTGCTGCCCGATCTGAGGGGCGAGATCCGCCTTGACGGCGTCTATTTCCGGTACGGTGGAAACGAGACTCCGTACGTTCTCGAGAATGTCAACGTCGAGATCAAGCCGGGAGAGCTCGTCGCCGTCGTGGGCCGTAGCGGGTCGGGAAAGACCACCCTTGCGAAGCTGCTGGTGGGCTTCTACCCGCCCACGGAGGGGAAGGTTCTGATCGACGGCTACGACATGAGCATGATCGACAAGGCCTACTACCGCGCGCAAGTCGGCTACGTGATGCAGAACAATCTACTGTTCTCGGGCACTATCGCCGAGAACATCGCCAGCGGCGACGAGAGTCCGGACCGCCGGCGCATCGAAGAAGTGGCAAAGATGGCGGACGCGCACGGGTTCATCAGCAAGATGCCGTTGCGATACGAGCAAGTGGTGGGCGAGCGTGGGATGGGGCTATCCGGTGGGCAGATTCAACGGCTGTGCATCGCGAGGGCGCTCTATCACGATCCGCGCCTGCTGGTCTTTGACGAGGCGACCTCGGCGCTCGATACGCAGTCCGAGAGCAACATCATCGCGAACATGCACGACATCCTCAAGGGACGCACCGCGTTGGTCATCGCGCACCGCCTCAGTACGATCATGCGGGCGGACAAGATCCTCGTCCTGTACGAGGGGTCGATCGTCGAGCAGGGGCGCCATGAGGAGCTGGTGGTCAGAAAGGGCATGTACTACGAACTCGTCCAGAAGCAGCTAAGCGCGGCATGAAAATACTCGACCAAAGCACGCACGGAGGTTCGACGATCTCCTACGCGGGAATGATCGAAAGAATCGAAATCCTTCGGTCGACGCTGCGGTGGTCGACGAAGTTGGAGCGGCCCGAGATCGAGCGGCTGCTGAGGCAGTCGAGCGCGCTGCGCGACGAAGTGATGCGGATGTCGTTCAAGGAACGGTTCGTGACGGCGGCGGCTGCAGAGCCGACCCGCGCGGACCGGTCGCCGGGGGAACGGCGCCAAGCCCTGCTCGAGCGGAGCTTCGTCTTCGAGGGGACGTTTGGCGACAATCCCAAGCTTCTGGAAGCACTGGAGATCGCGGAGAAGGCCGCTCCCACGGACCTGCCGGTGCTCATCGACGGAGAGAGCGGAACCGGCAAGGAGCTGATGGCGAAGGTGATCCATGCGAATGGGGTGAGGGCCGACAAGCCCTACATCTCGGTGAATTGCGGAGCGATCCCGGACAACCTGCTGGAGTCCGAGCTCTTCGGGCACAGGAAAGGCGCGTTCACCGGTGCCTTTCACGATCGCAAGGGCAAGTTCGAGAGCGCCCACAGGGGAACCATTTTTCTCGACGAGATCGGCGAGCTGCCGTTGTCGGGACAGGTGAAGCTCCTGCGCGTCCTTGAGTCGCGGGAGATCCAGCGGGTGGGCTCGGATGAGCCCACGGCAGTGGACACCCGGATCGTAGCCGCCACGAACAAGAATCTGCGGCGATTGTGCGACGAGGGGAAGTTCCGCGAGGATCTGTTTTACCGTCTCAGCGTCATCCACTTGACGCTACCACCTCTGCGCGAACGCAAGGACGAGATACCGCTGCTGCTCGAATATTTCGGCGACGAAGCCGCTGAAGCGCTGAAACGGCGACCGCTCAAGATGACGCGCCGACTGCGGGAATTCCTGTCGCACCATTCCTATCCTGGAAACATCCGCGAGCTCCGCAATATCGTCTATCGGATCTCGTGCCTGGCGGGAGACACGGCGGATCTCGAGCATCTTCCTGCGGACATCCGGGCCTCGTTGCCGGCTCCGACGGCGAACGGCGCGTCCGAAAAGGGCGGTGCGGGCGCATCGAGCGCAAGCTCGCTCAGCGAGGCAAAGCGTGCGGCAAGCGATGAGGCGGAGAAGGCGTTTCTCGAGCGCGGTCTCCAAGACGCCGGCGGCATGGTGGCGGAACTGGCGAGGCGGTGCGACATGAACCGCTCTCATCTGCAGGTGCTGCTGAAGAAGCACGGAATCCGGTCCAAGGACTTCCGCAACCTCAATTCTTGAACCGATCAGGGCCCCGGAAAAGAAGCCCGCCAAACCGGGACGGACCCCGGGCACTGTCAGAGCGTGGGATTGAACAGGGTCCGGTCGCTGCTATCCAGGTCCTCGGCGCGAACCACGACCGCGGAAATGTTGTCGCGCCCGCCCCGCTCGAGTGCCAGCGCGATCAACGCGTTCGATGCTTCGCGACACTTTCCGGGGAGAAGAGCGCAGCCGATCTCCTGCTCGCTCACCGCGTTGCTCAGTCCGTCGCTGCACAGCAGGAAGATGTCGCCGTCGATGACTTCCAGGGTCTCCTGATCGAGGTCCAAGGTGTCCATGGCGCCGACCGCACGGGTGACCCCGTGGCGGGCCGGACGACGAATGGCGCTATCGGGCGCGACCTGACCCAGGGCCTTGAGCTCTTCCGCTTGACTGTGATCGCGCGTGAGCTGCCTGAGGCGCCCGTTTCGGTAAAGATAAATCCGACTGTCCCCCGCCCACAGACAGCCACAATACCGGTCGTACGCGAGCAGCACGACGACGGTGCTGCCGATCATCGGCGCTTTGCGGGCTGCCGCCTCCGCGCGCAGCCGTCGATTGACGGCCTGCAGCCGCCCGCGCGCCTCCGCGACGAAGCTCTCGAGGCTGTTGGGGGACGGAACGTCGCTCAACGCCTCGATCACGATGCGGCTCGCGAAGTCGCCGACGGTGTGTCCACCCATGCCGTCGGCAACCGCCCACAGGCCTCGCCTGGGTTGGTCGAGGCAAGCGTCCTCATTGACCTCGCGCACCAGGCCGACATCGGAGCGAGCGGCCGACGTCCAACGGATCGGGCTGCCTCCGTCCGGGCGGTCTACGAGGGCCAGGCTACCCCGTTGCATTCGTCGCAGCCTCCGACGAGTCTGCTACGTGATGTTCTTGAGATTGCCCGACTTCGCGTTCAACCCGACGTTGACGTTCGACGAATCTTTCACGTCGACGGTCTGGAACGTCAGATTCATCTGATCGGCATTGAACGTGTTGAACTCGAACTGGTTCAAGTTAATGACGGCCGGTATGAGGCTGGGGCTCACCGGACTCGCGTCCTGCTTGGTCACAAACGCGGCGTTGACCCACGACAGCCCGCCTCGGATGGACGACATCGCCCTGCCGTCCAGCACGCGGCTTGCAGGGAGGTCCTTGATAGTAATCGCACCCATTGTTTTACGTCTCCAAGGCCGTTGCAGCACGGCCAATAGTTGAGAACTTCTCTCCAAGATCCGACGAAAATCGGTGGAGGCCGTCGCGGCCTCCACCGAGTCCACCGGGGTTGCTTAGTGCTGCTTGACGATGACTTTGTTGTCCTGGTCGAGAGTCGTGTGCACGTCGACACGGGGCGTGAACTTGTCGAACGCGGCGACGTCGTTGCCCACGGCGACGCTGATCGTCTGCAGGGCGTTGTTGGTTTGCGCAGCCGAGACCTTCGCGCGGTTCAGGTCGTAGTCGTAGCTGTAGCTGCTGCCGTACCAGGGGAAGATGAAGCCACCGCGCACGCCGGCCATCTCGGTGCGGCCGAGCACTTCGCTGCGGGAAAGGTCTTTGATCGTCAGTTTCATTTGCAAGTCTCCTAAAAGTAAGTAAGTGAAGTTCAAAAAGTTGAGATTCCGTTTGAGCATCCATCGCGCTCGCCCGCCTCTACAGCACGGGGTGTGCCAGCCCTGGTTGTAGGGTCAAAATAGGTACGTAACCTACTGTAAACGTTATAGATCTTGCTCAAGACCGACGCGTACGCGGGCCGCTGACCGGGCCCGCATGGTGGGCGGCATCCAACAGAGCCCGAGAGGCTGTTGGGCGGAATGCAACAACTCCCCCCGCGCGCGGACGCCGGAGAGGACTCTTAACTACGAGTGGACGGAGGTGCGGAGCGGCAGAAGCAGGGGAAGATCGGCGGCGAGGTCGGGGACGACGGGCGGCGGGTGACGCTTCGCCGCCCCGAGTACGCGAGGATCAGCAGGACTTGCCGTAGCGCACGGCGATCAACGGATCGCACCCATAAGCGGTCATCCACGGAGTCCCGGAAGACCCGGTGCTTGCGCATCCGGCGGTGGCGAGAACGAGCAGCAGTGCGGCAGCGGCGTGCACGATTTTCATGGTGGGCTCCAGGTTATGTTGAACGACGGTCGAAGCGCCCGAACGATAGGCTTGTCCCGGCGGGATGACAAGCGTCACATGGCGAGCCGCGGCGCGCTGTGGCTCGCGGCGAAACCAAGCTCAGGCCGGCTGCAGCCAGCCGATCACCGTCGACCGGACCCGGCCCACCGCCCGGTCCCACCAGCTTGGGTTCTGCACGATTTCGGTGCGGAAGAACGACGGGCACAGGACCGCCGCGTGCGCGACCTCGCCGCAGAGTCCACAGCCCACACAACCATTGTTCACGTACGCGACCGGATCGACCTTCAGCGGATCGGCCGAGTCCTTGATCGTGAGCGACGGGCACCCCGAGAGGCGGATGCAGGAGTGATCGCCGGAGCACACGTCCTCATCGACGCCGAAGCGGGTGCGGACGGTACGGCGGCCGGCCTTCAGCGCCGAGGCGACCAAGGGCCGGATGCGCCGCTGGCGCTCGAGCTGGCACTCGCCCTCGGCGACGATCACTTTCAGCCCGGGCTCCGGCGTGGTGAACGCCTCGCGCAGCGTCTTCGCCATCTCGGCGACGCCGTAGGTGTGCACCGTGCGCAGCCACTTCACCCCCGCTCCCTTGAGCGTTCGCTCGATGTGGGTATCGGCCGCGGCGGCGCTCTTCTCGCGCGCAACGCGCTTTGCCTCGGGCGGCGGCGAGGAGAGGAGCTCCTGCGTGCCGGTGGCCGAGGCGTAGCCGTTCTTCATGATGAGCAGGATCGAGTCGCCGCCGTTCAGTAGCGCGGACGATACGCCCGAGAGGAAGCCGTTGTGCCAGAACCCTCCGTCGCCCATGATCGAGACGGTGCGCCGGGCCTGCATCGGCGCGACCCCCGCGGCGCTCGCGAGGCTCATGCCGTATCCGAGGATCGAGTTGCCCTGGGAAAACGGCTCGAAGGTCGCGAATGCGTGGCACCCGATGTCGGCCGAGACGTGCGCCTTGCCGACTTCGCGCTCGACGAGCTTCATCGCCGCGAACACCGGCCGCTCGGGGCAGCCGACGCAGAACGTCGGCGGGCGCGGTGGCAGACTCGTTCCGAGCGCACGACCGGCCCGCTCGCGAAGCGCGTCGACCCGCTCGAGCCACGCCGCGCCCGCGCCGCCGGCGAGCCGCGGCGCCTCCGCGGCGAAAAAGCGCTGCAACCCGCGCAGGATCGTCTCTGATGTGTACTCGCCCGCCATCGGCAGGACGTCCTTGCCGTAGAGCTTCGTCTGCAGATCACCGCGCCGGAGGCACGTCGCGATCTCCTGCTCGATGAACTCGGGGCTTCCTTCCTCGACGACGAGCACCGCGCGCTTGCCGGCGCAGAATCCGCGGATCTCTTCTGGGACGAGCGGATAGACGACGTTCAGCGCGAGGATCGGGATGCGCGCCTCGCCGAACGCATCGGCGAGCCCCGCCTGCTCGAGCGCGCGGACGAGATTGTTGTGCAGCCCGCCCTGGACGATGATCCCGACGTCCCGTTCCGCGCCGTCGAAGACCTCGTTCAATCCGCGCTCGACGATGAACTCGCGCGCGGCGGGCAGGCGCACGTCGAACTTGAGCTTCTCCTGCCGGAATGTCGCCGGGGGATGCGAGAGCCGCTCGTACACGAACTCGGGCGGACCCTCGAGCAGCCGCCGCCGCGAGATCGCCGGCGCGCGATTCGTGCGCGCGGCGAAGCTGCCCCGCACGTGGCACGCGCGGATGCGCAGCTCCATGATCACCGGAGTGTTCGACGCCTCCGAGAGCTCGTAGCCCTGCTCGACCATGCGCACGATGCTCGGCAGCGTCGGCCGCGGGTCGAGCAACCACAGCGACGACTTCAGGGCGACTGCGTGCGTGCGCTCCTGGATGACGCTCGCGCCTTCGCCGTAGTCCTCGCCGACGATGATCAGCGCGCCGCCGATCACTCCCGCCGAGGCGAGGTTCGAGAGCGCGTCGGAAGCGACGTTGGTGCCGACGATCGACTTCCAGGTCACCGCGCCGCGCATCGGGTAGTTGATTGAGGCGCCGAGCATCGCCGCCGCCGACGCCTCGTTCGTGCACGCCTCGACGTGGACGCCGAGCCCGTCCAGGTAGTCGCGCGCCTGCACCATCACGTCGAGCAAGTGCGAGACTGGCGCGCCCTGGTAGCCGCCGACGTACGCCACGCCCGACTGCAGCAGCGCCTTGGTGACCGCGAGGATGCCCTCGCCGTGGAAGGTCTCGCCGTCGCCGAGCTTCAGCCCCTCGATCTCTTCCTTGAACGAGACTTCCATCGCTGTCTCCTCACGCTGCGCGCTGCGCTCCGCCCGGCGGCCGGCGGAAGAACTTGAGCGGCTTCGGCTGCGGCGGCAGCGGCGCGATCCCCGCGGCCTCGAGCGACTGCTCGAGTTTGCGGCCCTCGGGATCGGCGAGCGCGGCTTCGCGCGCGGTCCGGATGGCCGCCGCGCGGTCGGCGTCGGCGAACGAGCCACCCGCGACAATCGTATCGAGGATGCGCAGGAAGTTCGCCTTCGCGCGCCGGTGCGTCTCGCCGTAGCCCTTGATGAGGCGCCCGCAGAGCGCGACCTCGAGCGCGAGCCCGAGGTGGCGGGCCGCGGCGGCGCGGATCGCTTCGAGCCACCGCTCGATGAGCGCCTGCTCCTCGCGGTAGCGGCTCGTTCCGCGGCGCAGGGGCCGCAGCCAGGCCATCGCGCGCAGCATCAGGAAGCCGGAAACGCTCGTCGTCTTCACGTACAGCCCGACGTTGAGCTTGTCGGTGAGGCCGCGGCGCGTCGCCCATCCGGTGAGCGCACGCGCGAGCCGGCCCGGCAGCACCGCGGCGACCTCCTCGACGCCCGGCTTGAAGTACTCGATGATATGCACCGGCTCGCCGGGCTTCGCCAGCACTTCGCTCCGCACGCGCTCGAAGCGCGACCGGCGCGACTTGAGGTCGGCGACGCGGATCACGTCCTCGTAGCTCATCCACAGCGCGAGGAAGCGCCCGGTCTCGGCTGTCAGCTTGAAGCCGTTTGCCCCGCCGCCCGCGTCGCGGTCGATTTTCGCGATCGGTTCGAGCCGGTCGAGATAGAGCGTCGCGTAAGCGGCGTCCTGATAGTCGGCGACGCGCGCGACACCCTCCTCGAGGAGGCGATGCGTTTCGGCGGGGAAGCTCGCGCGCACCCGCTCGACCGGATTCGTGCGCCAGCTCTTGAGCTCGGCGGGCGAGGGGGGCGTCGCCTCGCCCGCCGCATGCGCATACCCGAGCGCGAAGCCCTTCAGGCTCGCTTCGACGCCCTTGCCCGACTTCCGGATCGCGGCCTCGCAATCCGCGCGCGAAAGCGGGAGGACGCCGGCGCCGGCGATCGCACCGAACATCACCGCGCTGATCACCGTGCCCGAGCGCCCGGTGAGCTCGGCCATGTCGAACAGCACCGCGCGCTTCGCGAGCTCCCGCCCCGCCTTGACGATCCGATCGGAGTCCGCGCGACCGTCGCCCATCTGCATCTTCTCGGCCACCGTGTAAATGCGGTGGGTCGAGGCCACCAGGGTGGTGCGGTCGGGGCTGACGAAGCCCGCCTGCATGGCGCGGCCGGCCTCGACGAGCTCCGAGGCGACCATCAGGTCGACGTTGCCGGGGGACGGGGTCAGCGCGAGCACCGGTCGCCGGCTGCCGAGCGCGCTCCGCTTGGCCGGGTAGAGCTCGACGTAATAGGTCGTGGCGCCGGTGCGCTGGGCGACACCGGGGATCGACGTGCTCTGCACTGGGTAGTCCGCCGCGGTCGCCGCGGCCACGAGCCAATCGGCCAGCACGCCGCCGCCCTCGCCGCCGAGGGCGGCGACAAGGACCGTGAGAGGTCCTTCGGGAAGCTCCTCCACGCCGGAGAACGTGATCGTGTCAGTCGTCGTGTTCATGCCTCACCTCGCTAGGCTGGCTGCAGCCAGCTGATCACCTTCGACCGCACTCGGTCGACCGCTCGGTCCCACCATCCTGGGTTCTGCACGATCTCGGCGCGGAAGAACGACGGGCACAGCACCGCCGCGTGCGCCACCTCGCCGCACAGTCCGCAGCCCACGCAGCCGTTGTTGACGTGCGCGACCGGGTCGACCTTCAGCGGATCGGCGGAGTCCTTGATCGTCAGCGATGGACACCCCGACAGGCGGATGCAGGAGTGATCGCCGGAGCACACGTCCTCGTCGACGCCGAAGCGGGTGCGCACGACGCGCTCGCCCGATCGCAGGGCGGCAGCCACGAGCGGGCGGATGCGCCGCTGGCGCTCGAGCTGGCACTCGCTGTCCGCGATGATCACCTTCAAGCCCCTGAAGGGCGTCGTCATCGCTTCCTTGAGCGCTGCCGCCACCGTGGCGACCTTGTAGGTCGTCACGCGCTTCACCCACTCCACGCCGACGCCCTTGAGGGCGCGCTCGATCGACATCCCCGCCGTCTTGCCCTCGGGCCGGTGGGGCGACGACGGGATCGCCTGCGTGCCGGTGGCGGACGTGTAGCCGTTCTCCATGATGACGAGGATCCCGTCGTCCCGGTTGAACACGGCATTGGCGATCCCCGAGGTGAGACCGTTGTGCCAGAAGCCGCCGTCGCCCATGATCGTGACGGTGCGGCGCGCGAACATCGGGTCGATGCCGGAGTTGGAGGCGAGGCCGAGCCCGTAGCCGAGCACCGTGTTGCCGATGCTGAACGGCGGCAGCGTGGAGAACGTGTGGCAGCCGATGTCGGCCGAAATGTGGAACGCGCCCGACTCGCGCTCGACGAGCTTCATGGCCGAGAAGACCGGCCGCTCGGGACAGCCGACGCAGAACCCCGGCGGGCGGACGGGCACCGGCGCGCCGAGAACCTCGGCCGCGCGCCGCTTCGCGGCCACGAGGCCGCCGTGGAGGCGCACGACGCCAGCGGCGTCGACGCCGCGCGGCGCGGTCGCCGCGACGAACTTCGCCATGCCGGCGAGCACGACCTCGCCGGTGTACTCGCCGGCGATCGGCAGGCAGTCCTTGCCGTGGACGCAGGTCCCGTTCACCTCGTGCCGCCGCAGCACTGCGAGGATCGCTTCCTCGATGTACGCGGGCTGGCCTTCCTCGACGACGAGCACAGCGTCCTTGTCCGAGCAGAACCGGACGATCTCCTCCGGCACCAGCGGATAGGCGACGTTCAGGCAGTAGATCGGGAACGCGCCCTCGCCGAACGCGTTCGCGAGGCCGAGCTGCTGCAGCGCGCGCACGACCGCGTTGTACATCCCGCCCTGGCAGATGATGCCGACGTCGTCGCGCGGCCCCGGGAAGAGCTCGTTCAGGCGCTCGCGGCGGACGTACTCGACCGCCGCCGGCCATCGGACCTCGACCTTCTGCTTTTCCTGCGCGTAGGTCGCGGGCGGCAGACAGATCCGGCCGAAGTCGAAGTCGGGGTTCGCGATGAGCTCGCTCTTGGAGACGGGCGGCTTGCGGTTGTCCTTCGCCTTGAACGCGCCGTGGACGTGGCAGGCGCGGATGCGGAGCTCGAGGAAGACCGGCGTGCTCGAGGCCTCCGAGAGCTCGAAGCCCTTCTCCACCATCCGCACGATGGTCGGCAGGTCCGGGCGCGGGTCGAGCAGCCAGACCTGCGATTTCATCGCGAACGCGTGGGTGCGCTCCTGGATGATCGAGGCGCCCTCGCCGTAGTCCTCGCCGATGACGATCAGCGCGCCGCCGCGCACCCCCGCCGAGGCGAGGTTGGAGAGCGCGTCGGAGGCGACGTTGGTGCCGACGGTCGACTTCCACGTGACCGCGCCGCGCAGCGGATAGTTGATCGATGCCCCGAGCATCGCGGCCGCGCCGGCCTCGGAGGCGTTGGTCTCGACGTGGATGCCGAGCCCGTCGAGGATGTCGCGCGCGTCGTTCAGCACGTCCATCATGTGCGACACGGGCGCGCCCTGGTAGCCGCCGACATACGAGACGCCCGACTGGAGCAGCGCCTTCGTGACCGCGAGGATGCCCTCGCCGTGAAAGGTCTCGCCGTCGCCGAGGCGGAGCGACTGCACCTCTTCCTTGAACGAGCGCTCCATCAGCTCAGCCGAGCAGCTTCGGCAGCCACACCGCCACTGCCGGCACGAAGAAGACGAACGCGAGCACCGCTATGCTCATCGCCACATAGGGCACCACGCCGCGAAAGATGTGCGCCATCGTGACCTGCGGCGGCGCGACGCCCTTCATCGTCATGAGGAGCAGGCCGTGCGGCGGGAGGAGCAGCCCGAGCTGCATGCAGATGAGGAACATGACGCCGAACCAGACCGGGTCGGCGTTG
>Ga0126369_10002891_pt1 | contig 12319 bp, 10 predicted proteins | sample PanSoiMetaPlot_1_FD_109646 | JGI IMG/M metagenome (GOLD analysis project Ga0126369, IMG submission 109646) | Tropical forest soil microbial communities from Panama - MetaG Plot_1 | ecosystem: Environmental > Terrestrial > Soil > Tropical forest > Bulk soil | place: Panama | collected 2016-02-17 | reverse complement strand
CGCGACGAGCGTGAGACGCCTTGCCCCGAGCTCGCGCGCGGTCTCGGCGGCGAGCACGAGCTCCACGAGCTTGTCGTTCGGATGATCGAGGCTGCGGCAGAGCACGACGTGCCCCGAGAGGTCTGGCAGCGTCACCTTGCTCTCGCCGTCGGGGAAGCGATGCACCGCCGCGATCGAGCACGGCGCGCCGAGTCGCTCGGCGAGCGCGCGCGCCGGCGCTGCATACTCGGGGAACCCGATCAGGATCACGTCACGGCGACGCCGTAGTGCACCGCGAGCCAGATGGTCGGCGACGTGAGGTCCGTCCACTCCACGCGATGCCGCCGGTGCGGCGCGATGTCGACGAAGTCTCCCGGCCGGAGGCGGCGCGGCTCCGCCTCGTCCTCGAACCTGAGTCGCGCCTCGCCCGCGAGCACGAGCACCCACTCGCCGTGCGGCTGGTCGTACCAGAAGCCCGGCGGGTTCGCGTGGCCCCGCGAGACGATGCGCTCGATCCTGAGCCCGGGCCGCGACGCGAGCGTGGCGAACGCCTCGTCGGCCGACGGGGGCGGCAGTGCGGCGAAGACGTTCGCGAGCATCAGCCGCCGAACCCGTCCGCGACGATCACTTCGATCAGGCTCGGGCCGCTCCGCCCGGCCGCCTCGCGCAGCGCCGGCGCGACATCGTTCGGGTCCGTGACCCGCCGCGCGTCGACGCCCATTGCCGTCGCGAGGCCGACGAAGTCGATTGCGGGATCGCGGAGGTCCATGCCGATGAACTTGTCGGTGGCGCGCATCGAGACAAGCCGCTCCTTGAGGATGCGATAGCTGCGGTTGTTCGCGATGACGTAGGTCACCGGCAGCCCGAGGTGCGCGGCGGTCCACAGCGCCTGGATCCCGTACATCGCGCTCCCGTCGCCGACCACCGCGGTCACCGGGCGGCCCGGCAGCGCGAGGCTCGCGCCGATCGCCCCCGGCATCGCGAAGCCGAGTCCGCCGCTCGCGAGCCCGAAGAAGTCCTTGGGGCCGCGCAGAGCGAGGAAGCTCGGCAGCGAGAGCGACGAGATCAGCGCCTCCTCGACCACCATCGCGTCCTTCGGCAGGTGCTCGCTGATCCGGAGCATCAGGTAGCGCGGATCGATCGGCGTCGACTCCGCCTCCTCCATCGCCGCGACGGCGGCCTTCGCGCGCTGCGCGGACCAGTTCCGCTCCTTGAGGGCAGTGATTCGCGCGGCTGCCTGCGACCCCGCGTCGGTCCCGCGGCGCGTGCGCAGAAGCGGCAGCAATGCCCGCAACGTCTCCTTCACGTTTGCCTGGATCGCGACATCGGTGCGGTAGTTCTTGCCGAGCTCCCAGGGCCGCTCGCTGAGGTGCACCACGGGCAGCGTCTCCGGCAGCGGCTCGACCGGGCTGTACACCGACATCCGCAGCAGGTCGGCGCCGACGCAGACGACGAGATCGTACGCTTCGAGCGCCGCGCGCACCTGCTTCTGGTTCCGCGTGAGCGCGCCGAGAAAAGCGGGATGCCCGGTCGGAAACTGCGCGCCGTACGCCACCGACGACGCGTAGACGGCCGCTCCGAGCAGCTCGGCGAGCTCGGCGCCCTCGGCGAACGCGTCGTGGGTCGCGAGCTCCTGGCCGGCGATGATGACGGGCTTGCGCGACGCGAGCAGCCGCTCGGCGAGGCGCGCGAGCGCATCGTCGGCGGGCCGCATGCGCGCGTCGACCCGCACCGATCGTCCGAGGTCGAGCTCGGCGGTCTGGTCGAGGACGTCGCCTGGCAGGCTGATGAACACCGGGCCGGTCGGCGGCGTGAGCGCGACCTTCGCCGCGCGGCGCATGATGCGCGGCAGATCCGCGACACGCGTCGGCTCGATCGCCCACTTCACGAGCGGCTGCGCGATCGGCACGAGCGGCTCGTAGAGCAGCGGCTCGAGCAGCCCGTGGCCCTGCTCCTGCTGTCCCGCGGTGACGATGATCGGCGAGCCGGAGAACCGCGCGTTGTAGAGCGCGCCCATCGCGTTGCCGAGGCCCGGCGCGACGTGCACGTTCGCCGCGGCGAGCTGTCCCGACGCGCGCGCGAAGCCGTCCGCCATGCCGAGCACGACCGACTCCTGCAGCCCGAGCACGAATTTGAGCTGCGGGAAGTCCGGAACGACTTCCATGATCGCGAGCTCGGTGGTGCCGGGATTGCCGAAGAGATGCGTGATCCCCTCGTCGACGAGCAGCTCGAGGAACGCGGTGCGGCCGTTGCGGGTCGGCATGTCGGGATCGTCTGGGAGGGGCCTGGGCGGGCCGAATGTTAGCTCACCTCGTCGTCGGGAGACCGGAGCAACCGCGCCCGCCATCGAATAGACTCCGCCGGCCCTGGGAAGCGAAGAGACTCGCGAGAGCGAGCACAAAGGAGGATCACGAGGTGAACGAGCGCTCGCGCCTCACGCGCGGCCTGATGGTCTTGCTGACGGTGTTCATCTTCGCGACGGCCGGGACCATCCACTTCCAGACGCCGCTCCTCGCGGAGTTCGGGCGCGAGTTCGGCGCCGACGCGGGCGAGGTCGGCTGGGTGGCGACACTGACCTTCGGCGGGTTCCTCGCGGGGACGCTCTTCCTCGCCCCACTCGGCGACATCGTCGACAAGCGGCTGCTCATCCTCCTCAAGCTCGCCGGACTGATCGCCGGCGTGCTCGCGATGGCTGCCGCGCCGACGCTCCCGGTGCTCGCGGCCGCGGGCTTCGTCACCGGCGTTTGCGCGGCGGTGTCGCAGCAGATCGTGCCGCTCGTCGCCGAGCTCGCCGCGCCCGGCGAGCGCGGCCGCGCCGTCGGCACAGTGCTGTCGGGGCTATTCCTCGGGATCCTGCTCGGCCGGGTGGGCGGCGGGCTCGTCGGGTCCGCCTTCGGCTGGCGCTGGACGTACGTGATGTCGGCCGCGATGCTCGTCGCCGTCGCGCCGGTGATGATTGCGCGCCTGCCGCGCGCGCCGCCGAAGACGCACCTCGCGTACGGGGCACTTCTCGGGTCCCTCGTGCGCCTCCTGCGGAGCAGCGCGGGGCTGCGCCTGGCCTGCGCGGTCCAGTTCCTGCTCGGCATCTGCTACGGCGGCTTCTGGTCGACGCTCGCCCAGATGATGGTGACCTTGCATGGCCTTGGACCCGCGTCCGCGGGCCTGATCGGGATCCCCGGCGCGGCCGGCGTCCTCGTCGCGCGTCCCGCGGGCCGACTCGCGGACCGCAGAGGCGTTCGCGGCGTCGTCACCGTCGGAATCTGCCTGATCCTCGCGGCCTACCTCACGTTCGGCCTCGCGGTGCTGTCGGTAGCCGCCGTAGTCGTCGGCGCCGTCCTCCAGGACTGCGGGTTGCGCGCGGCGATGGTCGCGAATCAGACGCTCGTCACCGGCGCCGACCCCGAGACGCGCAGCCGGGCGAACACGGTGTTCGCGCTGCACGTCTGGGGCGGCAACGCGACCGGGGCGTTCATCGCGAGCACCGCGTGGACGTACGCGGGTTGGCTCGGCGTGTGCGCGAGCGGGGTGGTCGCGGCGCTCGTCGCGCTGATCGCGTACCGCTACCAGCCAGCTAGGCCAGTAGGACCCACGCCGGACAAAGGAGAGGTTGGGTCGAGCGAATTGCACGAAACGACGCGGGGCGGCGAACGCGTGCTGATCCGCCGAGTGCAACCTGAAGACCTGGCGCTATATCCAGATTTTTTGGGCGATGTCAGCGCCGAGGATCTGCGCCTCCGGTTTTTTGCGCGGGTCGCCGAGCTCAGCGCCGAGGAGATCGACAAGCTCACCCATCTCGACTACAGGCATGAAACCGCCTTCATCGCGCTCGACGAAAACACGGGTCACATGCTCGGGCTCGTGCGATTGAAGGACGAGCTCGACGAAAAGACGGCGGAGTTCGCGATCCTGGTCCGCTCGCGGTTGAAGGGTCACGGGCTCGGCTGGCTGCTGATGCGGCGCGTCATCGACTATGCCGAGGAAAAAGGTCTGCGCCGCGTCTATGGCGATGTCTTGGCCGAAAACACGACCATGCTGCAAATGTGCGCCGAACTCGGCTTCCATGCGGAGGATTCAGGCTCGGACATCAGGCGCGTTGTGCTCGATCTCGAAAGCCTTAGCGGCTAGCGCGTGTCAGCCCCTCCTCCTCCAAGCGATTTTCCGGTAACCATCGGCTCGCCCGGGCCCGAGAGCTCCCGGTGGCCGGCCCTCCGGGGAGAAACGCAAATAGTTGACAGTCCCAGCGCCCCATACTTGCTCGGAACGAAGCGCGGAGCTCGCTACGATCCCCTCCAACCTGAACAGGAAGCAGCCGGCCACTTGGCCGGGTTCTCCGAGGTGAAGTTCTTGTTGAAAGGGGTCTGCCATGAACGCACTGAACCTTAAGCTCTGCACCCTCACCATCGTCGCAGCCATGGGCGCGACCGGCGTAGTGTCCGCCGAGGAGGGCAGTGAGGGCGCGCGCCGAAATGGTCAGCATCCCGCCGTCATCCAGGCCCGCCTTGCCGCAAAGGCGGGCTACGACTACGCGTCCAAGTTCTACCCGCACCCCGCCCGGCTCGAGCTCCTCGCCGAGGCGCCCCGCGAGCGCTCTCAGCATCCGGCGGTGCTCGTCGCGGCGACGTGGAAGCAGCGCGGCTACGACTACGCGTCCAAGTTCTACCCGCACCCCGCCCGGCTCGAGCTCCTCGCCGAGGCGCCCCGCGAGCGCTCTCAGCATCCGGCGGTGCTCGTCGCGGCGATGTGGAAGCAGCGCGGCTACGACTACGCCTCCAAGTTCTACTTGCATCCTGCGCGGCTCGAGTGGTCCGCCGAAGCGCCGCAGGAGCGTGGTGACGGTGTCGAGTTCATGGCGGCGCATTGAACGGTTCGTTCCTGGACGACGATCCAGGCCGCGGAACACCACAGGATCTGGACGAGGTCTAACGGCTGCTTTCTCGCCCACGCATCGGGCCGGCTCGGCGCCGGCCCGCCAACCTAACCACCTCTTACGGTGACACTGTAAGACGTACTATCATTCCCTCGTCCGAGAGGATGTCCGGCCTGCGCCGCAGGGGCGCGTAGAGGATTGCGCAGGTGCCCGCTTAACGAGGCACTTCGCGAAACGGCAGCCGGAACGCGGGTCCTCCACCCGCGGGAGGGAGGGATGATCGGTTCCAACGATCCGGTGACGGTGTGGGCAACGGATTGCGTCGCGCCCGCAATCGTCACGAGTCTCCCCCGCGCCCGAGCGCCGCACGCGCAGCGCGAGACCCGGTAACCATGGCGAACGATCTCGAACGCGTTCCGCTGTTCGAGACGATCGCCCAGGACGAACTGAAGGCGCTGGCGGCGAACACCGCCACCCGGAGCTATCCCAAGCACGCGATCATCGTGAACGAGGGCGATCCCGGAGGGTCCCTCTATGTCTTGCTCGCCGGGCGGGTGAAGTTCTTCCTGATGGGGAGCAACGGCCGCGAGTTCGTGCTCGGTACCGCCGGACCTGGCGAATACTTTGGCGAGATCGCGCTAGACGGGGGACCGCGTTCCGCCTCCGTCATGACCCTGGAGCCATGCCGCTGCAGCATCGTTCCGCGCGAGGGCCTGCGAACGTTCGTCGCGAGCCATCCAACGGTCGCGCTGACCATCATGAACAATCTGAGCCGGCGCGTCCGCGCGCTCACCGAAACCGTCAAGAATCTGGCCCTGTCCGATGTCTACGGTCGCGTGGCTCACCTGCTGAGCGAGGCCGGGCGCGACGGCCACGACGAGATCGCGTTGAGCCAGCAGGCCATCGCCGACCGCGTCGGCGCGTCGCGGCAAATGGTGAACCGCATCATCACCGACCTCACCGCCGGCGGCTATGTAGCGCGCCGGGGACGGCGAATCGTCGTGCTTCGCAAGCCGCCGAGCGCCTGGTAGCGACCAGCGCATTACCGCGTTGAACTCCTAGGCCGTAGCGGCGAGAGCGGGTGGACTCCTTATCGATCGGGGCGGCTCGCATGGATGATGCAAAGAAGACGAAGGAACAGCTCGTAGAGGAGGTGGTCGCCCTCCGCAAGCGCGTGAGCGCGCTGGAAGCCCTGGAAAACGAGCGCGAGGCGATCGCGACGGAACTGACCGATGCTCGCAAGCGCTTGCAGTACCTGCTCGCGGTCAGTCCCGCGATCATCTACACGACGCATGCCTCGGGCAACTACGCGTGCACGTTCGTCAGCGAAAATCTCCACACGATCATGGGCTACACCGCGGAGGAGATGACGACCGATCCCAAATGCTGGCCCGACCGCCTCCACCCGGAAGATGCGCTGCGCGTCTTCGGCGAGATGGTTCCTCTGATCGAGCGTGGCGGAGGAACCGTCGAGTACCGCTTCCAGCACCGGGACGGCCGCCATGTCTGGATTCAGGACACCTTCAAGGTCATCCACGACGACGCCGGAGATGCCCTGGAGCTCGTCGGCGCGTGGGCGGACATCACCAAGCGCAAGGAGGCCGAACAAAAAGCGCTCGAAGCCAACGTCGAGTTTCAGGAGACCAAGCGATACCTCACCCGTCTGATCGAGAGCTCGCCCGACGCGATCGTGTCGACGGACAAGGAAGGAAACGTCGTGCTCTTCAACGAGGGCGCCGAGGTTCTGCTGGGGTATCGCGCCGACGAGGTCACAGGCCGACACGCGACGCTGCTCTATGGCAGCGAGCTGAGGCCAGGCCAGCTCATGCGCGAAATGCGGAAGCGCGGCGGTAGCGTCTCCAGTTTCGAGAGCGTCCTGCGGGCGAAAGACGGCACCGACATTCCGGTCCTCATCTCGGCGTCCGTTCTTTTCGACGAGGAAGGTCGCGAGGTGGGGACCGTCGGGTTCAATACCGACCTGCGAGAACGCAAGCGTGCCGAGAAGGCGCTGCAGAACGCGCGTGACGAGCTCGAGAAGCGGGTCGAGGAGCGCACGACCGAATTGCAGGCAGCCCGGGAGCGGATCCGGTACTTGCTAACCGTGACACCGGGGATCATTTACACGAATCAGGTGTCGCGCGACTACGCCTGCACGTTCGTCAGCGAGAACGTGGACCCCATCATGGGCTTCTCCGCGTGGGAGATGCTCGAGGATCCCAAGTTCTGGTCGAATCGGCTTCACCCGGACGATGCCCAGCGGGTCTTTGCGGAGATGGGCCCCCTCCTCGAGCGCGGCGGCGGAGCGATCGAATACCGTTTCAGGCATCGCGACGGGAACTACGTCTGGATACAGGACACCTTCAAGGTGATCCGTGACGAAGGAGGTAACCCGTCGGAGATCGTCGGATCCTGGGCGGACGTCTCCGATCGAAAACGGGCCGAACAGGCGCTCGGCGAGCGCATGGCGATCATGAACGACCTGCAGAATCTCGTCGCAGCCAGTCCGTCGGTCATCTACACCACGCAGGCAACCGGCGACTATGCGTGCACGTTCGTCAGCGAAAACCTGAAATCGACGATGGGCTATGCGCCCTGGGAGATGCGCGACGACCCGCGCTTCTGGTCCAAGCGCATCCATCCCGAGGATGCCGGTCGCGTCTTCGGCGAGATGGCCCCCCTGGTCGAGCGGGGCGGCGGCACCGTCGAATACCGCTTCCGGCACCGCCGTGGCCACTACATCTGGATTCAGGACACGTTCACGGTCATCCGCGATGGCGCGGGCAATCCGAAGGAGATCGTCGGTTCATGGGCGGACATCTCCGACCGGAAGCGCGTCGAGGCCGAGCTGCAACGCATGGCCAAGCAGGTCGAGTTGCGCAACCGCTTCATCCGCGAGACCTTCGGTCGCTATCTCACGGACGAGGTCGTCGCCACCTTGCTCGAATCACCCACCGGGCTGGAGATGGGAGGGGACAAGCGCAAGGTTACGATGATGATGACCGATCTGCGAGGTTTCACTTCGCTTTCGGAGCGATTGCCGCCGGAGCGAGTGGTCGCGATGCTGAATCGCTACCTGACGACCATGGTCACGATCATCAAACAGTACGAGGGCACCATCGACGAATTCATCGGCGATGCGATCTTCGTCCTCTTCGGTGCGCCCACCTGGCAGGAGGACGATGCCCAGCGGGCGGTGGCGTGCGCGATCACGATGCAGTTGGCGATGGACCCGGTCAACGAACGGAACCGGCAGGAAAACCTGCCCGAGGTCGAGATGGGCATCGGGATCCACACCGGCCGGGTAGTCGTCGGGAATATCGGTTCGCCCGAACGGATGAAGTACGGCGTCGTGGGAAGCCATGTCAATCTCACTTCCCGCATCCAAGCCCACACCACGGGCGGTCAGATCCTGATTTCCGACAGTACGCGGCACGAAGTCGGCTCGATCCTCAAGCTTGGAAGGCAGATGGAGGTCAGAGCGAAGGGAATCGAGCATCCCGTCATGGTCGCCGAGGTGCTCGGCATCGGTGGGCGACACAAACTCTTCTTGCCCGAGACGACCGAGCTACCCGTCTCGCTGGCTGAAGAGATTCCTTTCAGATACTTGATTGTGGATGGGCACGATCTCGCTGGCGAGGGATTGAAGGGAAGTCTGACGAAGCTCGCCTCCACCAAGAGCGGGGAAGCGCGCCTGGAATGTCCGGTACCCGCGTTGAGCGACCTCAAGATCATCCTCAACGACAACGCAGGCAAGGAGATCCGCGGCGCTCTTTATGGCAAGGTCGTGGGGACCGCGCCGGACGGTGGCGGAACTTATTCGGTGCGCTTCACGTCGATGTCGCCCGAGATCGCGGCGTTCCTGCGGGGCGACCCGACACCGGCGCGCTCTCACACGTCTTCCTGAGAGAAGCTCGAGCGCGTCGCAGAACGAGGCAGCCCGGTCCGACACGCTTGCGCGCGTTCGCCGGATCGATGGGCTAAGCGGGACACGGTCACTGTTGGTGACAGGCCATGCAAGCGAAGGAGGACGCTTGCATCATCCGCCCCCGGTCAGTGACTGCCGCGCTGGACCCGTTGAACACACTGACGTTGCGCTGCGCATTGGCGATTCGCTCTTCCAGGACATCGCGAAACTTCCATTCCGCATAATCGGGAGACAGCTTCGCGTTCGCGTACATTTTCTGCGCCGTCTGCCAGTCGCCGGACTTCACGAGCATATCGCCCATGTTGAGAAAGAAGCCCTCGAAGTTATGCGGCGCGATCCATGAGTTCCAGCATGCGCGCTTGGGCCCTTCCGTGGTCGCAAGGGCCATGTACTTCGCGTAATCCGGGTTCGTGCGGCTCACCTTTTCGTTCACGCACACGTCGAGGTCCTGCCACTCCCATTCGAGCCCCTGCTTGAACTGCTCGGAGTCGGCCGGGCGGCCGGCGACCACGTAGCCGGCAGTGAAAAGATTGAATTCCGGCCACGCCTTGATGGCGCCGAGCATTAAATAGTCGCCGCGGCGGGCGAGCTCCTCGTCCTTGTGGATGCTGCCTTCCGCCATGGTGGCCGAGGCGAGAAATCCCAGATAACGCGCTTCGCCCGGATCCAGATCGACCGCTTTCTGAAAATAGCGGCGCGCGACCACAGCATCGTAGACAATGGTCGGCCGCACGCGATCGAGCGGGGCGCTTTCCGCGAGCCGCCAGATGTGCATCCAGCCGATATGCGCCGCGGTCACGGCGTCATTCGGATCCGAAAGATTGACTGCGGTCAGCGCTTGGAGGACGCTCGGGATCGCCTGGTACCGACCGGCGTGAAAAGTCTGCCAGAACAACGCGTCGGCCTTGACGGCCGCATCGCTACGGGAGCTGGTCGCCTGCTTCTTCGGTGCGGTGCTTTCGGCGATGTAGGCGCATCCCGCCAGGAATGCCGACGAAAGGGCGAGCAACGCGGCGATGAACTCTGTTCTCCCGGCAAACACGCCCATCAACTCCCCTGCGTCTACAGAATAATGTCGTTCTGCGGCCGCAGCAGCGGCGGGAGACCCGTTTCGCCGAGCATTTCTCGCAGCTCGATCTCGACGAGCCGACTGATCTGGGAGATCGGCACGTCGTTTGCGCCGCCTTCGAAGGGGTTTTCGGTACTTTCACCAACCTGGTCGAGCGAAGCGTACATCCAGGACACGAGCGCGCTGAACGGAACGGCGAGCCATGCCATCTGGCCGGCGAGGACGCCCGATACACCGTCGTTCAGCCGGTCGAATTCGCGGATGACGCAAAGGGGCAGCAAGGCGGCAAAGCACCAGACGAAGATCGTGTTGATCGTCGCGTACTGCCTCGGGTACGGGAAGTTCTTGATCCGCTCCACCTTGCTCTGCTGATCGAGCAGGTCCTTAAGGGTTCTCTGCATCTCCGCGTGGTGAGTCACTGCCAGCTGCTGGCTTGCAAAGAGGTCCTTAATCGTCCCGCTTTGCGCGCTAATCAGCCGGCTGGCCTTGTTGTTCGTCGCCGCCAGCTGCTCCAGTTCATCATTCGGCAGGTATTTCACGAGCTCGACCGCCAGCGGGCTCTCGGCCTCCGGAACGGAGTAGAACTTCTCTCGGTACTCGGCGTCGGGGCCGCTCGCCACGCTTTCCCAGACCCGTCGGCCGCGCAGTTGGTAGCGCAGCACGGTCAGCCAAGCCAAGTGGCGATAGATGAGCGTTTTCGTGCTTCTCGGGTTCGTCGGGAAGTCACAGCTGATCGTCCCCCAATACCGGCTGACGCTCGCAATGGCCGCCAAGATCTGCTGGGCTTCCACCGTGCGGTTGTAGGTCTGGGCGTTCTTGAAGCCGACAATGAATGAGGTCGCCGTGCCGAGCAGCACCGCCAACGACCAAGGCAATGCGATCCATTTCTGGTCCAGCAACTGGTACAAGGCGACCGGGACGATTGCCAGCGCCAGCACGACATAGACCTTGCGTCGCGTCCAGCCGAGGAACTCCGAAAGCTTGTACTTGCTGATCTTCATGGTGGCTCGCCGGGTTAGTTACAGTCAAACTCGCGGCCGATGATCGGCTCCAAGGAGGCTCAGGGCATCGCGATCTATGCTTCTAACGCCACCCCCGGCTGGGAGGAGCGCTGCGCCGAGCCACCGGCTCGGCAGGACCGGTCCGGTAACGACTTATCCTCTGAACCCGATCTTCTTGTGGGTCCCGTCGCAGAACGGCTTGTTCTTCGAGCCGCCGCAGCGACAGAGCCACGTCTGCGTGCCGCGCCAGCGCTCGAGCCCGCTGCCGGCGACGAGCGTCAAGTTCCCGATGACCTTGAGCGGTCCGTCCTTCAGCGGTTTGATCTCGAGCTTACCGCCCTCCACCGTCAAGCCTTCGCCCCGTTCGCCTACGGCACCGGAATCATTGAACTCCGCGGCCTCATGGCTGTTGTCGCAGAAAGGCTTCCGCTGCGACTGCCCGCACCGACAGAGCGCTGCGCGGAAGTGCACGCCGGGCATGTCGGCCGGGGCGCCCTCGATCGCCAGATCGCCGCGCGCGAAGAGCGGTCCGTGATAGCTCGCCTGGATCGTGTTGCGCGGCGCAGGGTGCTCGACTCTGCTTCCGTCCTTGACCTCATAGACGAGCGCGCCGCTCGGACAGCGCTCGCACACCTCGGCGACCTCGGCGACCGCCGCGAGGTCAGGCTCGCACCATGGCTTGCGCCCGCCGACGAATAGGTCGCCTTTCGCCCGCGTGCACTCGCCGACGTGGATGCACAGCCGCCCGTCCCAGACGACGTCCGCGGCCTTCCCGGGGTAGCGAAACAGTGGGGACACGCTCATGGCACGCCTCCGAATCGCATGACCGAAGATGGGACGCTAGCACCGTCGCGCGACGCAGAGCAAACCCCTGTATAATCCCGTTGGCTCTGCGACGCATTTTCATCCGGTTGGCGTCCGGCCATCGCGGTCGTTTTCCCAGACTTCCCCGATCTTCAACAACTGCGCAGTACGTCTGCCTGAACCGGTTCCGACGGCGCCCGAGCGCCGCGGCAGGCCGATCCGGGAGATTCATCTTGTCTGACGCTTTTGCAAGCCTCGGCCTTGCGGCCGAGCTGGTCCGGGCCGTCGCGGAGGAGGGCTACACCGTCCCGACGCCGATTCAAGTCGAGGCCATCCCGCACATCCTCGCTGGCCGCGACGTCCTCGCCGGCGCCCAGACCGGCACTGGCAAGACCGCCGGTTTCACGCTGCCGCTGCTGCAGCGGCTGGCGGCGTCCGACGCGGGGCATCGCGGCATCCGCGCGCTCATCCTCACGCTGACGCGCGAGCGCGCCGCTCAGGTCGAAGAGAGCGTACGCGTCTATGGCCGGCACCTCGCGCTACGGACCGCGCTTGTCTACGGCGGCGTCGGCTTCGAGCCGCAGGCCGAGGCGCTCGAGGCGGCCCCCGAGATCCTCGTCGCCACGCCGGGACGACTGCTCGACCACGTCGCGCAGCAGACCGTCGACCTGCGG
>Ga0126369_10002890_pt1 | contig 12319 bp, 13 predicted proteins | sample PanSoiMetaPlot_1_FD_109646 | JGI IMG/M metagenome (GOLD analysis project Ga0126369, IMG submission 109646) | Tropical forest soil microbial communities from Panama - MetaG Plot_1 | ecosystem: Environmental > Terrestrial > Soil > Tropical forest > Bulk soil | place: Panama | collected 2016-02-17 | reverse complement strand
GTCGACCTGGGCTTCAGCGCAGCCGGGAAGATGCGTCCGAACCTCCATGTGCAGCTCAAGGCGACAATCAATCTTCGGAGAGACGGTGAGTTTTTTAAATTCACCGTTAGGAAAAAGAATTATGATGATCTCCGAGTCCCGACGCAGGTTCCGCGGATTGTCGTCGTCCTGGAACTCCCGAAAAAGGAGACAAGCTGGCTGAACGTCTCGGCCGCGAAGCTTGTCATCAAGAGATGCGCGTATTGGGCTTCGCTGCGTCGGAAACCTGAACTGCCGTATGGCCAGGAGTCCGTGACGATCGAAATTCCGGCGGCGAATAGGTTCGACATAGATGGCCTGAGAAAGCTTATGGAAGCGGCTCGCTGGGGAGACATCCGATGAAGGTGCGCCTCCTTGACAAGCCTGCCTTGGAGGCGGTCAGTCCTGCGGCGTTGCGGGCATACCTCGTTTACGAGGGGTGGAAGGAGTTCGAACCTTTTGGAGAGTTCAGCGAGGTTTATACGCGGTCTGACGGTGAACCTGCCAGCGAGCTTGTCATTCCCGCTTCGACGGCAATAGGCGATTATGCATCGGCGGTTGGGGAGGCTTTGCATTTCCTTGCCGCGTTCGAGAATCGTGATGAGCTTGCAATCTATAGCGATCTGGTGCGGGCGGACCGGGACGTGATACGCGTTCGCGCACCGGATGCCGACAATGACGGATCAATAAGCATTGATCCCGGCGTTGAACTTGTTTCACAGGCGCGGGATATGCTCGCGTCGGCAGCTTGCGCGGCACTCGAGCCGAGGTCGGCCTATCATTTAGCGAAGGTCCAAAAAGCGCAAGATTACATGCGGCGTGTGCGGCTTGGCCAAACTGAGGAGGGCAGCTTCGTCGTTACGCTGTTAGCGCCTATTCCCCCCATCTTGGCCGACTCGTTACAAACCTCGGTGTGGCCACATCTTGAGCAAGAGCCCTTCGAGAGGCGAGTGACGCGAATGCTGACCCAGTCGCTTCACGCGGCTCGCGATGCGATCGTCGAAAGCAACCGAGGCGAAGGCCTGAAGCCCTTCGTTGGCGCGGTGTCCAGAGGCGTCAGCGCCAATCTTTGCGAGGCTTTGGCATCTATCATCAAGCGCTCTGACGGCGCCGATGTCTCCGTCACTTGGGCTCGAACCAGGCCTACGCCCGTTCCCCGCGATCGAATTGTCTTCGGCCGCGCCGACGGTGAGGTTTTGACCGAGGCCGCGCGTCAACTTCGATTGCGTGAACCCAGGCGGGACGAGCGTGTCCTTGGCTATGTGACAGATTTACACCGAGCCGAAGATGAGCGACGCGTCACCATCAAGGCGATCATTGATGGCCGGCCGCGATCCCTCGGCATCTTCCTGTCGGAGGCAGATTACGAAATCGCGGTCCGGGCAAACGGGCGGCAGGCTGCGGTGACGCTGGTCGGCGATCTGGAACTCGACGGGCAAAGGTGGAAGCTCACTGACCCGCGCGAAATTCGCCTTATGGAGGGCGACGACGAATAAATCGAGCCCGCCATTGCGGGTCTCGACCAGCCGCCCTCAACAGGACGTGCCGGGGGCGGCGTGCCCCTACAGCAGCCGGGCCCGCTGTTCGGGTGTAAGCAACGCGCAGTATTCTGCGCGGCCGAACCAGCGATAGCGGTTGCGGGCCGTGAGTCCATAGAGGACGTCGCGCCACCGCTCCGGGATCAGCGCTCCGATGCGCAGAAGATGCCACATGCCCCCCATGATGGCGCAGAGCTCGAGGTAGCCCCGCGAGGCGGTGAAGGCTCGGCCGTCCGCGATCAACAAGTAGCTTTCGTCCGGATTGACTCCATAATGGCGATAGAGCCCCTGGCCCAGCAGCCCCTGGCTCGGCGTGAAGTTCACCCTCGCCCGTCGGTCGCGGCGCATGAGCCACTTGGCACCGCTCGAACACATCACGCATGTGCCGTCGAACACGAAAAGCGCGCGACTGTCATCGAACAATGTAACCGCCGGATCGTCGCGATAGGAGTATGGCCGGGCGGTGACCTCAGGCATCGACGGCATCCCTGATTACGTCGATATCCAGCCCCTTGAGAGCCTCCAGATAGGTGTCGAGATCGATGAGATCGAGGCAAGGAATGGCCCCGCGCGTTTCTAACAATCCTTTGGCCAGTTGTCGCGCCAGCAGAATCGCAGGTATGCAGGGAATATAGGGGCCGTGCCCCGATCGCGCGATGAGGTAAAAGCGGCGCTCCTTGGCCCGACCGTCGTGGCCGGTACCGGTGAGGATCATGTGGAAGCCGCTTCGCCCTGAACCGAAGCGATCGAGCAGGAAGGCAAGGCGCAGCAAGAAAGACGCATGTCGGTCGAGCGACTGGACGATGCCAAGGCGGACGAGCGCGCCCAATGCCCGGGTTCCGAGATGGAGCAGCGTCAGCTCATGCCCGGCGGCAAAGCGCATCGACCGTAGCGTCGGGTAACGCATCGGAAACAGCGTCAAGTCGGGGATATCGCAATTGCCGAACAGTCGCCGGCCAAGCTCCGGGTAGTGCTCGGCATGGGTATCCTCCCAGCCGAACGCCTTCTTCATATGTCCGTTGCGGAGCATCATCATTGGTTTGCCGACATAACTCAATACCGCCGATGTCGTGGCGAGGCCGCGATTGGTCTGCTGCGCGGCGCTGATGCCATAATCGACAGCGTCCAGTCGGGTGAAACCAGGCAAATAGAAATCGATTACGGCCGCGGTCAAGCATGGCACCGAGCTCGCACCACTGACAACCAGCACGTCGAGCGCCTTGGCGTCGCCGTCGAGCCTGCCGATCGTTGCCACGAAATCCCGCGCGTCGGCGAGGTCGAGATAATGACAGCCCTGTGCGATGCAGGCCTGCGCCACGCGATGATCCTGCGTCTGAAACGGGCCAGTCGTGTGGATAACGATATCGGGCACAATCCGCGCCAGCGCATCACGCAAACCGCGGTCGATGTTGATCGCATGGCCCTCGGCGGCATGGACAGGCGCAATGGAAGCGATCAAGGCCTGCGCTTTGGCCACGCAACGTCCCCCGATCAGCAGCCTGATATCGTCGCACCCTGCAAGGCTGCGCGCGATATAACTGCCGAAGTTGCCATAGCCGCCGATGATCAGGACGCGCTTTACCATGTCGGCTTGGCTACCATCAGCCAGAATGTGGCGAGCAATCCGCTGAAGGCCGGCCAACCAAGCACGAACCACCAGCGAAACAAACGTCTATACATCGCCTCACCAAAAGCCGCGCCTTGCGCCTTTGCTTCCAGCATTGCCTTCATGCGCATCTGGATCGCCACCACCGGCAGCCAGCAGGCACCGGCCAGGAAATACAAGGCATAGGTCAGCACCAACCAATAGTCGTTCCAGGCAAAGCCGCCGTAGGCGATCAGCCAGGCCCCGCTCAGCGGCTGGACGATCACAGCAGGCAGGGTGAATAGAAAATCGGCTCGCACTGTCGTTCGCGCAGCGAAGGCCCGCGCCGGATCGGAACCGAACTGCCCCGAAAAGCATGAAGCTGGCGATCCCGATACCGGTGCCGAACACGACGGCCGCGCTGATGATCTGCAGCGTTTTGACAAGCAGATAGGTATCCACGACCTGCATTCAGTGCAGATTTATATATGGTTGAATCAACGGCGGCGCCGCTCTACGGATCGAGGAGAGGTCGCGCCCCTCGCTCCCCCCGCTTTCGTGAGGGTAGGGAGCGGCGGGGTGAGGGGAAACGGCCTGACAATCGGCTCTCCAGCCCCTCACCCGGATTGTGCGCGAGGCGCACATTCCGGCCGCTCCCGGGCGCAGTGAAGGTTGTTGCCCCAACTTCATTGGGACGCGTTCCAGTCCACGTAAGACAGCCCGCTGATTTTGCGGGCCGTGCAGACCAGCGTTGCGCTACCCCGGCAGCGCGGTCTCGACCAGCCGCACCCAGTAGGACGTGCCGTATGGAATGACATCATCGCTGAAGTTGTAGCACGGATGATGCAGCCCGGAGCTGTCGCCGTTGCCGACGAAGATGAAGGCGCCGGGACGCTGCTCCAGCATGTAGGAGAAATCCTCGCCGCCCATGACCGGGGCCATGTTGGTATCGACGCGGTCGGCACCGGCGACATCGCCGGCGACCGCCGCTGCGAAAGCGGTCTCGCGTTCGTGGTTGGACAGCACCGGATAGCCGCGCCGCAGCGTGAAATTCGCCTTGGCGCCATGGAGCCGCGCGGTGCCTTCGATGACGTCGGCGATCCGCTTGTGCAGGAGTTCGCGCACCTGCGGTTTGAGGCTGCGGGCAGTGCCGCGCATTAGCGCGGTCTGCGGGATGACATTGTCGGCGTTGCCGGCCCGGAACGTGCAGATCGAAACGACCGCCGCCTCGATCGGATCCACATTGCGTGACACGATCGACTGCAGCTGGCTGACGATCTGGGCCCCGACCAGGATCGGATCGACCGCCGCATGTGGTCGCGCCGCATGGCCGCCGACACCTTCGATCTCGACGGTGATGTTGTCGGTCGAGGCCATGGTGGGTCCGCTGCGGATCGCGAACGCACCAAGCGGCAGTCCGGGGTAGTTGTGCATGCCGTAGACTTCGTCGATAGCGAAGCGCTCCATCAATCCGTCCTGCACCATGGCGAGCCCGCCCGCCCCGCCCTCCTCCGCAGGCTGGAAGATCACGACGGCGGTGCCGGCGAAATTGCGGGTCTCGGCGAGATATTTCGCGGCGCCCAGCAGCATCGCAGTGTGGCCGTCATGGCCGCAGGCATGCATCTTCCCCGGCACCGTGGATTTGTAGGGCAGATCGTTCGCCTCCTGGATCGGCAGCGCATCCATGTCGGCGCGCAGCCCGATCACCTTGCGGGTCGCGCCTGGGCGATTGCCCTTGATGACACCGACTACCCCGGTGCGGCCGATGCCGGACACCACCTCGTCGCAGCCGAACGCGTCGAGCCGCGCCGCGACCGTTGCCGCCGTTCGGTGCACGTCATAGAGGAGCTCAGGGTGCGCATGGATGTCGTGCCGCCAAGCGGCAATTTCGTCGTGGAGGTCTGCTACACGATTGACGATCGGCATCGAAATGGCTCCCTTGCCGCTCCCCGCCCACAGCCCCACGCCCAGGGCTTGCGAGCAAAACCGAGCCACGCCGCGCGGTCAAGGCGGGAAATGGGCGCAATCGGCTGATCCGCGTTGCCAGTATGGCCTGAGGCGCGCGTCGAAGCCGGTCTTGGCTCGGCGCCGCACTGTAACCCGAAACCGCCCGGCCGCCGCGGCGAACGTGCGCTATTGACCACCGGGGGGCGCGCCTCTACACACGCGCCTTAAGAGCCCGTAGCTCAGGTGGTAGAGCACTTGACTTTTAATCAAGTGGTCCTGGGTTCGAGTCCCAGCGGGCTCACCACATTCGTGAATTAAATCAACACTATTGATCGACGTTAGCCCGTTGCCGGGCGCTTCCGGTTGCCAATTTTTGGCGCGTGGTTGCCAATTCCTGTTCTGTTCGCGTTCTCCCAAAATTTGGGGCGGGTGAACCACGCGTCCCTCGCGCTGTTCACGTCGATCCAGCCGGCGCGTCAACGCTGACTTGACCTTATTATTGCGTGACCGGTCTGGATTCGTCGCGCCAGCTTTGACGTGTATTTTCGGTCGCCAATGGTAGAGCACCTCGTTTGGGACGAGGGGGTCGCAGGTTCAAATCCTGCCACTCCGACCAGCTTATTAAGCACTTAGCTGATCCCAAAAAAATTGCGCCCAAGGAATTGCCCAAGAAACCTACGTCTTGACGGGCGTGATCGAGCTTACAAAGCGACCCCTTCTGCGTTGCGCCAACGACCCTCGTCAATGCGAGGGAATTGGGTGAGGACTAAGCCGGAGAAGGCATAGCTCGCGGCGGTGGCCGAATGCGGTGACCGAGACGAGTTGATGAGGTCACTGCGTTCAGGATCGGTATGCCAGTTGCGAGGATCAGCGCGGGCAACGATCAGGAACCCGCTTCCGATCCCGAAGAACCCGGACAACGCACTGGTGGCGAGGTCGAGGACCGAGCAATGCCGGTAAATTCTCGCGGCCGAGTCGGACGCTTGGCCGTTCATCGCTCGAGCGCCGCCTAAATATCAGCGCGGCGACCACCAGCATCAGCAGCGCGAACAGCGCAAGCAGTCTCTGGCCGTCGAGCATCTTGCCGAGTGCCGCGCCCGCGAACGCGCCAGCGACACCGGACGCGGAGAAGACTATGGGGCACGGCCACTTCACCGTAACCGGCGACGCATGTCCCACCAGATTCGCGCTGGCAGAACTCTTGCAGAGCGGGCTGGATGATCTTGGCAGCTTGGATCATAGCTTCGAGCCGCTTTTCGATTGCGTCCAGTCGCCCGACCGGTGTCTGCGGAATGCTGTCTGGACAGGCCGCTTGCAGAGCTGCAACCGCTTCGTCGTTCGCCTTGCTCAGCCGCTCAAGCACGGTTTGCTGCAAGCTCGTTGGGCGCACCACGTCTTCGATTCGCTCAATTGGCAGTTCGGTCAGCCCGGACTTCTGGGCCGAGCACGCCACATCTTGCGGCTCGGTACGCGCGGCTCCGGCCTTTCCGACCTTCGGTCCGATGGCGTTGAACCGGGCCTTCTGCTCGTCGGTGAGCGAGTCGTAGAAGTTCATGAGTGGCGGCCGCACCATCTGTACGGCATTGAGGCTGGCCAGCAGCCGGTCCAGCATGGCCTGCAAACGCCCTGTCGGCGTTAATGCGGCCTCGCGGGTGCATGAGGCTTTCAAATCGTTGGCCGCTTGTGCAGCGGCGGCCTTGAGTTTGTCTAGGAATGCCTGCTGCTGCGCCGTCGGCGCGAGAACGCGTCCGATCTGCTCAACCGGCCAGGCTGTTATTGCGCTCTCTGGCTCACACACAACGACAGGCGGACGAGTGGTTTGCCGCTTTTTCGACGAACCTCCAGGTCCGACGCCGATGGTTCCTGCGGTCGGGGCACTATAGGCGTACGCTGCATAGGGGTTTCCCGCGGCCCAGTAGATGCTGTCAACAAAGTCGTCGTAGGCGTACGCCCAGTAAGCGTCATCGTAGGCCTGTGGCCAGAACGGGTAATAGAACAGGTCTGTGTAGACGTAAGGCCAGAACACAACTCCGCCCCAGGCGACGAAGGCCGCACGATGGTGGCGTCGCCATGCCGTATGGGCTGCAACCCGCTCGGGCCGCCATTGGCCCTGCCGATACCGATGGTCGAAATGTGACGCGAACCGGCCTTGACGCGCAAACTCCGGTGTGATGCGAGGCTTGCCGTTCGGGCGCAATGTGCCGATACCCGTCTGCAATCCTAGCCGCCGCTCACGGAACTGGGCACGCAGGTCTCGGAGTTGCTGTGCATTTTGTGCTCGCAGTTCACGGAGCGTGTTGCGGTCAGGCCGCTGACCTTGCACGCGCATGTCGCGCAGCCGCTGGCGTTGCTGTGCCTGCAATTCTCGGACTTGGCGCGCCTCCTCGCGGCGAAGCTCACGTGTCTGCGAAGCGATCCGGCGCTTGCCGAGGCCCTGAAGTCTGAGGTCGGCTCCGGGGTTCGGGCACCCGTGACGTAACTGATGGCGTGCGGGGACTTGCGACGTGAGGTGTCGTGCTCGGCGCTGTAGTACGGGGAGGGGCGCTCCGCGGCGTAGCGACGCGCGGAGGAGCCGCGATGCGTGCTGGCCGATTCACTTGCGACGGAGTCGCGATGCGCGGTGGTGCAGCGACGCGCGGCGGCGCTGAAACGCGCGGCACGACGGCTGGTGAAGGCGCACGGGGCGGCGGCGCGGCGGATTGGGGTGCTGCCGCCGGGGGACGCCGCGTATAGCGCTGCGCTGCGGCCTGGGCCACCGTCAACGAGGCGCTGAGAGCGAATGCAACGAACACGCGCGCGAACATGAAAGACCCCATCGATATAGGTTCCTGGCCGGAATAAGATCGAACGAACGGGGTGGCGCTTTGATGCACATGAAGCCGCATCGCATCATGTCAATTTGCTTATGCGATCGCGCGGTCGGCTCGGTTTTGACATATTGCGCAGCGACGGTCGACAAAGCTCGCAGGAGTGCGAATGATCGCCGGCCTTGCAAGGGCGAGTAGCAGGGCAATGCGCAGACGTGGCTAGAGCGCGGGACAAAGCCCTCGACGCAGACTCGATGACCGTGGAGCTCGGTCAATGTGATAGCAAGCAGCACATCGGGCTTGCTCGGAAGAGCTCTTCCGTGACGCCTCCGAAAAGCCACTCCCCCAGGCGGTTGTGCCCGTAGGCGCCGGCAACAATCAGATCGGCCTTCTGCTCTCCCGCGATACGGAGGAGTTCGCCCGCGACCGATCCAGTCGCATCGGGCGTAGGAGGCTTGGTCAACTTGACGCCATGTCGGGTGAGATATCGAGCGACATCATCGATGCGCAATCGGGATTGATCTTGGTCTTGCGGGTCCGCGACTTCAACGATTGCCACTCTTGATGCTTCGCGAAGCAGCGGAAGAGCGTCGCGAACGGCTCGACGCGCTTCCCGGGTATCCTTCCAACCGATCACGATACCCTCGGCCGCTAGTGATTGGATGTCCGGGGGTACTACGAGTAGTGGTCGACCAGCCTTCAGCGCGACAGCGCCCGGGTCGAGCGAACGAGACGAATCACCCGCAATGCGGTCGCGGCCGACTATCAGTAGATCCACTGCCCGCGCTTCCTTGCCACGAATTCGGTCGGCGAGTCGCTGCCGGATCGCCACTCCACGGTCCGGTCGGGTTCCACAAGTGAGCGGAAATGTTCTCCTGCTTGGGCGAGCTGCGCGGAAAATTCCTGCAACATGTCCTCGGTTATCTTTGGGTCGACAATCACGCCGCCGTAGGTAAGTGGCGGACGCGGCTCCCAGGCGCAGGCGCCAATCAAAGTTGCTTGAAAGCCCTGCCGCAAGCCGAATTCTCGCGTCGGACGGTGGATCGACGTCAACGTGCACCATCATGGCGGCAAGTGACATGGCGGCTCCCGTATCAGCTACTGATAGCTTTCATTGGGTACAACGCCGAATGCTTTGATTTGGCGCAACTCTTTGACCGGTAGGCGGTCACGAAGCACCTGCACGATTGGTCCGATTGGTCCGAAGAATTGATCTGGATCATCTCCCAGAACATCACGGGTCATCCGGTCCGGGCTCTGTTTACGACGCTGGGTATGGCGCTCGCGACTGCGGTGTTGATTGCCTCGCTCTTTTTGACCGGAACTATGGAGGACCTGATCAACGTCACGTACTTCATGGCCGATCGACAGGACGCGACCATTAGCTTTGTCGAAAAGCGTCCGCTGATTGCTGTCCAGGAAATCGCGCGACTGCCTGGGGTACTTGCCGCGGAGCCTTATCGGGAGGTTCCGGTTCGTATCCGGTTCGAGGGCCGCGAACGACGCGTGATGATCGGCGGCCGGCCGTCCGACGCAGACCTCAGCCGGATCATCGACGTCGACCTCCATCCAGTGGTGCTGCCTCAGAGCGGATTGGCCATATCGAGCTGGCTGGCGCAGCTCCTTCGGGTGCAGGTCGGCGATTTCGTGGAGGTCGACCTCCTGGAGGGGCAACGACGAACCGTGTCGCTCCCCGTCGCTACGCTGGTTGAGGATTATTTCGGGATTCAGGGCATGATGGATGCGGATGCGCTGGCGCGGATGCTGCGCGAAGCTCCTGCCGTCAACAGCGTCAACGTAAGCTTCGATGCGAATGAGCAAGAGCGATTTTATGATGCCATCAAGCGATTGCCGACGGTCGCCGGTACCGCTGTGCAGCGGCTCTCGCTCGCCAATTTCCGCGAGGCGATGGCCATCATAGTGACTGCGATGGCAAACATCTATACCGGTCTCGCCGTCATCATCGCCTTCGGGGTCGTCTACAACAGCGCCGGAATCTCGCTTTCTGAACGGGCACGCGAGCTTGTCAGCTTGCGTGTGCTGGGCTTTTCCCAGGGCGAGGTACTGCGCACCCTGTTCCTCGAACTGGCGCTGCTCACGTTGCTGGCGCAGCCACCCGGATGGGCTCTGGGCTACGGACTTGCGTGGACCTTGAAGACGAAAATGGCGGCCGACGTCATGCGCGCTCGCCTCATCGTTTGAGCATTCCACCTACGCGCTGGCCAGCGGAATCGTGCTCGCCGCAGCTGTGTTCTCAGCGCTGGTCATTCGCCGGCGCATCAACCGGCTCGATCTTGTGGCCGTTCTCAAGACGAGGGATTGAATCATGCGTAGCATTTGGGCGAAGCGGGCAGGATGGGCGATTATCGCGGGGACAGGTCTCGCCGGCCTTGTCTGGTTCGCCTGGCCACAACCTGTTCCGGTTGATCTTTCGACCGTCACGCGAGGCCCTATGGAGGTCACGGTCGACGACGACGGTAAGACCAATGTGCGTCACATCTACACCGTTTCGGCAACCGATCGCTGGGAAGGTACTGAGAATCTCCCAGCGGCCAGGCGAGCCGGGACCTTCCCGCCACGTCGGCGATGAGATCTCATCGGAGACGGTGGTTGCCGTCACGCAGCCGACCACACCGAGCTTCATCGATTTCCGCTCGCGTGAAGAAGGTGAGGCTGCCGTGACAGCGGCCGAAGCTGCCGTCAAGTATGCCGAATCCGAGGTGCGGAGGCTCGAGGCCGCCGTCACGTTCTACCGCACCGAACTCGCAAGAGCGACGGAGCTTGTCCCCAAGCAAGCAATCCCGGTCCAGGCCCTCGATAAGGCGAAATTCGACGCCGAAACCAATGAAGCAGCGTTGATCAGCGCAAAAGCGCAGGTGGAGATCTGGCAAGGCGTTCGGACGAGCCTAGCCGCGCGGTTGATCGAGCCATCGGCCGTTCGGGCACCACCGAACAGCCCGGCCTGCTGTGTCGAGGTCCGAGCACCAGCGACGGGTCGTGTGCTCAAAGTCAACCAGGAAAGCGAAGCGGTCGTCCAACCAGGTACGCCGTTGATCCAGATTGGAGACCCGCTCGATCTCGAAGTGATTGCCGACTCGCTGTCGAGCGATGCGGTCCAAATTAACACAGGTGCGTCCGTTCGGATCGACGGATGGGGCGGCCCACCTGTCCGCGGCCGCGTAACCCGCATCGACCCAGCCGGATTTCTAAAGGTCTCGGCGTTGGGTATTGAGGAGCAGCGCGTCCGCGTGACAATCGATCTTGTCGATCCGCCGGAGGCATGGTCGCGACTTGGGCACGATTATCGCGTCGTTGTGCATGTGACCGTTTGGAAAACAGATGAGGCACTCACCGTTCCGCTCGGCGCGCTTTTCCGAAGGGGGGACGAATGGGCCGTCTTTACGTTGCAAAACCGGCGCGCACATACCTCGGTGATCCAGATGGGCACCGGAACACACGAAGTGCAGAGGTCGTCTCTGGTCTCTCGCAAGGCGACGAGATCGTGCGACACCCGAGCGACCGGGTAACAGACAATGTGAGAGTTTCACAGCAGGGGGAGATTAGATCTACGGTCGCTGGCACCGCAAGGTCTTTCACCTCGTCGCCGAGGAGGTGACACACGAGTTTGCTCCCAGTCTGAGGGCGAAGTTGTGGGGGGTTCATTGGCCGGGTGCACGGACCAACAATCAAAGCGGTCGAGGGCGACCGTATGCCATTTACGTTACCAACAAATTGCTCGAGGCGAACTCGATCCATTGGCACGGCATCATCCTGCCAAGCGGTATGGATGGCGTGGCCGAGCCCAAGAACCAGGTATTGACGATTCCCGTCGCCACCAGCGTGCCGACGCTGACAACCCCGAGGACGGAAATCCATGCAAGTCGGCGGCGAATGACGGCGGCCGTGCACTCGTCACCCCGGGCTGTTCGCACTGCTGTGTCTCTGACTAAGGTCTGAAAGAGGAGCGCGCCCCCTACAATGCCGTTATGGCGAAGCGGAGAGCGCGCAGCCAGATCAGCGGATCGTTCAAGTCTGGCCCCCTCAGACTAATTTGGTCGGGGCGACTGCGTCGCTATTCCCCGACCCGGAATGTAAAATTGCCGTTGATCTTGTGGGTATCGGACGACATGGCCCGCCATTCCACGGTGTAGACGCCAGGGTTCAACGGCGGCACCGAAACCCGCACGACCGTTCGGTCCGCCTTGTCGACTTGCGCATCGGCCTTGTCGACTTGCTTGCCGGCGGAATCACGGATGACAGCAGAGCTGAACGCTGGCTCCAGTTTTTCATTGAATTTCAACGTGACTTCGTTTGGCGCCGATTTTACTGTGGCGCCTTCCGCCGGGGTTGCGCGAACCAGATGGGCGTGTGCGAAGGCTGCAACAACTCCCGACAAGGATAGGGCGGCGGACGCCACAGTCATG
>Ga0126369_10002887_pt1 | contig 12330 bp, 15 predicted proteins | sample PanSoiMetaPlot_1_FD_109646 | JGI IMG/M metagenome (GOLD analysis project Ga0126369, IMG submission 109646) | Tropical forest soil microbial communities from Panama - MetaG Plot_1 | ecosystem: Environmental > Terrestrial > Soil > Tropical forest > Bulk soil | place: Panama | collected 2016-02-17 | reverse complement strand
GCCAAGGTCCGGCTCGCCTTGCTCCCCCCGGACCGCTACCCACGCGTCATCGAGTCCGCTGGCCACCTCACCAGCTGCGAGGACCCCGACGAGCATTACGAGTTCGGCATCGACCTGCTCATTGCCGGGGTCGAGTCCATCGCGGCCGCTGGCCCCGAACCACAGCCGTAGCTCACCCAGCTGGAGCCAGAACCCCGGTTGGGGACCCCAACTGGTGCCAGAACCCCCGTTGGGGACCCCAACTGGGGTTCGTCGTCCAGGCGCCTCCGAATGCGCGCGGCGTGTCGAATGCGGGGAATGCCGTTCGTGTAGTGGGTGGACCCGGCCCGGCAGGGCCGCCTGATGCAAGTGGAGGAAGGCACATGGGAGCGATCCGCGTACACGAGTTCATGAGCCTCGACGGCGTCATCGATACTCCGACTTGGACAGCCGGTTACGGCTTCGATCCGCGCATGGGTGAGGCAATCAGCGCTCTGATGGCACCCTGCCGGGGCATCCTGCTCGGTCGGAACACGTTCGCGATGTTCGAGCAGACCTGGCCGGCGCGCACGGCCCAGGATGATCCGGGTGCGCCCTTCTTCAACGAGACAGCTAAGTTCGTCGTTTCGGGCACGCTCGCAGCCCCGGCATGGAAGAACACGCAGGTCATAGGGCCGTACGACGCGGGCCGCCTTCGCCGGCTCAAGGACGAGGTCGACGGCGACCTCTACACGAGCGGAAGCGGCCGCCTCGTCCGGGCCATGCTGGCCGACGGGCTGGTCGACGAGCTGCATCTGTTCATGTACCCGCTCACTCGGGGGGCCGGTCCGCGCGTGTTCGCCGAGGGGACCGCTGACGCGTTCGCCCTGGCCACCTGCCAGGCGTACGACAACGGCGTCGTCTACCTCATGTACCGCCACGAAGCTCGATGACCCCGACATCCGCGGGATACGTCGACGTCGGCGAGTTGGAGCTGTACCTGGAGCGATATGGTCACGGCGATCCGCTGGTGCTGCTCCATGGCGCGTTGGGCACGATCGAGAGCTGCTTCGCCAGGCTGCTGCCGCTGCTGGCTCGCCATTTCGAAGTGCTGGCCGTCGAGCTACAGGGCCACGGACACACCCGTGACGTCAGCCGGCCGCTGACGTACCAGGCGATGGCCTGCGACATCGCAGCGCTGCTCGATCGGATGGGCATCACGCGGACCCACTGCGTCGGCTACAGCATGGGCGGCGCCGTTGCGCTCCAGCTCGCACTTGAGAATTCCGGTCTGGTCGATCATCTCGTCGTCGCAGGCGGGGCGTCGTTCAACACGAGCGGCCTGTACCCCGATGTCCTGGCCGGCCTCAATGCACTCGACCCGCATCAGCTCGACGGAACGCAATGGCACGAGGCCTATCGCCGGGTGGCTCCTGATCCGGATGCGTGGCCAGCGCTGGTCGCGAAGGTCAATGAACTCGACCGCACCGACCTGTCGTGGTCCGAGCAGCAGCTTGCGGCCCTGCCCACGCCGACTTTGCTGGTGATCGGCGACGCGGACATAGTCCGGCCAGAGCACACGGTCGAGATGTTCCGGCTCCTGGGCGGAGGGGTGCCCGGCGACCTCGTCGGAAACCCGCCCAGCCAGCTCGCGGTCCTGCCCGGAACTTCCCACACGGGCGTGCTCGAGCGCGTCGACTGGCTGGCATCGATGATCGTGTCGTTCATCGGTTAGAGTTCGCGGCGTTGCAGGCTGATCAGCCCCAATGCCAGAACGAGGACCAGCCAGATAGCCACCCACGTCAGGTACGGCCAGGCAGGCGCCGAGGGTGCGGAGAACGGGTTCGCCGGCTCGCCGCGCGGTCCGGCCAGTTGCTGGCTGAGGAACCCCGCTGGTTCGAGGTAGAACATCGCGCCGTGCCACAGTCCGTCCGTAGGCAGCACGTACTGGCTGATCACGCTGGCGGTGTGCATGCCGCGGATGCCAAATGCCGTTCCCAGCTCCCCGGCGACGCCCGCGAGCCACGCGATGCCGAACAGGGCTACGCCGACAACGCCGGCGGCCAGCGCGGAGAGCCGGGTGCTGAGCAGCAGCACGAACGTGAGCAGGACGACGCCCTCGGCGAGCACGAACCCGCTCGCAGCGGCGGGATCGGGCGGTACGTAGCCACTGCTCCAGTCCACGATGCCGACGAGCAGGCCGCACACGATCGCCGTATAGACGGCGAGCAGGCCGACCATGCCGAGCCATTTGCCCAGCAGCACGTCGCTGCGCCGGACGGGACGGGCGATGATCGATTGCAGCACGCCTGACTCGATCTCTCCGGAGATCGCCAGCGATGCGATCGCCGAGGCACTGAGCGCGACGACGAAGCTGAACATGAACATGAACAAGATGACTGCCTGGGAGACGGCGACGTTGGACTCGCCCGAGGTAATCGAGACGCTGTGACTGAGCTTGTAGAAACCCCAGCCGCTCAGGCTCACCAGGACGATCGAGATCATGGCGAACGCCGCCACGAGCCGGCGCCGTGTAGCCTCGCGCACGGTCAGCCACGCGATGGTCAGCACCGGGTTCACGTCTCCTCCAGCAGCTCAAGGAATCGCTCTTCCAGGCTCTGCCGCTGCGGTATGACGGCCTCGACCTGGCCGCCGCGCGAGACGATCGCGGCCACTAGCTCCGGTACCTTCCCGGCGGCCATGTCCTCGACCAGCAGCCAGTCCCCATCGGCTACCCAGCGGCCGAACCCCGCCATCTGCTGCCACCAGTTCGCGGGCAGGCCCGCCACGCGGAGTCGGACGCTCGGCCGAAGGCCCTTCAGCTCGGCCAGGGTTCCCGTCGCAACGGCCCGGCCCTTGCTGAGGATGGTCACCCGGTCGCAGACGTGTTCGGCTTCGCCTAGGAGGTGGGTGTTGAGGAAGACCGTGGCGCCGCGGTCGCGCAGTTCGCGGATGATCTGCCGGACGTCATGGCGACCGACCGGGTCCAGGGCGCTGGTCGGTTCGTCGAGAATCACCAGGGTCGGCCCGCCGAGCAGGGCAACGCCCAGGCCGAGCCGCTGCTGCATGCCCTTGGAGAAGGTGCCCACCTTGGCGTCGGCCCGGTCGGCCAGGCCAACCGTGTGCAAGGCGGTGTCCACCTCGGTCGGCCAGTGCGGCCGCGCCAGGCGTAGCAAGTTGCAGTGCAGCGCCAGCACCTCGCGGGCCGTCAGCCAGCTCTGGAACCGGAATAGCTCGGGCAGGTAACCGATCTGCCGCCGGGCTTCCCGATCCCCGGCGGGCGCGCCCAGCACCATGGCCTCGCCGCTCGTCGGCCGGGCCAGCCCGAGCAGGAGCTTGACCGCTGTGGTCTTGCCCGACCCGTTCGGGCCGAGGAATCCGAACACCTCGCCGCGGCCGACGGTCATGGACAACCCTTCGAGTGCGACCGTGTCACGGTAGCGCTTGCGGAGGGCGACGGCGTGGATGGCCGGAGACCCGGGTGCCTGCGCGCAGGCACCCGGGCTTTCGGAACGGCCGGCGGCCTCGCGCTCAGCCGACCTGGCGGGCAACACTGAGGATGTCCTGGTTGTCCAGCAAGCCTCCCACGCCGAAGACGACGCCGTTGCGGCTCTCCCAGATCACCGCGGAGGCGACGGCTGAGGGCGCCACGATGAGCACCGCGGGCATTCCGTCGATCCTCACCTGTCGTTCCGTCAGGCCGGCCGGAACAGGGACCGGCAAGGTCGTGGCCGGGTTGCCGAGCAGCCGCAGCTCCCGGGCCAGGCTGGCCGGCAAGCCATGACGGCCGGCCAGGAAATTCTCCAGCTGGCCTGCCGTAGCTCCGGTCGAGGACGCTACTGGCCGCTGCATGACGGCGATGCCCAGCGTTGGCAGGCCCGGCTGGCCGGACTTGGTGCCGTACTGAACCACCACCACCGGGCCCGCGGTGACCTGCAGAGTGCTGCCCGCGATGCCGGGACCTGCGGCCCTGCTGAAGGTTACCGTGACCGTCACCTGCGGCTGGATCGCGACGCTGCTGGGTGCGCCGACGCCGGCGGGCAGCCTGGCCGGAGGAGACCATGTCAGATGAGTCGCGGCCATGGCGCGCCCGATCGAGCTCACCTGGTGGGCGCTGCCTGCCGTGGACCAGGTCAGCTCACCGAAGGCCAGGCGCCGGGAGCCAGCGGGCGGCAGGCCGCCGGCTAGCTGCGACGGCCCCAAGCCAGTGATGTCCGCGATGGCACGAATGTCGGCGAGGTTCACCCTTACCGGAGCTACGTGCGTGGGGGCGTAGATCGTCGTGAGCGCGGCGGCTGCGACCGCCCCCAGAGCAACTAGGCCGGCCACGGCCGCCGCGCTGGTGCCAAGGGAAGCGCTGCCGAGGCGGCGGCGCATGCCCCACGCCGGGTTCCGGCCGTGGTACCGAGCCGGGCCTGGTTCCCGAAGCCTGTCTTGGAGCCTGGCCCACTCAGCATCGACGTCGCCAATGCTGGCGGGCGAGCTGAGCAGGCGCGCTGCCAGGGCGGTGTCGGCGGCGATATCGCTGCTCTGGTTCTGGCAGCGGCCGCAGCTCGCCACGTGGCGCAGCGCCTGGTCGGGCACGACCAGCGGCTCGTCGGCAAGGCGGCGCAACTGGGTGCTAGGGACGTGACGCATTGTCCAACTCCTTGCGTAGCGCGGACTCGGCTCGGCGGAGCATCGTGCCGACATGGCCGACCGTGGCGTTCATCGCCGCGGCGACCTCGGCGTAGGTCAGGCCGCTGTGCCGCAGCACGAGCACCGTCGCCGCCCGTCGTGGGAGCCGGCTCAGCGCGCGCCTGACTTCGACCTGGTCTTCCCGGTCCAGGAGCAACTCCTCCGGGTCGGCGGCGGCGGCCGGCTCGACGCCGGAGAGCTGCTCGCGCCGCTCCCGGCGGCGCTCGCCACGGACGGCATTCAGCGCCATGTGGACAGCCGCGACCCGCACCCAGGCGCGCGCGTGATCGTTCTTGCCGGGATCTGGAAACCGCCGCAGCGCGGAGATGAAGACGTCTTGGGCGACGTCCTGGGCGAGGTGAGCGTCCCTTGTGACGCCGTAGGCGATCCGCACCACGGCCGAGTACTGGTCCCTGAAGAACCGCTCGAAGGGGCGCGGAGCCGCCAGCGGCGATTCCGCGTCCGACCGGGTCACGAAGCTAATGTCCACTCTCACCCTCTCCGACAGCTAAGCACCGCCGGGCGGGTCATTGTGACACTCGCCCGCGGAAGCCGTGCCGGCCTGGCTGAGATGAACGGTGACCGCTGACGTGCCAGCGCGTTCTTGCCGACGGACCGTTCTTAGCGGTTCGGGCTCGGGACCTGCACCCAGCTGCCGTTCTTCCAGCGCAGGATAAGCGAGTAGCACACGCTGATCGGGCCGATCGCCATGCAGTGCTGGCCGACCGCCCACGCCGCGCCGCGCCAGGTGGTGACGCCCTCCAGGAGGGATGTAGCCGGGCTCGGCCAGGACGGGCTCGGCACCTGACTCCACTGACCCGACTGCTCGCGCAGAATCAGCGTCTGCGCGCTCGACCGCCCGACGGCCCAGCCGCCGGCCGAGGTAGCGGCGACACCGAACAGCTCATCCTGCGCCGTGGCCCCGAGGTTCGGGGTGGCGTCCGGCCGGAAGGCTATCGGCGTCCGGTGCAGGATGAGGGCATGCGCGGCAGCCGGATTGTCGTAGCCGCCGTATCCGGCCGCGAGCACCCGGCCGCCCGCGGCGGACACGGACCCTAGCCAGTTGCCCAGCCCGCTGGGGTCAGCGCTGCCGACCCGCCGCCACGTGCCATGCACCAGAGCGAGCACGAGAGTCTGGTAGATGTTGCCCGGCGCGGACGTGCCCACGGCCCACACGCCCGCCCTCGACGCCGCGACGGCGCGCAGGTAATCGCTGGCAGCCAGGCCACCAGGATCTGGGCTGGCCACCACCCTCCACTTGGCGCCGTTCCAGTGCTCGATCAGCGGGCGGAGGCCGCGAGACGTGTACACCGAGCCGACGGCCCAAACCGACTTCGCCGAGACCGCGGCCACGCCGCCAAATTCGGTCTGGACATTCTTGCCGCGTATCGCGGCACCGTTCACAAGGTGCCAGGCGAACCCGTTCCAGTGCTCGATCAGCGCCTTGCCGCCGCGGGCTCCGACCGCCCAGGCATTCTTCGCCGAAAGGGCGGCCACGCTCAGCAGGTAGCTGCTGGAGGTACCGGTGATCTTGGGGCTCGCGACGAGCCGCCACTTGGTGCCGTTCCAGTGCTCGATCAGCGGCTTCGAATGGACGATCGCAGTGCCGACGAAGTAGTCGCCGACCGCCCAGGCGTTGCCGGGGCCGGTAGCAGACACCGACCACAGCAGGTCGGAGCCGGTGAACACGCGCGCTTGCGCCGGGCCGGCTGTCCGAGCCGCGACAGGGACGGCGGCCGAGAAGCTCAACGGGACCGCAGCCACTGCTGCCGCGGCCAGGTATTGCCAAGGTCGATTCACGCGTCCCCCCAGATGATCCGAAACTGCGCAAACAATAGCAGACGGCGCCGTTGCCGCCAGCTCAGAACGCACCCAGAGCAAATCCTGAACGTCCGCTGAATTCACGCTGGCAGGCTCACCGTTCAGACGCTGCGAACACGCGCAGCCAGACTGTAGGGAGCGTTCCGATGACCGCGCGAAGGCGTTGGCTGAGGTGGGTGATCGCGGGTGCCGTCCTCCTGGGCGTCCTCGCGGTCGCGGTGCCGTACCTGTACATCCACGTTGTCGAGGACCCGGCACCAGCCCCGCTCGGACTGCGCTCAAGACCGGCGGCTACTACGACGGATCCGCGCGGCTCGGTTTCAGCGACGGCCTCGCTGAGTGGCCGCTGGAAGGTCGGGGCGGGCTCGGTCGTCGGGTACCGGGTCACCGAGGTCCTGCTCGGCCAGAGCAACGTCGCCGTCGGCCGGTCGCGCTCGGTGACCGGTCAGCTGCTCATCCGAGGCACAACGGTCACGTCCGCAGGCTTCGCCGTGCCGGTGGCGAGCATTCACAGCGACCAGAGCCAACGCGACGTGCAGTTCGACGGTCGCATCATGGACGTGTCTGCCTACCCCACGGCGACGTTCACCCTCACTCGCCCGATCAGCCTGGCCCAGTTGCCAGCTCCTGGCGTCGTCAAGCAGTACCAGGTGACCGGCCAGCTGACCCTGCACGGTCACACCAGGCAGGTCACCTTCGCGGTGTCGGCTGAGCGGACCGGTTCGGTGATCAAGATCTCCGGGTCGATCCCAGTCGTCTTCGCCGAGTGGAAGATCCCGAACCCCAGCTTTGGCTCATTCGTCACCACCCAGGATCACGGCATCCTGGAGTTCTTGCTGGTCCTGGCGAAGGCGTGACCTCTCGGCGTGCGGCGGCGGGCAACCGGCCTTGCCGGCGAGGGCCTAGCCTGGTGCGCATCGATGAACTCATGCAGCAGGTCAGGACGGCCGCGTTCGGTGAGATCCTCACCACCGGCCGCCCCTGCGCCGTCACCAGCCTCGCCACCGCAACGGGGGTCGGCGAGGCCGAGCTGCTGGCCGCCGCCCGACGGCTGCTGGCCGCCGGCCGCGCCCGCATGGACGAGCAGCGCAACCTCACGGCGGCGGCCGGCATCAGCGTTACGCCGCCCCCGCACCGCATTTCTACTCGGCACGGCAGCAGGTGGACCAATTGCGCTTACGACGCCCTCGGCATCCTTGGCGCGCTCGGTGCCGACGGCGAGGTCACCTCGCGCTCGCCGTTCACCGGGCAGCAGATCGGGGTCACCTTCAGCGGCGGGCGGCCCATCGGCAGCGGCGCGGTGCTTTTCCTCGCCGACGAGCCGGAAGGCTGCCGGCCCAACGACGAGTGGTGCCCGTACGTCAACCTCTTCGAAGACGAGGCGTCAGCCATGGCGTGGGCGCGGGCCAACCATGTTCCGGGGCGGGTCGTCTCCCTGGGCGAGGGGACCGAGCTCGGCACCGCGGAGTGGCGGCCGCTCGTGGCCGGCCATCCCTGGGCGGGCTCAGGCTGACCTGGCGGCCCGCCGCGGCGTCGCCCGGCGTTACTCGGCTTCCAGAATCGCGCGGAGGTTGCGGAGGTCCTTGCCGTTGGCGCGCCTGATCGCCATGGCCATGACGGGCGCGGCGAGCCTGGAGAACCCGGCCGGCTCCCCGCGATTGCGCAACGTCATTCGCGTGCGACCCTCATCGATAGCCTGCCAGGTGTACGTGGTCTCCATGGGGAAGGGCCCCTGGGCCGTGCGCATGACCAGGCGCTCCGCTGGGACGAAATCGGTGACCTGGTAGGTGTAGGCGAGTTCCCTGCCGAGGAAGCGGGCCGTGAAGGCCATCCTGGACCCGGCCCGTAGCGGCGGGGCTGTTTCCCAGGTGATGGCGCTGATGTTCTGATACCACACCGGCGCGTTCGCCGGGTCGGCGGCGTAGGCGGCGACGACCTCGGCGGGCCTGGCGATCACGATGTCGGTCAGCACGTCAACGGTCATGGTGCCCTCCCTGTCGGCCGTCGTCTTGGTGCATGCGCTGCCGGCGCAGGGCTACCAGCCGCTCCTCCCGCTGCTCGAGCGGGTAGGGCGCCGGCGCCGCGTCAGCCGCGGCGGCGCTCAGCCGGGAAAGGAAGCGGGCCCAGCCGTCATCGTGCAACAGACCAAGATCTCCGACCAGGTCGGCGTGGACGAGCCGAAGCCGGGTCAGGCCGCCGTCATCACCGCACCGGCCAAGCGTCACCTCCACCCGCGAGCCGCCCGGTGGCAGCCCGAAGCCCGGGTCGGTCCAGCCCCATGTGAACACCAGGCGGGCTGGCCGGTCGACGATGATGTACTCTCCCTCGCAGAACTGCCCGGGCATGACCTCAAAGCGGAAACGCCCCCCAGGCCGCGGCTCGAGATCGGCCGAAATGCCGATCCAGCGGACCAGCTGCCGGGGATCGGTGAACATGTCGAATACCTGCTCGACCGGTGCCGCCAGGACGAGCTCATGGATCACCGCGTCGCCGTCGATCACTGCGCGCCCTCCCGCTCCTGAGCCGCCAGCTCCGTGCGCAGGCTCGCGAGCCGGCTGCCCCAGAAGTCGTCAAGCATCGCCTGCAGCTGCGCCAGCCGGCTTGCCCGAGCGCGATAGAACCTGCGATTGCCCTCCAGCCGAACGCTGACCAGGCCGGCCTCCCGCAGCACCTTCAAATGCTGTGATGTCGCGGGACGGGATAGCTGGCAACTCATGGCCAGGTCGCTTGGGCTGCGCTCACGATCCCAGGCCAGCGTCAGCATCCGCCGACGCCGGGGGTCTGCGAGCGCCCGCAGCGCGGCCTCTGGTTCGAAGTCACCCATCGGCAGCACCATAGTTGCATATTTAGGCAACACGCAACTTCGCAGTCAGGCGGATCGCGGACCTGCATGCCCGGATGAGCTCATGCCGTCCACGTGATGGGCAGCCGCTTGACCCCGCGCTGGAAGTTCGATCGCAGGTAGGAAGGTTGGCCCGCGAAGCTGATGCGGGAGGTGCGGGCCAGGACTTCATCGAAGAGCGCGCGCATCTGGACTCGCGCGAGATGGGCGCCCAGGCAGAAGTGCGGGCCGTGGCCGAACACCAGGTGCGGGTTGGGCCGGCGGCGGATGTCAAAGCGATCGGGGTACGCGAAGGCAGCTTCATCGCGATTGGCCGAGGTGAATGAGACGACGACCTTGTCGCCCTCGCTGATGGGTTGCCCGCTGAGTTGGCACGCCGAGGTTGCCGTCCGCCGGAAGGTCATGACGGGCGTCCACCAGCGCAGCATCTCCTCGACCGCGGTGGGCATCAGCGCCGGATTGGCGCGCAGGTCATCCTGCGCGCCCGGGTCCTCGAGCAGCGCGATGCAGGCTCCTGGCAGGCCGTTTCTGAGAGTTTCGTTCCCGGCCACCGCGAACAGCCAGAACATGTTCTCGAACTCAGCCACAGAGACCTGATCGCCGTCGTCGTCCACCTGGGCGAGCAGGACCGACATCACGTCGTCCCCTGGGCGGCGCCGCTTCTCCTCCGCGAGGAGGTGAGCGTAGGCGTATAGGTCCGGCATTCCCTCCCGGGTGCGCGGATCAGGCATCCGGCCGTCGTTGCCCGGCACCGGTCGCAGCGCCGCCGCCTGTCGGGCGATCGGCGTGCCATGGTCCGGGTCGAACTCGGCCGATGAGGCATAGTCGGGGTCCTGGTAGCCGATCACCCGGTTGGACCAGTCGAATAGCAGCCAACGGTCCTGGTGCGGAACGCCAAGCACGTCGGCCAGAGCGAGCAGCGGCAGGTCGGCGGAGACATCCTTGGCGAAGTCGCATTCACCCCGCGAGCCGGTGAACACCCGGGCGCATATGGCCCGCGCATGACCGCGGATGCGCTCCTCAAGCTGAGAGACCGCGCGCGGCGTGAACGACCGGCCCAGCAGCCGCCGCAGCCGGGAGTGATCCGGCGGGTCCATGTTGAGCATCATCTGCCTGACGTAGCCGAGCGCCTGCGGCGTGGCGGGGTCTCGGATCTGGGTGGCCCCACGCGCAGACGAGAAGAGTTGCGGCCTGGCCAGCACCGACTCGACGTCGGCGTGCGTGAGCACCAGCCAGAACCCTGGGCCTTGCGGCCAACCCAGGACGGGTAGCTCTTCCACCCAGGCCACGGGGGTCCTGCTGCGCAGCCGGGCCAGGGCCTCGAAGGGCACCGCGTCGACGTAGGTGGCGGGATCAAATACCACCTCGGTGTCGGGCTGGGCAGGCTGGTCCTGGGTCATCTCCGGCCTGAGGCCTCCTGGGTGGATGCCGCGAGCGCCATGCCTCCAACTGCTCGATTGTGTGCGGCGGGGCGACTGCCTGTGGCCGACTCTAATCGCGGTGGCAGACTGCGGCCATGCAGACTGGCTTGCGGGTTCTCGATGGGGGCAGCGGGGAGCCGCTGCTAGTCATGCTGCACGGCCTTGGCGCGACGGGCGACGTATGGGGTGGATGGCGCCCCCTGCTGGCCCGGCGGTGGCCGGGCCGCTGGCTCGCGCCCGACCTCCCCGGTCATGGCGGCTCGCTACCGCTCGGAACTTATACCTTCGACGGATTCGCCGCCGCGATCGCCGACATCATCGATCCCGGCGCCAGCGTCGTGGTGCTCGGGCATTCGCTTGGCGGCGTGGTCGGCCTGGCCTTGGCCAGCGGCCAGTTCGGCGTGCCGGTCCGAGCGGTGATCGGCCTGGGGATCAAGGTTTCCTGGACCAGCGAGGAACTGGACCGGGCGCAAGGCCTAGCCGGCCGGCCGCGGGCCTGGTTCGACTCACGTGACGAAGCTGCCGACCGCTACCTTCGCGTGTCCGGTCTGGCGGGCCTGGTGGCCGCCGATGATCCCGCCGTATACGCCGGGCTGCGCGAGGTGGACGGGCGGTGGCAGCTGGCCTTGGATCCGGGAGCCTTCGCGGTCGGCGCACCCGACATGGCGCGCTTGATTGCCGGGTCGCAGGCGTCGGTCACCCTAGCTCGCGGTGAGCGTGACCAAATGAACACCGATGAGCAGCTAGCAGGGCTGGGCGTGCCAACGGTGACGCTGCCGGGCCTGGGCCACAACGCGCACGTCGAGAACCCGGAACAGTCGATCGGGCTCCTCGACGCGTACCGATAATCCGGCCGCCGCCGCTGCGCGAAATCGGTGGGATGCTCAGCGCTGAGCTACATCATCTCGTCGCGGACGACGTCGAGGTTGCGGAACGTTGGCGGCGCATCGCAGAGCGCGGCAAACCGAGACGCGAACGCGGTGGTCTCGGGCAGGCTCGAGTTCGCCATCGCTTGCTCGTACGAGGGGAACTCCACGATCTGCACGTAGCTGCCGTCCTCGTCATGGTCCTGGGTCAGCGTGCCCCGGGTCGCCGCGCGCTTTCCCTGCGTCTGCCCCAGCCAGCCGTCCAGTAGCGCGAGGACCTCGTCGAACCGGCCGGTCTTGTATTCGATGATCTGAATGAAGCTCATCGCCTCGTCCTCGTGGGTTGATAGAGAGCGCAGCGGGCTGCGGCCACGCACTTCGGTAGACGATCAGTAACTTCGCCAGCACTCAGAGTAACAAGACGGCGAGATGGCATGGCGCGTAGACCACGACAACCGAGTCGGCAACGCTGGCCCAGGCCCGACGACGGCGGCCCATTCCGATGAGGTGAACCGCAGGATTGGGCCTGTGCGGCGCTACTCGCCAGATGGTCCGGCCCGGTACATCAATGGACCGTTGATGCAGCTGGAGGTGCAGCAATGGTCCGTTGATGCTGTCCGCGAGGGCGCACCCGAGCGCAGAGTTGGTCCGAGCCGCGCAAGCCAGGTCCCCGGGCAGTAAACCGAGCGTTTACACCGAAAAGCCAACTTGTTTACCTATTGTTCTAGTAGTAGAGTTTGCACCG
>Ga0126369_10002886_pt1 | contig 12330 bp, 12 predicted proteins | sample PanSoiMetaPlot_1_FD_109646 | JGI IMG/M metagenome (GOLD analysis project Ga0126369, IMG submission 109646) | Tropical forest soil microbial communities from Panama - MetaG Plot_1 | ecosystem: Environmental > Terrestrial > Soil > Tropical forest > Bulk soil | place: Panama | collected 2016-02-17 | reverse complement strand
TTCTTCCGCCCAAGCCGAAGCCGCCGCTGACGCTCGCCGGCCTGCCGCCGACATGTAAATCGATCGTGCAGGCGCCGTGATTCCAGATATCAGGGATCAGGGGATACCTGACACCCGATCGCTATAATCCCGGCGTCCCAAAAAGCATCCGCTGCGCCAGCGCGGCGCCATACAGCAACCCGGCCGTGCAAATGACAATGACCAGGGTAAAATTGGCGGCTTGTTGTTCGGGCATTTTGGTCAGTCGCGGCGCCCCCAGCCAGAACAGATAAATGCTGTAAACGCCGGTGAGTAGGAGAAAACGCAAACCTGGCAGCAGCAGAAATATTCCGGCGAGCCAGAGCGGCGTGAACGAGTAGACCGCGAGCTTAAATGCCTCTTCGAAATCGCGGCGCCCGCCGAACAACGGCGCCAAAAGGTCAATGATCAGACCGAGCAGCAACACAATGGCGCAGCTCGCTGCATAGCTGAAAACAGCGCCGAACAATCCGTCGATCAGATCGCCGCGCAGACTGGCGCCGGAGGGGGTAAGTACGCCGATCAGCGTCGCGCCGACAAAGCTCGAAAGCGCAGGGATCAGCGCCAGCACGGCGACATAACGGCTGAGCAGATAGGCCGGATCGCCGACATCCTTTTCGATGCCGCGCCAGGCCGCGGCGGGATCGACCAGAATCGCCTTGCTGCGTACCAACGCGTTCATGCCGCTAGCGCCTTTAGGTCTTCGCGCAACAGCGCGGCGCCTTTCTCGGCGATCATCATGGTCGGCGCGTTGGTGTTGCCGGAGGTGATGGTCGGCATCACCGAGGCATCGATGACGCGGAGGCGCTCAATCCCGGCAACGCGCAGGTGATCGTCGACCACCGCCAGCGGATCGCTGGACAGCCCCATTTTTGCCGTGCCGACCGGATGGAAAATCGTGGTGCCGATATCGCCGGCGGCTTTGACGAGGCCTGCTTCATCGTCATCCCTGATAGCGGCGCCGGGCAAATACTCCACGGGATGATAGCGCGCCAGCGCCGGCTGCGCTGCGATCCGCCGCGTGAGCTGGATCGCGCTCGCGGCGATGCGGCGGTCCTGGTCGGTTGAAAGATAATTAGGTTTTATCACTGGGGGATCGGTGGGGTCGCGCGAGCGCAGCCGCAGGGTGCCGCGGCTTGTCGGCCTTAAGTTGCTGACGCTCGCGGTAAAGGCCGGGAATTTGTGCAGCGGCTCGCCGAAACGATCAAGTGACAGCGGCTGAATGTGATACTGCAGATTGGCGCGTGGCTGATCGCGATCGGATCGCGTGAAGAGGCCGAGCTGCGACGGCGCCATCGTCAACGGACCGCGGCGGAACAGGACATATTCGGCGAGCATGCCGACAAAGCCGAGCGGCGCGTGATAGCGCTCGTTCAGTGTGGCGATGCCCTGGACTTTGTAGATCAAGCGGAGTTGCAGATGGTCCTGGAGGTTGGCGCCGACGCCCGGCCGATCGAGCAGGACCTCGATGCCTCGTTCGCGCAAATGCTCGGCGGGTCCGATGCCTGACAGCATGAGTATTTGCGGCGATCCGATTGCGCCCGCGGCGAGCACGATTTCGCCACGGCAGCGTGCGCTGCGCGTCGCACCGGCTTGGCGCCAGCGCACGCCAACGGCACGACGGCCCTCGAAGATCAAGCCTTCGACCAAGCAGCCCGTCTCGAGCCGCAGATTGGCGCGCTTAAGCGCCGGCTTGAGAAAGGCACGCGCTGTGGAAACGCGCCGGCCGCGCTGTTGATTGACATGAAAGGCACAACAGCCTTCGTTGTCGCCGCAGTTGAAATCGGTGATGGATTTGATCCCGGCCTGTTCGGCGGCAGCGCGAAAAGCATCGAGCAGATCCCAGCGCACCCGGGGCGGTTCGATGTGCCATTCGCCGCCGACCGAATGCGTGGCACTTTCGCCCATGAAATGATTTTCATGCCGCTTGAAGAACGGCAGCACATCGTCCCAACCCCAGCCGTTAAGCCCGAGCTGTCGCCAGTGATCGTAGTCCGCGGCTTGCCCGCGCATATAGACCATCGCGTTGATCGCCGAGGAGCCGCCGATCACTTTGCCGCGCGGATAGTTCAAGCTGCGGCCGTTTAATCCCGGCTCCGGTTCGGTTTTGAAACACCAATCCGAACGCGGATTACCGATCGCGAATAAATAGCCGACCGGGATATGAAACCAAATCCAGTTGTCGTTGCCGCCGGCCTCGAGGATCAGGACGCGTTTATCGGGATCGGCCGAGAGCCGATTGGCGAGCAGGCAGCCTGCCGAACCGGCGCCGACGATGATGTAGTCGTAGTCGCCGATCGGCTCGCGTTTTGTCGTTTGCTTCTGCGCCACATCACGCTCCCGCAACGCGTGCCGGCAACATAGCAGCGTTCGCCACAGGGAAAAAAGGCCGGCTTGCCGCGGCCTCGCAAACCGGCGCCTCGCTTGTCGGCGCCGCCCCGCGGTCCTATCATCATCATTGGCGGCCTACGGCGCGCCGGGCGCGCGCCGGATCACAGCCCGGAACGACGGTTCCCTTAAAGCTGGCCGCGATCAATAGCAGCATTCGCAATCGTGCGCGTGCCTTGAGCGCGTCATGCACATTGGAGAGGCGCCGTGTCGCAGCGAACCAATCTTTTTGCGGCGCTTGCCGCTTTAGTCGCGGCTTGCGTCGTGCCGCTTGCCGCGCCAGCACAACAGCAAGCTCACAACCAACCGATCCTGGTCTTTGCCGCGGCGTCGATGAAGAATGCGTTGGACGAGGTCGATGCCGCTTTCGCCAAGCAAACCGACATCGCGGTGGTCGCCAGCTATGACGCGAGTTCGGCGCTGATGAAACAAATCGAACAGGGCGCTCCGGCGGATATTTTCATCTCCGCCGATCTGAAATGGATGGATTATGGTTCGCAGAAGCAATTGATCGATGACAAAACACGCGTGAATTTGCTGGGTAACAAACTCGTTCTGATCGCTGGAAAAGACTCGAAGCTGAACAAGGTGACGATCGACCCCAGCCTCGATCTTGCCAGCTTAGCCGGGGAGGGGCGGATCGCCACCGGCGACGTCCGCGCGGTGCCGGTCGGAATCTATGCCAAAGCCGCTTTGCAAAAGCTGGGCTTGTGGGGGGCAGTCGAGCCGAAGCTTGCCATGGTCGGCAATGTCCGCGCCGCGCTTGTCCTGGTCGCGCGCGACGAGGCGCCGCTCGGCATCGTCTACGCCACCGACGCCAAAGTGGAGCCGGCGGTGAAGGTCATCGCGACCTTTCCCGACGATTCGCATGAGCCGATCGTGTACCCGGTGGCGGCGACGCGAACGGCCAAGCCGTCCGCGGCGCTTTATCTCGCGTTCCTGCGCTCGGCGGCAGCACGGGCAATTTTCGAGCACTATGGCTTTAGCGTTCTGCTCAAGCCGGTTTCGTGAGCTGCTATGCTTGAGCTTTCTCCGGCGGAATGGACGGCGGTCGCGTTGTCGTTGCGGATCGCTCTGGTGGCGACCGCATGGGCGCTGCCGTTCGGCATCGCCATCGGCTGGCTGCTGGCGCGCAGCAAATTCTGGGGCAAGACCGTATTGGATGGTCTGGTTCACTTGCCGCTGGTGCTGCCGCCGGTCGTGACCGGTTACCTGTTGCTGATCTGGTTCGGCCGCAAGGGCCCGGTTGGCGCGTTCCTTTACGATCACTTTGGCGTGGTTTTCGCGTTCCGCTGGACCGGCGCGGCGCTTGCGTCAGGCGTAATGGGATTTCCGCTTCTGGTTCGGCCGATCCGGCTCGCGCTCGAAGCGATCGACCGCCGACTGGAAGATGCAGCGGCGACACTGGGCGCCAATCCTGCCTTGGTGTTCTTTACCGTGACGCTGCCGCTCGCTTTGCCCGGCATCGTCGCCGGCCTATTGTTGTGCTTCGCCCGCGCGCTTGGCGAATTTGGCGCGACGATCACCTTTGTCTCCAACATTCCAGGCGAAACGCAAACGATCTCTGCCGCGATCTACACATTCCTGCAAATTCCCGACGGCGACGCCGCTGCAGGTCGGCTGGTCGTGGTCGCCATCGTCTTGTCGCTCGCCGCGCTCGTTGCCGCCGAATGGCTCGGCCGGCGGGCCAGCGCGCGCTTTCATGGGGAATGATCGTGCTTGCGCTCGAGGTGGAAAAACAGCTCGGCGCGCTAGCGCTTGCGGTGCGATTCCAAATCGCCGGCGGCGTCACCGCCTTGTTCGGCCCGTCGGGCGCCGGCAAAACCTCGCTGGTCAATATGATCGCCGGGCTCCTCAAACCGGATCGCGGCTGCATTGTGCTCGACCAAACGACTCTGTTCGATGCCGCAAAGGCCGTCAATGTGCCGCCGCACCGTCGTCAAATCGGTTATGTGTTTCAGGAAGGCCGCCTGTTTCCGCATTTGAGCGTGCGGCAAAACCTGGACTATGGCCGGCGCATGAGCGGCCGGCCGCGCGATGCGACTGAATTCGAACGGATCGCGGCGCTGCTGGGCATCGCCCATCTGCTCCAACGCCGGCCGCGCACGCTGTCCGGCGGCGAACGTCAGCGCGTCGCCATCGGCCGCGCCTTGCTGATGCGGCCCCGTCTTTTGCTGCTCGACGAGCCGCTCGCCTCGCTCGATGCCGGCCACAAGGGCGAAATCCTGCCGTATCTCGTGCGCCTGCGCGATGAAGCGGCAATCCCGATGGTCTATGTCAGCCATATCGCCGCCGAGGTGCGCCAAATCGCGACCACAGTGGTGCGGCTCGACGAGGGCCATGTCGCCGCCGCCGGCGGCCTGGAGCTTCTTACCGACGCCCGCTGATTTTTCTGCATACTAGGCAGATGGAAAACCGTTTTCCGTCGGCGGCGAAATATGCAACGGCGTGGGGCGTCGCCTGCGGCGCTGGCGCGGCTCTATTCTGGGCCTTTGGCTTCGTCGCCGCTCGCCAGGGCGTCACGTCGGGACTATCGCCGCTCGTGATTGCGCTGCATCGCTTTATGTGGCCGGGTTTGGCGCTGCTGCCGCTGGTCGCCAAAAACAATTTCGCTGACCTGCGCGTGATCGGGCTTGGCCGGGGCGCGGCGCTCGCACTCTTTGGCGGTTTGCCGCTCGCGCTGTTGAGTTATGTCGGTTACATCCTTGTGCCGCTGGGCCACGGCGCGGTCATTCAGCCGTCATGTGCGGCGCTTGGCGGCCTTATCTTGTCACGTCTCGTGCTCAAGGAGCCACTGCCGCCCCGGCGCATTGTCGGCGCCGCCGTCATCGTGGTCGGTTTGGCGGTCATTGGCGCCGAAGCGTTGTGGACGATCGGCGCACACGGCGTCGTTGGCGATTTGCTCTTTGTCGCGGCGGGAAGCTGTTTCGCCATTTTCGGCGTGTTGGTGCGGCACTGGCGAATCGGGGCTATCCGGGCGACGGCGGTGACCAGCGTGCTCTCACTCGTCGGTTTGCCAATCCTGTTGTTCAGCTTCGGCAATATGCTGGCGGCCGGCTTCTACGAGAATGCGATGCAGGCCGTCGTACAGGGCGCGCTGGCGGGCGCCGGCGCGATTTATCTGTTCACGCGCGCGGTGGTTTTGCTCGGCGCGAGCCGGGCCGTGCTGTTTCCCTCGTTGGTGCCCCCGTTCACTCTCCTGATCGGCTATCTCACGATCGGCGAGGCGCCGACGGTTTCGCAGCTTGCCGGGCTTGTTATCGTCATCGCCGGTTTTCGGCTGACACAACGAGCATAAATAATCACATCTCACCGATCGCGGTAATTTTTCGCTGGATCCCCGCTTTCGCGCAGGCGACCAGATTATTTGCTACGCCGCCTTGCGCGATGTCAGGAACTCACTGATACGATCGAGCGTCTTCACGATGTTTTCGGTCGAATTGGCGTACGACACGCGCACATAGCCTTCGCCGAGAATGCCGAAATCGGGCCCGCCGATCAGCGCCACGCCGGCGTCTTCGAGGAGCGCCGACGCCAAGGCTTTGGCTTTCCATCCGGTGCGCTTGATATTGGGAAAAGCATAGAACGCGCCTTTCGGCGTGGCGCAGGACATTCCCGGGAGCTTGTTCAAGCCGGCGACCACCACTTTGCGGCGCTTGTCGAACTCAGCCACCATGCGCGCCGGTTCATCTTGGGGGCCGGTGAGCGCGGCAAGCCCCGCATATTGCGCCGAGGCGTTGACGCAGGAGTGCAGATTGACCGCGAGCTTGCGCGCATATTCGTAAAGCTTGCCGGGCCACACCGCATAACCAAGTCGCCATCCGGTCATCGCGTAGGTTTTCGACCAGCCGTTGAGCAGGATCAAGCGATCGCGGATCGACGGATAGGCGAGCAGACAGACATGCTTTTCGCCGTCATAGAGCATGTGGTCGTAGATCTCGTCCGACATGATCGCGACATCGGGAAATCGCTCCAGCCCGGCGACGAGGTTGTCGACTTCCGCTTTCGGCGTGACGCCGCCGGTGGGATTGGCGGGCGAGTTGAGAATGAGAAGCCGCGTGCGCGGCGTGATCAGCTTTAAGGTTTCTTCGGCTGAGAACGCGAAATTGTTTTCTTCGCGGATCGGCACCGGCACCGGACGCGCGCCGGTATATTCGATCATCGAGCGGTAAATCGGAAAGCCAGGGTCGGGATAAAGGATGTCGGCGCCCGGCTCGCCGAACATTAGGATCGACATGAACATGGTCGGCTTACCGCCCGGCATGATCATCACTTCATCGGGCGAGACCTTGACGGCAAAGCGCTTTGCGAGATCGGCCGCCACCGCCTCGCGGAGCGCCAGGATGCCGACCGCGGGCGTATAGCCGTGGTGGCCGTCGCGCAACGCTTTGATTGCCGCTTCAACGATAAAATCGGGGGTGCGGAAGTCCGGTTGACCGATGCCGAGATTGATGATGTCGCGCCCTTGCGCGGCGAGCTGCATGGCCCGCGCCAGGACGGCGAACGCGTTTTCCTCGCCGATACGGTCAAACGCGGCGACGGTCTTGAGCATGGCGGTCCCCCAAAAACAGGGCGGCACTTGAACCCAATCGGGGCGGAAATGCAAACATCGCCCAAACCTCAGCCGGCGCAATGGCAAAATGAAGAAGCCCCGGACGAGAGATCCGGGGCTTCCCGTAATCACGCAACCGCGCAACTAAATGCATTAACGGCCGAGATTGAATTCGGCGCCGTAATCCGCGTTCTGGCCCGATCCGGATTTGAGGCTGCCATTCGGATATTGCAGCGTCGGGCTTTGCGCTTGAGCATTCGGCTCCTGTGACGCGGGGCGATGGTGGCGCTGCGCCAATGCCGGCGTGGCCAGCATTGCTATAGCGAGCGCCGACCAGATCAATTTGTTGTTCAACGATGCCATCAATAGTCTCCGTTTCGCAGTCACCCCTGGGCGCTAGTAACTCGTATCGTGCGCCGCACAATGGCAAATCGAACACGCGAGCATCACATTGTTTTTTAGCAAAATCAAGTACTTGTGACATTGTCAAATGTCACTATCTCGACGCAAATGTGGCGCTGCACAAGGCTTGGCAAGTCATCCATTCGAGGTCGGTTGATTGGCTGCCGCTCGATCGCCGGCGTGCCGCTCGCGCTTATGCAAAGGCGGTATATCTACCGGGCAGCAATTGGCCGTTCCGCGGAAATTGCATCGCAGGCATTTTGCGACGCTGCACGATCGTGCCGTCAGGTTTACTCGGAGAAGGTAATGGCAAGGGACAAGAGCGCGCGAGGCGAAAGGCAAACGCGTCTACGTTCGCAATTATGGTTCGACAACCCCGACAATCCGGGAATGACCGCGCTCTATCTCGAGCGCTATCTCAATTATGGCCTGACCCGAGCCGAATTGACATCCGGTCGTCCAATCATCGGCATCGCCCAAACCGGCTCCGATTTGAGCCCGTGCAATCGCCATCACCTTGAATTGGCGCAGCGCGTACGCGCCGGCATCCGCGACGCCGGCGGCATCGCGATTGAATTTCCGGTTCATCCGATCCAAGAAACCGGCAAGCGCCCGACCGCGGCGCTCGACCGCAACCTCGCCTATCTTGGCCTGGTCGAAGTGCTCTACGGTTATCCGCTCGATGGCGTGGTACTGATGACCGGCTGCGATAAGACCACTCCCGCTTGCCTGATGGCCGCGGCCACCGTGAACACGCCGGCCATCGTTCTGTCCGGCGGCCCCATGCTCAACCACGTTGAGAACGGCAAGCTGATGGGGTCCGGCACGTTGATCTGGCAGGCGCGCCAGGATCAGGCTGCCGGCAAGATCGACTACAAAGAATTTATCGACATCGTTGCGCGCTCGGCGCCGTCCGCTGGACATTGCAACACGATGGGCACCGCCTCGACCAACAATGCCATGGCGGAGGCGCTCGGCATGTCGCTGCCAGGCTGTGGGGCGATTCCGGCGCCGTACCGGGAACGCGGACAAATTGCTTATGAGACCGGCGTACGTGCGGTCGAGATCGTCCGCGAGGACCTCAAGCCTTCGGACGTTCTCACCCGTGCGGCGTTCGAGAATGCGATCGCCGCCTGTTCGGCGATCGGCGGTTCGACCAATGCGCCGATCCATGTTAACGCCATCGCGCGTCATGCCGGTGTCGAGCTTGCAATCGAAGATTGGGAAAAGGTCGGCTACGACGTGCCGCTCCTGGTCAACGTTCAGCCGGCCGGCGAATATTTGGGCGAGGATTACTATCGCGCCGGCGGCCTGCCGGCGGTGATGCGCGAGCTGCACGCCGCCGGGCGACTGCACGGCGACGCGCTTACGATCAATGGCAAGAGCGTTAAGGAAAACGTCGCGCACGCCAAAATCTACAATGCCGAGGTGATCCGGACCTATGACCGGCCGCTGAAAGCGACGGCTGGATTCAAAGTACTCCGCGGCAACTTGTTCGATTCCGCGATCATGAAAACAAGCGTGATTTCCGAGGAGTTTCGCAATCGTTATCTTTCCAATCCCAAAGATCCGAATGCGTTCGAAGGCCGCGCCGTCGTGTTCGACGGGCCTGAGGATTACCATCGCCGTATCGACGATCCTTCGCTTGGCATCGACGAGCATACGATCCTGTTCATGCGCGGCGTTGGACCGATCGGCTATCCCGGCTCGGCCGAGGTCGTGAACATGCAGCCGCCGGCGGCGTTGATTAAAAAAGGCGTCACTTCGCTCGCCTGCATCGGCGATGGCCGGCAGTCCGGCACGTCAGGCTCGCCGTCGATCCTCAACGCTTCGCCGGAAGCGGCGGCGGGAGGGGGTCTCGCTTTGCTCAAGACCGGCGATCGGGTGCGCATTGATCTCAACAAAGGCAGCGCCGATATTCTGATTTCCGCCGCCGAGCTGGCAGCGCGCCGCGCGACACTGGACAAGAGCGGCGGCTATCAATATCCGCCGAGCCAGACGCCCTGGCAGGAAATTCAGCGCGCCATGGTCGATCAACTTGCCGACGGCATGGTCTTGGCTCCAGCCGTGAAATATCAGCGGGTCGCGCAGAAATCGGTGCCCCGCGATAATCACTAAGCTGTGCGGCTTCATCGTGCGTACGGTAGTCATTGCTACCGGGGGCGTGGCAGATTGTGAGCGCACCGATGAATTCGCCGCGATGAATTTGCCAAGAACGAGTGCATCATGACCCGACCCTCTGCCGCTGAGAAACGCAAAACGTTCCGCAAGCTTCACGAAGCCGGCTGCTTCGTCATTCCCAATCCCTGGAACGTCGGCAGCGCGCGCTACCTGCAACGTCTGGGCTTTCCGGCGCTGGCGACGACGAGCTCGGGTTATGCACATTCGCAAGGTTATGCTGATGGCGCACTTAGTCCCGATGCCGTGCTGGCGCACTTCCGCGAACTCGCCGCAGCGACCGACGTGCCGCTAAACGCGGATTTCGAGGATGGCTTGGCTGACGATCTCGAAAGCCTTGCTGACAATGTGACGCGTTGTGTGGCGACCGGCGTTGCCGGGCTTTCCATCGAGGACTCGCCGAACACCGGCACTGCCCCACTCTATCCCTTCGATGTCGCGGTGGCGCGGGTCAAGGCCGCGCGCGCGGCGGTCGATCGTGCCGGCGGCGACGTCGTGTTCACGGCGCGGGCCGAAGGCTTCATTCGCGGCGTGCCCGATCTCGATGATGTCATTCGCCGGCTGCGCGCGTTTAAAGAGGCCGGCGCCGATTGCTTCTACGCGCCCGGCATCAAAACGCGCGAGCAAATCGAGGCCGTAGTGAAGGCCGTCTCGCCAAAGCCGGTCAATTTCCTCAATAGCGGCGCGTTCGGCTTCATGGTCGATGATCTTGCTGGCATGGGCGTGCGCCGCATCAGCGTCGGCGGCTCGCTGGCGCGTGTCGCTACGCATGCCTTTATTCGTGTCGCGACCGAAATCGCGCGCGACGGCAAGTTCGACGGTTTTGCCGGCCTGATCAGCAATGCCGAATTAAACAAATTCTTCAATGACGATCGGAAAAAGGACGCGCCACGGTGACTGCGTCCGAACCTCACCCGATCACGACCCAGCCGATCGGTCTGCCGGTCGAGAAAACCGGAGCAGCGCCGCGCCCCGGCCCGGTCACGTTGAAAGGACGTTACGGTCGTTTGGAAAAACTGCAGCCCGATCATTGGTCTGATCTATGGGCGGTATTCGCGGACCATGATCAAGTTTGGACCTATATCTCGACCGACGGCCCATTTGCCGATCCGTCTGAATTCGCCAGCTTCATCGCCAAGCGCGCGGCGGCGGACGATCCCTACGCTTACGCGATCATCGACGCGCAGGACAGGGCCGTCGGTTACCTCACGCTGTTGCGCATCAACCCGCCGCATCGCGTGATAGAGGTCGGCCATGTGCTCTATTCGCCGACCTTGCAGCGCACGCCACTCGGCACCGAAATCCAGTATCTGTTGGCGCGTTACGTGTTCGAGACGCTCGGCTATCGCCGCTACGAGTGGAAATGCAATTCACTCAACGCTGCATCGCGGCGAGCCGCGCTTCGCTATGGCTTTATCTACGAGGGCACTTTTCGCCAGCACATGATTGCCAAGGGCCGCAATCGCGATGACGCGTGGTTTTCCATGCTCGATAGCGAGTGGCCATCGCGCAAGCGCAGTTTCGAACGGTGGCTGAACCCCGAGAACTTCGACGCGCAGGGCAACCAACGTGTGAGCCTTGCCGCATTGAACGCCACCGCAGGAGGACAGGATGAGCAACAGGCTGCAAGGTAAGGTGGCGCTGGTCACCGCGGCGGCGCAGGGCATCGGCCGCGCCATCGCCGAGGCCTTCGCCAATGAGGGCGCTAACGTCATCGCCACCGATGTTGCCGAAGACAAGGTCCGCGATGTTAAGGCAGCGAAGCGCATCAAGCTCGATGTGCGCGCGCAGGATAATGTCGACGCCGTCGCCAAGGTGGTGGGAACCGAATTCGGCGCGCTGGATATCCTGGTGAATTGCACCGGTTACGTTCACAACGGCAGCATCCTCGAGTGCGGTGATCGGGACTGGGATTTTTCCTTCGATCTGAACGTCAAATCCATGCATCGCACCATCAAAGCTTTCCTTCCCAGGATGGTGGAGAAAAAGTCGGGCTCGATCGTGAACATTTCGTCGGCGGTGTCGTCGATCTGCGGTGTTCCCAACCGTTACGTCTATGGCGCCACCAAAGCAGCCGTGATCGGGCTGACCAAGGCGATCGCCGCTGATTTCATCAAGCAAGGCATCCGCTGCAACGCCATTTGTCCTGGCACCGTCGAATCGCCGTCGCTGGAAGAGCGCATCGCGACATTGTCGAAGGAGACCCGGCGGTCGCTCCAAGACGTTCGGCAGTCATTTATCGATCGGCAGCCGATGGGCCGGCTTGGCACGGCGCAGGAGGTTGCTGCGCTCGCCACTTTTCTCGCCAGCGATGAAGCCAGCTACATCACCGGCCAGCCGCATCTGGTCGATGGCGGGATGGCCTTGTAGGACGCGCCGTTCCGGGACCGAGCGACGCGAGGAATCCCGAAAACCATAACGGCAGGCGTTCGTGGATATTGATTCCGGGCTCGCCACTTCGCGGCGCCCTGGGATAACAATCGAGAAACGGGGGTCCCATGCACATTTTCATCACCGGCGCCGCCGGCATGATCGGGCGGAAGTTGACGGCGCGGCTTGTTGCCGATGCCGCGCTCAACAATCGGCCAATTGAGAAGCTGACCCTGCTCGACGTGACGGTTCCGGCCAAGCCGGAGAAATTTGCCGGCGCTGTCGAGACCGTGGCCGGTGACATCGCCGATCCGGGCGCACTACCGAAGCTCGTCGCCACCCGGCCTGACGTGATCTTTCATCTCGCCGCCGTGGTCTCCGCTGAAGCCGAGCTCGATTTCGACAAAGGCATGCGCATCAAT
>Ga0126369_10002884_pt1 | contig 12338 bp, 12 predicted proteins | sample PanSoiMetaPlot_1_FD_109646 | JGI IMG/M metagenome (GOLD analysis project Ga0126369, IMG submission 109646) | Tropical forest soil microbial communities from Panama - MetaG Plot_1 | ecosystem: Environmental > Terrestrial > Soil > Tropical forest > Bulk soil | place: Panama | collected 2016-02-17 | reverse complement strand
GCCGTTACCGGCCGCCAGAAGGCGTAGGTGTACTTCGAGTCCCAGCATCCAATGAGTGCATCGGACGACGCAGTAGAGAGCATCGCGAACAAGCGCGCGGCATCCAGGGTAGAAAGACCCGCGTCGCTGGCGATGTCGCGCCAGGCGTCGTGCCATTGCTTCATCGCATGCACGCCGGCGCCCCCGACGAACCGTGCAAGGTCGGCCTGTTCCTCCGTCCTTAGATTGCTCACCTCGCCGCCGTAATCCTTTGTTTCTTGGTAGTCGCGCACCCAGAGATCACTGTCCAGATCGGGAGGCGGGGGCACGCGGAATTGCGACGGACTGGTCATGGTCCAGGGCGTGACGTCGCGAACCCAGGGCGTCAAAGGCGGGAGGTAGCCGGGCGGGGTCGGCTCCCAAACACCGGGGCCCGGGTCGGGTGGCTGCCAGGTAGTTCCGGCGTACCGGCCGTCATCGGCTCTCAAGTCCAGAACGCCGGCCGCAGTCTGCTGGCCCACAGCGATGCCGTTGAGCTTCGCCCGGTGGTGCCTTGGGATGCCCTCGAGAAACTCAACATAGGTCTGATCCAGCTCTTCCTGCTGAGCCGGGTAGAGGGCCACCAGCACGTCGTGAGCGGCAGCCGCAACGGCCGCCTCCGGCAGGGCGGGACGCTGTACCTCGGGCGTCACAGCGTACGGAGTGAACGGATGGCCGCAGATGGCGTTCACAGCGTCATAGATGGCGGTATGGACGATCGCGGCTTCCACCGAACCCAATGGAGGCCCCCTGCCGCCGAGGTCCGGGTCCGCGATGCTGTGGCCTGCCACTTCGTTCCAGAACACAACCGCGTTGCTCGACGCTCGGCGATCGCCACTTGACTCGCTTTCGCATCCGCACTCGTCGTTCTGGTGTGCGAAAGCCACCGTCCCCGCTAGCGCCACGACAAAACATACACGTCCAATCATCGTCTTCGTCATTGCCTTCCTCCCGATAACTAAGACTCGGGGCGGCGCGAAAAATGGGAATCGTTGCTTGTGGTGCGCGTCGCTACTGCGTCCGGTCAATCACCACGACGTCCGAGTGCTCCTGTACCCGTTCGAAGACGACCAGGGAACTGTCGGGGGAGACGTCGAAGTCGCCGATGACGATGTCGCGACCGAAGTTGGTTAACTGGCGCCAGCTCCCTGTCGTGACTTCCCATGCCCACAGGTTCTTGTGTTGGATGTCCCCGCGCAAGACGGCCAACGCCGCTTGTCCCGGAAGGAATCGGAGCCGTCTGGCGCCGACTTGCGTGACCCCGAGTGCGGCGCCGCGGCTCAGCATCAGCTTCGGAATCTTGTACGGCTGTCCGGCTGCAGTGATCGCCTTTACCGGGAACGTCGTTCCGGGGTCCATGCCTGAGTAGACCAGGAATTCTCCTCGCGGCGCCCACGCCGGGTCAAGCGCGTAGTCATCCAAGATCCGAACGGCCTCGCGCGTATTCAGCAAGATTCGAAACAGCCGCGGGCTCCCTCGTTGGTTCGCCGCCGTGACGACCGACTGACCATCCGGCGACCATACGGGAGCACCGCGCAATTCCATCGAGTCGGCCACGATTCGGACGCTCGTCCCATCTGAATTCATGACGACGAGGCGCGTCTTACCTCGGTCTTCGATCGAGAAGGCAACCCGATCGCCCTCCGGCGCAATCGCAGGCCCGCCGATGATTCGCGCTCCCGGAGCGGTCCAGAGCTCAGTCGCATTTCCGCCGACGAGCTTCCAAATGCGTTCGGTCGTACCGTCCGACGAAACATACAAAAGATAATCTGCCGCGAGCACCGGCGAACGACCTTCTGCGGTGGGCAGCGGAATTCTCTGGGCATCCGTCATCTCCGCTGGCCGCCCGGAAAGCGGCACGCGCCACAGTGATGGTCTGATTTGGGTAGCCGTTGCAACCAGACGGCGACCGTCGCCGCTGGCGGCCAGCGACGTCCACCGCTGGACGCCTGAACTGAGCCGGTGCGGCACCCGCCGGTCGACATCGAGGCCGTAGATCCACGGTCCCGACCCGTCGGCGGAGGTGGCGAGGTACAGAAGCGTCGAACGATCTAGGAACGTCGGATAGCTCACCCGGGAATTGTGGAAGGTGATCCGTTCTGGGGTTCCACCCGTCGGACGGATCCTCCAGATGTCCATTTCATTGGGCGGATACCCCTGGACAAAGTAGATGAACGACTCATCTGGCGACCAGGTCTGGAAATGGGCATGTTCTGGAACCGGAGCGGTGTACAGCGGCTGGGCTTCGCCACCCTCGGCCTTCACAAATGTCGGGTCGCCGGCCGCTGTGGTGTGATAGGCGAGGCGCCGTCCATCGGGCGACCAGCCAATTTCGGGAACGCTTTCGAGGGCGAGACGTGGCTCGCCCCCTACCGTTGGCACGACCCAGGTGCTGATTGCGCGATTGTTTAAGGTGTCCGATGCTCCCACCCAGAAAAAGAGACGGGCGCCGTCGGGCGAGAACTCAATCGTTCGAACCTCCCGGTTGATGAGCGGCTCCGGAACGTGGCCCAAAGTCAGATTGCGGAATGTGCCGGTTCCGATCTGAGTGACCAAGACGCCGGCCGGTCCATCACGGGACGAAAGGAACGCCACGAACTTACCGTCGCGCGAGATCGCAGCCGAGTGTTCGGTTCCTTCGAAATCAGTGAGGCGTTGGTACTGTGCGTTGGCCAGAGGGTTACGCCAGAAGTAATCGGCCTTCTGGAGCCGCCCGACAGCGACGGCTGCTACCCCGAGCGCCGCAATCGCCAACGTCAACGCGGCGAGTACGACCGGGGTCAGGCGGCGCTTCGTCCGCGGCGGGCGAGCTTCCACGAGCGCTTTCACCAGCGCGGCCGCATCGGGGTAGCGCGATTCGGGATCGCGGGAAAGCGTGCGTGCCAGGACTTTCTGGGCACGGGCCGAGGTCCCGCCCGGGAGCGGCACGCGCTCCGCTTCCGGCGCTAGCCTCTCCGGGAGGCGTCCGAAGAGCATCTGATGAAGGATCACCCCGACCGCCCAGATGTCGGCGCGCGCGTCGGTGGTCGCGCCCTCCGCCTGCTCGGGAGCCATGGTAGCGGGAGTACCTCCGGCGACCCGAGTCAGCCGGCCCGGGACCTCCTTGTCCCAGTCGAGGCCGGCCAGACCGAAATCCAGGACCTTCACTCGCCCATCTCGGAGCACGAAGACGTTCTGAGATTTGAGATCGAAGTGCAGTACCCCCAACGAGTGGGCGTAGGCCAGCGCCTGCGCGACCTCGGTAGCAATTTGCCAGGCCCGGTCTTCGCCCAACGGCCCGGCTGCAAGGCACGTGTGCAGCGATTCTCCGTCGAGGAGCTCAAGGACGAGAAAGGGAGCGCCGTTCCACACGCCCCAGTCGTAAGCAGTCACGATGTGGGGATGGTTGAGGCGGGCAGTGGCCCGCGCCTCGCGATAGAAGAGCTCCAGCTCGGAGTCGTTCAGGCGACGGCGTCGCCTGAGAAACTTGATCGCCACCGATCGCGAGAGCACGCGATCACGTGCCTCGAATACCTGAGCGAAGCCGCCCCGACCGATTTCACGCACTACCTCGAAGCGATCGGCGACGATCGCGCCTGGCCCGAGCTCCTCCGTCGGCGAGAGGTCCTCTACAGGAGTACGGGCGACCTGGCGAAGTAGTGACTCGAAGGCCTCGGCCTGCGGCTGGTCCAGGTGGGCGGTCTCACCCAGGGGATCCACCTGCTCGTCGCTGCCATCCTCAGTCATGGGAGCAACGTCGCATGGTAGGGTAGCTCTGTGGAAGCCGTCGAGGGGGAGATTGCACATCTGCTCGAGTCGAACGACTTTCCGTCGGCTGCTGCCGCGATCGTCCGCGGATACGGACCAGCTATCCTGGCCTATCTGGCTGCGCTCGCTCGGGAAGCGGATCGAGCCGATGATGCGTTCTCGCAATTTTGCGAGGACCTGTGGCGTGGTTTGCCCGCCTTTCGCCGCGACGCCTCGGTACGGACGTGGGTCTACAAGTTAGCGTGGCACGCGTGGCTACGGAACGAGCGCGAACCCTATCGTCGCCGCGGGCGCCCGCTCGCCACTGAAGAGATGTCCCACCTCGCCGCGGAGATCCGATCGACGACCGCGCTGCACCTGAGGTCCGAGGCGAAGGACGCAGTCGCTCGCCTGCGCGAGCAATTGACGCCCGCCGAGCAGTCCCTCCTCGTTTTGCGGATCGATCGCGGCCTGTCATGGTCGGACGTGGCATCGGTGATGTCCACTCCGGAAGAGCATCTCGATGCCCCGACGGTCGCGAAACGGTTTCAACGCGTGAAGGACAGGCTCCGGAAGCTCGCCGAGGATGCAGGGCTTCTGGAGAGGGCCTAGCGAACCGGCAGATCACCAGGTCGAGGGTGCATCAGCGGCCCTTGAGATCGGCAAACGTCAAATTCGCCGCGACCGATCTCTACCGATAGCGGACCAAGGAGGAGGCGCCGTGATTCCCAATTTAGCGTGGCTGACGAGTGTTTATGAGAAGTATGGCTACTTAGTCCACCGGCGATGCTTAGCGATGCTTCAAAATCGCGAGGATGCCGAGGACGCTCTGCAGGAGGTTTTCCTTCGCGTACAGAAGTATGGAACTTCGCAGCAAAGCCAGTCGATGCTTGCTTGGTTATACGCGATTGCCCTCAATTGCTGCTGCGATCTTAGTAGGAAACAAGGCAGAGAACGCGGCGAGACCAATGGGAAATTCTCAGAGTCAGCCGCGCAGATACTCGGTAGCCCAGTAGACTCCGACCGGCGGGCGATCGTGGGTGCGGTCCTGAGGAAAATCGACTCCAAAACTCGCGAGATCGGCGTTCTGCATCACCTGAACGGGATGACCCAAGAAGAAGTTGCAGAAAGCACTGGGTACTCTAGGCGCACCGTCGGTAAGAAGTTGAAGTCCTTCGAACAGCTCTTCAAAAAGCACTTGCCCTAGATGAAGAACCATCGAAGCCAGTGCTACGTTTGGCGCCCATGGACGAAGAACGCCTCCGAAGCGAAATGCTCGAGAGTCTCGACGAGGAGCTCGAAATGGAAATCGACGACGAGCGCCTCGCTGAGCTCGTCCGCGACCTGCATTTGCCGGATTCGCACGAACGCAGCGGAGCGCTCCCCAGCGCACGATCGCAACCGCTCGATCGCCGCTTCTATTTCAAGGAGCTTTTTCGCTTACAGCGCGAGCTCGTCAAGCTCCAGGACTGGGTCGTTCAGGAGAAGCTCAGAGTGGTCGTGCTGTTCGAGGGACGCGATGCGGCCGGAAAAGGCGGCGTCATCAAACGCATCACTCAGCGCTTGAATCCGCGCGTGTGCCGCGTGGTCGCGCTCCCCGCGCCCGGCCAGCGCGAGCGCACCCAATGGTATTTTCAGCGCTACATCACCCATTTGCCGGCAGCCGGCGAAATCGTTTTGTTCGATCGCAGCTGGTACAATCGCGCGGGCGTCGAGCGCGTGATGGGGTTTTGCACAGAGGCTGACGTCGAAGAGTTCTTCCGCACCGCGCCCGAGCTCGAGCGAATGCTCATTCGGTCCGGCATCATCCTGGTGAAGTATTGGTTTTCGATCACCGATGAGGAACAGCATGTTCGCTTTTTGATGCGCATCGGCGATCCGCTGAAGCAGTGGAAGCTCAGCCCGATGGATCTCGAATCGCGCCGCCGCTGGGAGGCATACACGAAGGCAAAAGAGGCAATGATCGAACACACGCACATCGCCGAGGCGCCTTGGTGGATCGTCGAGGCCGTCGACAAAAAGAGGGCGCGCCTCAACTGCATTCGTCACTTGCTTTCGCTTATCCCATACGAAGAAATGCAGCATTCTCCCGTGACGCTCCCCCAGCGCGTGCACAATCCTGACTATCTGCGCGGACCGATTCCGAAAGAGCTCTACGTGCCGTCGGTTTATTGATTCGATACGTGTTCGTCCTTGCGCAACACGGGGAGAAGCAGGCGATGAAGCACACCATCACGAAGAAAGGCGACGACGCCTTCCTGAGCAGCTTCGAGGTCGACGGCAAGAGGGCTTTCACGGAGGCGTGCACGAGGCTAGGCCCGTGAAGTGATGGAAGCGGAGCGCGCAGCGACTGCTCGAGGCGCTGAACGCCTCGGCATGCTGCTTTGCCTGTCTTCTTACGGTTTGACTATCGCGTAGGACAGGATACCGAGCCGCAATACCTGCTGGTGGTAGTTGGACCTCCCGTTCGTCCGCCGGCGACCTCCATCAGCTGTTCGCCAGATAGAGTGCGCAGAGTCTCGCGGCTGAAGTAAAGCTTCCGGATTTTCAGGTTTCTCTTTTCGGTGTTGCTCATTTTCGGTCCTTCCTAGGTCAGTGAGACCGGGTCACCTGCTTGGCCTCTACCTGAGAAGATCGGAAACGGACGGAAAAAGACGACAGGTCCAAAACACGTTGTCTACCCCCTGATCAAGAGGCCGATCCAGCGGCGACCTTCAAGGTGATGGATCAATGGTCTTCGACCGGATTAACCTAGTGCGGCCACGAGCCATGGTACCAGTTCGGCGCCGTGGTGCGAGATGACAGGTTCTCGTAATCTTCCTTCGCACTGCCTTTGTAGTGAGCAATCTGCTGAATGCCTTTCGGCGACGCTAAATAGAGACCCGAAGGGGCGTGACACATACTTGCTCCGTACACCAGGTCGTCGCCAATAAGCCTATCCGTCGGTCCCCAATCGCAACTTACCAACTCGCCAGGTATGCTGATGCTCGAGGTTCCAGTGCGTTTGCCGGTCGAATTATATTTCTCAATGGTGATGCCCTTGGGTTGGAATTGCGCGTCACGGTCGAGCCGTGTAGCGACAAATCCACCGGACGGTACAGGGAAGATATAGTCACTGTCAGGGACCAACGCCGCAGGTCCCTCTACCCCTCTCTTAAAGACCGCACCAACGAAAATGGGCGCCCCGTTGGTTTGCTGCCCGGCAAGCAATACTTCATCCGGAGATAATACGGCCAGGTGGGGTCTATTCGTCTTGTCGCTGAAAGAAATACGTTTCCATTGTCTGGTTGCTGATTTGATGTAGAAAATCGTTTCTCCCCGAGTGCGAACCCCACCCAAGAGATTGGTTGTAGTGGGGCTGGTGGTCACTTTGATCCATTCCAACGGATGGTCCGTCGTGGAAAAGGCGAATGTCTCGGGATGGAACAGCTCGAATGCTAGCCATGTTAAGCCGAGCACCGGAGATACAATCAGAACGACGGACAACGCAACCACGAAGCGGGATAGAGTTTTCTTCACACTTCCTCAAGACGTTTATCCCGGCGTATTGCAAGCGATACCGTCGTGATCGTCCACATTTCCCCCGGGAACCGGCCCGCTAGGGCCCGGACACGGTTACCGTCGCGGTGGACGAATTGTTACCGGCATTCGGATCGAACGTCGAACCAGCAATTGCCGCGGTGTTGTCAATGCCAGTACCTTCCGGCACGCCGGCATTCACGTTGGCGACCAGTACAAAGGCCCCCTGTTCACCCGGGCCAACCGATGGCTTGGTGCACGTCACCGTACCGCTCTCACCAACCGGCGGAGTATCACAGGACCAGTCTGGTGGCGCCACCAGCGACTCAAACGTGGTCTGCTCTGATAGCTGGTCGGTGAGAGTCACCGCCAAGGCAGTGCTGGGTCCATTGCTAGAAGCAGCAATGGTGTAAGTAACGGGTTGGCCACTTGGCACTGGATCCGGACTGGCGCTGTTGGCGACGGCCAAGTCGGCGTTCCGAGCCCACTTGGCAGCGTTGCTGAGCAGTTGCTGATACTCAACGGAAGCCAATTCCGTATCGGTAACCAGTGTCGAGTAGCTAATGACCCTTCCTCCAGGAGCGTCCCAACCCGCGACGCCGGCGGAGCCCGGCATGCCACCGCCATTACTGCTGTCGAAGAAGACCATCGCGCCGTCCTTGGCGATCAACCCGGCTTCCGAACCTGTGAGGTTCCTCAGGCTTACGTCGAAGGAGCTGGGAAGACCGTCATCGATAACGGAATCCGGCTGCACTTGACGGTAAGTCGTGGAGGTCGCGCTATTGTAGCTCCTACAGAGGACCGGCATTAAGCCGGCGAATTCAGGGTAATATGGGTTGCAGGAAGTAAAGTAATTCAGCCACTCGCTGGTGACGATCCCTCCTCCGCCGCTCACATAATCGACGAGGGCTGTTCGTCCGGCGACAGGTATCATGCTTGTCCAGTTGAAGTTATAAAGAACCACCACCACGTCGTAGTCATTCAGGTTGGCTTGGGTCCCATCCCAGACCGTTGTCTGAACACCAGCGGTGACCACGTGTCCACCTGCGCTCAAAGCGCCAATCGCGGCTGAATCGGACGTGGGATCTCCACCGAGGAGAACATAAACGGTAGATGCCTGCGCCGTTGAAAAACCAAACCAACTAAAAAAAACCACCAAGACGACGACGACAATTGATCTCGAAATAGCGCGTTTCCGCTCCATGGATGAGCCCCCTTCCGAGTGGCACGGTAGCGTGATCAAACAAAAATGCAAAGGCCGAAGGTTCTCGCGACGGGCGCGGCGGCGTGGGGCTCCAAAGCGCCGCCCATAAAGCACCTGCCCTCCGGCGCGCAAAGCTGGGCGAGGTAGCGCGCGTCGGTGCCAACTTCAAATCGAAGCCGCAGCTCGCTGGGGAAGCATTCCTTCGAGCGAGCCCGACGACGACTGTCCGCCATCATTCGAGATCACGCAGCGGGAATTCACTTTCATCTGTCATCTTTTTCAAACCGTTTTCGATCTTAATGGGTGAAGCCCAACGAGCAGCGCAAATGGCTCGGCCAACCGGTGCCGAGTTAAGAACAAATAACCAGTAGAGGTAATGTCATGAAAAGAATAGCAGTCTCGTCAGTATCGCTTTTGATGTTGTTGGCAGGCTCATTCGTGAGCTTGGCACAGACGCCCGATACGATTGCCAAATTTGATTCTTTTGGAGGCCTCGAGGATTCCGTCATCATCGAAGATCCCACGACGGGTTACATCGGGATTGGGACGGCGAGCCCGTCGTACAAGTTACATGTCGTCGACGGCACCTCCGTCGGCGTGTTCGGCCAAAGCACCAGCAACATCGGCGTGGTCGGCAGCAGCAACGACTCCATCGGCGTGGCCGCCACCACGAACAACCCCACTAGCCCAGCGCTCTGGGTGAGTAGCGCTGGTCTTTCACCCAGTAATCCCGCGCTGTATGTCTACGGCAGGACTTTCATCTCGGGAGCTCTCGGCATCGGGGGGTCGGCACCGGATGGAAAGTTACAAGTTTCGGTCTCGACGCCGGAGGAGTCACTCCTCACCGCCGTGCGTGGCGTGCAACGCGGAGCGGGCAGCTGGGGTGGTATCGGGGTCTATGGCTACAGCGGGAATGGCATTGGCGTCCTCGGCCGGAGTGATAACTTCTCGTTCGCCGGAGTCCAGGCTGAAGGCTATCAGGCTGCCGCCGGGAATTTCGCGCTGCTGGTGAAGGGCAGGAGTGGAACCACCGGTAAACTTCTCCTCGACAGTAATACTCCTGACTTTGCAAGTACCCCCTACAGCCTTGAACTCAACCGCAACACTGGAAACGGTAGAGGTAGGGCCTATGGGTGGGACACCTTTAGTTCAAGGAGATGGAAGACAAACATTCAAACTATCCAGGGTGCGCTGGAAAAAGTCGAACGTCTACGCGGCGTCTCTTTTGATTGGAAGAAAAAGGGTAGGCACGATATCGGCCTGATTGCTGAGGAGGTGGGGGAGGTAGTACCCGAAGTTGTGACTTATGAGAAAAACGGTAAGGACGCCCTGGGAGTGGATTATGCTCGCCTTACAGCACTGCTGATTGAAGCAGCCAAAGAGCAGCAATCTCAGATCAGGGAATTAAAGGCGGAGCTTAAAGGACTAAACCCCCTTGAGAAGCCGACGGCGCAGCTAAACGAAAAGGATGCTGAGATCGCGGACCTCAAGGCCCGGCTAGACACGCTAGAGGGAGCGGTGAAAAATGTGGCTTACCGGACTGCTTGGAGTGAACGTACAGAGTAAAACCGTGGTGTGAAGCCAGATTCCGTCCCCATAGGTGATTGCGGGGTCCCGGTCGCCGGTCGATCGGGGCCCCGCAATCTTATTTCGCTCGTCCGTCCATGCTGCCGGAATCTCCAGACACGCAGCCGTTTCATGGACGACCGACGGGGGTTCGTTGTAAACATTCCGACCGCTTGATTTTAGAAGAGACGCAGTATGGACCGATTCACGGGCTGTTGCCTTTGCGGCAACGTCCGAATTGTGGCGTCGGGAGTCCCATACCGGGTCGGCCTTTGTCACTGTCTCGACTGCCGCAAGCATCATGGGGCCCTATTTAACGCTTTCGCGGTGTTCCCTCAGGATGCGGTGACGATCGATGGCGAAACACGCGACTACGCAGGGCGGTTTTTCTGTCCCCGCTGCGGCTCGTCCGTTTTCGCACGCACCGCAGACGAAATCGAAGTGAACCTAGGATCCCTGGATGCCCCTGACCAACTGATGCCAACCTACGAAAGCTGGATCGTCCGTCGCGAGTCCTGGTTGCCGCCGTTTCCGCTCACGAGACGATACGAGCGCGATCGTGACGCCACGGGTCGCTTTGAAGAGTAGGTGGCCCGGACGGTGCGAAGGTGCCGTTATGAGGTGACCGAGATGTGGCTCTTAGGCCAGCTCTGCGAGTGGTGTCTGCGCGAGCGCGGCGGCGGCGGGCATGCAGAGGTGTTCCACCATCGGGCGTGCGGCGAAAAGCAAGTCGCAGGAGAAGGCGATCTCGTCGTCGCACGAGCTGCTTCGGGCGCGAGTACAGCCGTTGGCGAGAATGCCGCAAGCGAGGTAACGCTCGAGCTCCGCGATGACGTCCTTCACCCAGCAAGCGGGGACTTGACACGCGCCGCTTGGCGGAACTAGGCCCCCGACTTGCGCATACGTGCTTGCGCGTAGGACGCGTATGAGGGTCCGCGCAGGACGCGCACGTGCTTCGCGAACGAGGCGTCCGCGCTTTCTCACACGTATCCACTTCGCGCAGGGCGCGTACGTGTAAGGAGGAGCGATGAACAAGCACAAGCTAATGAGGGCACTTGAAGTTGCGACCGTTGCCGTGCTGGGTCCGTTGGTCAGCACTTCTATCGCATTTGCCGACTCGTTTCCGGGATCGGTACCCAAAGCCAATTGTGGTCCTGGGGAACATACGGAAAGCGGATTACAAGGCGAGACAACGAGGTTAGAACGTTCCACCGGCGATTCCGAACGCGCCTACAATTGCAATCTGGAACTCGTGGGCCAGCAGCCCCAAGGTGAGTTTGAAGGAGCATATTCTCAGGATGGACCGGCGTACTCCGGTGACTGCGCCTACTATGGAACGGACCGCAATACTCCTCAGCAGCGGCATCACGGCATCACGGTGATCGATGCCTCGGACCCTACGCATCCAGTGGTGAGCGCGTACCTGGACGACACTGCCGCGGCGCTTACCCCGCACGAGACGGTGCAGACCAATGATCGGAGCCACCTCCTCGTGGCCGGCGAAAACAATGGGCCAGACTTTGCCGTTTATGACATTTCCGCCGACTGCCGCCACCCGGTCCTGAAGGCCGAAATCCACCTGCCAGGCAGCCAGGGCCACATGGGCGCCTTCGCCCCGGACGGCCGGACGTACTACCTCACCCAGGGCGGAGCCACCAACCGCTTCCTGTACATCGTCGACCTCTCCGACCCGTCGCATCCGCAGGAGCTCCCCCCCTGGAACTTCCTGGGCGCTGGCAAGCCCCACGGGCTAGAGCTCAATCCGCAGGGCTTCGCGCCCGGCGTGCCCGAAGGGACGCGGGTGTACGCCGGGCAGTCCGGGTCCTTCGGCGGTTTCCCAGACGGGCTGGTGATCGAGGACGTCAGCGACTATCAGTTCCGTCGCCCCAATCCGCAGATCCGGATTATCAGCAAGCTCTTCTGGACGGACCAGGGGGAAGCCGAGGCGATGATCCCCGTGAAGATCAAAGGGCACCCGTACATCATCAGCACGGACGAGGCCGGCGGCGCAGGCAGCTTTGACGGTTGGGCGGCCGCGTGTACCCGGGGGCAGTCCGCTTTCGGTTATCCGCAGATCATCGACGTCGGCGACGAGACGAACCCTCAGATCATCGCCAAACTCAGGTTGGAAGTGAGCGACCCCGCCAATTGCTCGCTGCTACTCAGTGAGACGCCGCCGGATCCTCCCGGATTCGCGCCCGGGACGAACTTGCCGACTATATCGGGAACGACCAACTACAGTGAAGAAACATGTGTCGCTGACAATCCCAACAATGCGAAGATGATGGCTTGCAGTTTTCAGCAT
>Ga0126369_10002882_pt1 | contig 12340 bp, 8 predicted proteins | sample PanSoiMetaPlot_1_FD_109646 | JGI IMG/M metagenome (GOLD analysis project Ga0126369, IMG submission 109646) | Tropical forest soil microbial communities from Panama - MetaG Plot_1 | ecosystem: Environmental > Terrestrial > Soil > Tropical forest > Bulk soil | place: Panama | collected 2016-02-17 | reverse complement strand
GGCCGGCGTCAAGGGTGAACTCGCGATCAAGCTCTTCGGCCGTGACATCTTCGTGCTCGAAGCGAAGGCCAAGGAGATTGCCACGGTCCTCGGCGGCATTCGTGGCGTGACCGACCTCGATTACGACCACCTCGTCGGCCAGCCTCAACTTCGAATCAAGGTCGACCGCGCGGCCACCGCGCGGTACGGGATCAATGTTCAGGACGTGCAGGACGCCGTCGAGGCGGCTACTAAGGGCCGCAACGTCACCGAGATCTTCGAGGGTGAGCGGCGTTTTAGTCTGGCCGTGAAGCTGTCCCAAGACGGCGATCCGCTTGCGACGCTCCGCTCGGTGGCGGTCAGCGCGCCAAGCGGCGAGCGCATCCCGATCAGCCAACTGGCTGAGATTACGAAGACCGACGGCTTCGCGTGGATTCTTCGCGACGGCAATGTGCGGCGTATTGCGATCAAATGGAGTGTTCGCGAGCGCGATATGGGGGGGCTGGTGGCCGAGGCGATGAAGAAGATCGAGGCGGCGGTCAAGCTCCCGGAAGGCTACGAGATGGCCTGGAGTGGTCGCTTCGAGGATCAGCAGCGCGCGTTGCGCCGGCTCTATCTCATCGTGCCGCTAGTCGTATTCATCATCTTCATCCTGCTGTTTGGCGCCTTCCAGTCTCTGGGGGACGCCTTGTTGATCATGCTGAACCTACCCTTTGCCCTCATCGGTGGGACCATCGCGCTGTTCCTGTGGGGAACCAACTTCAACATCTCGGCGGCGGTGGGCTACATCGCCGTTTTTGGGGTCAGCGTGCTCAACGGGGTAGTGCTCGTGTCGTCCATTCGCCAGGCCTATGCCGACGGATTGGAGACGCAGGCGGCCATCGTCAAGGGGTGCGAGATCCGATTCCGGCCGATCTTCGTGTCGGCCATCGTGGCGATCATCGGGTTTCTCCCAGCGGCGTTGTCCCACGGGATTGGAGCGGAGATCCAGCGGCCGCTGGCGCGCGTCGTCATTGGCGGGCTGGTGTCAGCGACTCCGCTCACGCTCTTGGTCCTGCCCGCGATCTACGCGCTGATGTCTCGTCGCCCCGAGCAGGACGAAATGCCACCGGTATCCGTCTGACCTAAGCTCGTCGTTCCAGATCATGTAGCAGCGGGCATGAAGATGCGCGAATGTCTTCTCGCGCGACCACGGGATCGCGATCGTCAACTGGGTCGGCGCGAGGAGTTCGTCGCACGCGTCGCAGCACCCGCCGCTGCCGGGGGCGGCGTAGATCGCGGGGGCGTTGACGTTGGGGAGGCGGCCAGTGCAGAGTTTCCAACGAATATAGGCGACTCGAGTCCGTTCTGAGCGTCCACGATAGGGCTCGTCGGTGTTGCCTTGGGTAGCAGCCTCGACGCTCATCACAACGCCAGTAGTGTCAGACCTCACCTTACGCGATCCTAAAGACCGGCCTTTAGGATTCCTTCAGGTGATGTCTGAAACCATTCGACCGATCCCCGTTCGTGCTTCCGCCGTCAGCTATCGGTTCAGTAATATCCAGATGCGACAGGCCCACTCGATGACACTTCGAGTCCCGGTCGGACGCCGCGCACCGCACGCCGTCGATCAAAGGCACATCGCCGTTGCCCTTAGGTGATCGACGATCTCTCACTGATCAACCGGCTCGATGCTCAGGATTTGCTTGTGGCTTCGGCTCTGTTCGAAGCGTACCCGCAATTTCATCCCATTGGTTACCCCATCGAGCTGGCGAACCTCAGAAGTCCACAGGAGAGTTCCGTCGGTCAGCTCGAGCCAGCCTTGGGTACGATCGACCAGACGTACCTGCCCAGTCGCTATCCCGACGGGGTCCCCCCCAGGGCCTCGCGCCCATATCGGTCTGACGCACACACTGATCGCGACAACAACAACGAAGAGCCCGACGATGAATCGCGCCATGGCTCCAAACCCTCCCCCGTTCATGTTCCGATCTATTCGAAGGGCATCATCTACTGCGCCACTCCCGCCCGGAATCAGGTCTATGAACTGAGGATACGCACCGGAATCTTTCGGGACTGTTTCCGCCGCATTATCATTCGGAAATGTTCCCACCGTCGTAGCCGTTACCGCGCGTTCCGTGATGACACTGGTTCGAGCCCGGAAGGCGGGCTGATGAGCCCGCGGTGTCGTTGCCGCCTCCGGCGACGAGGTCCTGCTCGTCTCCGATGCGGCCAGTGAGGAGGCCGTCCGCAAGCGCCTCGCCCCGGATCCGTGGAGCGGATCACGGCGACGGCTCACTCCAGTCTCCTCCAGCCCTGCGTTATGTGGTCACCGACGCAGGCCTCCTGTTGCGACCAGGGATTCAGAGTGCTCGCGCGGCATATCGTCGTTTCGCCGGTCCGCGGGTTCAGCATTACCGCGTCTCGAGCGCAACCGGTCAAGACACAGGCCGCCGCGATCAGCATCAGATATCTCGAAGGCATCTTTCTTATCGTTGGCGGTCTGACGGCCATGCGCTCGTGCCAGCGTTGTCGAGCTCTGAACCGTGCCACCAACCTCCTCCCAGCGCCTGGAACAGGACCACCGTATCCGACAAGCGGGCCGCCTGCGCCTGAACGCGAGCGAGCAGGGCTTGCCGATACGCCTGCTGGGCGGTGAGCACCGCGAGATAGTTGGCGGCTCCCAGTCGCTGGGCTTCCGTCGTGATGTCGAGCGTTGTCTTTGTCGCCTGTTCGGCCGCGACGGCCGCTTTCAGAGTGTCGGCATCGGCTACCAGCGCATGCAGCGAATCGGCGACGTTCTGGAACGCGCCGATGACAGTCGTTCGGTATTGCGCCGCCGACTGCTCGTACGCCGCCTCGGCCGCGCGTTGCTGATGCAGCCGCGTTCCGCCGTCGAAGACCGTCTGCGCCACGGTGGCCGCAATGGCCCAGTACGGATTGCCGCTGGCGAATATCTGCGAGAACGCGGTCGCTGTCCCACCGGCGGTGGCAGTGATCGCGAACTGCGGCAAGCGAGCCGCGAGCGCGACACCAATCTGGGCACTCGCGGTGTGGAGCTGCGCCTCGGCGGCGCGCACGTCCAGACGACGCGCCACGAGCGTGGAGGGCAGACTCACCGGCAGGTCCTGTGGCAGGCGCAGCGAGGCGAGCTCGAACGTCTCCTCCGGCTCGTCGCTGGGGAACCGGCCTGACAGCGCCGCGAGGAGGTCGCGGGTCTGCTCGAGCTGCTTCCGCAGCGGCGGCAGCGTCTGCTGCACCTGCGCGAGGGCCGCTTCCTGCGCGGCCACGTCGAGGCGGGTCACCGCGCCGAGCTCGAACTGGCGCCGGAACAACGCGAGCGATCGCGCGCTGATGTCGACGATCTCGTTCGTCGCCGCGATCTGGGCGCGCAACAACGCTTCCTGGATGGCGGCCGACACCAGGCTCGAGGTCAACGTCAGGTACGCCGCTTCGAGCAGAAATCGCTGGCCCTCGGCCGTGGCCCTCAGCGACTCCACCTGGCGTCGCGTGCCGCCGAACACATCGAGGGCGTAGCTCAGCGTCCCCTGCGTGGTGTGGAGATCGAAATTCAGATCGGACGTACTCAGTGGAGGGGAGAGGGCTGCCGAAGCCTTCTGATGACTCGGGGAGTAACTGGCCTGGACGGTCGGATAGTAGGCGCTCTGCCCAGCGAAATAGAGCTCCCGCGCCTGCCGCACCGAGGCCTCGACCGCAGCCAGCGTGGGACTGGTCCCGAGCGCCTTCGCGATGAGCTCGTTCAGCGGCGGCGAGCCGAACAGCGTCCACCAGTCGGTAGGAAGGTCCTGGCCCGGTACGAATCGTTGCTCCTCGCCACCCGTGATATCGGCCGATGTCGTCTTGTCCGAGATCGAGGTCCCCGTGTAGCTGCTGAGCGTCGGCGCGGCGGGGGGGCGAAAACTGGGCCCGACAGCGCAACCCGACACCAGCACGACTGTGAGGAACGCGGCGCCCGTGCCCGACAGCCGCTTCGTGCGCGCGGTCACGTTGTCGCGCCCACCGTCTGGGATCCGCCGGCGCCACCGTCCCGCGGCAGGAAGACCACGCAGAGTGCCGGGAAGACGACGAGCAGCAGGAGTGGACCGACCAGGAGGCCGCCGACCACGACCGTCGCCAGCGGGCGCTGGACCTGACTGCCGATGCCCGTCGAGATGGCGGCCGGGACCAGGCCGATGCAGGCCGAGAGCGCGGTCATCAGCATCGGGCGCATTCGCTGCGAGGCGGCGTGGAAGATGCCGTCGCGGCTCGACATGCCGCTCGGCTGCATGACCTCGTTGTAGTACGTGAGGATCAAGATGCCGTTCATGACGGAGATCCCGAGCAGCGAGACGAATCCGATGGCGGCCGAGATACTGAAATTGAGACCGGTAACCCACAACGCCACGATGCCGCCGGCAATCGCGAACGGAATCCCCGCGAGCGCCAGCAGGCTGTCACGCACCGAGCCGAACAGGCTGTAGAGCAGCATGCCGATGAGCCCGAGGCTCAGCGGAACGACCACCTCGAGGCGCTTCTGCGCATGCTGCAGGGATTCGAATTCCCCGGCCCACTCGATCCGATAGCCCGACGGCAGCTTCACGTGCCGCGCGATCTGGGCCTGCGCATCGGCGATGGCGCCGGCGAGGTCGCGGTCGCGCACGCTGAACTTGATCGGGAGGTACCGCTCGTTGCGCTCGTGGTAGATGAACGAGGCGCCGGTATCCAGCGAGATGGTCGCGATCTCGCTCAGCGGAATATAGGTGTTGGGACCGCCGCTCCCGGGAATGCCGACCTTGATCGCGCGCACCTTGTCCACGCTGTCGCGGTATTCGGGGGCGACGCGGACAATCAGCGAGAATTGACGCTCACCTTGCAGGACCTTGGTCGCCTCGGTTCCGCCCAGGGCGGCCTGGATGACGCTGTTGATGTCGCCGGCGTTGAGACCATAACGGCCTGCCTTCGCCCGGTCGACCCGGATATTCAGGTTCGGCTGGCCGAGCACTCGAAAGATTCCCAGGTCGGTGACGCCTCGGACCTCTTGCACGACCGCGAGCACGTGGTTGGCGATCTCCTCGATGTTCGCCAGGTCGGGCCCGATAACCTTGATCGAATTGGCTCCCTTGACGCCCGAGAGCTGCTCTTCGATGTTGTCCTGGATGTACTGCGAGAAGTTGAACGTTACCCCCGGGAACTCCTCGGAGAACTGGGTCTGCAGCTGGTCGATCAACTTCTCCTTCGTCATCCCGCGAGGCCACTGGGCCGCCGGCTTGAGCGGCGCGAAGAACTCCATGTTGTTGAAGCCGCCGACGTCGCTGCCATCGTCGGGGCGACCGTGCTGCGACACGACCGTGATGACTTCCGGTCGCGATCGTAAGATTTGTCGGATACGGGTCACCGTCGGCATGGCGGCTTCCAGCGAGATCGTGGGCGGGCCGGTGGCGCGTATCCAGAGATTGCCTTCCTCGAGGTGAGGGAGGAACTCGCCGCCAAGCCTCGGAATCAGGAAACCCACGGCGGTCAGGAACACGACGCCGGCGGTCACCACGATCGCCCGATGCGCCAGGGCCCACCGCAGGACGGGCTCGTAGATCGCTCGCAGCCGGTACACGAGCCTCGTCTCGGCGTGACTCACGTGAGCGGGCAGGAGGAACGTCGACAGCACCGGCGTCACCGTGAACGTCGAGATCAGCGCGCCGGCCAGCGCGTACGCGTAGGTGTGCGCCATCGGCCGGAAGATCTGCCCCTCGACGCCCTGCATGGTGAACAGCGGGAGGAACGCGGCCAGCGTGATCGTCGTCGAGAAAAGAATCGCGCGATCGACCTGCAAGGCGCTCGCGAAGATCATGCGAAACCGCTCGGGCCATTGGCCCGCCGGCTCCGACGGCACGTACTCTCGCAGCAGTCGCCGCTGCTGCCCTGCGTCCGCCTGGAGGTTCCGGAACACGTTCTCGACCAGGATGACCGCGGAGTCGACGATGATGCCGAAATCGACGGCGCCGATCGACAAGAGATTGGCGGACTCGCCCACCAGGTAGAGGATCGTGATGCTGAAGAGGAGCGCGAACGGAATGTTGGCGCCTACGATGATCGCGCTGCGCAAGTCGCCGAGGAAGATCCACTGGATGAAGAACACCAGCACGATGCCGAAGACGAGATTGTGCAGCACCGTATGAGTGGTGACGGAGACGAGGGTGCCACGGTCGTAGAACGGGACCGCGCGCACTCCGGCGGGCAGGCTGCCGTCGCGGTTGAGCTTGTCGATCTCTTCCTCGACTCGGGGCAAGACCTCGTTCGTGTGCAGCGTGCGCAACATCACGACGGTCCCGTTGACGACGTCGTCGTCGCCGTCCCGGCCGGCCTTGCCGAGGCGGGGCAGGTGGCCCACCGACACGTTCGCCACGTCGCGGACCAGAATCGGGATGCCGCCCGCCTGGGAGCCGAGGACGATGTTCTCGATGTCGACGAGCTGTCGATTGCGCACCACCCCGTCGCGCGCCCACGGGCGATTGACGCCACTGGCCCGATCGAGGGAGACCGTCATCGCCTCCGGCTCGCCGTCACCGATGAGACCGACGCCGCGGACATTGACGGACTGCTGGCCGATGTTGATCGTGCGGCCGCCGACGTTCACGTTGGCGTTGCCGATCGCGGTGAGCACCTGCGGCAGGGTGACACCGTAAGCATCGAGCTTGTGGAGATCGACGTCGACGTCGTAGGTCTTCGTCGTGCCGCCCCACGGGTTGATCTGGATGACACCCGGAATCGTCAACAGTCGCCGTGTCACGACCCAATCGTTCAGCGTGCGGAGGTTGCTCAACCCGAAGTGCGGCGGTCCGACGATCTGATAGCGGTAGATCTCGCCGACCAGGCTGGCGCCCTGGATCGTGGGCTGCACGTTGTTGGGGAGGTTGACCCGCTGCTGCAGGCTGTTCACGGTCTGGGTATAGGCGAAGTAGTAATCGACGCCGTACGCGAACATCACGCGGACGAACGACAGGCCGTAGATCGTGTTGGAGCGAATGAGCTCGACCCCGGGTGTTGCCGCGAGACCGACCTCCATCGGGATCGTGTAATAGCGTTCCATCTCCTCGGCCGAGAGGCCATGGGCCTGGGCGGTGACCTCGAGGATGACGGGCGCGGGATTCGGATACGCCTCGACGTTGATCCTGGCGAACGCGGCGAGACCGGCACCGAGGAGCACCAGAAGACCGAGCATGACGATCACTCGGCGCGAGAGGGCGAACGTGAGGACGCTTCTCAGCACGGTTCCTCTCGCGCCATGCCTGTCGTCAGTGGGACGAGTCCGACACGCCGACGGTCGCCGAGGTCTCCGGCGAGGTCGACGTCAGCGTATTGTCGAGGAATAGCGCGGACTCGCCGGCAACGAGCTCCCCCGACTTGAGCCCTGCCAGGATCTGGACGAATCCCTCTTGCTGCAGGCCGACCTCCACCGTTCGCTTGAAGAAGCGCGCCCCGTCGGTCGTGACGAAGACGGTCATCGTGCCGTCCCCTTCGCGCACGACGGCGCTCGCGGGAACGCTCGGCGATGAAGTCGGGCTGCCCGTCGAGATCTGGAATGTGGCGAACATGTCGGGTTTGAGCCGGTTTTCAGGATTCGCGATCTCGGCGCGCACCGTGAGCCGGCGCACCGCGGGATCGACCGAGGCGCCGATGTAGGTGATTCGCGCGCGAAAGATCTCATGGGGATACGCCATCACCCGAACGACGACGTCTTGTCCCAGCTTGATCAGTGGGATGTCGGTTTCGGCCACGTTCGCGCTCAGCCACATGGATGACAGGTCGCCGACCGAGAACATCGGATCGGTGTTGTCGGCACGAACGAACTGACCGGGGCTGATCTTGCGCGCGGTCACCGTGCCGGCGATCGGTGAGTGGATGTCCGTGACACGGTCGATCTGGTGCGTCGCCTCGATCTTCGCGATCTCCGTATCGCTCTTGCCGAAGGGAGCTCGCAGTCGATTGCGAGACGCCTCGCGCTGGCCTTGAGCGATCTTCAGATCGTGTTCGGCATTGCGGCGATCGGAATCGGCCTGCTCGAAGTCCTTGTAGGCGCCGGCGCCAGCTTCGTAGAGGAGCCTCTGTCGCGTGGCCACGCGCTCGGCCAGCGCCAGCTGGTTCTGAGCCTTCCTCACGGCCTCGCTCGCCGTGATCAGGTCGCCGTTCGCCTGGACGAGGTCCGGCGAGTCGATGACGAGGAGAGGGCTGCCCGGATGCAGTACATCACCCGGCTTGGCGATGAGGCGAACCACCCGCCCCTGAAATGGCGCGAAGATCGCGGTCGTCTGCTCGTCGTTGAAGGCGATGCGGCCTATGGCCGTTCGCTCGTCACGGAACTCCCGTAGCTGCACTGGCGCGATCGATAGGCGCTGCGCCTGATCGGCGTCGACGACGATGACGTTCGGATCCGGGCGCGGCGCGGGGGGCGCGTGCGATTTGTCGCTCGCAGCGAAATCACGCGATCGCGCGAGAAACGGGCCCAGGACTCCGCCGACTCCGAAGCCGAGCACGCTCCCGATTACGATGCCGACTCCGAGGAAGAGATGGATGTGCCGGCGTCCGAAGTTCATCGGGCCCCTCGTTACCGCGAGGTTAGTCGGCGGCGCCTGTCCACATCGTTTCCGTGTCATTACCATTTGGCAATGATCGATCGCGCCGGGCGCCGGCGCGAGGAGGGCTCCGCGTCGCGAGCGCGCCACGCGGCGGCGCGGGGCAGCACGATGCGAGCGAAGAGACCGGGGACGGAGTCCTCGAGCGAGAGCTTCGCCTTGCAGATGACTGATGGCCGTCACGATGGCCAGGCGGAGGCCGTTACCGGGAAGGCTTCGGCTCCGATCCAGACGGTATAAGCGCGTGACGACCTTGTCTTTCTCCTCGGGTGGGATGCCGGGGCCCTCGTCCTGACCAACGATCGACACGGTCTCCCGATCTTCTCGCGCCCAGACGCGCACGGTCGTCGCGTTGCGGCCGCCGTAGTGTTTCGTCCATTCGGATCAAGAAGGGCATCGACCTCGGTGTCCGGGTCGATTCCGTCGGTCAGGAGCTGCTTGATAGGGCAGCGATCTACGAATGACGGACTGCGATGAATTCGTCACAGGACATGCCGTAAGGTAAGGCGCGTTTCTATCGCGAAGACCAGCGAAGAAACCGCGGATGCCGCAGCATCCCGCTCGGCATGATGCCCCAGCAGACCAGCGACGCCGGCGCGCCCACCTTCAGCTCGAACGGCTCATGGCGTGCGATCCGCACGACCTGGCGGATCCGCGTGCGCTTGTCCGTGCGAGCGTGCTTGTACTCCAGCTCGAGCATGACCCCTCGCCCCGATCGCCCCAGGCGATGCGATCGGCGCTGCCACCGGTTCACGATCACCTCGAGCAGGGCCAGTTATGCAGTAGAGCCGCACCGCTCGGGGCCGCATCGGCGACTGGGCTTGGTCTTGACCACCATCTCAGCCCTGACCGCTTCGCCACGAGAACCGCTTCGTCGTAGCGTCCGTCTCTTTTCGCTTTTGCCTGTCAATAGCGCAGTTGGAGGCCCGCTAAGGCATTAATGCCGAGGGTGCGGAATCCAAAGACCTCCATATAGTGCTCGTCGGTCACATTGTTGATTCGGGCCAGTAAGTCCAGCGCCGGCCAGGCGCCGTGTTTGGCGAGGATGTGATAGACCCCGCCGATATCGACGTGGTGGTATGCGGCATTCCGGGGAAAGCCGACGGACTCGAACTGGCTCGAGACGACGTAGGCTTGTGCGAAGAGGCTCAAGGCGTGGATGGGGTCCCACGTCACCCCGAAATTGAGCATATCCGGAGCCACCCGTCGCAGCGGCGTTCCGGCCGTGAGATCCTCACTATTCGTGTGGGTGTAGTTGAAGGTGACCCGCAACGTGTCGAGCACATCGGCCTCCGCTACGAACTCGACACCGTTGGTGCGTGCCCGCGCGACGTTCTTCGGCACGAACGTACCGCCGACCAGGATCGCCTGGATGAGGTCGCGAAACTGGTTGTCGAAATAGGTTGCGCTCAGGCGGATACGGTTCGCCCAGAAGGTCTGATCGACGCCGGCATCCCAGCTCTCGCTGTGTTCCGGCTTGAGGTCCCGGTTGCCGAAGCCGGGGAAGAACAGGTCATTCATCGTCGGCGCGCGGAAGCCTTGGCCCCATGTGCCGCGGAGCTTACTGTTTGTCTCGGGTATGAGCAGCACCGCACTCGCCCGGGACGTCGTGGCTGAACCAAATGCGCTGTTGTCGTCATAACGGACACCACCGGAAAGGATCAGCCGATCGAAGAGTCGTAGCTCGTCTTGCCCAAAGACGGATACCGTATCAAACGAGTTCGCGAAGGTCTGGCGGTCGCCCTCTTCCAACACTCCGATCGTGCGGTTCCGGCCAGACTCGGTCCGGTACTCCACGCCGAGAGTCAGCGTGTTCCATTTGAGCATCCGGAATGCCGTTACAACTTCTATCTCGCGGCGCTGGGTGGTGATTTGGGAGTTCGTATCGAAGGCATCGAAGTTACCGGCAAGGATGTCGCCGGTGGTGAAACGGTTCTGAAACCCCAGCGAATTCGAGAACTGGCCGAGCCGCACGTGGGACTCGAACCACGGCGTCGGTTTCTGATCCCACTGCAGGCTGAGAGTCACCGTCTGACCGCTCGCTGCTCGAAGCCGTCGTTGGGCCGCTGTCCGTTGCTCTCGAGCCACGAGGCGGCGGCGGCATAATCGAAGAGCTGGTACCGCCCACTGAGCCCGACCCGCTCGCGCAGGGTGCGGTAGTTCCCAACCTCCGAGGAGGCGTACGCCGAGAAGGGCCCGGCGCCCCGCTTCGTGATGATGTTCACGACGCCTCCAATGGCGTCCGCGCCATAGATCGTCGACTGGGGGCCGCGCACGATCTCGATCCGTTCGATCTGATCGGGCGAGAGGTCGGAAAAATCGAAATCGCCCGAGGTCGGACTCTTTACGCGAAGGCCGTCGATGAGGACCTGCGCCTGCTGCGGAGTCGTCCCGCGGATTCGCAGCTCGGTCAATTTCCCGAGCGACCCGGATCGCTGCACTTGCACGCCTGGGACATCGCGAAGGGCGTCCGCGATCGTGGGGTAGTTGTGCCGAGCGACATCGTCCGCCGTAATGATTGTGACCACCGCGCCGAGCCGCTCCACAGGTTCCTCGATCTTGGTGGCCGTGATGACAGCCGGCTCGAGGGTCGGCGTTTCCTGAGCATGCGCGTGGGCAACGACGAACAGGGGAAAGATCAGGGCGAAGCCGAGGCGTTTCATCAGTCCTGTCCTTTTGGCGCGAAAGGGTGAGGATGTTCGGTCTCGGACAGGTTTCCTGACTCGTGGCTCAGCGCTCCGCCCGGCCTTCCCATCCCGATGTCGGGACAGTGGCTCCGTCAGAACGGATTGGGCATCGCTCCCCACTCACAGTGGCGCGACCGTGCCGGCTTTGGAGATCCGCACCGGCTTCCCTAGTCCGAGGCGATGATCGTTAGGCGATCGCGGTGGCTCTCACCCCCCTTGTCGTGGGCGTCCGCACGCGCGGCGAAGCTAGCACAGTTGCCTTCGCCGCGCGACCGAACAACCGAGCCGAGGGTGCGCGAGACCAGGCCGTTCGGGGATACTCGCCTAGCTGAGTCGCTGCCAGGCAGCGTCGGGCGAGCGGCGCGGAAAAAGGTCGGGATGCAGGATCTCGCCCAGGATCGCCACGCCGTCAACGATGCGCGGACCATGGCGGCTGAAATACCGTCCCCCGTCGACGGCATAGACGCGTGCTTTCTGGACCGCGGGCAGGCGTTGCCACTCGGGGAGGCGGGAGAGTGGCTTCGCGTCGCGAATCGTTCGGGCCAGGTCGAAGCTACAGGGCATGAGCACGAGCACGTCCGGCCCGTAACTCGCGACAGCATCCCACGTGATCTGGTACGAGAAGCCACCGTGGCGACCGAGGTCGTCTTGCCCGCCAGCGATCCGAATCATCTCTGGAACCCAGTGACCGGCGGTATACGGCGGGTCCAGCCACTCCATGGCGAGCATGCGCGGGCGAGTATTTGACCGGGCGGCCACCTGGCCGATCGCGTCGAGCCGGTCCCGCATCTCACCAACAAGCCCGGTCGCCCGAGCGCGCACGCCGGCTGCCTCACCGATGCGCATGATCGCATCCAGAATCTGAGGCAACGTTTGCGGTTCGACAGACAGGATGATTCGCTTGGTCGAGGCCGCGTCCTCGAGACGGCGTACGGCGGTCGCGACCTGTTGGTACCCGATCGCGCAGACCTCGCAGAGCTCTTGCGTGATGATGAGGTCGGGATCGCACGTCTCCAGCGTCGCGTGGTCGAGCTGGTAGAGGCTGCTGCCACCGTGCGCCGCAGCTGT
>Ga0126369_10002881_pt1 | contig 12340 bp, 7 predicted proteins | sample PanSoiMetaPlot_1_FD_109646 | JGI IMG/M metagenome (GOLD analysis project Ga0126369, IMG submission 109646) | Tropical forest soil microbial communities from Panama - MetaG Plot_1 | ecosystem: Environmental > Terrestrial > Soil > Tropical forest > Bulk soil | place: Panama | collected 2016-02-17 | reverse complement strand
TCTCGAAGATCATCGTCGACGGCCGCACCGAGCTCGATCTCGATCCTCCCCCGCACCTCACGTGGCCTCTCGAAGTCGGTAAGTGGGGCACGACCCGCGGTCTCTGGCGCTCGAGCCCGCCGCGACCCCTGATCAACTTCACCGGGAACATCACCGTGACGTGGCAGGTGGAAGCGTACGAAGACGTCGTGACGCCTGCGGGCACGTTCAAGGCTTTTCGCATCACGGAGAAGATCGAGACGATCCAGGGCTCGACGGGGGGCAGCGGCCAGCAGTTCGGCCAGGTGCTCCTGTGGTACGCGCCGGATGTCCAGCGATTCGTGAAGGCCCAGGGAAATCTCAACGGGCTCAACTGGGATCTCAACCGCACCACGACTCCGGCGCCACCTCCCGTCGTCGCCGCCCCGGCGCCGCCGCCCGTCGAGTCACCCCGCCCGCCCGCGGAGCCGCCACGACGAGAACCCACACCGGTGGCGCCGGCGCCAACCGCACCCACGCCGGCGCCCGCCGCGCCAGCGCCCTCCCGCCCCGCTCCAGCCAAGGGCGACGCCGACGCTCCCAAGATCGCGATCAATCAGCCGGCCGAGGACGCGAAGATCACCGACGAGAAGATCCTCGTCACCGGTCTCGTCACCGGCAACGTCGAGATCGTGCGCGTGCAGGTGCTGGTCAACGGCCTCGAAGCGCCATCCCTGCTGGACGCCGGCACCGTCGGCCGCGGCGTCCCGGTCGGCGTGCTAGCCGAGCTCAAGCCGGGGCCGAACGTGATCGAGGTGGTCGCCACGGACAAGGCCGGAAAGGTCGGGAGGGTCTCGCGCAACGTGACGCGGGTCACGGGGCCCGGCGCGGCGGTGCCGATTCCGGTCGCCGGATCCGGCCCGAAAATCGCGATCCCCTGGGCCGTCGTCATCGGCGTTGGCGACTACGACAACAAGAGCGTACCGAAGCTTCGCTCGGACGCCGACGCCGACGCGATGTATCGCCTGCTCACGACGCGCGCCGGCTACGAGCGGGAGAACGTGCTGCTGCTGACCGACAAGGCGCCCGAGAAGCCAACCCTGGAAAATATCCGGCTGGCCCTCGGCGACTTCCTGCCGCGCAAGACCGCGCGCGACGACATGGTGCTCGTCTACTATGCCGGCTACGGCGCGGCCGACGTCGACGCCACGCGCAAGGACCCCGACGGGTTCGCGAAGTACCTGATCCCGCGCAACGTGAAGCCGGAGTCGCTCCGCGCCACGGCGTTCGCGCTCGACGAGCTGCCGGCGATGCTGGCTCGCATCCCCGCCGCGCGCGTCGTCCTGCTGCTCGACACCTCCTATAGCGGCGCGGCCGGCGGCCGGACGCTCGTCTCCGCGAACGCGCGGCCGCACGAGCTGAGCGAGCAGTTCCTCGATCGGCTCACGAAGGGGCGCGGCCGTGTGGTCATCACGGCCAGCGCGCCCAACGAGGTCGCGCTCGAGCCGACCGATCTCGGCCACGGTCTGTTCACGCACTTCCTGCTCGAGGGACTCTCCGGCAAGGCCGACCGAAACGGCGACGGGATCGTGACGATCTCCGAGCTCTATCCGTACGTCGAGGAGCAGGTCGAGCGAAGATCACGCGCAGCCGGCGGCCGCCAGCGGCCGCTCATGAAGGGTGATATCGAAGGGACGCTTCCGCTGTCCCGCCTGGGTCGCTAGGTGACCCGGCTCTTGTCGGTGGACGCGCTGCGCGGGCTCACCGTCGCCGCGATGGTGCTCGTCAACAATCCCGGCACCTGGCGGGCGATCTATCCCCCGCTCCGCCACGCGGCATGGCATGGCTGGACGCTGACCGACGTGATCTTCCCGTTCTTCGTGTTCATCGTCGGCGTCGCGATTCCGCTGGCGCTCGGGCCGCGTCTCGAGCGGGGCGAGCGCGCGCCGGTCGTGCTCAAGGTCATTCGCCGCTCGATCGTGATCTTCGCGCTTGGGATCGTCCTCAACGGGTTCCCCTGGTTCGTGTGGGCGAATCTGCGCATCCCCGGCGTCCTGCAGCGGATCGCCGTCTGCTACCTCGTCGCCGCGATCATCTACGTGCTGACCAGTACGCGCGCGCAGGCGATCGTCGCCGGCGCGCTCCTGCTCGGCTACTGGCTCGTGATGACGGTCGTGCCGGTGCCGGGCTACGGCGCCGGCAATCTCAGCCCGGAGGGCAACCTGGCGGCGTATCTCGATCGCGCGATCCTCGGACCGCACATCTGGCAATTCGCGAAGGTCTACGATCCCGAGGGCATCCTGAGCACGGTTCCGGCGGTGGCGACGGCGCTGCTGGGCGTTCTCACCGGGACGTGGCTCCGCAGCGGCCGACGGTCGGATGTGATCGCGGCCCGCCTGGCTCTCGCCGGGATCGTCGGGATCGCCGTCGGCGAGCTCTGGGGCTTCTGGTTTCCAATCAACAAGTCGCTGTGGACGAGCTCGTACGTGATGCTCACCGCCGGTCTGGCGCTAGTGGTCCTCGCCGCGTGCTACTGGCTCGTCGAGGTCCGCGATCGGCGGCGCTGGGCGATCCCGTTCGCCGTGCTCGGCGTCAACGCGCTCATCCTGTTCTTCCTCTCCACGTTGATGGCGCGGCTGCTGTCGATCATCAAGGTCGGGCCGGAGGCGCGAAGCCTGCAGACCGTGCTGTTTGAGAGCGTCTTCGCTCCTCTCGCGTCCCCCGTCAACGCGTCGCTGGCTTACGCGCTCGCTTACGTCGCGCTCTGGTGGGCGATCGTGTGGATGCTGTATCGCTGGAACGTCCGGCTTCGGATCTGAGCGCGGCACCCAGGGTCACCGCGTCAGCGGCGTTGCGTTCCGTTAACGGCGCAGCTTGTTGTACGCGTCGAGCGCCGCGACCTTGTAGCACTCGGCCAGCGTCGGGTAGTTGAACACTGTCCCGAGGAAGTAATCGATCCCCCCGCCGAGACCCAGCACCGCCTGCCCGATGTGGACCAGCTCGGTCGCGCCCGTGCCGATCGCGTGAACGCCGAGCAGCCGCCGGTCCTCGCGATGGAAGAGCATCTTGAAGAGCCCGCTGTCGTCGCCGAGGATCTGGCCGCGCGCGATCTCTCGATAGCGTGCGAGCCCCGTCTCGTACGGGACTTTGCGCTCGGTGAGCTCATGCTCGGGCAAGCCGACCATCGAGATCTCCGGAATCGCGTAGATGCCGACGGGGAAGTGCGCCGCCATCGGGCCGGCCTCGATACCGAACGCCTGGCACGCCGCCAGGCGCCCCTGCTCGGACGACGTCGCCGCGAGACTCGGATAACCGATGACATCGCCCGCCGCGAAGATGTTCGGCACCTTCGTGCGAAACGTCTCGTCGACCTTGATCCGCCCGCGTTCGTCCGCATCGAGCCCGGCCGCCGCGAGGTTCAACGACGCGGTGGCCGCCACGCGCCCCACGGAGAAGAGCACGACGTCGGAGACGAGCCGCTTGCCCGACTCGAGATAGATGATGGCCCGCCGCGGCGGGCCGTCGGGGATCTCGATCGACTGCACCGTCTCGCCGAGCCGGAACGTGACGTTGCGCTGGCGCATCTGGTGGATGAGCTCCTCGACGATCTCCCGATCCAGGAACTCGAGCGGGCGCGGACGCTTCTCGATGAGCGTGACCGGCACGCCGAGCGCCGAGAACATCGAGGCGTACTCGATCCCGATGACGCTGCCGCCGACCACGGTCATCGCCCGCGGCACTTGCTTGAGCCGGACCACCTCGTCGCCGGTGACCACCACTTCTCCGTCGGCGGCGACGCCGGGCGGGGGCGCCGGGTAGGTCCCGACGGCAATGACGATGCGGTCAGCCGAGACCCGACGCGCCCCGGCATCCGAGCGGACCGCCAGGGTGTGCGGATCGACGAACGACGCCTCGCCCAGGAGCACGTCGACGTCGTTGCGCCTGAGCTGGTCCTCGATGACGTTCTGCTCGGTCGCCACGACCTCGTCGACCTTGGCGAGGAGCTGCTCCGCCGTCGGCCGGGGGCTCGGCACGGTTCCTCTTCGGTCGCGGCTGGCCGCCCGGTTGAAGAACATCACGGCCTCGCGCAGGGTCTTGCTCGGGATGGTCCCGGTGCCGAGGCACACCCCTCCCAGGCAGGGCTGCTTCTCGATGACGAGGGCCCGTTTGCCGATCTTGGCGGCCTGGACCGCCGCCCGCTGGCCCGCCGGGCCGCTGCCTATGCACACAAGGTCATAGTCGTAGGCCTGCATCGGTCGCGTGGCTTTCGAGGACATGTCGCCGCCCATACCTATCGCGGCGATAACTCTAACGCGGAGGAGCGGAAATGGTCCATCACAGACCGGTGAAATTCGGGAATCTGAACGGGCTTGCGGAAGATTGCCCGAGGTGATCACCGGGTTGCGCAGTTTTTGATGCCCGCATGGGATACTTGCCCGTCCGATCACGCGATGACGCCTGTATTTTCATGCAGATGGACGGTTGGCATCAGTGTTGCCAATCACGAGGAGACCGAGATAGACTCCGGCCCAAGCCGCTGAAAAATCTCGGGAGCAGACCTGTGCACCCGGGACGGCGGCGGAACGCCGTATAGCTGGAGCGCTCGGAGGCGCACGGAGGGGGTGGGGAGGGCCCGATGAGCAGGCTCGTGGCGTATCGAACCGCTCTGATGGTGGCGCTGGCATTCACGATTGCCGCTTGCGCGACCTCGCGCCAGGCTCAGGCGCCCCAGCCCGCCGAGCCGGCGCCCCGACCGGCAGCTCCAGCGACGGCGAAGTCGGGCGTCAGTGACGTCTTCGAGTCTCGCGACTTCATCGTGGCTATGGCCAAGGCGGGCGATACGCCCGAAACGCTCGCGGTGCGCCACCTCGGTGATCCCAGGAAGCGCTGGATGATCGAGGACTACATGGGGACGGCGACGTTCGCCGAAGGCCAGGAGGTCGTGATCCCGAGGAGCGACTGGAACCCGGTGGGCGTGTATCCCTGGGGCTACCAGCTCGTGCCGGTCCTCGTCTACCACAACATCAGCGCGCAGGAGAAGGGCAAGCTCTCGATCGCGGCGAAGACCTTCGACACCCAGATCAAGCAGCTGCACGCCGACGGCTTCCACGCGCTCACCCTCGCCGATTTCGCGGCGTTCACGACCGGGCGCCGGCAGCTGCCTCGGAAATCGGTCCTGCTCACTTTTGACGACGGCTACAAGTCCTTCATCCAGTACGCGCGGCCGATCCTGAAGGACTACGCCTACGGCGCCACGCTCTTCGTGTACTCGGACTTCATCGGGGCCGGCAGCGCGCTTTCCTGGCAGGAGCTCCGGACGCTGAGCGAGCAGGGCTTCGACGTGCAGGCGCACTCGAAGACGCACACGAACCTGAGACGCAAGGAGGGCGAGTCGGAGGCCGCGTACGCCAAGCGGATGGAGACGGAGCTGGCCTTCCCCCAAACCCTCTACAAGAAGAACTTGCCGCGCCCCGTCGACGCCCTCGCCTACCCGTACGGCGAGATGGACGACGAGCTGATCCCGTTCGCGGGCAAGTACGGCTACGCCGTCGCCTTCACCGTGCGCAGGCAATCCAACGCCTCCTTCGTCTCCCCGCTCAAGATCAGCCGCAGCCAGATCTACGCCGAGATGACGATGAAGGACTTCACGAAGAACCTGATTGTCTTCCAGGACGAAGAGGTCCGCGTGGCCCGCAAGGCCGACGGCCGGATGGCCAGTGCGCAGGGCGGCCCGCAAACGCTTCCGGCGCCGACCGCCGCAGGACCGTGGTCGCGTGACCGGCTGGTGGCCGCGCACAACGAGCGGTCGGAGCAGCTCGAGCAGCGTGGGCTCTTGCGGCAAGCGCTGGAGGAGCGCACGATCGCTCTGACCATCGCCCCGACCGACCGCAAGGCTCAAGACGCGCAGAAGCGATTGCAAGGTCGGATCGCGCAAGAAGTCGCCGGCCTGCTCCAGGAGGGCCGGTCCCTCCTGGATCGCGGCGTGCTCGGTGAGGCGCAGCAGCGGTTTCTCACCGCGCTCAGCCTAGAGCCCACGAACCGGACGGCGTTCGAGACGCTCCAGAACGAGGTCCGCGAGGTGATGTTCATCACTCACACCGTGCGGGCCGGCGACACGTGCGTGTCGCTCGCCGAGCTCTACTACGGCGACAAGCATCGCTGCGAGGTCATCGCCGAGACGAATCGCTTCGCACTGAACGCGTCGCTCAAGGCCGGGCAGAAGATTCGCATCCCGGAAATTCCGGGCGTGCCGTTCCGGCTGCCGTGATGAAGCCTCGAAAGGGTCTGGCGGGATGATTCAGTATTGTGGCCGTACCGACGTGGGCCGGCGGCGGTCGCGGAACGAGGACACGATTCTCGTCGGCGACGGGATCCTGGTCGTGTGTGACGGAATGGGCGGCCATCAGGCGGGCGATGTGGCGTCGCGCATCGGTGTCGACACGATCGGCGCCTTCATCAGCCGCTCGGAGGCCGATCCCGAGCTCACCTGGCCCTACGGATTCGATCCGAGCTTGTCCGTCGACGCCAACCGCATCCGCACCGCCATCAAGCTGGCCAACCGCGCGATCTACACGTGCGCCGCGGCCCAGGACGAATACGCCGGGATGGGCACGACCGTGGCCGCGACGATCGTCGGCCGGGCCGACGATCCGCGCTTTACGTATGGCCACGTCGGCGACAGTCGCATCTATCTGATCCGTGACGGAAGCATCCGGCAGCTCACCCGCGACGACTCGCTCGCCAACAGCGCCTGGGCCGACGCCGACGCGGGCGTGGGCACGGTCATGAAGAACGTCCTCACCAAGGCGCTCGGGGTGCGGCCCGAGGTCGAGTTCGAGGTGGCGGTACACGACCTGCTGGCCGGCGACATCGTGCTGCTGTGCTCAGACGGACTCACGAACATGCTCGACGATCAGGCCATTCTCGAGATCGTGGCGCGCGACGACGAGCACCTGGAGAAAACTTGCGACGAGCTCGTGGCGAGCGCCAACGCCAGGGGCGGCCGCGACAACATCAGCGTCCTGCTGCTGCGATACCGTCCATGATCCAGAAGATCGGCAAGTACCGGATCCTCGAGCGCATCGGCCGCGGCGGCATGGGCAGCGTCTACAAGGCCCACGACCCGATCCTCGACCGCCTGGTGGCCCTGAAGGTCGTCTCTGCCGAGAGCGATCACACCGACGAGCTCCGGGCCCGGTTCTTCCGCGAGGCCCAGGCGTGCGCGAAGCTCAGCCACCCGAACGTGGTGACCATCCACGACCTCGGCGAGGCGGACGGCAACCTGTTCATCGTGATGGAGCTCCTCGAGGGGGACGAGCTCCGGCAGCTCATCGCGCGGCGCGCGATCGCGCATCTCGAGGACAAGCTACCCCTCATGATCCAGATCTGCGAGGGGCTCGAGTACGCGCACGAGAAGGGCATCGTCCACCGCGACGTCAAGCCGGGCAACATCTTCGTGCTCCGCAACGGCCAGGTGAAGATCCTCGACTTCGGCATCGCGCAGATCGCTGCGGCCGAGACCGGCCTGACCCGCGCCGGGCTCATCGTGGGCACCCTGCAGTACATGGCGCCGGAGCGGGCACGCGGCCAGGGGGGCCACGCGTCGGACATCTTCTCGGTCGGCGCCGTGTTCTACGAGTTCCTCACGAACCGCGCGCCGTTCTCGGGCGACGATCCGATCGAGATTCTCGAGAAGCTCCGGTCCGAGAATCCGCCCCGCCTCACCGAGGTCGAGCCGAGCATGCCGGTCGAGCTCTGTGCGCTCATCGAGCGCGCGCTCGCCAAAGAGCCGACGCAGCGCTTCGCCAACCTGGGGCAGATGCGCGCGGAGCTCGTGACCCTGCGCCGCAAGCGCTCCGAGGACACCGAGCGGCTGCGCCAGGACGTGCAGAGCCGCCTGCGCCAGCTCCACGAGCTGAAGGCGGCGCTCGAGACGCGGCTGGGCGGCCCCTGGGCCGACGAGACCGTCTTCGTCGTGGACGATCGCGCGCCGCACACGACGCTCGAGAGCGTCGGCCGGGACACGACGACCCGGATCGCCCGCCTCAACGAGCTCCTGTCCCGCGCGGATGCGCTCAAGCCGGCCCTCGACAGCGGGCTGCGGGCGCTCGAGACCGGCGATTTCGATCGCGCGGTCCTCGAGCTCGACCGCGTCGTCGCCGAGATGCCCGAGCACGCGCTCGCCGCTGAGAGCCTGCGGCAGGCGCAGCACCGCGTGGCGGAGCGCCGGCAGGGGCGGGAGCAGCTCGAGGCGTTCGTGCGCGACGCCAGCGCGGCGTACGACACGGGCGAGTACAACCGCTGTCTCGAGATGCTCGCGTGGGTCGCGGAGCACGCCGCGCCCGACACCGAGCCGGCTGAAGCGGCGCGCCTGCGCGCCGCCGCGCAGGCCGCCCTCACCCACGAGCGCGAGGAAGAGGCGTCGCGGCGCGAGGAGCGCCGCCGCGCGACCGAATCGGCCGGACGCGCGCGCGAGCGGGCGGAGCGGGCGCGGCAAGTCGCCGAGTGGTCGGAGGCGCGTCTCGAGCAGGCGCAGCTCTGGAGCCAGGCGGAGACGAAGCTCGCCGAGGGTCGCGCGGCGATCGCCGGCGAGGCTTACGCCACGGCCGAAACGAGGCTCGACGAGGCGCGACAGCTCTACGAGCGTGCCGAGTCCGCCGCCCGCGAGGCGCGTGTCATCGCCCGCGAGGCCCAGGCGGCGGCCCGGCGGGCCGAGATTGCAGTGGAGACCGCGAAGCCGGCGCGATCCGTCGACGACACGGTGTACACGGCGGCGCTGGACGACGCGCCGACGGTCATGGTGCAGACGCCGCCGGTCGCGTTCCCGCCACCGCTCAAGACTCCCGTCTCGACGCCGGTGCCGGTCGCAGCGAGGACGTCCCCGTTCACGGCGGCGCCGTCGAGCGCCGAGCGGCCCGAGCCCACGAGCGCGACCGCGGTCACGCCGCAAGGGAGTCGGCCGCAGCCCATCTGGCAATCGCCGCGCTACCTGGTCCCGGCGCTGGCGGCGGTGGGGCTCGTCGTGTTTGGGATCTATTACGTCTCGTCGACGGGCAGCTCGGCCAAGCGCGCAACCAGCGCGCCGGCCGCTCCGGCGGTCACCGAGCAGCAGCGCGCCGCGGCTGAGCAACAGCAGCGCGCTGCGGCCGAACAGCAGCAGCGCGCCGCAGCCGAACAGGAGCGCGCGGCGCTCGAGCAGCAGCGCGCGGCGGTGGAGCAGCTGCGCACGACCGTTGCAGCCGCCCGCGAGCGCGCGAGCAAGGCGGACGCAACGGCCCTCGCCGGCGACGTCATGACGCGCGCGCAGGCATCGCAGTCCGAGGGCGAGCGCCTGGCGGCCGCGGGCGATCTGAAGGCGGCGACGCAAGCCTATCAGGAAGCCTCCAACCGCTACGCCGAGGCCGAGCGCATCGCACAGGGCAAGCGCGAGCAGCGCGCTGCGGCGGATGCGGCGCGCGCGCAGGCGGCGACCGCGAAGGCGGTCGAGCCTCCGAAGCCGGCGACCCCGCCGGCCGCGCCGAGCGCCGCGAATCCTCGCGCCGAGGTCCGGGCGACGCTCGACAGCTACGTGCGCGCGGTGGAGACGAAGGACATCGGGCTCCTGCGCCAGGTGCGGCCGGGGCTGACCGACGAGGAGATCAGCCGCACGCGCGCGTCCTATGACATCAAGAAGAGCCAGAAGGTCGATCTGAAGGTCGACGAGATCACGATCAACGGCGACCAGGCTCAGGCGGTGGGCCGGCGTGAGGACGTCATCACACTGAAAGACGGCCAGCGCCTGCGGCAGGATCTCAAGTTCACCTACACCCTCAAGCGCGGGTCGCGCGGCTGGGTCATCCTGGAAGCGCGGGAATACGCCGACCGGGCTCCGTCGGGCTCACGGCCCTCGGACCCCGCGGCGCAGGGCGGCAGGAGGCCTTAGAGTGACCGCCGCACGACGGTCCGCGAGTCGGCTATTGCTCGCGTGCGGGATCGCGCTCGCCGTCGGCTGCGGCAGCAGCCCGCCCCTCCTGCGCGGCTCGATCACCGTCGACTCGAACGTCAACCCCGATCGAGCCGGACGCCCCTCGCCCATCGTGGTGCGCGTGTACGAGCTCAAGTCGGTCGCGGCGTTCAACGGCGCCGACTTCTTCGCGCTCTTCGACAACGAGCAGGCGACCCTGAGTGGCGAGCTGGTCGGCCGCGAGGAGTTCCAGCTGCAGCCCGCCGAGACGCGCCAATATCAACGGCAGCTGCAGCCGGATACGAAATTCATCGGCGTGGTCGGCGCGTTTCGCGATCTGGAGCAGGCGCGCTGGCGGCAGACCGCGCCGGTGCCGAAGAAGAGCAAACCCTCGATCACGATCGGCCTGCAGGCGCGGGCCGTCACCGTGACGGTGAAGTGAGCCGACGGTGAGCTGGGACAATCGGATCATCTGGTCGGAGGGGACGTTCCTCCAGCCCCAGCACTTTCAGCAGCACGACCGCCACTTCGAGGGGCAGCTCGAGCAGCGCGCCCGCGCTCTGCGGGCGCACGGCTACGGGTTCCTCGAGATCGCGGTGGACGAGTCGCTGCTGGAGCTCGGCAAGCTGGCGCTCCGCAACGCGCGCGGCGTCCTGCCGGACGGCACGCCGTTCGATTGCCCGGCGCGTGATCCACTGCCGCCGCCGCTAGATGTGCCGGCCACGCTGCGCGACTCGATCGTGACCCTCGCCTTGCCGGTACGCCGCCCGGGCGTGGACGAAGCCGACCTGGGGAGCGCCGGGGCGGACAGCCTCGCCCGCTACGTGGCCGGCGAGCTCGAGGTCAAGGACAGCAACGCGGCGTTCGACCGCACCGCCCTGATCCAGATTGGGCGGCTCCGGCTTCAGCTGTTGAAGGAAGCCGACCTGACCGCTGCGTATTCCGGCCTCGGCGTGGCGCGCGTCATCGAGCGCCGCGCCGACAACCGCGTCGCGCTCGACCAGGGCTACATCCCTCCGGTGCTCGACTCCGGCGCCTGGCCCGCGCTGGCGAGCCTGCTGCGCGACGTGCATGGCCTCCTGCACCAGCGCGGCGACGCGCTGGCGGCGCGCATTTCACAGCCCGGGCCTGGTGGCATTGCGGAGATCGCCGAGTTTTTGTGGCTCGAGACGATCAATCGCTTCGAGCCGATCTTCGCGCATCTGGCGGCAACGACGCCGCTGCACCCCGAGTCGCTCTACACGGTGTGCCTGTCGCTGGCGGGCGAGCTCTCCACGTTCACGCGCGACAGCCGCCGGCCGATCGCGTATCCCGTCTATCGCCACGACGACCTCGAGCACTCGTTCGGCCCGGTGATCGCGGACATTCGCCGATCGCTGTCGATGGTGCTCGAGCGCAATGCTATCCCCATCGAGCTGCAGGAGCGCGCGTACGGGCTGCGCGTCGCCGCGATTCCCGACAGCGACCTGGTCAAGACCGCGCGCTTCGTGCTGGCGGCCAAGGCGCAGCTGCAGCCCGAGCGGCTCCAGGCGAGCCTGCCGACCCTCGTGAAGATCGGGCCGGTCGAGCGCATCCGCGACCTCGTGAACCTGAACCTGCCGGGCATCGTGCTGCGCAGCCTGCCGGTGGCGCCGCGGCAGATTCCCTATCACGCGGGATTCCTCTACTTCGAGCTGGAACGCAGCGGCGATCTCTGGAAAGTGACCGAGCAATCGAGAGCGCTGGCGATGCACATCGCGGGTGAGTTTCCCGGCCTCGAGCTCGAGTTCTGGGCGGTGCGCGGTGCCTGACGATCCGTTTGCGGACCTGGGCGCCGACCGGACGGTGATCATGCCGATGCCGGGCGGCCGCGTGGCCCCCGGACGTCCGGCGCCCGCCGAGCCGCGCGCAACGCCGGCGGACCAGGCCGAGACCGCCGAGGCGACCGCGGTCGCCAGCGGACTCAATCCCCTACTGGCGGCCGCCAATCGTCTGCTGAACGTGCTACCGCAGCTGCGCTCGTCCGTCCAGCATCCGAATCCGATCGCGCTTCGCGACAGCCTCGCCCAGGGCGTTCGACAGTTCGAGGCGCAGGCGAGAGCCGCCGGCGTGTCGACCGAGAAGGTGGTGGCGGCGCGCTACGCCCTCTGCACCTTGATCGACGAGACGGTGGCGAGCACGCCGGTCGGGGCCTCGGGCGCCTGGGCGCAGCAAGGCCTGCTGGCGCTCTTCCACGGCGAGACCGGCGGCGGCGAGAAGTTCTTCCAGCTGCTGGCGCGGCTCGCCGAGAATCCGCAAGCGAACCAGGACCTGCTCGAGCTGATGTACGTCTGCCTCGAATTCGGCTTCGAAGGGCGCTATCGCGTCGTCGACGGCGGGCAGCGCCAGCGCGAGGCGATTCGCCAGCGCCTGCTCATGATCGTGCGCAAGCAGCGCGGCGAGTACGAGCGCGACCTGTCG
>Ga0126369_10002880_pt1 | contig 12341 bp, 10 predicted proteins | sample PanSoiMetaPlot_1_FD_109646 | JGI IMG/M metagenome (GOLD analysis project Ga0126369, IMG submission 109646) | Tropical forest soil microbial communities from Panama - MetaG Plot_1 | ecosystem: Environmental > Terrestrial > Soil > Tropical forest > Bulk soil | place: Panama | collected 2016-02-17 | reverse complement strand
GGAAAGTGGCCGCCAGCGCGTGATCGTCGCCGCCGGAGGCAGGCCAGTCCCGCCAGCCCGTGCGCCCCAGCGCCTCGGCCGCTGCCCGCAGCGAGGTCACAGGGCAGAGCGGCTCGGCCGCCAGCCGCCGCGACGCGACCTCCATGCGCACGCCGCTTGCTGCGGCGAGGTGACCGAGGTCGGCCACGAGGCCGTCGCTGACATCGATCATTGAGGTGGCGCCGAGCGCGGCAGCCTGGGCCCCGGCGGGGTACGGCGGCTTCGGCCGACGGTGCGCACCGATCAGCTCGGCGCGCACCTCGGCGGGCAGCGGGCCTGCCGACGGGCCGGCGGCGAGGAGGGCGAGCCCTGCCGCCGCAGCCCCGAGCGAGCCTGCCACCGCAATGACGTCTCCCGGCCTGGCGCCGCTCCTGGTGACCGGGTCGCGCCCGGCCAGGTCGCCGAGCGCCGTGGCGGACACCATGATCGCCTGCGCGTAGCTGGTGTCGCCGCCAGCCACGGCGGCTCCCGCTGTCGCGCACTCCTCGGCGATTCCGCGGGCCAGGTCGAGCACCCAGTCCACGCTCGTCTCGCCGGGGCCCGCGAAGCACACGAGCAGCGCCGTGGGCAGCGCGCCCATGGCGGCAATATCAGCCAGGTTCCGTGCCGCCGCTTTATGGCCGATGTCGCGCGCTGCCGACCATTCTCGCCGAAAATGCGTTCCCTCAATCAGCATGTCGGACGTGGCGACCACGCGGCCATCGGGCGCGCGAACGACCGCCGCGTCGTCGCCGATGCCGAGGATCAGGCTGAAAGCGGCGCCCTGGCCAGGCTGCGTGCTGCCCGCAGCCCCCGTGGCCAGCACCTCGCCGATGGCCTTGATCAGGCCGAACTCGCCGAGTTCCGCAATGGTAATGACGCCCTCCCCTAGCCGCCCGCGCCGACCTCGCCTACGGTAGCGTGGGCCTTCACGATGACCACCGGAGGTCGATACCGGAGGGCGACATGGTCCAGGCATACATCCTCGTGCAGACCGAAGTCGGAAAGGCAGCCGACGTCGCGATCGCAATCGCGCTCATCTCCGGAGTAACCCAGGCCGACGACGTCACCGGGCCATATGACGTGATCGTGCGTGCCGAGGCGGAGAACGTCGACGACCTGGGTCGGCTGGTCGTGGCCCAGATCCAGGCCGTCCCCGGTATCACCAGGACTTTGACCTGCCCGATCGTGCACATCTAAGCGGGAGCGCCGTCCCGGTCCGAGCGCACGCTCGCGATCAGGGCTAAGGATCAGATGCGCTGACCGGATGGTGCGGGCTCGCTAGCCCCAGTGCCGCTCCGATGGCCGCTGAGCGGCGTCCAAGCCCGATCTCCGCGGCTCTGCGCAGGTGGTCAAGGGTGTCTACGTCTCTGCGCAGCCCGACAATGCCAGGCAGGTTGAGCTCGACAGCGCCAGCTCGCAGGTGCCGTTCGCGCGAGCGCGGCCCGAAGCTGGGACGGAACGCGGCGCCCGGCGCAGCCGCATAGAGCGTGGTTCCGGAGCCCTCGGCATCGGCCACGAAGGCGTGCGGGCGCATGGCTGCCGCGTCAAGCGCCCTCGCCAGCTCGGCCGCCGAGAGTGACGGCAGGTCGGCGGTCAGTGCGGCGCGGCCGGTGCCTGGCCGCTGCGCCTCGCCGAACTCCGCCCCGGCGATCAGCGCCTCGTTCAGGCCACTGGCCGGCCGGTCGGCGATGACCTCGGCGCCGAGCGTGCGGGCGTCGGACCGGACCCGCGGGTCGTCGCTCACCACGATGACCATGCCGACCGGCGTGCTCGCCACGGCTGCGGCGACGGTGTCCGCTGCCATCGCCAGCGCGAGCGCCTCGCGGTCGGCGTCGGCGAGCCCGCTTGCCCCTTCCGTAGCTGCCAGCCGCGACTTCGCCCGGGCCAGAACCTTGACGGGGATCACCACGGTCCACGTGAACCCCGGGCCATCCGAGCGGGCTGACCCCGCCCGGCCGGGGCCGCCGGCCGGTGCCGCACCAAGTGCCATAACATCCGATCTTGCCTCGACATCACGGCGAGTAACCAGGAAGACTGGCAGTATGAGGTGCGGGAGAGTGCGGGCATGACCGGTGCGGAACAGCGCAAGCGCGCGGATGGCAGCTATTCCACGACGTGGCGGACGATATCGAAGATCATCCTGCGCCCCCTCATCCGCGCGCTCATGAAGCACGACTGGCAGGGCCAGGAGCACTTCATCCCCGAGGGCCCCGGTGGCGGGATGATCGTCGCCGCCAACCACCTGTCGTATGCGGATGTGCTCGCGCTCGCCTTGTTCTGCGACCAGGCCGGGCGCTATCCCACCTATCTCGCCAAGTCGAGCCTGTTCAAGATCAAGATCCTCGGACCGATCCTGGTCAAGCTCGGTCAGCTCCCGGTCTACCGGGGCCAGGCCGATGCCGCGCTCGTGCTGCGCGACGCCGAGAAGGGCGTCAAGGACGGCGCCTGCGTGGTCTTCTACCCTGAGTCGACCGTCACCCGCGACCCCGATAAATGGCCCATGGTGGCCAAAACCGGCGTGGCCAGGCTCGCGCTGGCCACGGGCGCGCCAGTCATCCCGGTCGCGCATTGGGGCGCGCAGGACGTCTTGCCCTACGGGTCGTTCAAGCCGCACGTGGTGCCGCGGCACACGGTCCGGATGATCGCGGGACCGCCGGTCGACCTGTCCGAGTTCGCTGGCAGTCCGCTCGACGCCCCGACCCTGCGCGCCGCCACCGACAAGATCATGGCGGACGTCGCGGCGCTCGTCGGCAAGCTGCGCGGCGAGGACCCGCCCGCCGAGCCGTACCACCCGGCGATCGCCAGGCGGAGGGAGCGCGCTGAACTCCGCAAGCTCGCAGAAGTGCAGGAACAAGAGAACGCAGGCCCAGCCGCCGACAGTGGCAACGGTCAGCCGGTCGGCGGCCCGTGATCGCGGCGGTGATGGGCGGCGGCTCCTGGGGAACGATCTTCGCCCAGATCCTCTGCGACGCGGGCGCCGATGTGACGCTATGGTGCCGCAGGCCGGCGATAGCCGACTCCATCAACGCGACCAGGCGGAACGCCGAGTATTTTGCGGACCTCACGCTGCCCGCATCGCTCCGGGCGACGTCGGACGCGGCGACGGCGCTGGCCGGTGCCGATTTGGTCGTGCTCGCCGTTCCCGCCCAGACGCTGCGGGCACACCTGTCCGGATGGGCGGGCCTGATCCCGCCGGACGCGGTGCTGGTCAGCCTGATGAAAGGCATCGAACTCGACACGGGCCTGCGGATGAGCGAGGTCGTGGCCCACGTGACCGGCTTCCTGCCGGAGCGAATCGCCGTGATTACCGGGCCGAACCTGGCCGCCGAGATCGCCAGGCGCCAGTACGCGGCTACGGTCGTGGCCTGCACCGACCAGCAAGTGGCGGAGAACCTGCAGAAGGCATCGCACACCAGGTACTTCCGCCCGTACACGAACCCGGACGTGATCGGCTGCGAGCTGGCGGGCGCCGCAAAGAACCCGATCGCGGTCGCCGTCGGGATCGCCATGGGGATGGGCCTCGGCGACAACACGCTGGCCATGCTCACCACACGTGGTCTCGCCGAGATGGCCAGGCTCGGCGCCGCGCTCGGCGCCGACGCGCATACCTTCGCCGGCCTGGCCGGGATGGGCGACCTGGTCGCGACCTGCTCCTCGCCCCTGTCGCGGAACCGTACGTTCGGCGAGAAGCTCGGCCGTGGCATGCCGCTGGCCGAGATCATGGCGGGCAGCCACCAGGTGGCCGAGGGAGTTGCCTCGTCGAAATCGGTGCTCGAGCTGGCGGCTGCGCATGGCGTGGAGATGCCGATCACCGAGGTGGTCGCCGCAGTGGTGCATGACGGGCTCGACGTCGGGGAGGCCGTCCTGATGCTCGCGAGCCGGTCAGCCAAGCCGGAGCGCTATGGCGTCTGAGAAGTGGCAGCGGCCGGGTCAAGTTCCGCGAACTGGCCCACGCGCGGATCGGTACGAGGACTGGCCCAGCGACCACTACGAAGGCGGCTTCCGCCGCGCGAGCCCGGCCAGACCGCCCTCCGGCCGGGCTCGGTGGCCTAGCCGGCCGACGGCGGAGCCGAGGCTGGCGGACCCTCAGCAGGCTTACCCCGGGCCCGCCGATCCCAGGGTCGCCCAACCGGCTGCGGTTAGCCAGCGACTCGTGGGCCCATGGCTCGATGATCCGAGGGCCGCAGCCCGCCGGCGCAGCGTGCCGCCCTGGGATCCGCGGGCTCCCGGTGGCGCCGCGGCGCGCCCCGGCCCGGTGCCGACCGGTCGTCCGGCGATTGAAGCACCTCAGCTCTCTGCCGGGCCGCTTGCTCGGGACGCAACAGGCAATTCCGATCCGGGTCGCACCTCCGACCCGCGCCTGACCAGCCCGACTAATCCCACCAACCCCACCGACCCAGTCGGTGCCGCCCATCCGGTCGCACACCAACCGGGCAGCCTCGTTCTCCGCGCGGTGCCCGCGCGGCCTCCGCCTCGGCGCCCGGGCGAGAACACCCGGGCCGTGCACCTGCCGCCCCCGCCGGTACCGAGCCAGGCACCGGTCGCCACGCCGATCTACCGCACGGCCGCGTTCGCGTTCCGGTCCAGCGCCGAGTACGCCTCGGTGCTCGCCGATGCCACGCCCGGCTTCAGCTACAGCCGGATCGACAATCCCACCGTGGAAGCCTTCGCCACCGCTGTCGCGGCCCTGGAGGGGGTGAACCTGTCGTATCAGGTGAGCGCGCAGGCATTCGCCTCGGGCATGGCCGCGATCTCGACGGTGTTCTGGGCGTTCACCGGCGCCGGCGCGCGCGTGGTGGCTCCGGCGGCGGTATACGGCGGCAGCTACGGGTTCCTGCGCAGCGTGGCATCCCGGTTCGGGGTGGTCACCGAGTTCGTCGACATGAGCGACCTTGGCCAGGTACGGGCCGCCCTGCGGTCGGGAACGGCGATCGTCTACGCCGAGACCCTGGCGAACCCGACGGTGGCCGTCGCCGACATAGCCGGCCTGGCCGCGCTCGCCCACGAGGCTGGTGCGCTGCTCGTGGTCGACTCCACGCTCGCGCCGCCGGTGATCTGCCGGCCTCTCGAACACGGAGCCGACCTGGTCCTGCACTCCGCCACGAAGTACTTTGGCGGGCATTCGGACGTGACCGGCGGCGTCGTCACGGGCCATCCCGAGCTGATCAAAGCGGTCCGGCTGACCAGGATCGACACCGGCGGCTCGCTCGCATCCGATGACGCCTACCTCCTCCGCCGCGGGCTTGAGACGCTGCCGCTGCGGGTACGTCGGCAATGCGCTACCGCACAGGTGCTCGCCGCGAGCCTGGCGCGGCATCCTGCCGTGCGGGCGGTCCACTATCCAGGGCTCGTGCAGCACCCCGGCTACCAGGTGGCCCGGCGGCAATTCGACGCGGGGCCGGAAGGGACCAGGTTCGGGGCCATCGTGACAGTCGTGCCGTACGGAGGGCATGAGGCTGGCGTTGCGTTCGCGGACCGGCTTCGGCTGTCGCGGATGGCGAGCTCGCTCGGCGGGACTTTCACGAAGGTCAGTCACGTCGCATCCACCACGCACCGGCAGATGGACCAGGCGGCGCTCGCCGCGGCCGGCATCGACCCAGGCTCGGTCAGGTTCTCCGTCGGCCTGGAGGACGGCGAGGACCTGCTGGCGGACGCGTTCGCGGCGCTCGACTCGCTCGGCCGAGACAGCAGGTAAGCCGACCGATCTCGGCTAGCCTGGCAGCGGTCGGCCGGACATCGCGGTGCCGACGACGGCAGCGGCGCAACGGGAGGAGCGTTCATCGTGGACAGCGAGCGCAAGATCAGAGTCGCGGTCGTGTTCGGCGGCCGGGGCCCCGAGCACGCGATCTCCTGCCTAGGCGCCGGCAGCGTACTGCGGGTACTTGACCGGGACACCTACGAGGTGATCCCGATCGGGATCACCCGCGACGGCAACTGGCTGCAGGTGACAGACGAGCCGGACCGACTCGCGCTCACTGACGGCCAGCTGCCCACTGTCGATGCCGTCGCCAAGCCCGACGCGCACGTCGTGCCATGGGGCTACCAGGGCGACGCCTCGATCGTCGCCAGCGCTCCCGGCGCCATCCCGCACATACTGGGCGACGTCGACGTCGTGCTGCCCATCCTGCACGGCCCCTTCGGCGAGGACGGCACCATCCAGGGGCTGCTGGAGCTGGCCGGGATCCGCTATGTCGGAGCGGGCGTGCTGGCCAGTGCGGTCAGCATGGACAAGGAGTACATGAAGCTGGTCTTCATCGCCCGCGGGCTGCCGGTCGGCCCTCACGTCGTCATCCGGGACCGGCAGTGGCGCGCCGCCGCTAGCGACGACGCCGCCCGCCTGGACCTCATCAGCCGCGTCGCCCAGCTCGGCTGGCCCGTGTTCGTCAAGCCGGCCCGGGGCGGTTCCAGCATCGGCACTTCCCGGGTGACAGAGCCGGGCCAGCTCGGCGCAGCGCTCGAGTCGGCGTTCGAGCACGACCCCAAGGCACTCGTCGAGGCCGCGATCGACGGCGCCGAGATCGAGTGCTCGGTGCTCGAGGGAGTCGACGGCGGCCCGCCAGACACGAGCATGCCGGGGCAGTTGGTCCTTGGCGGCGGCGAGGAATGGTATGACTTCACCGCCAAGTACCTGGATGACGGCACCGGGATGATGATTCCCGCTCCGGTGCCCGAAGAGCACCTGGCTCGGATCAGGCAGTTCGCCGCCCAGGCGTTCGAGGCGGTCTCATGCGAGGGGCTGGCGCGGGTGGACTTCTTCTACCGGCCAGACGGGACGATCGTGCTGAACGAGATCAACACGATCCCAGGCCTGACCGGTGCGTCCTACTTCGCGAAGATGTGGGAGGCCAGCGGCATGCCGTTCCCGCAGCTCGTCGACCGGCTGCTGCGGACTGCGCTGAACCGCCGCGAGGGCCTGCGCTAACACTCGGTCATCGATCGGCAGGCCCGCTCGCGAGTGCTGGGCCGGCGTCCAGTCCACTTGTCATGGGCAAACATGGCTGGTGGAGCGCTGAGCTCCATGAGGAATTGACAGGAGTGGCCGATGCGACTCGCCCCACACAAAGACTCGCGGCGGGCCAGCTTGCTGCCCGCCGCGAGTCTTGTCGCTCCCGCGTTACTTCCTGCCCGCTGCGATCTTCCTCTTCTCGCCGTTCACCAGCGCCTTGAAGTCGGCGCCGGCCCGGAACTTGGGGACCGAAGACTTGGGAACCTTGATGGCCGCGCCGGTAGCCGGATTACGTGCAGTCCGGGCAGGCCGGTCGGTCTTCTCGAAGACCCCGAATCCGGTAATCGCTACCTTGTCGCCTTTAGCGACCGTGCGCTGGATGGTATCGAGAACTGCATTCACAGCCTCGGTAGCGGTCCTTTTGTCCCCCAATCTAGGCGAAATCGCGTCGATCAGGTCTCGCTTGTTCATTTCCTCACCCCTGCTGTCCCCCAACGGGAAGTCGCGTGGACCGGACAGCCGTGGCAGCCTGGGTTTCGCGACCTCTGACCTGCCTGAAATTATGCGATGTGGCGGCGCCGCACAATCATCGGGCCCATAAAACAAGGGCGTGTCGTTACTGAAACTAGACGCAATTCAATACATAAGCGCTCGCTCGGCTGATGACAGCTGCGTGCTTGGCCGGGAATCCCGGTGTGCACGACGCGAATTCCCGGTGTGCACGGCCGCGCGGCAGATCGGGAATTCCCGGTGCGCACCGCCGCGGCAGACCGGGAAATCCCGGCGGCCCACAGCCACGGCACGCCGAAATTCCCGCGGCGCAGAGCCGCAGCAGGCCGGAAATTCCCCCGCGGGCTGAATTCGCCTCAGTCCGGGGCCGGCCTATCCCCGCCACGCGGCACGGCCGCGGCATCGGCAATCAGCCTGTCGAGGCGCTCGACACAGCGCGCACGGTTCGCGCCAGGCAACCGCATTGATGCGCAGATCGCCACGAACCGCAGGTGAAGCCGCCGGCGCTGATCGGGATCGGCTTGCAGAGCGGTGAGCACGCGATGAGCCGCGAGCAGCCGAGCTGCCAGCGCGTCGGGTCCAGCGGGCTCGGCCGGCCTGCCCCCGCCAGAAGGCTCGGTCATCGGATCCACTGTCGCAGACACGGCGGGCGCTGCCTGAGCCGGCTCCCGCGTCGGCCAGCCGTCCGTCCCGAAGGGTCGAATACGGTCATTCGGCCCTACCCGCCAGGGCCAGGCGGCCCTGGCGGCCAGTCCTGGCCGCCAGAGAGCATCTGGCCAGGCGGTAAGGTCCATACTTGGGACGCCGCGAATGGCCGTGCTGGTGGGGGGCCGTGCCGCGGCGATCCCGCGGGCTGTCCCAAGGGTCCAGCACCGCCAAGTCGCGTGAGCCACGTGAGTGAGGTCACCCCCGATGCGCGTAGCCGTCATCAAGGAAGCCGCGCCAGCCGAGCGCCGTGTCGCGCTTGTGCCCGAGGCGGTCGCGAAGTTGCAGGCGGCCGGCCACGAGGTGCTCGTGCAGGCGGGAGCGGGCGCTGGGGCGTTCTTTCCGGATGAGGCCTATTCCGCGGCCGGCGCGAGCGTGGTGCCCGCCGACAAGGCACTGGCGGCCGACGTCCTATTGATGGTGGGCCGACCGGACGCAACCGTGATCGCCAGGCTGCGCTCAGGGCAGGCGATATTCGGCCTGCTCGCGCCGCTGTCGGACCCGGAATTCGCGCAGCGGCTCGCGGCGACGGGAGTCACCGCCGTCAGCCTGGATCTGATCCCGCGCACGCTCCCGCGCGCCCAGCCGATGGACGCCCTGACCTCGCAGGCGAACATCGCCGGCTACAAAGCAGCGCTGCTCGCAGCGGCGGCGTTCGCCCGGTTCTTCCCTCTGCTCATCACCGCTGCGGGCACGGCGCGCCCGGCCAAGGTGCTGGTGCTCGGCACCGGCGTGGCCGGGCTGCAGGCGATAGGAACGGCCCGTAGGCTCGGCGCCGTGGTCAGTGCCTATGACGTCCGCCCGGAGACGAAGACCGAGGTGACCTCGCTCGGGGCCACGTTCATCGAGCTGACATCGGTCGGCCCGGCAGCGGGCGAAGGAGGCTACGCGCGGGCGCTCACTGACGACGAGCGCGCGGCACAGCAAGCCGAGCTCACCGATCACATCGCCCGGCACGACGTAGTGATCACCACGGCGCAGGTGCCAGGCCGCCGCCCGCCGCTCCTGGTCACCGGCGAGGCGCTCAAGGCGATGGCGCCGGGCTCGGTGCTCGTGGACATGGGCGCGAGCGCGCTCGGCGGTAACGTCGAGGGCTCGGTGCCCGGCGAAACCACCGTCACGGACAACGGGATCACCATCATCGGGGCCGACAACCTGCCGTCCACCATGGCCGCGGCGGCCTCGGCCATGTACGCGCGCAACATCAGCTCCCTGCTGCTGTACATGACGGCCGACGGCGCCTTCACGGTGGACCTCGAGGATGAGCTCGTGGCCGGAGTCGTCATCACGCACGATGCCCAAGTGGTGCACCCAGCTCTGGCCGAGGCGGCCATCGCATCCCCTGGAGGAAGCGTTCATGCTGCTCACTGACTTCATCATCTTCGTGCTCAGCCTCTGGGTGGGCTTCGAGGTCATCAGCAAGGTGCCTGCCACGCTGCACACGCCGCTGATGTCGGAGGCGAACTCCATCCACGGCATCGTCCTCGCCGGGGCGATCCTGGTCGCGGCGACGGCTCGTGGCCCGCTCGGGTACGCGCTGGCGTTCATCGCGGTTGCCTTTGCCTCCATGAACGTGGTCGGCGGATACGTGGTGACCGGCCGGATGTTGAAGATGTTCAAGCGCCGGGCCGCCCCCGCCGCGCCGGCATCCCCGGCCGTCGAGCCGAGCCCGAACGGCAAGGTGACGGCATGACCGGCGCCTTCAGCACGGTCATCCAGCTGATCTACCTGGCCGCCGCCTCGTGCTTCGTGTTCGGCCTGCACCTGATGAACACGCCCGCCACTGCGCGGCGCGGCAACCAGGTCTCGATCGCAGGCATGGTGGCGGCCATCGCCGCGACCATCGCCCTGGTCATCCACCTGGGCACGGCCAACGCCACCGGCTGGATCGTCATCGGGACCGGCGCGCTCGTCGGCGGCGGCCTCGGGCTGTACGCGGCGCGCGCGGTGCAGATGACCGCCATGCCGCAGCTGGTCAGCATCTTCAACGCGGTCGGCGGCGGCGCGGCGGCCCTTGTCGCCATCCGCGGCTACATGACGCTCGGCACGGCAGTAGGCGCCTCGATCTCGGTGCCCACGGTGCTTGACGTGATCATCCGCTCGGTGACGTTCTCGGGTTCCATCATCGCCGCGGGCAAGCTGCAGGGCCTGATCACCTCGGCTCCGGTGACGATCCCCGGCGCCAGGATCATCAACCTCGCCCTGGCTGTGGTGGCCGTCGGCGGCGGCGCCTACGTCATTTCCTCCCCCGGCATGGGCGCCCTCGGCGCCGTGATCGCCGCCGCGCTTGTGTTCGGCGTGTCGATGGTGATGCCGATCGGCGGCGCGGACATGCCCGTGGTGATCTCGCTGCTCAACGCGTTCACCGGCACGGCGGTAGCGATGGCGGGGTTCGTCATCGGCAGCGTTGGCCTGATCATCGCGGGCGCGCTGGTCGGTGCCTCCGGTGGCATCTTGACCAAGCTGATGGCCGATGCGATGAACCGCTCGCTCGCCAACATCATGCTCGGCGGCTTCGGCGCGGCCGACAGCACGGGCGCGCTCGCGGCCGGGCCGGCAGCGGGCGTGCAGTCCATTGCTGCCGACGATGCCGCGATCCAGCTCGCCTACGCGAGCAAGGTGATCATCGTTCCGGGCTACGGCCTGGCCGCGGCGCAGGCGCAGCATGAGGTGGCGGCCCTGGCCGATCTGCTCGAGTCGCGCGGGGTCGACGTGAGCTACGCGATCCACCCAGTCGCGGGGCGGATGCCCGGGCACATGAACGTGCTGCTCGCCGAGGCGAACGTGCCGTACCCGCTGCTCAAGGAGATGGACGAGATCAACCCGGAGTTCGCCCGGACCGACGTCGCGCTCGTGATCGGCGCCAACGACGTCACCAACCCGGCCGCCAGGCGGCCGGGCACAGCGATATCGGGCATGCCGATCCTGGACGTGGACGCGGCCAAGTCGATCATCGTGATCAAGCGGTCCATGGGACACGGCTACGCCGGCATCGACAACGAGCTCTACACCAACCCGAAGACGTCGATGCTCTTCGCCGATGCCAAGAAGGGGCTGGCCGAGCTGACCGCCTCGGTCAAGATGCTGGTCGCCTGACGCGGAGCGCACGTTCAGAGCTGGTGCCTGGCCAGGATTGCCAGCAGCTTGGGCTTGCGCTTGTTGTCGGCGCGCAGCTTGCTCAGGTAGTCGTCGAACTCGGCGGCGGTCCCCAGGCGCTCGTGACAGGCCCTGGCCGACCCGAGCAGCCTCGCCATCCGCTCGTAGGCCCGCTCCCCCGCCTCGGTCCTGAGCGCCTCGACCTGCCGCAGGTACACCGCGAGCGCATCGGCGGGCCGCCGCTCCGCGGACAGGTCGGCCAGCCTCAGCCACTGAGCCGCGCTCGCGATGCCGCGTGCCGCTTCCCAGGCAGCGTCCACGTCGCCGTCGGACATCAGCGCATCGATGAGCACCGGCCCGGGCATCCGGGCGTGGTGCCAGCCATCCCCGGCGACATCGGTCCCCGACGCATCGGCGTGCAGCAGCCCAAGCGCCCAGTCCCGGGTGGCCGGCCACTCCCCGGCCCGCCCGGCGGCCTCGCGCAGCCGCTCATAGCCGGCCACGTCGCGCACGGCGGCGAACTGGTCCCGGCGAACGGCCAGTGCGTCGTCGGGCCTGCCGGCGGCGACGTAGCGCTCCGCGACGAAGTCAGCCAGCCCGGCGTCCGGCTGCCGCGCCTCCCGCAGTCCGCGCTCGGCCCATTCCAGCGCCTCCCCGGGTCGGCCGGCAGTATCAAGCTCGACGGCGATCCGCAGGTGCGTGGCGCCCAGCGTATCCAGGTCGGCCGAGAGCACCTCGACCAGCGCGTCGGTATCCCCGGACCCGAGCAGCACTTCTTCGAGCGCGCGCTGCTCCGCCCAGCCGCCAGGGTTGGCCCGCCACGCGGCCAGGCACAGCTCGCGCAGCTCGGCCAGGCCCTGGATGCCGAGCACGTCGGAGTAGAACTCGACGTCGACGCACGGCACGTCGTCCCGGCTGAGCAACCGCGCGGCGACGAAGGCCGCCAGAGTACCTGGGTCGGCCGGCAGGCTCAGGCAGGCCGTGTGATGGCACGCCACGAGCTCGTGAGCCGCCTCGGCGATGGCACCTGACTCGTCCCGCGCATTGCGGCACGCCACCCCGG
>Ga0126369_10002879_pt1 | contig 12344 bp, 6 predicted proteins | sample PanSoiMetaPlot_1_FD_109646 | JGI IMG/M metagenome (GOLD analysis project Ga0126369, IMG submission 109646) | Tropical forest soil microbial communities from Panama - MetaG Plot_1 | ecosystem: Environmental > Terrestrial > Soil > Tropical forest > Bulk soil | place: Panama | collected 2016-02-17 | reverse complement strand
GAGGAGGAGTCCCATGTCCGAATCCATGCTCACGCCGGCCGCGAGCGGAAGCCGTTGGCGCGCCGCAGGCCTGTGGTGGAAGCGGCCCTTCGACCTGGTGCTCGGCAGCATCGCCCTGCTGGTCGCCCTGCCGCTCATCTGCTGCCTGGGCGTCGCGGTCACGCTCGAGGACGGCGGCCCCGCGCTGTTCGAGCAGGACCGGGTCGGCCGGCGCGGCCGGTGCTTCCGTATGTGGAAGCTGCGCACGATGCGGCCGGAGTGCGAGCAGGACACGCACCAGAGGAGCGCCGCGAACTGGTTTGCCGGCACAGCCGTCGGAGACCGCTACAAGACGCTTGCCGATCCGCGCGTCACCCGCGTCGGACGACTGCTGCGGCGGTTCGACCTCGACGAGCTGCCGCAGCTGTTCAACGTGGTCCGCGGTGACATGAGCCTCGTCGGGCCGCGACCCGCGATCCCCTACGAACTCGCGCACTACGAGCCGGTCTATTACCGGCGGCTCAGCGTCGCGCCCGGCATGACCGGTCTCTGGCAGGTGAGCGACCGCGACCGCCTGTCGGCCGCCGAGATGATGGCGCTGGACCTGCGCTATGTCGACCACGTCTCGCCCTGGCTGGACCTCCGCGTCATGGCCCGGACGGTGCCGGCGCTGGTGGCGGCGGCGAGGAGGGGCTGAGCCATGCAGGCATCAACCGTCTCGACCGTCGGGCGCGCCCTCCGTCACTGGCACTGGCTCGTCTGGCTGACCGCGCTGCTCGCGGGCGCGCTGGCGTTCGGCGCGACCTTCGTCCGCCCGCCGGTGTACGAGGCGAGCGCTCTGCTCTCCATCGACGAGAGCACGTCCCAGTCTCAGGGCTTCGACGTGGCCATGCAGGCGGACCAGTTCCTGGCCCAGCGGTTCATCTCGCTGGGCACCAGCCGCGACGTACTGCGGGCGGTCTGCGGGAAGGAGGGCGCGGGCTGCGACCCGGTTGCCCTGGGCCACCAGGTCCGGGTGACCACGCCGAGGGCGACGGCGCAGCTGCAGATCATCGCCGACGCGTCCTCGCCGCAGGTCGCCACGCGGCTGGCGAACGAGACCGCCGACGCCCTGATCGCGGCCAACCGCACCCAGGTCGACGACCAGCTGGTTCCGCAGCGCACGCTGCTCGAAGGGCAGCTGAAGCAGGTCAACGACCAGATCGCGCTGCAGCTCCAGCAGACGGCGGCGGTGGAGGCGGCCGGCCGCACCGACGCCGCCGGCCTCCAGCAGCTGAGCTTCCTGCAGACGCAGTACTCGAGCACCTACCAGCGGCTGCAGGAGCTGAACGTGCAGATCGCGCAGCGAGGAGGCGTGCTGACCGTGGAGCAGCGGGCGACGCCGCCCACCGCCCCGGTCGACCCCGACCCGGTGCGCTACGTCCTGGTCGGAGTGGCCGGTGGGCTGGTAGCGGGGCTGCTCGCGGCGCTGGTGGCCGAGCGCCTGCGGAAGCGGATCGGGCACGCGTCGGAGCTGGCCGAGGCCACCGGCACCGAGGTTGTGGTCGACCTGAGCCGGGGTGGAGCGCGCGGTCGGGGGGCGCCGTACGGGTTCCTGGCCCGCATCGGCCGGGGAGGGTCGGCCGGCCAGCCCCGGGCGCTGCTGCTGGTCGCGTCGACCGACCGCGACAGCGTCGACGACGTCGGCATCCAGCTCGCGGAGGCGATCGCCGCCGGCAACCGGCGGGTGCTCGTGCTGCCCGCATACGATGCTCCGGCGATCGTCGTGGCCACCGCCGACGCCGACGCGGACGCCGGCGCCGCCTCGTCGGAGGACATCGACCTGGCCATCCACTGTTCGCTGCCGCCCATGGAGGACACGGGCGCGCTCGATCGCTCGAGGCCCGCGCTCGATCGGGCTGTCGTGGTTGCGACGCGGGGACAGACGAAGTTCGACGAGGCGCGCCGGACCGCCAACCTGCTGCGGGCCGTCGGTATCCAGGTGGCGGCCGCCCTGCTCCTCCCGCAGCGGCTGGAGCGGCCGGCGGCAGCTCGTGAGCACCGCCTGCGCATCGAGCAGACGCCCACGGCCGAGGCGGCGGCCGAGTGAGCCGGGAGACCGGGGTCCCCACGCTCGCGATCGCCTGGGCGGACGGCCAGCCGAGGACCGACGCGCTCGCACGGGCCCTGGACGGTGAGGCCGTCTTCGTGACCAGCGGCCTGACCCGGCGGCCGGCCACGGCGCCGCTCCGCTACGCCAGTGCGGCGGTGCGCACCTGGCAGCTGCTGGACCGGCGCCGGCCAGTACGTGTCGTGGCGGTCGCGCCTCCGGTCGTGGCGCCGATCGTAGCGGCGCTCTGGTGCTGGGCGCACCGCCGGGCGCTGGTGGTCGACTGCCACACCGGCACCTTCCACTCGCGCCGCTGGGCATGGGCGCGGCCGCTGTTCCGGCTGCTCCTGCCGCGCTGCCGCGCCGTGCTGGTCCACACCCACGAGGCGCTGGCGCTGGTCACCGATTGGGGCGCGCCCGGCCTGCTCCTTCCCGACGATCTGCCGGATCCGGTGCCGGAGCCCACGAGCCATAGGGCAGCGGCCACGGTCCTCGTGGCCGGCAGCCTGGACGACAACGAGCCCGTCGCCGAGACGTTCGCGGCTGCCGCCCTGGCACCGGACCTCTGCTTCCGCGTCACCGGCGATCCGGACCGGCTGCCGGCGAGCCTGCGAGTGGCGGCACCGGCCAACGTCGTGCTCACCGGCTACCTCCCCAACCCCGCCTTCCTCGCCGAGATGGCCTCGGCCTGGGTGGTGGCCGCGCTCAGCACGGACCCCCACATCATGAACCGGGCGGCGTTCGAGGCCGTGGGACTGGGCCGCCCCCTCGTGCTCTCGGACTTCGAGGGGCTGCGCGCTCGGTTCGGGCCAGCGGCGCTGTTCACCCCGAACCGGCCCCCAGCCATGGCGCTCGCCATCCGGCAGGCCCTGGGTGACGCCCACCGACTCGCGATGCGCAGCCGTGCGCTCGCGGTCGAGCTGCGCCGGCAGCGAGCGGCCGGCATGGATCGCCTGCGCGCGCTGCTGGCGTCGACCGCCGAGGCCGGAGTGCCCGCGAGGATCCTGCGGATCACGCTGCACCCGTTCCCGGCGGACTCCATCGTGCGCCGCGACGTGCTCGAACTGGCCCGCCGCGGGCTCCACGTGGACGTCGTCTGCGCCGAGGGTCCGGCCGGTGGCGAGCCGGCGCCTCCGGGCGTCCAGGTCCACCGCATCCCGATCCGCCACCGCCGCGGCAACGCCCTCCGATATCCCTTCGAGTACGGCGCGTTCTTCCTGGCCGCGCTGGCGCTGGCCAGCGCGCTCGGGCTGCGCCGCCGCTATGCGGTGGTGCAGGTGGACAACCTGCCCGACCCGCTGGTCTTCGCGGCGATCGTGCCGCGGCTGCGGGGCGCGCGCGTGGTCCTCACCCTCTACGAGCTGACGCCCGAGATGGTCGCGGCCCGGTTCGGAGGTCGGGTCGGCCGCGTCCTGGTCCGCACGGCCCGCCTGCTGGAGGCGGCCGCCACGCGGTGGGCAGACCATGTGATCGTCGTCAGCCGGCCGTGCCTGCGCGCGCTGGAGGGGAGGGGACTGGCAGGGCCCCGGACGTCGGTCGTCCTCAACACGACGCCGTGGGACGCGGACCGTCCGCCGGCGGCGCCGGGGCGCGCGGCGTCGTGGACGCTGGTCGCGCACACGACGCTGGTCGAGCGCTACGGCGTGCACGTGGCGATCCGCGCGATGGCGCACCTCGCGGCCGAATGGCCACGGCTGACGCTGCGGGTCGTGGGCGACGGCGAGCAGCGCTCCGAGCTCGTCCGGCTTGCGCACCAGGCTGGCGTGGCGGACCGCGTCGAGTTCACGGGGATGCTGCCATGGAGCGACACACTCGCCGAGGTCAGCCGGGCTCGCCTGGGCATCGTGCCGGTCCTCGCCGACGGCTATGGCGAGCTGCTGCTGCCCACCAAGCTGCTCGAGCTCGCCTGGCTCGGCGTCCCGGCGGTCTGCTCGCGGCTGCCCGCCATGGAGGCGTACTTCCCGCCCGACGCGGTGGCTTACGTGAGACCGGGCGACGCCGGGGACCTGGCGGCGCAGGTCGACGCGCTGCTCCGGCGCCCAGCCGAGGCCGAGGCTCGGGCCGCGCGCGCGTCGGAGATCGCCCGCGGGCTGGCGTGGGAGCGGGTCAGGCCCGAGTACCTGGCCGCGCTCGGCCTCCGGCACGCGGAGGCCGCCACGTGTCCGCGCTGAGCCCGGCCATTGCGATCGGCGCGGCGGGCGCGCTCGGGCTGCTCATCCTGGCGCTGCAGAGGCCGGCGCTGGCCTGCGCCGTGCTGGCCGCCGCCATCCCGCTCACCGCCGGCATGGCACGGGGCGCCGCCCTGCCGCTGCTCCGGGTGAACGAGGCGCTGCTGCTCGTCGTCTTCGCCGGCTTCCTGCTGCACCGGCTCACTCGGCGGCGGCCACTCGCGTTCACCGGGCTGGACGTGGTCGTGCTTGCCTTCTGCCTGGTCAGCGTGGCGGTTCCGTGGGCGGTGATCCTGCTCTCGCACGCCGGGGCGGACCAGAGCGACTGGCTCGTGATCCTGGGGCCGGTCCAGTACCTCCTCGTCTATCTCCTGCTCTCGCGCACCGAGTTCGCTGCCGGCGACCTGCGGCTGTTCTTCAACGTCTGCATGCTGGTGAGCATCCCGGTGGCCGCCGTCGCGGTCGCCCAGGCGCTCGACCTCGGTCCGACGCGCGGACTCGTGAACGGCTACTTCCCGACGGCTCCGCTGCCCACCTGGGACACGACGTACCGGCCCTCCTCCCTGCTCGGCCACTACAGCGCGCTCGGGGCGTTCGGCCTCCTCAACTTCCTGCTCGCCCTCGCCCTCTCGGCCACGCGGCACCCCGGCTTCTCGCAGCGATGGCTGACCGTCGTGATGGGCGCCAACCTCCTGTCGGTGGTCGTGAGCCAGACCTACGCGCCGGCCGTGGCGCTGGTCCTCGGCGCGGCGGTGGTCCTCCTGGGGGCTGGCCGCATCCCCTGGCGGCAGGCGGCGGCCGCGCCCCCGGTACTGGCGGTCGCGGGCTTCGTGTTCTGGCCGTCCATCAGCGGGCGCATTGCTTCGCAGCTCTCGGCCTCGGGCGGTTCCGGTCTGCCTGACAGCCTGCAGACCCGGATCGACTACTGGCAGGGCTTCTTCGTGCCCGCGCTGCTGCGCCACGGGCCGTGGCTCGGCACCGGGACGCTGATGCCGCCCGAGGTGCCTCGGCCGCTCGTGGACTTCGTCGACAACGGCTACCTCTGGCAGCTCTTTCGAGCGGGCGCGCCGGGCCTCCTGGCGCTGATCGCGATGCTGGCCGCCGTCGCCGCCGGGGGCTGGGCCGCGCGAAGGAGCGACGACCCCTCGCGGCGCGTCATCGGCCTCGCCTGCGCGGGCGCCGTGGTGAGCGTGGTCCTGATGGACATCACATCCGAGTACCTGACGTTCACCGCCGTGAGCCAGGAGTTCTGGATGCTGGTCGGCCTGCTGGCCGGCTTCGCCGTCGCCGGCCGAGCGCCGGGCACGGCTCACCTCGCCGAGGTCCGGTCCAGCGGCGCCTGGCCGGCGTGGCAAGAGGCCACCACGGCCGCCGGCCGGCGAGCGGTCACCGCGGCAGCGCGCCTGGCTGCCCCGGGCGGCCTGCTCCGCTCGTCGGCGCTGCTGACGGCCGGGAACGCTGCGGCGCGGTTCCTCAGCCTCCTGTTCTCGGTCGCCGCGGCGCGATTCCTGGCGCCCGCCGGCTATGGCCTGCTGGCCTACGCGCTCGTGATCGCCAATGTGGGCTCGATCCTCATCATGAACGCCCCCCTGGGCCTGACGCGGTTCCTCTCGCTGCACCGCGACGAGCCCCGAGAGCGGGACGCCTACTTCACGAACGGGATGTCCGTGATCGCCGGCATCACCGCCGCAAGCCTGATCCTGATGGTGCCGGTCGCCGTCCTCGCGGGGCTGAGCGGCTGGCTCCTCCCCGCGCTGCTGGCGAACCTGGTCGGCACCGCGGTCCTGCAGACGTACCTGCAGGTCGAGTGCGGGCTGGAGCGCTTCCGGCTGATGGTCGGCTTCTGGGCCGTCGCCAACCTCCTCCAGCTCGTCGCGGCACTGGCGGCGGGCCTCGCGGGCTACCGCGTCCCGGCGGTGTTCCTGGCCATCTACGGGCTCTCGAGCGTCGCGGCGCTCGCCGTCGTCCTGCCGCTGGCGCCGGTCCCGCTCCGGTTCCGGCGCGGGACACTGAGCTGGGAGCGCGTGCGCACCGTGGCGCGGTTCACGGCGCCGCTCGTCCTGATGAACGCGTTCGCGACCGTCTGGCTGGGCGCGGACGTGGTGCTGGTCGAGCGTCTGGTGTCGCCGGCCGCGGCCGGCCGCTATGCCGCCGCCAAGATCGTCGTCAACGGCTTCGCGATCGTGTCCTGGGCGATCTCGAGCGCCGTGCTGCCACGGGCCAGCCGGCTGACCGGCCCGCCGCTTCGCCCTCAGCTGCTGCGCGCGCTCGGGCTGACGGCGTCGGCGGTCGTGCCGCTCCTCCTGGTGCTCTCGGTGCTGGCCCTGCCGCTCCTCGGGCTCGTCTTCGGGCAGCGCTTCGCCGTGGCCGGGACGCCCCTCAGCCTGCTCGCCGCGGGCATGGCCGTATACGCCTTCTACTCGGTGATCGAGAGCGTCTGGCTGGGCCTCGGCCGCCCGAACGTGGCGGCGGCGGCCAGGGGAGCCGGGATGGCCGGCGTCGTGGTCGCGGGTCTGCTGCTCGTGCCGGCGATGGGCACGACCGGGGCCGCCCTGGCCTTCGGCATCGGGTCGGCCGCCCAGCTCGCCGTACTCACGGTGGTGACGGTCCGCAGCCCGCAGCTCCGCCCGGGTGGCGGCGGCTCGAGGAGGACGTTCAGCGGGGGGTTCGAGGGGTCGCGGCTCAGGACCTACCTGGAGCTCCTGCGCCACCAGCGGCGCAGTCCGGACTTCGCGCGCCGGGCGTGTGAGGAGTTCCGGCACGCCACCGAGGTCTTCGCCGCCCACGGCCGGAGAAGCCTCGAGGGCGCCCGGGTGCTCGACGTCGGGTGCGGCCAGCGGTTCGCGCTGACGCTGCTCTTCAACAGCGTGGGCGCGAGGGCGACGGGCATCGACCTGGACCACGTCACGCCAGCCCCCGGTCCCCGTGCGCTGCTCGAGACGTGGCGCCGCAACGGCTTCGAGCGGGCGCTCAAGACTGCTGTGCGTCACGTCCTGTTCGACCGGGGGTACTACCGGGCGCTGGCCGGCGCCCTCGGCCGTCCGCTGCGGTGGGACGGGCTGGACCTGAGGGCCATGGACGCCTGCCGTCTCGAGCTTCCCGACCGGACCTTCGACCTGGTCGCCTCGACCAGTGTCTACGAGCACCTCTACGACGTCGAGGCCGCCACCCGCGAAATGGCGCGGGTGCTCAGGCCAGGCGGCGTCGCGTTCGTGATGATCTGCCCGTTCCCGGGCATGCCTGGCGGCCATCACTACGAGTGGGGCGACCCGGACGAGGACGTGTCGCGCACGGTGCCGCCGTGGGACCACCTGCGCGACAACCGCTACCCGACGCCGGCCTACCTCAACCGGCTGCGCCGACAGGAGTACCTCGAAGCGTTCGGCCGGCACCTCGAGGTCGTGGACGTCGTGCCCCGCCTCCACTCGGACCGCTACCTCACGCGCGAGATCGAGCGGGAGCTCGCCGCTTACGCCCGCCGGGACCTGCTCACGAGCTCGCTCCTCGTCGTCCTGCGCCGGCCGGCGAACGGCTCCGAGGACGTGCACGACGAGGAGGTTCCGCGGCTCGAGCCGGCGCCGGTGGGCCCGCCGTTCCTCCTGGTGGCCGACGAGCTGGGCCCGACGGCGGACGAGGCGTACGAGCGCTTCGTGCGTGCCATGGCCCCCGGCCTGGGTGCCCGGCGCAACACGGTGCTCCACGACCTGGGCGGCCATCGCTGGGACGGACCCGCGCCGGCGCGCGCCGTCGGCCGAGCGTGGCGGATGCTGCGCGCCGCAGCCAGGCCGGAGCTGCGCTCTGGCCGGCCTGCCGCCGTGATCTACGCGTCACGGTCCGCGGTGACCGTCCCGGCGCTGCTGCGGGCGCGGCTGCTGAAGCTCGTCTGTGACTGCCCGGTCGCGCTGATCGGCCTGGAGGCGGCAGCCGGCCGGCGGCCCGGCCGGCCGGCACTGCGCCTGCTCGGCCCCGACCTCTTGCTGGTCCCGACCGAACGCGAACGCGACGCGGGCCGGGCCGCCGGCATCTTCACCGAGACGGTGTGCGGCGGCGTGGACCTCGAGCGCTTCCGGCCGCCGCGGCGGGGCACCTTCGACGCGCTCGCCGCGCGCCTGGCGGCGGCGATCGAGGAGGTGGAGCTGGACCACCGCGCGCCCGCCGCCCGGGCCCGCGTGCTCGTTGCACGCGTGGAGCGGCTCGCCCGCGACTGGCGGCACCTGCCGCGCCGGGTCGTATGGGCCGGTCGCCCCGGCTACCGGACGCAGCGGACCTCCACCGCCGCGATCGTCCCCGTCGAGGAACCGGCGCCAGGGCCGCCCGGGACCACGTCCACCCGGGGGGCCACCGTCGGGGTCCTCGTGCCGGCCGGGCGGCCGTCGCCAGTGGTGGCGGCCGCCGACCTGCTCGGGCTTCGAGTCGAGCAGTTCGACCAGGGCGCGGCCGAGCGCCTGATCGATCGCGCCATCGTCGATGGCTGGGGGCTGGTGGCGGTGCCGGCCGACGCGCTGGAGGAGCTGTCGCGGTCGGCCGGCGCGCTGGGCGCCTATGTCGGTCGCGGCGGCACCGTGCTGCTCCACGGTCTGGACGAGCGGTCGAACGGCGCGCTGGATCAGTTGGGCGGGGTGATCGGTGAGCACATGCCGGCGGTGGCCGGAGCGCCGTCAGGCAGGCGACTGCTGATTCCGGCCGAGCGGGCCGAGTTCGGGGGGCCGCTCGCGGGGACCGCGCTGGAGTCCCGGTGTGGCGAACACGCCCTGGAGCCGTGTGACCCCGCGGACGTGCTCGCGTGGTCGGAGACGGGCGGAGAGCGCCGGCCGGTCGTCGTCGAGCGCCGCGCCGGGCGGGGACGGATCGTCCTCGATGCGCTGCGCATGGCGGATCCCGCGGTACCCGCCGACGTGCTCTCGTCCGGACGGTCGCACGCCCTGGTGGTGCCCCTGCTGCTGCACCGCCAGGTGTACGGATCGGCCGCCTGGCATGCGCCGCAGCCCGTGGCCAACTTCACCATCGACGACCCTGCACTGCGGAGCGGCTCGCTCGGTCTTCGCTACGACCTCCTGGCCCTGCAGGCTCGGGACCACCGCTTCCACGTGACCATCGCGACGGTGCCGCGGGAGCTGCCGCTGGCGGACGACGTCGCCGTCCGCCGGCTGCGATCGCATCCCGATCTGCTCTCCGCCTGCTATCACGGCTGCAACCACGATGGGTACGAGTTCTACCTGGCGGCGGGGGCGCGAACGCGCCACCACCCGCGGCCGCTCGCAGAGCAGCGTGCCGCGCTGGGGCGGGCAGTCGAGCGCGGACTCGTGTTCGAGGCGGGCACCGGCTGCCGTCTCGACCGCGTGATGGTGTTTCCGTACGGCGTCGGGCCGGCGCGCCTCTTCCCCGACCTTCGGCGGCTCGGCTTCCTGGCCACGTGCAACTACTGGGACAAATACCCGCTGGAGGCGACCGTGCCCGACCGGCAGGACCTGGGTCTCCGCCCCGCCGACCTCGCATGGGAGGGATTCCCGCTCCTCTGGCGGCGCGGCATCGAAGACCGCGGCTTCCTGCTCGACCTGCTGCTGGGCCGGCCGTCGCTCAGCTTCGCCCACCGTCGAGCGCTCGGCAGCGATTTCCTGCCGTTCGTGGATCGGGCACGAGCCATCAACCGGGCCGCTCGCGGAGGCGTGGTGTGGTGCGGCCTCGAACAGGTGGCGCGTCACGCGCACCTGCACCGGAAGACCTCCGGCGCCGGTTGGGAGGTGCTCATGACCGGCGACGAGGCGTGTCTGCACAACCCCGATCCCTCTCCGAGGACGTGCACGGTCATCCGGCCGGACCTCCCGGTCCGCGGGCGGCTGGAGACCTCGCAGGCACAGGGCGGCGGGCGGCTCGAGGTCATGATCCCCGCCGGCGGCACCTGCGTCGTGCGCGTGGCGCTGGTCGGGGCGGCCCCGCCGCTGACCTCCGGCCCGGGCGGGTGCTCGATATTCACGGAGAGCAGAGCATGATCCCGATCTCCCGCCCGACGTTCGGACCCGACGAGGAGCAGGCCGTCGTGGACGTGATGCGCTCGGGGCAGTTCGCCCAGGGCGAGCGGGTGCTGGCCTTCGAGCGGGCCTTCGCGGCGGCGACCGGGGCACGGTCCGCGGTGGCCACCTCGAGCGGGACGACCGCGCTGTTCCTGGCCCTCCTCGCCCACGGCGTCGGTCCCGGAGACGAGGTCATCACCAGTACGCTGACCTTCATCGCGACCGCGAACGCCATCTGCCAGACGGGCGCGACGCCCGTGTTCGCCGATGTCGACGACACGCTGAACATGAGCGTCGAGACGGTCGCGCCGCTCATCGGGCCGCACACCAGGGTGGTGGTGCCGGTGCACCTGCACGGCAACCCGTGCGACGTCGCCGGCCTCGGAGAGCTGGCGTCGCGGCACGGGCTCGCGATGGTCCAGGACGCGTGCCAGGCGGTCGGCGCCGACGTCGCCGGCCGGCCGCTCGGCGCCTTCGGTACCGCGGTCTACTCCTTCTACGCAACGAAGAACCTGACGACCGGTGAGGGTGGCATGGTGACCACGAACGACCCGGTCGTGGCGGCGCTGTGCGCCGCGCTCCGCCACCAGTCCTATTCCTGCCGCGAGTACGTGCACGACCGCATCGGCTACAACTTCCGCATGACCGAGCTCCAGGCGGCGATCGGCCTGGTCCAACTCGGCAAGCTGCAGGCCATCACGAGCCGCCGACGGCGCGTCGCCTTCCACTACGACGGGATCGTGCCGCAGGGCCGGTTCGCCCGCCCGGGGACGCGCGCCGGGGCGGGTCACGTCTTCCACCAGTACACGCTGAGATTGCCGGTCGGCTGCGCGCCGGAACGGGACCAGGTCCGCGAGGCGCTGGCCGGTGCGGGCATCGCGACCGGGGTGTACTACCCGGTGCCCGTCCACCGCCAGCCCGCGTACCTGCGATACGCCGGTTCCTGCTGCGCGAATGCCGAGCGAGCATCGGAGGACATGCTGTCCATCCCCGTCCACCACGCACTGACCGACGCGGAGGTGGAGGCGGTGGCGCGCGCGTTGGCCGCGCTGTAGCGGCCCGCGCCGCGCGATACGGTGCGGGCCTCACGCCCGTGTGATCGGGCACGGCCCGCTCGTACCGCTCCTGCTATGGCGATCGTGTATCGACGTGCTGACTGAGCGCTAACACATTCGTAAGGTCTTGACGGCCTGGCTGTGATAGAGTCGCCTGCTGATCAGTTATCTGTGAGAGGTCAAAACATGCCCAGGACAACATCGAACGGCTCGACGGCACGGCGGCGTCGACGCGGCGTGGCTCCGGCGCCCAACACGCGGCTGGTTGTCACCCAGATCACTCAGCTGGTGGTGGCGAACGAGACGCTCCAGCGCGAGAATCGTGAGCTGACCGACGAGAACCAGCGCCTGCGCAGCGAGCTGACGCAGATCGGTTCGGCGCTCGGGAGCCTGACGGGCGCACGGCGCGGACGGGGCCGGCGCGGCGCGGCTGCCGATGCCCTCACATTGCCAGAGGTGAAGCCTCGCCGCCAGCGGAGGCCGATCACCGACCCGGAAGTACTGGCTCGGCGCAACGCGGCGCTCGCCAAGGCTCGAGCGGCGCGCACGGAGAAGCTCGCGGCTGCGAAGGCGGGAGCGGTCGACTAACAGACCGCGCCACGACCCGGTTCGAGGCGGGCAGGGAGCGGCAGCGCGCCGGCCGATCACGGTCGCCGCAGCGCCGGGATCACGTCGCCTGCGAGCCGCCGAATGCTCAGAGCTCAGCCAGGCGGGCGCTGTTGGGCTGGCCGGGGAGGTAGGTCACCTGCACGTCGGTCCCCACCCGTAAGCGTTGGTGCTGGGCCCCGTTGATCGGGACCAACGTCGTGACGAAGCGGCCGTCGTTGTGGTACTGCAGCTTGGCCCAGTACGACGCGCACAGGGAGTCGGAGTCCAGGCCCGACACCGTTGCCTTCGCCGTCCGGCCTCCCGACCGCAGTCGCTGGCGATGCTCCGCCTCCCGAGCGAGCGGCACCCACGCCACGGCCGCGCCCAGGATCACGCACACGACAACCCAGAACAGGACGTCACCGGCGAACACAGCATCATCGTACGGTCCGGT
>Ga0126369_10002877_pt1 | contig 12348 bp, 11 predicted proteins | sample PanSoiMetaPlot_1_FD_109646 | JGI IMG/M metagenome (GOLD analysis project Ga0126369, IMG submission 109646) | Tropical forest soil microbial communities from Panama - MetaG Plot_1 | ecosystem: Environmental > Terrestrial > Soil > Tropical forest > Bulk soil | place: Panama | collected 2016-02-17 | reverse complement strand
TGCGGCTCGACGATCGGCATCTTGCCGGCGTTGAGCGCATCGACGAGGGTCTTGCTGACATCGAGGCCGATCACGCTGAAGCCGCGGCTGGCGAGCACCGCGGCGAGCGGCGCGCCGAGCTTGCCAAGACCGATTACCGAGACGCGAGGCAGGGTTGCTGAAGTCATCATCCAGGTCCGTTTTGAGGGCCGGTACTGATACTGTCGGCGGACGCCGGACGCCACCCGAATTTGCAGCAGGGTGGTGGCAATTCGCTGCTTGCGCCGTCCCGCCGCAGGCGGGAAAAATCACTCATCCAATGCGCGCAATAAGCGAGGGGAACTGAATGAAAGTGGAATTTTCGTCCTTCCCGAAGGCCTTCTCCGGCAATGTGGTGGTGTTCGTCGGAGCCGACAAGCAACTCCTTGCCAGCGCGCAAGCGATCGACAAGGAGCTGGGGGGAGCGATCAAGCGGGCGATCGACGCCAGCCGTTTTACCGGTGCCAAGAACCAGTCGCTGACCCTGCTGGCCCAGGGCAACATTGCCCGGCTGACGCTGGTGGGGATCGGCAAACCGCGCGAGCTGGATTCACGGAGCGCCGAGGCGATCGGCGGCGGTGTCGCCGCCGAGGCCAACGCGGCTGGGCAAAAGGCGGTGACCGTGGTGGTCGATCCGGTGAAGGGCAACCGGCTGACGCCGGGACAGATCGCGGCCCGCATCGCTCTTGGCGTCCAGCTGCGCAACTATCGCTTCGACAGGTACAAGACCAAGGAAAAGCCCGAGCAGAAGAACACGCTCGAGACACTGACTCTCGCCGTCGCCGCGACGGCCGAGGCACGGCGGGTCCATGACCGGCTGGCGCCCACCATCGACGCGGTGTTCTTCACCCGCGATCTGGTGAGCGAGCCCGCCAACGTGCTCTATCCCGCCGAGTTCGCGCGTCGCGCGCGCGAACTCAGCAAGGTCGGGGTCAAGATCGAGATCCTGGGCGAGGCCGAGATGAAGAAGCTCGGCATGAACGCCCTGCTGGGCGTTGGTCAGGGCAGCGAGCGCGATTCGCAGCTCCTGGTCATGCGCTGGATGAACGGGCCCAAGTCGCAGAAGCCCATCGCGCTGATCGGCAAGGGCGTGTGCTTCGACACCGGCGGCATCTCGCTGAAGCCGGCCGGCGGCATGGAAGACATGAAGTGGGACATGGGTGGCGCGGGGGCCGTCACCGGCGCCATGCGCCTGCTCGCCGCGCGCAAGGCGCGGGTCAATGTCGTGGGCGTCTGCGCCCTGGTCGAGAACATGCCAAGCGGCAACGCCCAGCGGCCGGGCGACGTCGTCAAGAGCATGTCGGGGCAGACCATCGAAGTGATCAACACCGACGCCGAGGGTCGCCTGATCCTGTGCGACGCCATGTGGTACGCCCAGGAGAAGTTCAAGCCGCAGGCCATGGTCGAGCTCTCGACCCTGACCGGCGCCATCATCGTGGCCCTGGGTCACGAGCGCGCCGGCCTGTTCAGCAACAACACGCCGCTGTCCGCCAAGCTGCGCGTGGCGGGCTCGTCGATCGGCGAGAAGCTGTGGCGCATGCCGATGGGACCCAAGTACGACAAGCTGATCGACTCTGAAATCGCCGACATGAAGAACGTCGGCGGCGGCCGCGACGCCGGCTCGACCACGGCGGCGCAGTTCCTGCAGCGCTTCGTGCAGGACGGCGTAGCCTGGGCTCATCTCGACATCGCGGGCGTGACCTGGTCGAGCAGGGGCGATGCCACCACGCCCAAGGGCGCCACGGCGTTCGGCGTGCGCCTGCTCGACGAGTGGATCGCCCAGAACTACGAACGGTGACACTTGGGATTGCAGATGCCCGCTACAGGCCCTCTGTCATCCCGAGCGCAGCGAGGGACCTTTCCTGTGGCCTCAAAGGCCCCTCGCTTCGCTCGGGGTGACAGCCGCTAGGAGAGCAATGCCGACGGAGGTCAACTTCTATCACCTGACCCGCTCGTCGCTCGAAGACGCGCTGCCGCGCCTGCTGGTCAAGACCCTGCAGGCAGGCGAGCGGGCGGTCGTGCTGCTGGGCTCGCCCGAGCGGGTGGATGCGCTCAACACTCATCTCTGGACCTACGACCCCGACGGCTTCCTGCCGCATGGCGCGGCCAAGGATGGCGAGGCCGAGCGCCAGCCGATCTGGCTCACCCATGTCGACGAGAATCCCAACGGCGCCGCCTTCCTGTTCGTCGCCGACCGTGCCCGTTCCGAACGGGTCGGCGACTACAAGCGCTGCTTCGAGCTGTTCGACGGCCGCGATGAGACCGCCGTCGCCGAATCGCGTGAGCGCTGGAAGGCCTATAGGGCGGCGGGGCATATGGTTGTCTATTGGCAACAGACCACATCTGGCGGCTGGGAAAAGAAGGCGTGACGGGAGCGACGACGGTGAGTTGCAGCGCTGTAGCTAGGCGCGGAACCGTTGATGTTTGATTTTGGTGCACGCCATCGCGGATGCATGTTGGGCGGCGCGTAGAGTTCTCCTGTCGACCCGGCCGACTCCCGGAGGTCGACAGCAGGAGGATGTCGTGACTCGATTCCGCACCGCCCGAAAAGAAGCCTTGGCAGATCACCCCGCCCTGGCGAGCTCAAAACGATTACCGGAAACCCCCGGAAACCTCGGCCAGAGGGCAAGCGCGCCGCCAGGCGGCACGTGAGCGCCGTATTGCCGGTAACGCAGGCCACACGGCCGACGTCTTAGGGCCGCCGCTCGCGCGGGTGCCAGTAGCCGCGCCAAGCCGACCTCAGCCGCTCCCAGGGCGATACCGGGCCCTCGGGTCGGTAGAACGTGGCCAGGTCGGCCTCGAAGGTCGCCATGTAGGCACGATAGGAGAGGGGCCGGCGGCCGGTTGCCTGGATCTGGGCTGCCAGAAGATCGAGAGCTCTATCGACATCGAACAGGTCGGAGAACTTTTCGCGTCGTGCGAGCAGCAACTCGGCCGCGGCATCGGGAACATCCCAGGCCGAGAACACGGCCGCGAGCTTGGCGAGCTTTTCCGTGCTGAACCCGGCGCCGGCCTCGGCGCGATGCGGTGCCAGCACGTCGCGCGCATAGTAGGCCTCGCCCTGGAAGGGGCGGCCCGACACCGTCTCGGCCGGCGTCGGCCAGATGTAGCGGGCGGGCAGGGCGCGAGTGGAGAAGGTGCGCACGTCGAGGCGGAAGAGATCGAAGCCCTCGGCGCGCAGGAAGCGATCCGTGTTGTGGAAGGTATGGTCTTGCGGATCCTGGGTGCCGACGAAATTGACTTCGAGTTGGACGGCAATGATGCCCAACGCATCGAAGCGGCCTTCCAGCGATTGCAGGATCTCGAAATCGGCACCGTCGACGTCGATCTTGAAGTAGTCGAGGTCCGTCCAACCGCGTTCGGCCAGGAGATCGGTCAAGACAACGGGCTTGCCCGGATCGGCAAGGCCGGTCAGCTCCCATGCGTTGTGGCGCAGCTTCTCCTGGGTCGAAGCGCCCTTCAGCCGCGCCTCGCGGATTTCGCGCGTCCGCATGAAGCTCAAGCGATCACGCATCCTCATGATCAGCGGTGCAGCCGGCCCCGCCGACAGATCGACCGGCTTGCCCGACCGGCTGACGAACGCCGGCACATAGGACACATCGGGATTGCGCTCGAGCCCGGAAAGCCGCCGGCATTCGGCTTCGCTGGCATCGACCCCCAGCGCCTGCAGCTTGGGCTCGAAGGCGCGCCACACCGGATCGATGCCGCCCGAGCAGCCGACATCGAGCAGCCTGAACCTTTCCGCCTGGAGCTTGGCGGCGACCAACGCCGGAAAGGCCGACGCCATGCGCTAGACAGTGGCAACCGGCGTGGCCGGCGAGCCGACGGCGCCCGGCAGCCGCAAGGGCGGCGCCGTCAGCAGGAAGCGCGAACGGTGGTTGTCGCGCAGCCACAACGCCAGATCCTTCAGCCACCAGATCTCACCCAGATTGAGACCGAGCTTGAACAGGCAGTGATTGTGCAGCGGCAGGGAGGGATGCTCGGCGGTGTCGGGTCCGGGCCGCGCCGGCACCGCCTCGACACCATAGTTGTCGGCGATCAAGGCGGCGATCTGACTATCGGTGATCCACTGCAGCAGCTGCCTGTCGCGGCCGTCGAGTACCGCGCACATCGCGTGCGCACGCGCCGGTTCGACCTTCTTGTCCATCTTGGCCAGCTCGTCGGTGAAGCCAGTGTAGAGCAGCAGCATGTCGCCCGGTTCGACCACGACGTTGTCGGCCTCCAGCACGCGCCGGAAGTCGTCGTAGGTCACGTGCTTGTGGTCGCGGCCAAAGTGCTTTTCGAGGTCGATCATCACGCCGCGGCCCTGGATCGCCTTGGCGGCCATGTTCTCGACGCCAAGCTTGTGGGCGTAGCTCATGTGTCCGCAACCGTCGCGGCCCGCGTCGGGCTGCGGTCCCACGACGTCCGATCCCGCCTTGAAGCCGTTGTAGTAGAGCGGCTCGGGCACGCCGTCGCCGTCGGCATCGAACAGGCCGCCGACATGGGCGAGCGTGTCCCATTGCGTGGAGTATTGCAGCGTCAGGATCACGCGATCGTCGCTCGCCACATCCATGAACAAGGGATTGAGCTGGTTGGTGAGGAAGTTGAAACGCCAGCCGTTCTCGTCGCCGGTCGGCGACAGCACCGGCGGCAGGCGCCGCGGGTTCAACACGTTGCCGCCGGGCAGGTCGAGCGGCAGGCTGAGACAAAACGAGAGACCGTGTTTCACCTCGGCAATGCCTTCGAGTACTTTCTTGGACGTGATGAGGTTGAGCCGTCCGAGCTGATCGTCCTCGCCCCAATCGCCCCACGTCGAGCCTTCGGGACGATGCTTCCAACGCTTCATTGCCGATCTCCCTAATCGTGGCAGGGAGACTACATTGGGTTCCCGCTTGCAGTCATCACGCGACGCATGGCTCCTGCGCGCAATTCCGCAAACGCCGCGCAGTCGGATCGTCTATCATGCCGCGCGTTAACGAGGCCTTCATGTCGGTAGCGAGTGTACCCCTCAACCGCGACGTTCGCGTCATCAGCCTGATCGGCATCGCCCACGGTGTGAGCCATTTCTATCAGCTCGCGTTTGTCACAATGCTGTTGATCGTGCGGCAGGAGGCGGGACTGGAGTTCCAGGATGTCGGCTTGATCGCCGCCATCTTCTATGGCGTGTCCGGCGTCTCGCAGACGGTTGCGGGCTTTGCCGTCGATCGCTTCGGCGCGCGCCCCATTCTCATGGCCGGGCTCACGACCATCGCGGTCGCGCTGGCCCTGGTTTCGATGGCACATTCCTTCGTTGCTTTCGCCGCGATCGCGGTGATCGCCGGGCTCGGCAACTGCGTTTTCCATCCAGCAGACTTCGCGCTGTTGAACGCGTCGGTGCATGGCAGCCGGCTTGGCCGCGCCTACAGCATCCATGGTGTCGGGGGCTCGTTGGGCTGGGCGGCGGCGCCGGTCATGTATTTCCTCGACAGCCTGTTCGGCCAGGGCGGTGCGGCATTGATCGGCGCGGTACCCGGGCTGCTGCTGGCCGTGCTGGTGTGGGCGTATCGCGCAAAGCTCGTCGACCATCGCGTCAAAGCGAGGACGGCCGCGGCCAGGCACAGCTCGACGCCCATGCTGCAGCTTTTCCTGCAGCCGGCCATCCTGCTCTGCATGGTCTACTTCGCATTGTTGTCGGTCAACACCGTCGGCATCCAGCAGTTCGCCGTGCCAGCCTGGACCCGGATGTTCGGTATCGGTGAGAACTATGCTGCGCTGTGCCTGATCGTGTTCATCGTCGGCTCGGCGGGCGGCGTGCTGGTAGGCGGGGTGTTTGCCGACCGCGTGCGCCGCCACGACCGCGTTGCCACGCTCGGTCTTCTGGTGGCAGGTGCGCTTACGCTGCCGGTCGCCGCGCAAGCCGTGTCGCCGGCGCTGCTGCTGCCGTTGCTCGCGCTCACCGGCGCGGCGGGCGGCATCACCAATCCGTCGCGCGACATGATCGTGCGCAGCGCCACGCCGCCCGGCGCCTCGGGCAAGGTCTTCGGCTTCGTCTATTCCGGCCTCGATGTCGGCTCGTTCCTGGCGCCGCCGGTGTTCGGCTTCCTGATGACGGCCGGCATGCCCAGTCTCATCTTCTGGGCTGCCGTCGTGCTCTATGCCATCAACGCCGCCCTCGTGCTGGTCATCCGCCAGAGCACCACGCCCGCCGTCGCACGCACTGCGGCAGCGGAGTAGCTCTTACGCCGTCTCGTAAGCCTCTTGCGCCACCAGCCACTCGTGCTCGGCGTGGGCGATCTCGCGTTCGAGCCGCACCTTCTCGCGCTGAAGCTCGGCCACGTTGAAGGCGGGGTCGTTGTAGGTCGCCGGATCGGCGAGCCGGGCCTCGATCTCGCCGCGCTCTTTCGTGAGCCCGGCAATGGTCTTCTCCATTGCTTCCAGAGCGCGCCGCAATGGCGCGCGCTTGGTGCGTGAATCCGCCGATTGCTTGCGCTGATCCTTCTTCGACACGAGAGCAGGCGGCGGAGCGGCAGGCTCGTCGCGCTTGGCGGGCTTGCCGCCACGCTCGCGCAGGAGCTTGGCCTGGTAGTCGTCGATGTCGCCCTCGAACGGCGTTACCTTGCCGCCGGCGACCAGCCAGAGCTGATCGGCCATCATCTTCACCAGATGGGTATCGTGGCTCACGAGCACGACGGCACCTGCAAAGTCGTTGATCGCGTCGACCAGCGAGGCGCGCGCATCCATGTCGAGATGGTTGGTCGGTTCGTCGAGCAGCAGCAGGTGCGGCGCGTTGCGAGTGGCAAGCGCCAGCAAGAGCCGCGTCTTCTCGCCGCCCGACAGCAGTCCGATCTTGAGGTCGGCGCGCTCGCGCGAAAAGCCGAAGCGGCCGAGCTGGGCGCGCACTTTGGTTTCGCCTGCGCCCGGTCCAAGGGCCGAGCTCATGTGCTGGAAGGGCGTGGCCTCGTAGTCGAGGTTCTCCTCCTGGTCTTGCGAGAAGTAGCCGATACGAAGGCGCGGCACGCGCTTCAACTTGCCCTCGCGGGGCCGCAGGCGGTCCGACAACAGGCGAATGAACGTCGACTTGCCGTTGCCGTTCTGACCCAGCAAGGCGATGCGGTCGTCCATATCCAGTCTGAGATCGAGCTTGCACAATACGGCGGGTCCCTCGCCATAGCCCACCGTCGCCTCGTCGAGGGTGACAATGGGAGAGGCGAGCTGCTCGGGGTCGGGAAAGCTGAAGGTGATCTGCTCGTCGACCGGCACGCTCACGATCGGCCCCAGCTTCTCGATCATCTTCAAGCGCGACTGCGCCTGGCGAGCCTTGCTCGCCTTGGCACGGAAGCGGTCGACGAAGGCCTGCATGTGCTTGCGCTGCTGGGCGATGCGCGCCTGCTGGGCGGCATCGTGCTCCAGCCGCTCGGCGCGGGTGCGCTCGAAGCGGTCGTAGTTGCCGCTGTAGGTCATGAGCTTGTGCTGGTCGATGTGCACGATGTGATCGCACACGTCGTTCAACAGATCGCGGTCATGGCTCACCATCAGCAGGGTGTGATGGAAGCGCCGCAGGTGCTCGGTCAGCCACATCTGCGCCTCGAGATCGAGATGGTTCGAGGGCTCGTCGAGGATCAGCAGGTCGGGATCGCTGAACAACGTGCCGGCCAGCGCCACGCGCATGCGCCAGCCGCCGGAGAACTCGCCGCACGGCCGCGCCTGCGCCGCGGTGTCGAAGCCAAGGCCATGCAGGATCGCAGCGGCGCGCGCCGGCGCCGACGCCGATCCGATCTCGTCCAGCCGCGTGTGGATCTCGGCCAGCCTCGCGCCGTCATGGCAGGTCTCGGCTTCGGCGAGCAATGCCGTGCGCTCGATGTCGGCCGCCAGCACCGCATCGCGCACCGCGATGGTGCCGCCGGGCGGATCCTGCGGCACCGAGCCGATGCGTGTACGACCTGTCAAGCCAATGGCGCCGCCATCGGCCTCGAGCTGGCCCTGGATCAGGCGCAGCAGCGTCGACTTGCCCGCGCCGTTGCGGCCGACCAGGCCGACCTTCCAGCCGTCGGAAATGGCCGCCGAGGCGCGATCGAACAGCACCCGCTCGCCGTGGCGGAAGGAGAGGTCGTTGACGTGGAGCATGGGGTCGCGGCGTTTAGCACGAGGGCGTGCGCGGTCCAACCGCCTTGCCGCGCTAAAACCCGGCGTCTATAAGGCGCGCCCACTTGCCAAAGTACAGTGCCTGAGAGGATTTCATGGCCGTCGAACGCACTTTTTCGATCATCAAGCCAGACGCGACGCGCCGGAACCTGACCGGCAAGATCAATGCCCGCTTCGAGGAAGCGGGCCTGCGCATCGTGGCCCAGAAGCGCATCTGGATGACGCACACCCAGGCCGAGGCGTTCTATGGCGTGCACAAGGAACGGCCGTTCTTCAAGGGCCTCTGCACCTTCATGACCTCCGGCCCGGTCGTGGTGCAGGTGCTGGAAGGCGACAACGCCATCGCCAAGAACCGTGAGATCATGGGCGCCACGAACCCCGCCAACGCCGCGCCCGGCACCATCCGCAAGGACTTCGCCGAATCGATCGAAGCCAATTCGGTGCATGGTTCCGACTCGCCCGAGACCGCGGCAACCGAGATCGGCTACTTCTTCGCCGGCGCGGAGATCGTCGGCTGACGACAAAGCGGCCCGCAAGGGCCGCTTTCGATTGACCGTGGTGCGGGGTCGCTAACCTAAGACGGCAAACGCGACCAGCAGGACGACCGAGCCACCGACACCCAGGAGCAGGGCGAACACACCCGAGTTGCCGACCAGGCCCAGGCCCATGCAGACCAACACCAGGATGATGAAGAGGATGGCGAACAGCACCAGCTTGCTGAACGAGTGATAGGTGTTCAGATGGGCGGGATAATCTTCCTGCGTGTCGGCCATGTAGGGTCCTCCTTTTGGGCGCTGTTTTATTAAGCCAACTAGGGCTCGCTTGAGAAGAGCACGGTGGCGGCGTCTTTGACGCTGACCTGGCCGTCGATGAGGGAGATTCGGCCCTCGGCGAACCAGCGTACGACCTCCGGGTAGAGGCGATGCTCCTGGCGCAGGATGCGCGCAGCCAGCTTGTCGGCGTCGTCCCCGGCGAAGACCGGGACGGCGGCCTGGGCGATGATCGGTCCGGCATCGAGTTCCGGTGTCACGAAATGCACGGTGCAGCCGCTGACCCGCACGCCGGCGTCGATTGCCTGCTGCTGCACATGCAGGCCCGGAAAGGCCGGCAGCAACGACGGATGGATATTGATGATGCGGCCCGCCCATCGCGCGGGAAACCACGCGCTCTGGATACGCATGAAGCCCGCCAACGCCACCAGCTCGACGCCGTGCTTCTCCAGGTCCGTCGACACGGCGCGATCGAAGCTCTCGCGGTCGGGAAAATCTCTGTGCGAGATCGCCGCCGTTGGCACACCGGCGTCGCTGGCGATCTTCAGCCCCGCCGCCGTCGCCACATTGCTGACGACGCAGACGATCGCGGCCGGATAATCGGGCGCCTTCGCCGCCTCGATCAGCGCCGCGAGGTTGCTGCCACGGCCCGATATCAGGACGCCGACCTTCAGCTTCGCCATAGGCTTTCGGGATGGTCGATCACGCAGTCGGCCTCGGCGCTCGATGCCCCTTCGATGGAGCCCACCAGGTGAACGCGCTCGCCCGCGTCGGTCAGGATCCTAGCGAGCTCGGCGGCATCGCCTTCGGCGACAACGACCACCATGCCCAGACCGCAATTGAAGGTGCGCAGCATGTCGGCCGTCGGCACGCTGCCGGCAGTGTGCAACCAGCTGAACACGGCGGGAGCCGTCCAGCGTCGTGCATCGAGCCGGGCGCGCCGCCCGTCGGGAAGGCAGCGCGGTACATTGCCCGGCAGGCCGCCGCCGGTGATGTGCGCCAGGCCTTTGACAGCCTTGGTTGCGCGCAGGGCGGCGAGCAGCGGCTTGACATAGATGCGCGTCGGCTCGAGCAACGCCTCTGCCAGGGAGCTCGGGGCGAACGGTGCGGCTTGGTCGTAGCGCAGGCCGCTGCGCTCGACGATGCGTCGCACCAGCGAATAGCCGTTGGAGTGCAGGCCGCTCGATTCGAGGCCGAGCACGACGTCACCCGGCACGATGTCGGCGCGCGGCAACAGGCTGTCGCGTTCGGCCGCGCCGACGCAGAAGCCGGCAAGATCGTAGTCGCCCTCGCCGTACATGCCGGGCATTTCCGCCGTCTCGCCGCCGAGCAGCGCGCAGCCTGCGCGGCGGCACCCTTCGGCGATGCCCGCGATTACTCGGCGCGCAGCCGCCACCTCGAGCCGGCCAGTCGCGTAGTAGTCGAGGAAGAACAGCGGCTCGGCGCCCTGCACGACGATGTCGTTGACGCACATCGCCACCAGGTCGATGCCGACCGTATCGGGCAGGGCCGCCTCGATCGCGACCTTGAGCTTGGTGCCCACGCCGTCGGTGCCGGACACCAGGATGGGATCCTTCAGGCCGGCCGCCTTCAGGTCGAACAGTCCACCGAAGCCGCCCAGCCCGCCCATCACGCCGGGCCTGTCGGTGCTGCGCGCCATCGGCTTGATGTGCTCGACCAGCCGATCGCCGGCATCGATGTCGACGCCGGCCTCCTTGTAGGTAAGAGGCGGTTGGTTATGGCCGGGGGCGTCAGGCTTCAAGCCGGGCTCATTCGTGCTAGATAGGTGGGCGCGAACATAGCCAAAAACCGGACCCCCGCAATGCCGCCCGCCCGTTGGTTTTCCACGATCGTCCTCGCTCTGGTGGCGGCGCTCAGTGTGTCGGATGGTGCGCAGGCGCAAGGCGGCGGCAATCCCTACACGGTGACCGGCGTCGACGTCGATGTAACGGCACCCGATGCGCTGCAGGCGCGCCAGCAAGGCATGGCCGAAGCACGGCGCAAGGCGGCGCGGATGTTGATCGATCAGCTGGTCGCGCCGGAGGAGCGCGCGCGCATCGCGGTGCCTGACGATGCGCGTCTGGAGAGCATGGTGCGCGGCATTGAATTCGTGCGCGAGCGCCCTTCACCGGGTCGCTACGCTGCCACTTTGAACGTCGTCTTCTCGCCCGAGGCGGTGAAGGCATGGCTGGGCGGCTCCGGCATCAGGGTCGGCGAGACGGTGCAACGGCCGGCCCTGGTGATCCCGTTGTGGAAAGGCACGGCCGGCGTCGAGCCCTTGGCCGATCGCAATGCCTGGCGCGACGCCTGGCAGGCGCTCGACACCACCGGCAGGGCCGTGCCGGTGACGGTGATCCGCGCCGACCAACTCGATCAAAGAGCGATCACGCCCGAGGAAGCCTATGTCGGCGACCTGTCCGCCCTGTCGCGGCTGAACGAGCGCTATCGCGCACCGACCATCGTCGTGGCCGTGGTCGAGGGCGCCAAGGAGGGGCCGCTGACGATCGGCGGCCTGCGCTACGACGCTCAGACTGGGGCGCGCACCGAATTGCCTCGCGTGCCGGTGCAATCGGCCTCCCAGTTCGCCGATGCCGTCAAGCAGATGCACGGCAAGCTCGACGAGCAGTGGCGCGGCATGGCCGTGGTCAAGCGCGATTCGCAGGATGCGCTCGACGTCTTCGTGCCGATCCGCGCGCTCGGCGACTGGGTGCAGGTGCGTCAACGGCTGGGATCGGTACCGGCGGTCAAGAATGTCGCGGTGCGCACCCTCGAGGCGGACCGGGCCGAGCTGCGCTTGGAGTATTACGGGACGCCGGAGGACCTGCAGCGCACCTTGGCGCAGGCTGGCCTCACGCTCGACAGGGAAGCCGACAAGTGGCGGTTGCAGGTGCGGTGACGACGCGCTGGCGCTTTTGGCTCGGCGCGGCCGTCGTCTTCGTTCTGATCCTGTGGCTCCTGAACGACATCCTTCTGCCGTTCGTCGTCGGCATGGCAGTGGCTTACTTTCTCGATCCGGTGGTGGTGCGCCTGCAGCGGCTTGGCTTGTCGCGCACCTGGGCGACGACCACCGTCACCATCCTTGCGGCGCTGCTGGGCATTGGCCTGGCCATGGCGATCCTGCCGCCTCTGTTCAGCGAGGTGCAGTCGCTGATCGTGGGCGCGCCGCAGTATTTCGTGCAGGCCGCGGGTCGGCTGCAGCCGTTGATCGAACCGCTGCGCGAGAAGCTCGGGCTGCCCTCGCTCAGCCTTGAGGACCTGCAGGCCTACGCCACGCAATGGGCGGGTCAGGCTCTGTCGGTGGTCGGCAGCCTCGCAGGCGGCCTCGCGCGCCGCGGCGCCGCCCTGATCAACCTCTTGGCGCTCGTCTTCCTGACGCCGGTGGTGACGTTCTACCTGTTGCGCGACTGGGAGAAGGTGATCGCGGCCATCGATGGCGCCCTGCCGCTCGATCACGCCG
>Ga0126369_10002876_pt1 | contig 12358 bp, 19 predicted proteins | sample PanSoiMetaPlot_1_FD_109646 | JGI IMG/M metagenome (GOLD analysis project Ga0126369, IMG submission 109646) | Tropical forest soil microbial communities from Panama - MetaG Plot_1 | ecosystem: Environmental > Terrestrial > Soil > Tropical forest > Bulk soil | place: Panama | collected 2016-02-17 | reverse complement strand
CCTGGGAAGAGAAGCGCGAGCTGGTGGAAAATCTGGTGCTCGGCATTCAGGTCGATGCGGCGGGGGAGTGTGTCGCCACGTATGCCTTTGATGGTAACGCTGCCAAGCGCACGGTCTGCGGTGGGGTTACCAGCGTTACGCTGTCACGGCCTGTGCTGGTGTGAGGTGACGCGATGTCGGACTGTCATAAGAGTGCCTTCGTCCCGTGGATGCCCCAAGCTCAGTGCTCCGGGTGTGGACAGATCTCGGGGCACTGTGAGTGCGGCCCGTTTCCTTCTCCAGACACGTTCAAATTGGTCGTGCAGTGGCAACGAGCACGCGCTGAGCAGCAGTATCAGGCGCAGGTGAGAGAAGCCCAAGAGATTACCACCCGCCTGAAGGCCCACAAGGGAGCATGGGGCTTAAAAGAGCGGGAGTTGGCACACCATTTACTCTATCTACCTTTCCCACCCGCTTCACAGCGTGGGCAGCAGCCTGGCCCTGAGGGCTTCAAAGATCGGCAAGAATTCGAGAACGTGGTCATGAAATTGATACGACTATGCGTTGACGCACCTAAACCCGTGCGCCCAACGCAAGATCGCATTGCTTTCCTGTTGAGGCCCGAACTCACCGCCCGCTGGCGTGTCACAGAGAGTGCGGCAACGGCCGAGATAAAGATAGAGAGTACGAAACGCCTTATCCGTAAACATACCTCCGAGACTTGGCCTGAGCTGGTCAAAAAAGCCCTGCAGACCCCGTAACATTCCTTATGCGTTCCTTTACCGTTCCGCTTGACTGCTTTCATCATCTCTCCAGTGATTCCTTCTACTGGGGAGAGACAATGTGCCATTTATCCGCGTTGAACTTGATCTCGAGAGTTTTGAGCGCTTAGCGGCCCTGGCGGTGGCGGAGCGGCGGCCGCTTCCGTGGCAAGCCGAAATCTTGTTACTGCGCGCGCTGGCTGTGCCTGCTGAACCTGTTACCGCGCCGTCTCAGCGTGCCGCAGGCGAGGTGCAATATGCCACCGAGTAAGGGTCATAGCCGCGCCCCTGGTGTGGTCGTGATCGCGCGCTATGCTCCGGACGAGACCCGGCAAATCGAAGCACTCAAGTGCGTTTTGGCAGGCCGCAGAGGCCCCGTCGACACCGCCCAGGCCCCAGAACGTGAAAAGTCCCAGGACCGGGATCCTGGGACTCAACCCGCGACCGTTTGCAGCGGCCGCGCAACTATGGACGGGCACCCCAATGATAACACAAAAAAGCGCTCCCACCCATAGTCCGGCCAGCCCTACATATGCCCGAACCGGGCCAGCAGCGCCCGTTTCCGCTGTTCTCGACCGTCCATGTGTCCGCTGCGGCATCCATGCAGCATGTTTATGCACCGCGATCTGTGGATCCTGTCCTCGGTGCTGCTTCCCGGGCCCACGACGAACTGGCTTTCTCTCCAGCAAATTGGTCTGTAACCAGTGCGGCCGCGTCTACCCTGTCACCGACTCTTCTCACCCATCCGTCTGCCCTACCTGTCTGGGCGATCCTCTCGGAGACGATGTACGCCAGGATCCTCACGCGATCCTGGCGTTAGCGTGTCTCGAATGTGCATTGCCTGACTTTATGTGCTTTTGCGATAAAGGAGATCGATAATGAGATCGAAGAATACATTGTCTACGAATTCCAGTACACACAACACCGATTCCAGTACACACAACACCGATGTGGACGCTTCCCGCTTTCCCCCTCCGCTGCCCGCATCGGGAAACGGCCTTGATCCTGCCCCAGACCCCTTTGATCCAGCAAGCTTGCGCCTTACGCAGGACGTGGTCGCCAGTTTGCGGGTTAAGCAAGTATTGCTCACCGTGCCTGTGAGGAAACCCGACCGAACATGGTTTGTACGGACTCATCCCTCTCCACACTTCCGATTGGAAGCGGGCGTACTCACCTTGAAAGAACCGGACGAAAGTTACCTCGTGATCCCCGAACTCTGTTCGATCCTCAGAAGCGAAACGACTCTCCGGCCGACCTTGCTCGTGACTAGTATTACGAGGCAAGGAAAGCTTTTCATCTGGCCGCTCCCCTTACCGGATACTACCGGGCGTATCAACAGCTGGACTGCCTCAGGTCTGGAGGCGGCTGACGCGGCTCGCCACCGCTGGATTCGGGTACAACCCGATCTGCAGATGAAGGGCTACTCGCTCATCGTCGCCGAGGATGATGTCGAACCCGAGTGGCCAGAGATGCCGCTGGCGGACATCTTACGACTTGGCTTCAAAGACAAGCTGATTCAGACCCTCGACCACGTCGTCCTCCGCCAACTACGCGGTGAGGCGTAGGGATGGAAGCTCTACGCCGCTTCTACCGTGACGTCTGGGCGCTCGATTTCGAATTCACCCAACCCGAAGGCGAGCGCCCCACACCGCTGTGCCTGGTCGCCAGGGAGGTGCTGCATGGTACTCTGATCCGGTGTTGGCTCGACGGTACCGCACCTCCGTCTCCACCCTTCGCGATTGATGCACAAAGCCTCGTGATGGCGTATTACAGCTCGGCAGAAATGACATGCTTTCTGGCGCTAGGCTGGGAATTCCCGGCCAGGATCTTGGACTTGTATTCGGAATTTCGATGTATGTCGAGTGGGCTACCGGTGCCCTGTGGCTATGGGTTGCTCGGTGCGTTAGTGGCCTGTGGCTTGGATGCCATGGGCGCCGAAGACAAAGACACGATGCGCCAATTGGCGATGCGTGGCGGACCGTATACGTCCACGGAACACCAGGCCCTCCTCGACTATTGTCAGCAAGACGTCGACGCGCTGGCGCGACTGCTGCCGGTCATGCTCCCTCAGATTGACATACCCCGTGCACTGCTGCGTGGTCGCTACATGTGTGCAGCAGCACGCATCGAGTGGACGGGTATTCCCTGTGATCTGGAGATGCTTGAGCAACTGCGTACACACTGGGGGACGATTAAGAATCACATCGCTGGTGAGGTGAATCGGACCCACAATGTGTTTCTGCCGGCCGGGCAGCGGGTGCTTGATCCACAGAGCCACTTTGGCGCAACCGTCTGGCGGATCGCCGTCGAACGGGGACTGGATCCGTACCGGCTGGCGGCCGCTGCGGCGCATGTCTGGCAGGATACACGCGCTCTGTATGCTGAAACGATGCAGGCCTGTCGCGAGGCACGTAAACGCACCGGATTGACGCCGGCGCTGATGACCCGATGGGAAGATGCTGGCTACGATTATGCCCGGTGGCCAGGGTTGGATACCATCGCCACTGAACTCGCCTATGAATTCCCGGCGCTGGGGTTGGCACCATGGCTCGAAGACAGTGGGCAGGCGGATGTTGACTATGCACGATCGCTGTGGGAGCTGTTACGGGATACTGAGGATCGTGCGCCGCAGAAAACCGACTGGGACATTCTCAGTCAGGCAGCCGACCTCGTCGAAGCCGATCCAGAAGGGTGGGACAGTGCCGAGCCGTTGGCGTTCTCTTCCGAGCTGTTCGAGCAGTATCTGGTACGCCAGCAGCTGCCCTGGCCACGGTTGCCGAGTGGGAAGCTGGCTCTCGATGATGACACGTTCCGCGAGATGGCCCGGGCCTATCCGACGGCGATCGGCCCTATTCGAGAAGTGCGGTATGCCCTCTCACAACTCAAACTGCACGAGCTGGCAGTCGGGCGTGATGGGCGCAACCGCTGTTTGCTGTCGGCCTTTGGATCGTCATCGAGCCGGAATCAACCCAGCACGAGCAAGTACATCTTTGGCCCGGCGTGCTGGCTACGCAGCCTGATCAAACCGGACCGTGGACGCGCCCTGGCCTACGTCGACTGGGTCCAGCAGGAACTCGGTATTGCCGCGTATCTCTCCCAGGATGCGGCCATGCAGGACGCCTACCGATCGGGGGACTTCTACCTCACCTTGGCTCAGATGGCCGGCGCGGTACCGCCGGATGCCACGAAAGCGACACATGGTCCTGTACGCGATCACTATAAAACGGTGGCTCTGGGAGCCCTCTACGGGCTCTCTGAGTCGGGGTTAGCCCGAAGACTGGGCATACCCCTCTGTGATGCCCGTCGTTTAATGCTGGACCTGCGAGAGGCCTTTCCGCGCTTCTGGGCCTGGTCGGACCAGATAGAGATTGAAGGTATGCTGGGCGGACGACTCCAGACAGTCTTTGGCTGGCAGATGCATGCCGGCCCGAACGTCAACCCGCGCAGTCTCCGCAATTTTCCCATGCAGGCCAACGCGGCCGAGATGATGCGTCTCGCCTGCTGTTTGGCCACAGAGCGTGGGATTGCGGTCTGTGGCGTGGTGCACGATGCCTTGCTGGTCGAAGCCCACCTGGACGAGATCGAGCAGGTGACGGTGGACACCCAGGCTGCGATGGAAGACGCGAGCCTGTTGGTGCTCCCAGGCTTCCCACTGCGCAGTGAGGCCAAGATCGTGCGTTATCCAGACCGCTATGTCGATCCACGCGGTGTCCACATGTGGAAGACCGTACAGACTATCTTACACGCGAGAGCAAAGGAGGTGCCCTTCTGAACAGGGGTTGTGCGCAAGTACGCGCATGTTTGTGCGCAAGTACGCGCATGTTTGTGCGCAAGTACGCGCATACGGGGTCTTCTCTTATTCTCTTTTTTCTTCTCTTAGGTTTTGTCTCTTCAATATCTCAAGAGATATATATCTAGGAGGAAAGGACAAAATAAACCATGGGCGCAATATCGCATACCAACGGAACATTGTTCTCTCTAGGAGAAAATGTGGACACGCCTATCGCGGAAGTTCACCAACTCTGGTGGGATACAGACCGTGGAGCGTTTGTTCCGAAACCTCCCAGGAAACTCGCCCAGCAACAACAACGCTGGTTTATGCCGCGTATTCCGCAATACGAGTATATCTGCGCGTGTCGATGCAGTCCCACCGCGGCGGTGGTCTACACCGTGTTGATGCAGCTGAGTCTCCTTCAGCGTTCTGATCGGGTCACTTTATCGTCCACAGCACTGAAGAGATTTTCTATCTCGCGTTGGCAGAAAGACCGAGCACTCAGGGCGCTGGAACACGTGGGATTGATTACGGTGGAACGTACACACGCGAAAAATCCTGTGGTGACGCTCCACACCATAGCCAGGAAGGAGTAAGTATGGTGGAGAAAAAATGTCGTGACAGCTCCGAACACCCCTCACCCAGGGTGAGGCCCTGACCGCAGGGAGTGCGGCCGCAGCACTAGGGAGAATGCCCATGCACAAGGATGAAGAGCAAGAACAGACCTCTCTCATTCGTATAGGAAGAAGGCTAATGGACTTACTGGACAAGGATCAAGAGCAAGAGCAGACCGCTCTCACGCGTGAGGAGTACGGTATCGTGGCCCTCGTCCTCAGGGATTGTATTGACGGTGATAGCGCGGAATTGTATGACCCCGGGGTCTTCGACACGCTTACGAAGTTTATTGCGGCGTACTACCCGTTAAAGGATCGCAGATGGTGGTAGGCGTTTAGAAAAGGAGAGGCACATGGACCGGATTGACTTTCACTTGGAGCTTATGCGACAGAACTGTGTGCAATCGAGGGTCATGCTGGAGCACCTCATGGAGGTCCTCGATGACACCTCGCCGGACATGAAGCGATTCAATCATCTCCTGCGGCAATATGTGGATCACCAGCAAAAATGGCTCTCGCGGTGGAGTGACTGCGTGACAGAGATCTCCGCCCTGTACCAGGACTGGGTGTCGATGGGCCAGCGGTTGGACGCGCTGAAGCTGGAGAAGCCCACCTACGAGGGTGTCTACAAAAAGGCGTATGAAGACGGATACAGCGATGGATTCCGACATGGCTGCCTGCCATTCTCACCGGACGATGGGACGACCGGCAGCCTCGAACCCCTCCATTAATGGCCTCCCCGGGTGGCTGGTCCTGCACAGGCCAGCTGCCCGTGAGGATCCACAGGTCAGGAGCGGCTGATGTAATCTTCCTGAGTATGCCACGAGAGGCCCTCGTCGCCAAGGAGCAGGCAACCTCAGAAGCATCTCTGGTCGAGGCAACCACATGAGCACACCACAATGCCGCGCCACGAGTAAACGCACCGGCGTGCGCTGCCGCAAGCACGCCCGCACGGGGTACCCGGTCTGTGAAGTGCATGGCGCCGGCAAAGGCCCCAAACGCGGCGGGCATCCGATCGTTCATGGCCGCTATAGTAAATTCCTCACGCCGGCGCAAACCGAGGACTTCGAGGCGTTTAAGGCGCATTTCGACCTCACCGAGGATCTCGCCTTTGCGGCGACGAAGGTCTATCATGCCGCTATGACCGTGCCTCCCGCCCAGCTCCCCAGTCTGCTCGAAGTGCCGAGCAAGATCGCGGAGCGGCGTAAGCGCATGTTAGACGGGGTGACGCTGAAGCTCGACGTCGATCTGGCGTTTCTCCAGGGCTTTGTCGCGAGGGTAATGGTCCATGTTACAGATCCTGAAGCTCGACAAGATCTCCTTACCTACCTCCAGCAACATATGGGCGAAATTGACGTATGATGCGCTGAGGCACACGGTGACGCCACAGCCGCTCTTCGTGGTGCTCGGCGAGGGTGAATCGCTTCCTGAGGGTGTTGAGCCCCAGTTCGTGCTGCGCCTGATCTATGCCGATCCGACGCCACCCGATCGGCCGTAGCCAGGAGTCCCCATGGACAGCGAGGTGCCGTGGCTCTTTCAATGGCTGCTCGTGCGGCATTACGGGGCCCCGACGGCGCTGGCGGCCCAGATGTGGCGTGGCTATTCGGCAAGGTATCCTTATCAGGCGCTCAATGCCGGCTTTCATTTGCGGCAGGGCGTGGACGCCGTCGACGCCCAGGACACGGGGCGGCTGCTGATGTGTCTGCGCCGTGTACAAGACGTCATCCAGCCCCAGCAATTGCTGGCTATCACGATGCGCTTGGCCCCGGAAGGCCACGGTCCGCGCCGCCGGGATGTGGTGGCGCTGGAACACGCGCTGCTCGCCGATGTGGGGCCTGATGGGCAGTGGAAGTGAGGCGGACATTCCCGAGAAATCCCACACGGAAAAAGGAGACCGTACCGATGGGGATCGCAGAGTTAGCACAACAGATCGACGCCGCGATCGCACACTTAACGCAGGAGGGTGTCGAGATCACCGCCAATGCGGTCTGCGGGATGGTCACCGGCACCCGCGCCGAGATCTTACGCCTCTTTCGGGAGCGGCAGGGACCGTCCGAAAGTGGTTCGGACCCGCACGGGACGCCCGGTTCGGACGTCCGCCGGCCGGCGCCGGCGCTCCCCGGGACGCCCCCGCCCCCTCAGCCGCCCGCGCTGGGGGGCCAGTTGGCGGACGCGCAACGCGCCTTCCGGGAGGCCCAGCGCGAGAACGGCACGGTCCATGAGCAGGTCCGCCAGCTCGAAGCGGAGCGGACGGGCCTCATCGCGCGGCAAAAGGCGCTGCTGGCCCACCGACGCGCCGCAGAGACCGTGGTGGAGTTGCGGCGCATCAAACAGGAATTGCAGGCACTGGAGGAGGACGTGGAAGTGGTCGACAATCACTTACGCCGCTTGCACCCGCGCGCCTCGGCGGCCGCCCAGTGCTATCACGCCACCCAGCAGCGGCTGTTCCAGGTCCAGGAAGTCGCTACGCGCACCCTGCTCGAAGGGCGGGGGGCGATGCAGTGGGGCGGCGACGGCGCGCAACGGCGGCTGCGGGAGGAATTGACGGCACTGCTGGGCAGCGCGGAAATGGAGCGCCTGCTGCCTACCACGACGCGGCCGGATTGGGCTAGGCCCTGAGCCGCTGCACAGCTGCATAGCAAGTTTTGACAGGTTGTCCACAGGGACCAGAAAGAACGAAGGAGACCACGATGGCACTGTATCGCATCCGCAACAAACGGCATGTCCGGGCGCAAACACAGGAGATCCCGAGTGGCCCGATCGGCGGCCTCGTCGCCTATCGGAGCTTCGCCGCGCCGCAGATTTTTGAGGTGGGGGATCTCATTGAACCCACACCAGTCGAACTCGCGACCATGGGCGACCGCTTTGAACTCGTTGAAGAGGGGTCAGAGCCGGCCCCCACCGCGGCGCAGGACGTGCCCGCAGCATCCGCAACCCCGCACCACAGCAGGAGGCCAGCATGATTCCCGTGTTTGAAGTCCACGCCAACGGTGTGTCGTATCGCACCCATCACTACCTTGAGGCGGGGCGCCGGATCATGCCCACGCGGCGCCAGCCCTGGATCACCCAGGAGCAGGCCGAGAAGCTCGTCATAGCGCTGGCGGCCGCCCCGGAGGCCAGCATCCTGACGACGACCGCCCGGCCCCCGTCCCACCGGTGTAGCGACCCGGCGTGTGCGTGTCACAGCCTGCCGCCGGCCCCGCCCAAGGTTTTTGAGGCGGTCGTCGAACGCGAGCGGCAACACGGGCTCCGGGCCTAAAAGTGCTACCAAAAACTCATATTACGCGACTAGGATGTTAGGTTTTGTGAGGTTCTGTTTGGCCTGGGGTGGGGGGCCGCGCGGGTGCCCGGCCCCCGGTGGTGGTTACTCGCGGGTGCCCTGGCCTGGGGCGCGGGGCACAAACTGCTCAGCATCGTGATAGACAGTGGCGGTATACCCCAACCCCTTCCTGCCGCCGTCGCGGTATTGCATGACGATCGTGGGATCCAGCTGGGGCGTGTAGCTGACGCGACACCGGCCGCCCTGGCGCACCCAGGCCCGTGCGGCGTGGCAGGCTGCAGCAAGATCCCCATACGGGGTGGTGGCGACAGGCTGACGGTCGTGCGTGGTCATGACGACGTACATGGCTGCTCCTTGCGTGTGTGGGGGACAGTGCTCGTGCGCTGCCCCCGGTGGTGGTTAGTGCTCCATCGCCTTGTCCCAGTCAGCAAGATCGGTGGGAAGCGTGTACCCCTTGCGCCGCAACCAGACGGCGGCCTGGTATCGCGAGAGCCATTGCGCCGTCTCGTGGGCGAACTCATTCACCACGGGCGCCAGATAGTAGGTGCCCGTGGCGTGGCGGTAGAGGTGAGTGCACGTCGGCGGGATGCCGTCCTCGTCCGGCGTGTTGTGCCAGACCTGCGTGGCCCTGGCGGTATCAATCATGGTGCCATCATCCATCAAGAAGCTGGCCATGTCGCATCTCCTGTGTGGCGTGGGGCAGGACTCGTCCGCCCTGCCCCTGGTGGAGGTTACTCGCGAGGTCGTGAGGGGGCCAGGCATGCCGGCCTGGCCCGTGTCGTCAGGCGTGTCTCAGGCCCAGGGCCAGATGGTGTCCCACCGGCCCGTGGTGGGGCGGAAGGCCACAGCTTCGATCAACTCCACCACGCGCACATGGCGGCATTTGCCCACCACGGGGGTCCTGGTGCAGGAACACGAGATCCCGGCCACGTCCATCTCGAGGCGGGCCAACTCCACCCCGGCGCGGGTGAAGGTGAGGATGTCGGCCCCCAGCGGGGTGCGGTGCGTGGCGTAGCTCAGCATGGGTCGCTCTCCTTTCGGGTGTGGTGGGGCAGGGCGACGTGCCCGGCCCCGGGTGGGGCCTTAGCGGCCCTTGCACCAGCCCGCGCTGGTCTTGTGGGACCACCAGGAGTGGCCCTCCTTGGTGGTCTGCTTCATCTGCACGCCGTGCGTGGCGCACCAGCCTTCCGGCGGGCTTGCTGGTGGCGTGGTGGCCGCCGGGGGCGTGCCCGGCCGCTCATCAAAGAGCACCGTCAGGTCGTCCAGGTGCTTGGTCAGGTCCATCACCGCGAGGACGTTCGTCAGGAACTCCTCGCGGTTGGCGCCGCGGACCGTGAGCTGGGCCTCGATCCCGCGCAGCCGCCCTTTGAGGCACAGCGACAGGGCGGCTTCCGGACAGGCCGGGGTGGGCCGTGACGCGGGGGGAGGACCATAGAGCTGCATGAGCTCCTCATCGAACTTGACGGTCGCGTTCCCTTCAGGTAGTGTGCTCATACTTCTCCTTTCTTGCTCCGTGTAAGGATGGTGAAGCAGAGGCCGCCGGGTGTTCCAAGCACCTGGCGGCTTCGTCGTTACTGCTGCTGGGCTTTCCGTGCCGCTTCTTCTTCGGCCTTGCGAATCAGCTCTTCATACTCCGCGGTCTGCATCCAGGCGTTGGTGGGCTTGAGTGCCCAGCGGCCGCCTTCATTGCGTGTACGTTTCATGGTGACCTCCTTGTGTGTGCTGTTAGTTGACATGACTCGGTTCTCGTTTGCGCTCGCCTCGTCTGAGGGTCATCGCCCTGCTTCCCCTGGCTCTAGGCCACCGTCGTGGGAGTTGTCGCGTGCCCGGTGGCGTCGTCATGCTGTAGCTATATTTTAGTGAATGAGTTAACAATATGCAAGCACTATTTTTGTCTTTTCAGTGAAAAAAACTTAGATGATATGCTATAGTCAATTGCCAAGGAGGTGCTATGGAAGTACAAGCAATCTTAGGTGAGCGTGTACGACTGCAGCGCATGGCCCGCGGACTGACGCAGACGGAATTGGCCGCCCTGACTGGGATCCCGATTCCCAACCTCAGCCGCATTGAGCATGGACGGCAATCCATCTATGTCGAGCGCCTTCTCGATCTGGCGCGCGTGCTCCAGGTAAGCACGGATTACCTGCTCGGGTGCACCGATGACCCACGACCGCCCCGCCGGCGCACCAAGGCCACTCCGGGCGCCGCCAGGCACATATGACGATGGCGCCAGGGACAGCCATCCCTGACGCCATCTCGCACAAACATCCCTACCAAGGAGAGATGTCTATGTTGCAGCCCATCATAGCAAACGGGAAGACCGGCAGGCAATCTACACCCCTGGCCTCTTCCCACACCCCCAGCCGCCGCGCGGCCATCTATGCGCGCGTCAGCTCCGAAGAACAGCGCCAGAACCAAACCATCGAGCCGCAAATCGATGCAGCCAAGCATTGGGTGAAATTTCAGCAGCTCGTCGACCATCCCATCGACATCACCGAACTCTACATAGACGATGGCGTCTCAGGCACGATTGCCCTGGCGGAGCGTCCGGCTGGGAAGCGCCTCCTCGAGGAGGCGGCCCATGGGAAGTTCGAGCTGGTGCTGGTGTATAAAATCGATCGCCTTGGCCGTGATCCTCGCGACATCTTGAACTCGGCATATTATTTAGATCAACTGGATGTCGCCGTGAAGAGCCTCACGGAAGAGTTTGACCTCTCCACCCCTTCGGGAAAGTTCATGTTCAATGTCTTCGCGTCAGCAGCAGGGTTTGCCAAGGACACGCAGCTTGAACGCATGCGGGATGCGACCAACTATTGGGCCAGCCAGGGCCAATGGATGGGTGGCGTGGTGCCTTATGGTTATGCCGTGGTAGGCACGAAGAAAGAGGCCCGCCTCGTGGTGTCTGAGACGCTCCTCCCAGGGCTCGAACTCTCCGCCGCCGATGTCGTCCGTCTGATCTACCGCTACCTCAGTGTGGAGAGGTGGACCTGTGTCAAGATTGCGGAGCATCTCAATGCCTTGGGCATTCCAACCGCCTATACCCGATTACAGCGCACGATCAAGGAGAAGGTCACCTCTGGAGCCTGGACCTATTCCACGGTGCGCAAGCTGGCCGCGAACCCCGTCTACAAAGGTGAGCACCATTTTGGCAAGCGCTCCAAAAAACCCCGCGAGGTGATCATCCGCAAGGTTCCGCACCTGGTCGAGGGCGCAACCTGGGAGCGTGCCCAGGAGACCCTGAGGCATAACATGCTAGCCGCCATGCGCAACGCGAAGTATCAGTACCTGCTGCGTGGACTGATCACCTGCGACCTCTGCAAGATGACGATGGCGGGGCACGGTATTGGCCGCAAGAGCGGCCGGGTGCATCACTACTATGTGTGTGGTGGCAAAAACCCGCACCGCAGCCGCATCATGGGCAAATGTCCCAGCAAGCACATTCGCGCCCAACCTCTCGAAGAGGCCGTCTGGCAGGAGATTCACGGCTTTGTGTCCGATCCGGGTCCGGTGTTAGAGCAACTCGCGGCACAGCTCCAGAGTCAGCAGCTGCAGACGCACGACCTGGAGCAGGAACGCCTGACGACGGCCTTGTCCTTGTCGCACAAGGATAGCGAAAAAGAGCAAATCCTCACGCTCTACCGGCGCGGCCGCATTACCGAGCACGATCTCGAACGCCAGTTGACCGCGATCGCCGACGAAGCCGCCGCACTGAAAGCGCGACTTGTGACCGTCGAAACGCGCCTCCAAGGGAAAGAGGCCATTGCCACGCGCTTACTCGGCGCCCGGCAGCTGCTGGACACCTTACGCACCCGCCTCAAGGACACGTTTACCTGGGAAGAGAAGCGCGAGCTGGTGGAAAATCTGGTGCTCGGCATTCAGGTCGATGCGGCGGGGGAGTGTGTCGCCACGTATGCCTTTGATGGTAACGCTGCCAAGCGCACGGTCTGCGGTG
>Ga0126369_10002874_pt1 | contig 12364 bp, 9 predicted proteins | sample PanSoiMetaPlot_1_FD_109646 | JGI IMG/M metagenome (GOLD analysis project Ga0126369, IMG submission 109646) | Tropical forest soil microbial communities from Panama - MetaG Plot_1 | ecosystem: Environmental > Terrestrial > Soil > Tropical forest > Bulk soil | place: Panama | collected 2016-02-17 | reverse complement strand
CCGGATGCCGCGGCAGCCCGTCCTCGGGGATCGGCTCCCACACCGCGGCGTACTTCGTGAACTGGCGGTAGCTCGGCCGGATCCCGGGGTCGTCGTCGAACGCGCCCAGGCGGACCGCCGCGACCTCGCCGTCGTCGCGCGTCTCCGCCCACACGACGAACGCGTCGTACGACCCGTCATCCAGCGGAATATCCACCGTTTGCATCGTCGCGCGGGTTACGGTGTTCGACACGGACTCACATTGCGCAAAGTGTCAGCGCGCTTCGATGTGATCGCGCACGGCACTACCGTCAATATGCGTTCGAGGGGCGGCGTGTGTGCATTCAGAGCTTGCTCTTGACGCGCGCGTCGATCAGAATTGTTGGAAATGCTTGAAATTGCGTTCGGGATGGGTTGAACTTTCTCAGATACCCGGCCGCAAATTCGGAGGTTGGCGTGAACAAGTCAGAGCTCGTCGATGCAGTTCACTCGGCGGCAGGTGGTGTCGACAAGAAGGACGTTGCATCCGTCGTCGACAGCCTCATCGAGGTCGTGCAGAGTGCAGTGTCTCGCGGCGACAAGGTCACGGTTCCCGGTTTCGGCGCTTGGTCGCGTACCGAGCGTGCGGCGCGGACGGGGCGCAACCCGCGTACCGGTGAGCCCGTTCAGATCGCGGCATCAAAGGGCGTGAAGTTCTCGGCCGGAGCCGGCTTCAAGTCCGCCGTGAACAAGTAGAGACGACCGACGAAACCGGCCGATCGTCTTTACCGAAATATTCCCGACGAAAGGTGGTGACCGTGCCTCCGGCGAAGAGACGTACAGCACGGAAATCAGCTAGGAAGACAGCACGCAAGCCGGCGAAGCGGCGCACGACGACGCGTCGTCGGACGACACGCAAGTCGACGGCACGGAAGCCGGCGAAGCGGCGGCGTAAGGCTGCTGCGAAAAAGACGCCGGTCAAGCGCCGTCGTCGCAAGGCTGCTGCGAAGAAGGCGCCGGTGAGGCGCCGTCGTCGCAAGGCCACCGCGAAGAAGGCCCCCGCCAAGCGGCGTCGTCGTCGCAAGGCGGCGGGTACGGCGAAGCCGGTGAAGCGGCGTCGTCGCAAGGCTGCCGGTACGGCCAAGCCGGTCAAGCGTCGCCGTCGCAAGGCTGCGGCGAGCAAGACGGCAAAGCGGCGTCCGGCGAAGAGGCGGGCCCGCCGGTAAGGCGAGCTCCCAAGCTTCAGCAGAGATGAGGAGGGGGCCTTCGGGCCCCCTTCTCGCGACCGGACGCCGCCGGGTCACACCTTATCGAGGAGCTTGAACCCCTCGGCCGGGCCCACACCGGCCGCCCGCCCGGCCGTCTCGGCCTCCTCCCGGACCCGCCCCACGAACCCCTCGAGCTGGGCGTCGCCGTCCGGGGCGGCGGCGTCGATCCGCATCGTCGAGGGCCACTGGCTGCGGTGGCACAGCAGGGCCCGGATCTTGGCGTCCAGATGCCGGCCGACCGGCTCGAGGTGATCGACCTCCGCCGCCTCGAACAGCAGGATCCGGCCCGGCCGGTGGGCGGGCAGCCGCTGCTCGGGGAAGAAGTGGTGATCGCGGGCGGCGACGACCCCTTCGAGGGTGAGCCACCCGGCGTGCCGATGGTCGGGGTGGAGCCGGTACCGCTTCCAGGGATCGTGGCCCAGGACCACCTCGGGCCGGAGGCGCCGAATGGCCTCGCACACGAGCGCCCGCTCGGCCAGGCCGCTCCGCAGCTCGCCGTCGGGGAGGTCGAGGAACTCGACCGCGGTCAACCCGAGGACGGCACCGGCTTCGTGCTGCTCCCGGTGGCGGGAAGCGACGAGCTCGGCGAGGTCGGCATCCCGGTCCCAGGTGCCCTTCGAGCCGTCGGTGAGCACCAGCAGGGTGACGGCGGCGCCGCGGGCCGCCCACTTGGCGAGCGTCGCCCCGCAGCCGAACTCCACGTCGTCGGGGTGGGCCCCGATGGCGAGCGCCCGCGCCGGCGGGGGCAGGTCAGCGGGCGGGGCCAACGAGTCCGTCGAGGGACGAGACAAGGTGGTTGAGGCGGTCGAGGTCGGCGGGCACGTCGACGTCGAAGGCGAGGTCGGCGTCGCGGACGACACGGAACCCGAGCCCGAGACGCCGGGCCTCGGTGGCGTGGCGCCGGAACGAGCCGGGGCCGTACGCGAACTCGAATGCCACGTCGACCGGCACCGAGACCACCGTGGTGCCGTCGTCACGATGGCAGGGCACGACTGCGACGATCGGGCGCCCGGCGTCGCGCGCCAGCGGGGCCAGCGTCCGGGCGAACGGCAGGTCGGCGTGCGCGACCACGGCACGGGCGCAGCCGCGGCTTGCCACCCACGCTCGTCCGGCTGCTGCGGCCTCGTCGAGCGTGCCGGGATCGTCGACGACGTCGAGCCCGCGTACGCGCGCCCAGTCGCGCACGTCGGCGCCACTCGAGACGACGACGGTGGGGAGCTCACCCGCGGCCGCGCCGACGCAGTCGGCGAGTGTGCGAGCGAGTGCGGCGCGCTTCTCGTCGTCGAGGTGTGCGGTGAGCCGCGCCTTCCCCAACGCGAACGCTCGCACGGGAATCACGACGCCCGCGCCGTTCATCGACGACTCCGCATCGCGCGCCGAGAGTCGGATCGCATGTGAATGCGTATGCTACCGGGCTGTGACGGCGGCTCCGCCGCCGTCACAGCAAAGGCGGAGCTGGCGACGGCGACAGGGAGAACTTTTGGAGCCGGTGTATTCCGTGGTCCGCAGCGTGCTGTTGCCACCGTTGCACTACGGGATGAAGTGGACGATCGAGGGCGCGCAGCTGATCCCGCCTCGGGGTCCGGTGATCCTCGCCAGCAACCACACGTCGTACCTCGACCCGCTCGCGCTCGCCTACCTCGCCGACCGCCGGCACCGCCGCGTGCGCTTCCTCACCAAGGCCGAGCTGTTCGACAAGCAGCCCCTCGGCTATCTCCTGCGACAGATCAACCAGATCCCCGTCGTGCGCAACTCGCCCTCGGCCGCCGGATCGCTCGAGCTCGCAGTCGACGCGCTCGATCGGGGCGAATGCGTCGCCATCTTCCCCGAGGGCACCATCTCGCTCGACTTGGAGCCGATGGCCGGGAAGTCGGGCGCGGCCCGCCTGGCGGCCCAATCGAGTGTCCCGGTGACGCCGGTCGGGTTGTGGGGCGCTCACCGCACCCTGTTCAAGGGCCGCAAGCCGCACTGGCGGTGGGGCGTGGCCGAGACCGCGGTCGTCGGACCGCCGGTGCGAGTTCACGCCGACGAGGGCGTCCCCGACGCCACCGACCGGATCATGGGCGCCATCGCACGGTGCGTGGCGCGTGCCCGCGAGATCTACCCGCAGCGCCCCGGGCCGGGCGACGACGGATGGTGGCAGCGTCCGCCAGAGACGGCGCGCGTGCGCCCGGCGAAGCGCACCGAGGACGTCGAGACCGCCTCGTGAGCGACGCATCCCGGGTCGCCGTCATCGGGGCGGGCTCGTGGGGCACGGCCGTCGCCGCGCTCGTGTCGAACAACGCCGACACGGTGTTGTGGGCGCGCCGTCCCGAGCTCGCCGAGACGATGGCCGCCCGGCACGAGAACGTCGACTACCTCCCCGGCATCGCGCTTCCAGGGGAGCTGCGCGTCACGTCCGACATCGCCGACGCGTGCCGCAACGCCGACGTCGTCGTGCTCGGCGTTCCGTCGCACGGCATGCGGGCGGTGCTCATGGAAGCGGCGGAGTTCGTGCGTCCCGCAGTGCCCGTCGTGAGCCTGGCGAAGGGAGTCGAGCAGGGCACGTTGCGGCGCATGACCGAGGTGATCGGCGAGGTGCTGCCGACGCATCTGCCCGATCGGATCGGCGTGCTGACGGGCCCGAACCTGGCGCGAGAGATCGCGGCCGGGCAGCCGGCGGCGTCGGTCGTCGCGCTGCGCGACGAACCTGCCGCGCACGACCTCCAGCGGCTGATCATGACGGTGACGTTCCGGGTGTACACGAACCCCGACGTCGTCGGGTGCGAGATCGCCGGCGCGCTCAAGAACGTGATGGCGATCGCGGCGGGCATCGCCGACGGTCTCGGGTACGGCGACAACACGAAGGCGGCGCTGCTCACGCGCGGTCTCGCCGAGCTCACCCGCCTCGGCATCGCGCTCGGCGGCAACCCGCTCACGTTCTCGGGGCTCGCCGGTATGGGCGATCTGGTCGCGACGTGCACGAGTACGCAGAGCCGAAACCGAACCGTCGGCGTCGAGCTCGGAAAAGGTCGGAAGCTCGATGACATCGTCGCCGACATGAAGATGGTCGCCGAAGGCGTGAAGTCGACCGCCGCCGTGTTGGAGCTCGCGCAGCGGCACCGGGTCGAGATGCCGATCGCCGAGCAGGTCGGCGCCGTCCTCTACGAAGGCAAACGCGCCGAGGACCTTGTCACCGCGCTCATGCTTCGGGAGGCGAAAGCCGAGCTGCACGGCATTACGTGACTCGCATCGGCGTCCTCGGCTCGCCCGACCAGGCGCTCGTCGACGGGCACGGCGCCATCACGCCCGACGGATCGCGCTGGCAGCTCGACTGGTGGGTCGGGGCCGACGACCGCTGGCACCTCCCCGCACGTGAAGCAGCGGTCCGCCAAACGCTGGTGGGCGCTGCGCCCGTGGTCGAGACGTCGGTGCGCATCCCGAGCGGTGACGCCGTGCACCGCGCGTGGGGCGTGGGCGGGCCGGCGGGGTTGGTGGCGGTGGAGATCGAGAACGCGTCGCCGGCCCCGTTCGTTGCCGCGCTCGTCATCGGGCCGACGGCGGCCGGCCGCGTTCGCAGCGTCGCTACCCGCGGGTCGTGGGTGACCGTCGACGGGCACGCGGCGCTGCTGACACCGCGGCCCGCGTCACGCTGGGCCGCCGGGACACCGGGCGAGACGTTCGACGCGGTCGAGGCGGGGCAGGCGCAGGAGCGCGTGTTCACGGGCGTGGGCGGCCGGCGCACACGGCTCGAGGTCGCGTTGCTCCACCCGGTGGCGCACCGGACTCGCTTGCGCTGCGCGCTCTCGGTCGGCCGTCCCGGACGCTCCGTTCCCGTCGACGCCGTCGACCTGTCGTTGCTTCCGGACGCCGAGACCGCGGCGGCGGGCTGGGACGCGCAGCTGCGTCGCGGGATGCGGGTCGTCGTACCCGACGCCCGGCTCGAACGTGCGATCGACGCCGGGCGCGCCGAGCTGCTGCTGGCCGCCGACGGTCGCCGACGACCGACGGCCGAGGACGTCGCCGCGCTCGAGGACTGGGGCTTCGACGCCGAAGCAACCGTTGCGTGGCGCCGGCTCGGAATCCGCGCCCGGGCGCGTGCGTCACGACGGGCGCCGGACGCGTCGCCGTGGCGCACGGTCCGCGCCCGTCTGGCGTCGGCCTCGTCCACCTTCACGTGGCCCGACGGGCCGGCAACACTGCTACGTGCGCTGCGGGACCTGCTCGTCGGCGCCGGCGACGACGAATCGGCCGACCTGCTGGTCGAGCTCCCCGCCGAGTGGCGCGGCCAGGGCGTCGAGGTGCACGACGCGCCGACGCGCGCGGGACGCGTGTCCTACGCCGTTCGCTGGCATGGGCCCCGACCGGCGCTGTTGTGGGAGTGCGAACGTCCGATTCGTCTCAGGGCGCCCGGCCTGGACCCCGCCTGGTCGACGAGCGAGGCGCGAGGAGAAGCCCTGTTGGCCGCGCCCACCGGCCCGTCACCCGGCGCGGAGAGCTTCAGCTAGTTGCGCCGTCGTCGAGCCGGAGCGTCGCGATCTCGCACGGCCGCAGCTCGACGCGGCCCTCGAAGCGCTGGAGGGGACGGCCGACGAGGTCGACGGTCCAGCCCGTGGCGGGCGCACCGTCGTGCTCCACGACGGCGGTCGATGCGTCCGGTGAGGGGTTGAACACGCGCACGACCACACCGGGCTCGCGCGAGACGGCGGACACCCGGGCGCCGTCCACGCGCAGACGTCTGCCAGTGGGATCGCGATGCGCGCCCCTCACCCCGCCGGCGCGGACGCGCTCGAGGGGGACGAGCACCTCGTCGGCGATGTCGTACAGGCGCGCGTCGCGCCAGTCGCCGCGGTGCGGCACGAGCGCGTAGTCGAACGAGCGCTGGCCGAGCATCTGCGGCCCGGTGAGCGGGTACGGGTACCCGGCCGGGCTCGCCCGCGTCGAGAGCTGCAGGCGCGACAGGTACCCGGTCGCCCGCAGCAACGTGAGCGCCAGCTCGCGGCTCGGCGAGCCGTCCTCGGCGGGGAGCTCGTACTCGAGGAGCCCGTCGTGCACCAGCGCGAGACCGACCTCACCGTCCGAGGCGTCCACGAAGCGGCGCGACACGAACGTCGGGAGCCCGAACTCGTTCGGGCCGCCCTCGGCGGAGAGCCCTCGTTCCGCGACCGCGAAGGCGCACTCGGCGTGTGACGTCGTCACCGGCGCCGGGAGCGGGAAGTGCACGCGCAGGCGGTGGTCGCGACACGGATTGTCGAGCTCGGTGTGAACGCGCATGAACCGCTCCCCAGTACGCAGCTCGAGCGTCGTGTGCACCGTCACGAGCACGACGTCCTCGGCCCGCCGTGAGCACGATCCCTCGTCGCCGATCGCGTGCGTCGGCCACGAGTACGTCGAGTCGATCCGCACACGGGCGCGCACCGGTCCGGACTCGAGCCCGGTGACGTCGACGCGGTCCGGGCGATCGACGAGCGCGTCGGCGTCCGGCGGCGCGTAGTTGTACGTGTCACACCCGTCGCCGCCGTCCACCAGGCGCCCGAGGCCCCCCGCGGTGATGCCGCCCGACGTCGTGATCGTGTACGTGCCGTCGGGTGCGACCTCGACCTGCAGGTGCTCGTTGGCGAGCGTCGACGGTCCCGACGTGACCGCAGTCGCCGGCCCCGCGCCGGCGGCGACCGTGTAGCTGCGCCAGCCGAAGCCGGGAACGTCGTCGGCGGCGAAGATGGCCCGCCGGACGGGCGCCGCCACGACACGGAACCGCATCGTCCTGCCCTCGTCGCCGAGGCGCACGAGCTCGTCGCGCAGCTCGGTGAGGTCGACGGAGGGCTCGCCCGGCTGCGCGCCCCGGAACACCAGCTCGAGCGCGCCGTCGTCCGCCTCCGTCATGTCGTAGTGGCCGATGCGCTCGCCGGCGAACTCGGGCCCGTTCATCATCTCGATCACCCATCGCACCTTCTGTCCCGAGACGATCGTCGAGAAGCCCTCGCCGGTGAGCGAGCCGAGCTCCTGGGTCGGGCGCGCCTCGCCGTCGGGGGACACGAGATGGAACGGGCCTTCACCGGGGACGTTCACCGGCACCAGCCCGCCCCGGGCCGTCTGCGTCGGGTTCACCACCAGGGTCGCCCCCGCCGGGGCGTCCACTTCGGTGGCGAGCTGCCGCACGGCCTCCCGCGTCAGCACGTCGCCGATCTGACGGGCCTCGCGGTAGCGCACCAGCACCTGGTCGACGACCTCGTCGTCGCTGCACGCGCACGACGAGTCGTGCGCGCTGTTCTCGACGAGCTTGCGCCAGGCGATCCCGAGCAACGAAGCGGGGTGCCGGTCCGGCGGCAGCAGCAGCGCCGACAGCGGCTCCGCCCGGCGCTCGACCGCGCGCTCGGCAACGGCGCAGGCCTGGTGCACGTCTACCCGGTTCGACGCCACGCCCATGAGCACGTTGGCCCGCGCACCCGATCGCAGCTCGCCCCGCACCGTATGCAGTGCTTCGGTGGGCTGCTGCGGGAGGTACTCCGGCAGCGACGTGACGACGAATCGATAGTCGTCCTGGATCTCGTTCGCCTCGGCGACGACGCGACCGAGCCACCGCTGCGGCATCTGGTGGTCGGTGCCGTTCATCAACTGCATGGCGCCGCCGGGGAGGTGCGCCGGGCCGAGCTCGAGCTCGTAGCTGCGCGCCCGGGCGACGAGCTGCTTGGCGTCGTCCGGGAGGTCGCGGCCGTTCGAGTACGAGCCGTAGAGGTACTCGGCGCGTACGGCGGACCCGTCGGGCGCTTCCCACCTGAACGCGGTCTGCGTGACGGTCGACGGCACGCCGCGCCAGACGACCGCGTGCTCGAAGCCGGCCAGCCGGAGGATCTGGGGCATCTGCGCGATGTGGCCGAACATGTCGGGGAGGTACCCGACCGGCATCGCGCCACCAAGGTCGATCGCGCGGCGCAGGCCGAGCTGCAGGTCGCGGACGATCGTCTCGCCCGACACCATGAACTCGTCCATGAGGACCATCCACGGGCCCACCGACAGGCGACCGGCGGCGGCGAGCCGCTGCAGCGTGTCCGCCGCCCGGGGTCGGACCTCGAGATAGTCGTCGACGACGATCGTCTGGCCGTCGAGCAGGAATCGGGCGTAGCTCAGGTCCCGCTCGAGGAGGGGAAGCAGCTCGTCGAGCAGACGGACGAGCCGGGCCCGGAACACCTGGAACGGCGCGTACCACTCGCGGTCCCAGTGCGTGTGGGGGACGATCCCGACGATCGTCGGGCGTGGATCGGTTGCGGACGCGTCGTCGGGCACTCGTTCACCCCGCCTCGGCCGTCGTGAAGACACCACAGTAGGTGGTGCTGACATTTACACGCGGTGCGCACAAAGAATAAAGTCACTCGGTCCGGGGTGGAAGAGGGGGTTGCAGATGAGGACGCGCGTCGTGGCATCGCTGTCCGTTGTCGCCGTCGCGCTCACGCTCGCCGCACTCGCCGCGACGACCGCCGGGGCCAAGCCTGGCACGAGGCGTGCGCAACCCGGTGATTCCCCGTGGCAGGCGGATCAGCCGGGCGTGCAGCATCTGCATTTCCAGTACGGCCCGATCCACGTGCAGCCGGGGCAGAACAACATCGCCCTCAGTGAAGGCCAGGTCCCGAAGCCGACGGAGGACGGCTACATCGTCGGGATCCACCCGAACCTGCGCACCGCGAACGGGAAGGTCCCGCCCGTCGACGTGATCCATCTCCACCACGCCGTATGGCTGAACACGTCGGCCGAGCGGAACCGGGATCGCGGTGCGTCGACCTTCTTCGCCGCCGGCGAGGAGAAGACGATCATGAAGCTCCCGAACGGGTACGGGTACCCGTACCGGGCGTCGGACTCGTGGGTGCTCAACTACATGATCCACGACCTCACGCCGGGGCCGTACGACGTCTTCATCACCTACGACCTCGATTTCGTGCCGTCGTCGTCTCCCGCCGCGCAGCAGATCACACCGGCCCGCCCGATCTGGATGGACGTCCAGAACGGCAGCATCTATCCGGTGTTCGACGTCCTGAAGGGGTCCGGCACCAACGGCCAGTTCACCTATCCGGACCAGGCGGACAACCCGTACCCCAACGGTCGCCCGAAGAACGTGTGGAAGGTCGATCGCGACAGCGTCCTGCTCGGCACCGCCGGTCACCTGCATCCCGGTGGGCTCCACGACGACCTGTACGTCGATCGTCCGGGTGCGACGGGCGGGCCGGGCTCGAGCGCCGTGCAAGCCAAGCCGGGGACTGCGCACCTGTTCCGATCGGTGGCCGACTACTTCGAGCCCGCCGGCGCGGTCAGCTGGGACGTCTCGATGACCGCGACCCCGCCGAACTGGCGTGTGCAGGTGCATCCGGGCGACGAGCTGCGGATCACGACGACCTACGACAGCAAGCGCGCGTCGTGGTACGAGTCGATGGGGATCATGATCGTGTGGGCGACCGACGGAACGAACGGGCGCGACCCGTTCACGACGAAGGTCGACACGAAGGGTGAGCTCACCCACGGTCACCTGCCCGAGAACAACCACCACGGCGGGCAGAAGACGACGCTCCCGAACCCGTCGAAGTTCAGCGCGGTCGACCAATCGAACGTTCAGATCGACAACTTCCTCTACGGCGTGGGCGACTTCACCGGCGACCACAAGATCCCGAAGGTGAAGGCAGGGCAGTCGATCACGTTCACGAACAACGATGCGCCGAAGGGCAACGGCATCTGGCACTCGATCACGTCGTGCCGGGCGCCGTGCAACAAGGAGACCGGCGTCGCCTACCCACTCGCCGACGGCAGCACCCAGTTCGACTCCGGGCAGCTCGGCAACGCCGGTCCACCCAGCTCCGGGAGCGTCACCTGGCAGACGCCCGCCGACCTCAAACCAGGGACGTACACCTACTTCTGTCGCATCCACCCGTTCATGCGCGGGAGCTTCCAGGTCTCGAACTAGGCACCACCGGAGTGGGGACCGGCGCTACGGATCGATGCCGTCGACCTCGACGGGTGAGGTGACGCGGGCCGCGCAGGCGCGGGACTCGGGCGGTACGGCGGCGGGTCCTCGAGCAGACGCGGCGGACGTCAGAGTTCCGTCAGACGTGCGTTTCGGTTCGTTCACGAACTGGCACCGATCGCGAAACGCGCCCCTCTTACGTTCCCCCTATCTCGCGCAGAGGGGCTGGAACCACGCGAGGGGGAGGGCACCGGCGCCCTTCACGGAACGGTCCGGGGGGGCTCTCCACTCCGGGTCCCACGACAAGCAGGAGGAAGATGTGAAACGGAAGTGGTTGGGCAGGGGCGCGATCCTCGTAGCCCTGGTCCTACTCATAGTCGGCGTGACGGCCGGAGCCGCGTTCGCCGCCAATGATCCGAAGCCGGTGTTCAAGGCGCCCTCGGTGGCCCCGGGGGACGTGGCCGTGAGCCTGAACTTGCTGTGGATCATTCTCGGCGCGGTGCTCGTGATCTTCATGCAAGCCGGCTTCGCGTTGGTCGAGACCGGATTCACACGCTCGAAGAACGCCGCCCACACGTTCTCGATGAACTTCATGATCTTCGGGCTCGCGCTCGCGGGATTCTTCCTCGTCGGGTACGCCTTCATGTTCGGCGGCTACAGCTTCCAGAACCTCTTCGGTCTCGACAAGCCCATCGGCGACAGTCTGGTGGGGTCGGGGAACTGGGTGTTTCTCTGGAAGGGCGGCTTCGCGCTCACGCACCTCGGTGGCCTCGGCAAGAACGCCGCTCTGGGCGCGCCGACGGCGGCGTTCTTCCTCTACATGTACGCCTTCATGGACACCACCGCGACCATCCCGACGGGTTCACTCGCCGAGCGATGGAAGTGGAAGAGCTTCATGTTGTGGGCGGTGTTCTGCGGGGCCATCTACTTCCCACTCTTCGGCGCCTGGACCTGGGGGGGCGGCTGGCTCGCCAAGCTCGGTGACAGCTTGCATCTCGGCTTCGGCTACGTGGACTTCGCCGGTTCGGGAGTAGTGCACGCCATGGGCGGCGTCGCCGGCTTGGCGGGCATCCTCGTGCTCGGCGCCCGGCGCGGCAAGTACGGGCCCGACGGGAAGCCGCGCACGATCGCCGCGCACAACATCCCGATGGCCATGCTCGGCACGTTCATCCTGCTGTTCGGCTGGTTCGGCTTCAACGCCGCGTCGACGCTCGCGGCAACGGACGTGCGCTTCGCCATGGTCGCGACCAACACGGCCGTCGCGGCCGGCTTCGGCGCCGTCGGCGGAATGCTCTGGGCCTACCGGCGCATGGGCAAGCCCGACCCGGGGATGATGGCCAACGGCATGCTCGCCGGCCTCGTGGCGATCACGGCGCCGTGTGCGTTCGTGCAGCCGTGGGCGGCGGCCGTGATCGGGTTCATCGCCGGCATCCTCGTAGTGACTGCGATCCTCTTCCAGGAGAAGCGCGGCATCGACGATCCGGTCGGCGCCACCTCCGTGCACGGCGTCTGCGGCATCTGGGGCGTGCTGTCGGTCGGCCTGTTCGCCAGCGGCGACTACGGCGCCGGCTGGAACCTGACGACGTCGGGACCGGCGGCGAAGGCCAGCGGCGTGACGGGCCTCTTCTACAGCTGGGACCTGGGCATCCGTCAGCTCGGCGCGCAGGTCATCGGTGCGCTCGTGATCATCTTCGTGATGGGCGGCATCGCCTACACGTTCTTCAAGATCTGCGACGCGCTGTTGAAGGGTGGCATCCGGACCGCGCCCGAGGTCGAGGACATGGGCCTCGACCGTCCCGAGATGGGCGTGCTCGGATACAGCGACTTCACGACCAGCGAGCTCGTGCTCGCCGGCGAGGAGCCGGACGAGGACAAGGTCCTCGCGCACACGACTCCTGCAGACCCGACGATCGGTCGGTAGCGAGAACGCAGCTTCGCGGCGGCTGCCGGAGTGGCCGGCGGGCATGATGCCCGCCGGCCACTCTGCGTCCGAGCTCGGGCGTAACGTTGTGGTGTGACCCCGCCGCGGTACGTGGGCACGAGCGTGTTCCTCCGTTGGTGGCCGCCGGGCATGCTCGTCTTCGCAGGCGTCGTCCTGATCGGACCCGGCCGGGGCGCGTGGTTCTACGCCGTGTTGTTCGCGGTGTGCGGTCTCGTCTCGGCGCGATACCTGCCGTGGCGCTTCGCGGTCCTCGACGAGGGCATCGCGCTG
>Ga0126369_10002871_pt1 | contig 12379 bp, 10 predicted proteins | sample PanSoiMetaPlot_1_FD_109646 | JGI IMG/M metagenome (GOLD analysis project Ga0126369, IMG submission 109646) | Tropical forest soil microbial communities from Panama - MetaG Plot_1 | ecosystem: Environmental > Terrestrial > Soil > Tropical forest > Bulk soil | place: Panama | collected 2016-02-17 | reverse complement strand
CGAATACCGCCAGAAGTTGAGCGAGGTCGTGCCCGCGTTCTGGCCATCGGCCCGGCTGATCGGCGAGTTTCATTCGCATCCCTACAAGCCGCGGGCCTCTTTCCCGGCGGTGCCGGGTCTTTCGGACACGGACCTGCGGCTGATCGAAGAGGAAGAGACCGACGAGCTGCACAAGGCCGGCATCACCGTGTTCCTCATCATGTCGATCAAGGGATTGCAGAAGAAGGCGTGGGCGAACGGCGGCATCAATCCACCCAATCAGTTCTCGTGGCGGATGGGCCGCTACAGGCTCAGCCTCACCGCCTATATCGGCAGCGCCCGGCACCGCAAGACCGGCGCGCAGCTGCTCGTGCTGCCCCGCCACAAGGGCTGGCCGAAGTATCGACACGCCCAGAGCCCCAACGCGAAGATCGTGACGCTGTCAGCGCCGACCGGCGCCGGCATCAAGGATTTCAGCGATTTCTGGTGACGCCGCCGTCGGCCGGGGGCGCAGTTTCGTCGCGATCGGCCTCCTTCAAGCTTTGATGCCCAGAAGCCTGGCGGCAGTTCCACCCAGGATCGCGATGCGCTCCTCGTCGCTCAGCCCCGGCGTGCCGAGCACGAGATCGATTTCGGTGCTGGTCCACGGGAAGGGATAGTCGGTGCCGATCATGATCTGGCCGGGGCCGGTCTCGGCGATCAGGTGGCGCAGCGCCTCGGGCGTGAACACGATGGTGTCGAAGAAGAGCTGGCCGTCGCGCAGATATGCCGTCGGCTTCTTCTTGGGCAGCGGGCCGACGCGATTGGGGAAGGTGCGGATCACCGCGTCCGAGCGGTTGGCGTAAGAGGGCAGGAAGCCGCCGCCGTGGGCGGCGCAGATCTTCAGTCCCGGAAAGCGATCGAGCGTGCCTTCGAAGATGAGATGCGAGAGCGCGATCGTGGTTTCCAGCGGATTGCCGATCGTGTTGGTTAAAAGCCCGCTGCCGCCCAGCCGCCCGCTGCCCTCCAGCTCGCGCGTGCCCAGCGGGTGCATGAACACCAGCACGCCCAGCTCCTCGCACTTGGCCCAGAACGGATGGAACCGGGGATTGGCCAACTCCTCGCCGGCGACGCTGCCGCCCACGCCGACGCCGCGGAAGCCCAGCTTCTTGACGGCGTATTCGACCTGCTCGGCGGCGAGATCGGGATGCTGCAAGGCCGCCGTCGCGAAGGCCACGAAGCGCTCGGGGTTGGCGGCGCAGAACTCGACCAGCGTCTCGTTCTGGACCTTGATCAGCTCCGCTGCGGCGTCGCGCTCGGCGCGATACCAGTAGGGATTGATGCTGAGCGCCTCGACGTCGATGCCCTGGGTGTCCATCGCCGCGATGCGCGCGCTGGTGTCGTCCATCAGAAGGCCGGGCGCCTCGAGCGGATGCTTGATCACGGCCATCGCCTTGGGCACGCAGCAATGGGCGTGTACGTCGATGGTCTTGACCCGCTTGCCGGCGACCACCACTTCGCGCCGTCGAGCCTGGGCATGGCCATGCGCGTGCGTGGAGGTTGATGCTGTTGCAGCCGCCATCAATGAGCAGCCGGTGAACACAAGGCCGGGCGCGGGCCCGCCGGTCGCCATATCTCCGGTCAAAGACATTTCACTCCCCTCTTCGTGCCGTCGGTGAGGGCGTGAGCCTACAATGCTGAGATCGTGCTGTCCCGGGGCGTGGAGCCGAGTATTATCAGATGTCCGGCACGCGCGCTCCGGAGGGCGGCCATGAGACTGCTAGGGCCACTGGCAAAGGCGTTCGGTTGCATCGCAATCGCCACGTTCCTGATGGCTCCCGCCCGGGCCCAGACGGCAAGCCGGCTGCTGGAAACCAGCGATCCGATGGCGGCCTACCGGGCCATCAAGCCAGTGTTCAGCGCCGACATATATCCGGGCAGGGGAAGGCCGAGGCAGCCCTTCGGCTATCAGCCAGGTGGCGTCGTTCATCTGGCCGGCGACTGCGTCTACGAGGACCTCATCAAGGCCGCGGTGAAGAGCGAGCTTGGACGCCGTTTGCGGCTGCTCGCCTTGTTCGCCAACGATTTCGAACGCGATCTCCCGAAGCTTGGTTTCGACCAGGCGCTGGTTCGCCAGGAAGTCCAGACACTGGAGGTGGAGTCGATTCGCACGATCAGGGACGGCTCGCACTGGACGACCACCTGGGAGAACCTGCCGTCACACGACCCTGCTGCGTACGCGCGTCCGCTGCGGGCGTTTGCCGACAACCTCAACAGGTCTCACGCCGGCAGACGCGTGCCGCGCCTAGTTGCGTCCGCCGATCTCATGTGCGGCGCCGGCGAGGTTCCGGTCAAGCTGCTCTCGTCGCCTCCCGGCGGCAGGATCTTTCTCGTCGAGGTCTTCGAGTATCGCGTCTGCGAGGCGATCGAAAGCGGGCTTGGCGAGGATCTGCGGCGATGCGATCGCTGGCAGGCGGCGCCGGCGGACGACTTCTATCCGATTGCCGGAAGGTATCGATACAAGATCGTCTGGCAGGGACAGCCTGAAACGCGCAGTCAACTCTATGATTTCTCCAACATCGGCAAATACACTACGCTCACCCTGACGGCTCGATAACACTTGCAGCGTCTCTATCGGCGATCGCCCCCATGACGTCAGGTCTCGACGAATTCAAAGACCTGCTGAGCGAGTTCAACAAGCTCTCGCTGGCTGTGGTGGGTGCGGGCGTCATTGTGCCGTTTGCGGCATCCCTTGCCGTGCTCGCGCCGCCTTGGCCGCCGGGGATCGTGATCTTGACCGCGATCGGCGACCTGGTGGGACTGGTTCTGGTGTTCCAATATTTGCGCAAGTCGCCCCGGCGGACGGTGAACCGCGTCATTGCGTGGTCGGCGCTGGCTTTGCTGCTGACGGTCGTGATGTACCTGGCGGCGCTGTCGGAGTTCACGACAACGACCCCGACGGATAATCCGACGCGCATCGTTTTCGGCTACGAATGTACCGAGCAGGCACGCCTGGTCTACGGCGAGCGCTGCGCCGCCCCGCGGCTGGTGCAACTGGCCGAGGCACGATTCGAGTCCTACGCGTTCTGGACCCGCCGGTCGATCACCGTGGTTCGTGTCGGCCTTGCCATAGGATGGCTGGCGACCTTCTTCTCGCTGACGGTCCTGCTCGGCACCTTTCTGGTCTACCAGTCACGACAGCGAAAGCGAACGCCGGCTAAAACCTGACGGCGGCCGTCGTCAGGTGACCTTCGGCGTGACCTCTTCGCCGAAGACCTGCATCTGGTCGAGCAGCTCCTGCACGGAGTTGGCCGCGAAGTAGAGGCCCAGCAGATGGGTGACGCCGGCTTCGCGGAAGGCATTGGCCTTGTCGATGATCTCGGCCGGCGTGCCGATGAGGTTGATGTCCTCGTGCGTGGCCGTGCCCTGGCCCTTGAGCGTCGACTTGGCGAGCGACACCAGGTGCTTGTTCATCTGGCTCTTGCGGAAGCTCTCGATCGCCGCCTGGTGCGTCTTGCCGATGTGAACGACGAACTGCGGGCAGACTTCGATGGTCTTGGGGTCGCGCCCGGCCTGCTCGGCGAGCTCGTGCAGCCGCTTCACGCCCGCCCGCACGCGGTCGACATGCATGCCGGCCGGCAGCCAGCCGTCGGCCCATTTGACCGTGCGTTCGATGTTGTTGGGATTGTTGCCGCCGACATAGATCGGCAGGTGCTTCTGCAGCGGCTTGGGATAGAGCTCGACGTCCTTGAACCTGTAGTAGCGGCCGTCGAAGCTCGCAACGCGCTCGCTGAACAGCAGTTTCAGCGCCTGCAAGCCCTCGTCGACGATGTCGCCGCGCTGCAGCTTCGAATCGGGCTGCAACGCCTTGAATTCCTCGCGATAGGCGCCGATGCCGACGCCGACTTCGAGCCGACCCTTGCCGAAATGGTCGAGGGTGACGATCTGCTTGGCCGTCACCACGATGTCGTGCCGCATCGGCAGCACCAGCACGCCGGTGCCGACCTTGATGGTCTTGGTTTCCGAGAGCACGAAGGCGTAGGTGACCAGCGGCTCCCAGAAACGCGGCGGCACCGGGAACTCGGCGCGCACGTAGTTCTGGGTCGTCATGTGGTCGTTACCCCACACCGAGTCGTAGCCGAACCTCTCGGCCGCTTGGGCGATCTTGATGACGTTCTCAGGATCGGAGAACGGAATGGGATAGGTCAGGCCTTCCATTCCGGTCGGCAGGCCGGCACTGACGCGCATCGCGATGTCCCCCCGGCTTATTCGGCGGCAAGGGCGCGCAGCTTGGCGGTCTCCGCCTCGTCGACCGTGCCGTCGTCGTTCAGCGCCACGCCGTAGTCGCGCCGCGCCGCCTCGGCCGAGATGAAGCCCTGGCGCACGTCGGCGGCCACGGTGGTCACCGGCCGCCGGCGTGGATTGCCAAGCCCGCCGCCGCCCGGCATGGCGATGATCACGCGGTCCTTGGCCGGCACGGTTTGCAGGCCCTTGCCGCGCAGCACCTTGCCCGACGACAGGCTGACCTCGCCCGGTGCACCGCTCTGGCCGCCCTCGCGGCCGCGCGCCGGATGGTCGATGCGGTCGTAGTAGGCGCTGAGCGCGAACGGCGCCTTGTCGAGCGTGCCGACCTCCATGACCTGGCCCAGGCCGCCGCGGAACTCGCCGGCGCCGCCCGAATCCTGTCGGTACTCCTTCTTCCACACCAGGATCGGTGAGATCGCCTCGTTGACCTCGATCGGCACGTTGCGCACGCCGGAGGGGAAGGCGGTCGCGGAGAGCCCGTCGCTGCCCGGCCGCGCGCCGGTGCCGCCGGCATGGAAGCTCATGACGCTGAACGGCGTGGCATGCACCGTCTCCGCCGGATCGCCGTCGGTCGAGCCCGGCCCTCCCAGCGCGAACAGGTTCCACAGGCACGACGTGCCCTCGGCCGGGACGCCACCGCCCAGCGCCTGGTGCAGGCAGCCGAACATCACGTCGGGCAGCATCTGCCCGGTGACGTGGCGCGCCGCCACCGGCGCGGGTTTCTGCGCGTTCAGGATCGAATCCTTGGGCGCCGTGACGCGGATCACCGACAGCGAGCCCTCGTTGTTGGGCACCTTGGGCGCCACGATGCACTTCACGCCGAACGAGGCGTAGGCCTCGGTGTAGCAGACCGGCACGTTGATGCCGAAGGCCGACACGCCCGACGTGCCGGCGAAATCGACATCGATGCCGTCGGCGCCGATCTTCATGGTGGAGACGAGGTCGATCGGCTTGTCGGCGCCGTCGACGCGCATGGTGAACTTGTACTCGCCGGGTTTGATCTTGCGAATGGCCTCGAGCGAGGCCTGCCGCGATTTCTCCAGGATATGGTTGCCCAGGCGGCTCAGATCATCGATGGCGAACTCATCCATCATCTCGATCAGACGCCGGCAGCCGATCTCGTTGCAGGTCGCGAGCGAGTAGAGATCGCCCACGACCTGGACGGGCTCGCGCACGTTCGCGGCGACGATGTCGACCAGGGTCCGGTCGACCTTGCCGGCGTGGGCGAAGTGCATCAGCGGGACATAGAGACCTTCCTCAAAGACATGGCGAGCGTCGGTGGTCATGCCGCGGCCGCCGATATCGACCACGTGGCAGGTCGAGGCGAACAGGGCCACCATCTTGCCGCGCCGGAAGGTCGGCGTGACGAAGGTGAAGTCGTGCAGGTGGCCGGTGCCCTTCCACGGGTCGTTGGTCAGGAAGACGTCGCCTTCCTTCATGGTGTGGGCCGGGAACTTGTCGAGGAAGTGGTAGACCGCGCGCGCCATCGAGTTGATGTGGCCGGGCGTGCCCGTCACCGCCTGCGCCAGCATGGCGCCGCTGAGATCGAACACGCCAGCGGAAAGATCGCCGGCCTCGCGCGTCGAGGTCGAGAAGCCGGTGCGGATCAGCGCCAGTGCCTGCTCCTCGACGACCGCGATCAGGCGGTCCCACATCAGCTGCAGGCGAATGGGCGAAAGCGGGTCGTTGAAGCTCATGGTCACACCTTCTCCAGCAGAATGGCGCCGATCGGGCTGATACGGGCGGCAAAGCTTTTTGGCACGATGGTCGTCGTCTCGTCCTCGGCGATGACGGCCGGCCCGGGCACGAAGCTGCCGACGGAAAGATCGTCGCGATGATAGACCGGGACCTCCTTCATGTCCTGATCGCCAGGATCATAGACCGGCCGTTTGCCGCGCGGCTTCGCCGGCTTGTCGGCCGGCTGCGGCGGGCTTGGCGGCATGACCGCCTGTGCGGCGGCCAGCCGCAAGGTCCAGTTCATGATCTCCACGCTGAGGCCGGGGATCGTCCGCCCGAAGGTCGTGGCGTAGCCCTCTTCGTAGAGTTTGATCAGCGTCCCGCGCGATGAGCGATCGAAGGCGGCGGCGGGCAGGCTGACCGTTATCTCATGGCCCTGGCCGCGATAGCGCATGTCGGCAGTGCGGGTCTCGACCAGCTCGGCGTCCGGCGCGCCCGCCTTGACGACGGCCTCGGCCTCGGCGCGCATCTCGGCGAACAGGCGGTTGACGTAGTCGGGGTCGAACTTGTCCTCGTCGAGCTGCACGTAACGGCTGCGCACGACCTCGTAGGCGACAGGGGCCATCAGGAAGCCGACGGCCGAGCCCACGCCGGCACCGCTCGGCACCATGATGCGGTCGATGCCGAGCTTCTCCGCCAGGCGCGCGGCATGGATGGGGGCCGCGCCGCCGAAAGCGATCATGGTGCGCGCCTGCAGTTCCTTGCCGCGCTCCACGGCATGGACGCGCGCGGCATTGGCCATGTTCTCCTCGACGATCTCGCTGATGCCGAACGCGGCATCGAGGCGCTTGAGGTCGAGTTTGGAGCCGACCGCCTGGTCGACGGCGATGCCGGCCTTGTCCGGCAGGAGCTTGATCGAGCCGCCGGCGAAGTAGCCGGGATCGATGCGGCCCAGCACCACGTCGGCGTCGGTCACCGTGGGCTCAGCGCCGCCGCGGCCGTAGCTCGCCGGGCCCGGCTCGGCGCCGGCGCTCTCAGGACCGACATTGATGCGCGCCAGCGGATCGACCGAGGCGATCGAGCCGCCGCCTGCGCCGATCTCGACCATCTCGATCACCGGGATGCGCAGCGGCAGGCCGCTGCCCTTGAGGAAGCGGTACTGCCGAGCCACTTCGAAGGTGCGCGAATGCTGCGGCTCGCCGTGATCGATCAGGCAGATCTTGGCGGTGGTGCCGCCCATGTCGAAGCTCAGCACCTTGTCGAGCCCGCACTGGCGCGCCAGCGACGCGGCCAGGATGGCGCCGCCGGCGGGACCCGACTCGACCAGGCGGATCGGGAACTTGCGCGCAGTTTCCAGGGCCGCCAGTCCGCCGCCCGATGTGATCAGGAACAGCGGGCAGGCCACGCCCTTGGCGCGCAGCGCGTCGTCGAGGCGGCCGAGATAGCGGGCCATCACCGGCTGCACATAGGCATTGGCCACGGCGGTCGACCAGCGTTCGTACTCGCGGATCTCCGGCGAGACCTCGCTCGAGAGCGTGATCGACGCGCCGGGCAGCAGCTCGGCCAGGATGCCGCGCGTGCGCCGCTCATGCTTTCCGTCGAGATAGGCGTGCATGTAGCCGATGGCGACCGACTCGATGCCTTGCGCCTTGAGCTTGGGCGCGAGCGCCCGCACTGCCGCCTCGTCGAGCGGGATCAGCACGTTGCCGCGGCCGTCCATGCGCTCGGGGATGCCGAAGCGCAGGTCGCGCGGCACCAAGGGCGGCGGCTTCTGCATGAAGATGTCGTACTGTTCGAAGCGGTGCTCGAAGGCGATCTCTATGGAATCGCGGAAGCCTTCGGTCACGACCAGAGCCGTCCTGGCACCCTTGCGCTCGATGATGGCGTTGGTGGCGAGCGTCGTGCCGTGGATGATCAAGCCGAGCTCGGCGGGCTTCACGCCGGTCTGCTTCAGGATCTCCTCCATGCCGGCCAGCACGCCCTCCTCGGGCGCGCGCGGCGTGGTCAGCACCTTGACGCTGGTGATCGTGCCGTTCCGCTCGAGGCAGAGGTCGGTAAAGGTGCCGCCGATGTCGACTGCCACTCTTGCTTTGTCCTTGGCCTTTTCCATGTGTGCCTACGCTGCCGTCTGAATGTTGCCGCCGAGATAGGCCTGGCGGATGCGCGGATCGGTGCGCACCTCCTCCGCCGGGCCCTCCATGAAGAGTCGTCCCTGTTCCATCACCAGGGCGCGGTCGGAAATCAAGAGGGCGCCGCGCACGTTCTGCTCCACGATCAGAACGGTCACGCCGGTCGCCGCGATGCGCTGCACGGTGGCGAACACATCGCCCTGCATCCTGGGCGAGAGCCCGAGCGAGGGCTCGTCGAGCAGAAGCAGCGCCGGCTCGACCAGCATCACCATCGCCATTTCCAGAACCTGCTGCTCGCCCCCGGACAGGTTGCCGGCCTCGGTGCGCCACTTCTGTTTCAGCAGGGGAAACGCCGTCGTGACGCGGTCGATTGCCGCGTCGTGCACCGAGGCGGGCAGCGTGTAGCAGCCCATCTTTAGATTCTCGCTCACGTCCATGGCCGGGAAGTTGCAGCGGCCCTGGGGCACGAAGCCCACGCCACGCCCCAGCCGCTCCCACGGCGGCAGGCGCTCGATCGCCTCGCCCTTGAAGACGATCTGGCCCTCGAACAGGCGGTTGGTGCCGTAGATGGCGCGCAGCAGCGTCGATTTGCCCGCGCCGTTGCCGCCGATCAAAGTGGTGATGGTGCCCGCCTGCAGGCGCGCCGAGAAGTCGCGCACGATCGGCACGTCGCCGTAGCCCGCGGTCACCGCCACCAGTTCGAGCGCCGGGTAGGTCATGCCGCACCCCGCATCTCGGCTTCAGCCATCTCCGGCGTCATGCCGAGATAGGCCTCCAGCACGCGCGGATCGGTGTGGATCTCGGCGGACGTTCCCTCGGCGAGCTTCCTGCCTTGATCCAGCACGATCACCTGATGGCAGAGGTTGGTGATGAACTCGACATTGTGCTCGACGATCAGGAAGGTCTCGCCCGCACGGTTGAGCTCGCAGAGCGCCGTTTCGATCTCGCGGATGCGGCTGGGATTGACGCCGGCCACCGGCTCGTCGAGCACCACGATCTTGGGGCTCGGCATCAAGGCGGCGGCCAGCGCCACCAGCTTCTTCTGGCCGTAGGAGAGGATGCCGGTCTCGGCCTCCCAGTAGCGCTGCAGGCCGATGAGCTCGACCAGCTCGCGCGCCCTTCCTTCAGAGGTCTCGACCGCAGCGCGGTAGCGCCGGGTGCGAAAGAATTCGTCGACCCAGGTCGCCGCATCGAACTGCTGGTTGGCGATGGCGAGATTGTCGCGCAGGCTGAGCCGCTCGTAGACGCGCACGGTCTGGAAGGTGCGCATGAGACCCGCGCGCGCGATGTGATGCGCCGGCCGGCCGGTGATGTCGTGGCCCGCCAGCGCCACCTTACCGGCGTCGAGCTTCTGGAAGCCGGAGATGCAGTCGATCGCCGTGCTCTTGCCCGAGCCGTTGGGGCCGATCAGGCCGGTGATGCTGCCCGCTGCGACCGCGAACGACACGCCATCCAGCGCATGCACGCCGGCATATGATTTGCGCAGACCGGACACTTCGAGGAGGGCGTTCATCGCAGCGCCCCTCGGAGCTGGTCGCGCATCTCGGCGAGCTTCTTCTCGCGCAGCCAGCCCGCGACGCCCGAGGGCATCACGAACATGGCGACCACCAGGATCAGGCCGTAGATGATCATCCGCAAGTCGGCCGAAAAACGCAGGACCTCGGGCAGGGCCGACAGCGCGATGCCCGACACGATCACGCCCCAGAAGCTTCCCGCACCGCCGATGATCACGATGATCAGGAAGGTCTGCATGTAGTAGAAGTCGAGGAACAGCGGGTCGATGATGCCGAGGTGGAAGCAATAGACGCCGCCCGCGGCGCCGGTGATGGCGGCGCTGATGGCGAAGGCCGCGAGCTTGTAGGGCATGGGCGCGATGCCCTGGGCGCGCACCAGCGGTTCGTTCTGCTTGATGGCGATCAAGGTGCGGCCGATGCGCGAGCTGCACAATGCATAGAGCAGGCCGAGCATCGCCACCGAGAAGGCCCAGGCGATCCAGTAGAACTGGCCGGTCGTGGCGAAGCGATGGCCGAAGGCCTGCGGCGGCGGCAGGTTGGGAATGCCGAGCGGCCCGCGCGTCAGCTCGACCCAGTCGCGCGCGATCAGGGTGGCAAGCAGCGCGAAGGTGAGCGTGACGATGACGAAGGCATGCCGGTTGGTGCGCAAGGTGGGATAGCCCACGACCAGCGCGATCGCGGCATTGATCAGCGCCGCCCAGACCAGCCCCCACCAGAAGTTTCCGCCGAAGGTCACGACGGTGAGCGCCGTCGTGTAGCCGCCGATGCCCCAGAAGCCGAGCTGGGCGAAGGAGAGCAGGCCGGTGAAGCCGTAGATCAGGTTGAGTGCCGCCGCGGCCACGGTGAAGATCAGCGCCGAGATGCCGATGCCTATGATGTAGTTCGACGTCGTCAGCAGCGGCAGAGCGGCGAGCAGCAGGGCCGCGATGATCGACGCCAAGGGGGCAGCCACCAACTTCATCCGACGCGCATGCCTCCGCGCTTGAACAGGCCGTCGGGCCGCACGAATAGCACCGCGATCATGATCACGAACACCGCGGCTTCCTGCCAGGCGATCTCGAAGAAGCCGCCGATCCAGCTTTCGACCAGGCCAAGCCCGATCGCCGCCACGATGGCGCCCGGGATGTTGCCCAGCCCGCCGATGATCACCAGGGCAAAGGCCTTGAAGATCAGGAACTGGCCCATGTACGGCGTCACGAGCTGGATGGGCGCGATTGCCGCGCCAGCCAGCCCGCACAGGCCGGCCGCCAGCACGACCGCGTTGCGGGCGACGACGCGCGGGCGGATGCCGACCATCAGCGCCGCCTCGCGGTTCTGGGCGATGGCGCGCATGGCGCGGCCGAACTGCGTGCGGCGCAGCACGAGGTAGAGGCCGGCGAAGGCGAGCAGGGCGGCGCCGGCACCGATCACCCGCGTCCAGGTGATGCGGATGCTGCCGATGTCGACGCCGTCGAAGCCGTACTGCGTGTCGACCAGCCGCGGCGTGGCGGTGAACAGGTACTGCATCAGGTGGATCAGGATGATCGACAGCCCGAGCGTGATCAGGATGCTGCGCTCGAACTCGTCGGGCCTGAGCTTGGCCAGCAGCACCTCGTACATGGCAAGGCCGACCAGCATGACGGCGATGATCGCCGCGGCGAGCGCCGGCCAATAGAGCAGGCCGGTCACCGGCAGCGCGAAGGCCATAGCGAAGGCGCCCAGCATCAGGAGCTCGCCGTGCGCGAAGTTGATGATCTCCATGACGCCGAAGATCAGCGACAGGCCGACGGCGATCAGCGCATAGAGCAGGCCAAGCGCAATGCCGTTCAGCGTGAGCTGCACGAGATAGACGGCGTCGATGGTCATGGTAGGCGAAGTGCTGCAAGTCCCGGACCAGATCGTTGACAGATAACCGAGAGTGCTGCGAACCTGCAACTATCGAAACGATGTACCGATATTCGGCACAGGAGCGATGACACCCCGGCGCGTGATCCTGGCGCCGCGGCCGCGCGCGACGGGCGCCGAGGCCAACATGGCATCGCGCTCGCAGTCGCTGGAGCGTGGCCTCGACATCCTGGAGACGATCGCGGGCGAAAGCGGCGAGGTGGGTGTGCGCGAGCTGGCGCGCCGGCTCGGCCTCAGCCCGACGATCGTGCAGCGCCTGGTGACGTCGCTGGCCGGCCGCGGCTACATCGAGAAGGACGCCGATACCCAGCGCTACCGCCTCGGTCACCGCGCCCTGGCGCTCGGCGCCAGCGGCGAGGGCGCCTTCGACTACCTGGCGGCGGCGCGCCGCGAGCTCGAGCGGCTGGCACACGAGCACCAGCTCAACGGCTTCGTGTCGGTGCTGCGCGGCGGCCGCGCCATCTATCTCCTGGCGGTGCAGGCCGACGGCCCGGTGGCGATCAAGGTCAGCCCGGGCAGCGAAATGCCGCTGCACAGCACCAGCGCCGGCAAGGTGCTGCTGGCGGCGCAGTCCGACGGCGAGGCGCGCAAGATCCTGGGCAACCGCAAGCTTCCCGCGCTCACGCCGCACACCATCACCGATCCCGCCGTGCTGATCGCCTCGCTCGCCAAGGTGCGCCGCCAGGGCTTTGCCCTGGTCAACGAGGAGAACATTCCGGGCGTGCTGTCGGTGGGTGCCCCGATCCGCGACCGCAGCGGCGCGGTGGTTGCGGCGCTGAGCGTTGCCTTTCCCAAGTATCTCGATTCGGGACTGACGCTTGCCAGCGTCGAGCCTCTGGTGAGCGGGGCGGCGCTGCGCATCTCGCGGCTGCTTGGCATGCCGCCTGCAATGGTGTTGAGTGGAACCACGGG
>Ga0126369_10002870_pt1 | contig 12381 bp, 15 predicted proteins | sample PanSoiMetaPlot_1_FD_109646 | JGI IMG/M metagenome (GOLD analysis project Ga0126369, IMG submission 109646) | Tropical forest soil microbial communities from Panama - MetaG Plot_1 | ecosystem: Environmental > Terrestrial > Soil > Tropical forest > Bulk soil | place: Panama | collected 2016-02-17 | reverse complement strand
CTGTCGGGCACGGAATCGTGATGGATCGACAGGAAGAGATCAGCTCCGAGAGCGTTGGCGTGCTTGACGCGCTCCGCCAATGCCTTCCGTGAAGGACCTTCGGTGATCAGGAGCATGCTGCGTCCGAACCCGGCGGCAAGCAGCCGCTGCTCGATGCGCCTGGCAAGATTCAAATTGAAGGAAAATTCCGGGAAACCGCGCGCGCTTGTGGCGCCGGGCGCTTGCGCCGTATGTCCGACATCGATCATGGTGCGGAATGTCGCGCGCTTGCAGGCATCGGCGGGCCGCGGTTCGGCGCGCGCCGTATGTGCGGCGGTACTGGCGAGTGTAGCGGCAATGAGCACCCTCATGACGCGCAGCAGCATGATTGCGAATTCCGGATGGTCCCCTGGGCCACTGACGCTCACAATATGCCCGTTCGATGGCAGGTAGCGCCATCGCCATCCCAATGATGCCGATGCCGGCATTAACGCTGCCCATCCACGGGATTCAACCCCCGGAGAGGCGGGAGGCTTTATGTCGAGGAGCGGTCTGCCGTTCTCGTGCTACCGCTCCGCTGCCAGTTAACCGACAGCTCGCGGACACGGGGGAAAGCAAACATTATGCAGCGATTGTCGAAGCAAAACAAAAGCTTATTACACTATTCGCGGCTAATCGCCGCTTTAATAACGGCGCTGTTGAAAACAGGATTTCCCGGAGGAAAAATCAAGCGCTCAAAGCCTTTAGGGCGCACCATGCGTACTCATTATGCGCTGTCCGAATAAACGCATGGCGGACCCACAATAACCCGACCACAATACGAAAAGTCATGCGCAGGCACGAGCGCGTCACGCCTTGGCACCTTAACCAGTGCGGTCAAGGCACAAACGCTTAGAGGATCGTAAGAGGGAGGAGCCAATGTCGATAAGGTCCTATCCTGACCACTCTTAACTTCGAGGCTGGCACTCAAAGCTGGGCTTACGTTCAGCTCTATCCGGTTTTGCTCTTGCCATGTTCCTAACAAATGCGACACCAACGATGAGTGATGAAACGTGCCAATCGCCTTACATGCCAAAGATCACCGGTGAGGAAGAGTTCGTATACGTGTGGACACTTGGAGTCGAAGGATTGGGCGATGGTTCTGACAAGTTGGTGACTATTGATGTGCGCAAGGACTCAGCAACCTTCGGCAAGGTAATTGATGCAGATTCTGTAGGTGGACGAGGCGAAGCGCATCATGGCGGCTTTACTGATGATCGCCGGCATTTCTGGGCCGCCGGACTCGACGACAGCAAGATCTATATTTTTGACGTGGCAACGAATCCAGCAAATCCCAGGCTCATTAAGACAATCAGTAACTTTGTCGAAGAAACGGGCGGTGCAGCTGGGCCTCACGGCGCGTACGCACTGCCCGGCCGCATGTTGATTTCTACACTCTCGAATAAGAGTCGTGACGGACGAGCAGCGCTTGTCGAATACTCCAATGACGGCAAATACGTTGCGACCCACTGGATGCCTACCGATAAGGAGAATGGAGGCGCGAAAATTGAAAAAATCGCGGACGGATATGGCTACGATGCACGCGTATTGCCTCGCAAAAACGTCATGCTGACGTCCTCGTTTACAGGCCTTGACAACTACATGCGGCCGCTTGGTGATCTCATCAAAGACGCGAACGCGATGAAGAAGTTCGGTCAGACCATGGTTTTGTGGGATTTCCATGCGCGGAAACCGAAACAGGTCTTCCACGTACCGGGCACTCCGCTTGAAGTGCGTTGGGCCTGGGGACCGTACAATAACTACGCGTTTACCTCGACTGCGCTTACCTCAAAACTTTGGCTCGTCTATGAAGACAAGGATGGCCAGTGGAAGGCCAAAGAGGTTGCCGATATTGGCGATCCTTCAAAGACACCGCTGCCTGTCGACCTCAGCTTGAGCGCCGATGACAAGACACTCTTCGTGGATACCTTCATGGATGGTATGGCTCGCGTCTTCGATGTTTCGGATCCCCACAAGCCGAAGCAGATCTACGAAAAGAAAATCGGAAGCCAGGTCAACATGGTGTCGCAAAGCTGGGACGGCAAGCGGCTCTATTACACCAGTTCGCTACTCGCAAATTGGGACAAGGGTGGCAAGGACAATGAGCAATTCCTAAAAGCCTACACATGGGATGGCCAGGAACTGAAGCCTCGGTTTGAGATCGACTTCACCGCGGAAAAACTCGGCCGCCCGCACCTAATGTCGTTTGGGTCGGCGAGCCTCTACACGAACTGACAAACAAAGGACGCGGGGTGCTTCGACGGTATCCTGCGCCCTCGAAGCGGCAGGTGACATGCTTGTCTCTGTGTTACGAACCGGGCTGACGTTGGCATTGCTGGCGTTTTCATTCGCGGCATTGGGCCACGATGTTGGCTCGCACAAACCGGCGATAAATACGCCCAAGGATTCACGGTTAGAATTCGCATTTCCTTTGCCGGTGCCGGGCAGCTACGAGTTGCCACCGATAATGAACGCGGCCGGAGGTGTCGTCCTCGACGAAGAAGGGGCCAAGCACGAGCTCGCCGACTTGCTTCGTGACCGCATCATCGTTCTGGCATTCATTTATACGCGTTGCGGAGATGTTTGCCCGATGGCTTCATTGCAACTTTCTGCGCTACAGGATCTCGCAACCGAAACTCCGGAAGTTGCGCACGGGGTGCGGCTTCTCTCGATGAGTTTTGATCCCGATTACGATACTCCAGTCGTGATAAAGGAACACGCTCGGATCTGGCGTTCACAGAAAAAGGGTGCGCCAGAGTGGCGATTTTTAACCGCGCCAGATCGTGTCGCTCTCGCGCCTCTTCTCGTTGCCTACAATCAGAGTATTGGCCCGAAATCGGATAAGGGATCGTCCACATCGGAATTTTATCATATCTTTCGAGCGTTCCTCATCGACCGCAAGGGCAAAGTCCGCAACATCTACAGCCTTGATTTTCTAGATCCGAAATTGGTTGTGACTGACATCAAGACGCTGTTGCTCGAAGAGAAAGGGGCGGGGAGATAACTTAAGGCTATTAGACCGTTTTCAGAAAGCATGCGCGCGCCAGAGCTGGCGAAGTCATAGAATAGCTTCCAAACTGGGCTCGTCCCAATGTCCTTTTGAACTAAAGTGGAGGTCGTCCAGGATCAGGCCAGGACACAAGTCGTCACACCACTGTCGTAAAGCTGCCGCTTATAAACCGCCTGCATAGCCTTTGCTTCCAATCGCGCCAATCGGTCTTTAGACGGAGTCCGGCATGAGCCTGAAGGCAATTCTTGCCGTTAAGGGCGACGAGGTCGTGAGTATTGGTTCTACTGCCGATCTTGCTACGGCGAGTAAGCTGCTTAAAAAACGCCAAATCGGGGTGCTCGTGGTTCTCGATGCGGGTGGACACCTCGCTGGGATTCTGTCGGAGCGCGATATTGTGCACGCAATGGCGGAACACGAAGATGCTATTCTCCAGCAGTTGCCGGTGTCACAGGTTATGACATCTAAAGTCTCGACCTGCGACATAGACGATTCAATCAGCAGCGTTATGGAGCGCATGACCGAGGGCAAATTCCGCCACATGCCAGTCCTCGACAAGGGCCGCCTCGCCGGCGTGGTTTCGAACCGTGACTTGCTAAAGTGGCATTTTGAGACGATACGCGAGCATTTACATCAATTGGAAGCGTCTATTGCCGAATTTGAACTGATGAGAATCTAGTCGCCAGCGTAATTGGTTCATCGGCGACCGCTATTGGCGCTTAGCGGACACGCGCTAGTGCAGTGCAAATGTCCGCTTTCGGGTGAATAGCGGACATGGCTTTAGGGATTACGACAAAACAAACTAACCGGCACTCTTTCATTCCAGTTTGGCCGCGCATCTGCACCGACAGCACCGCACATCGTGCACACCATGCGCGGGCCGAGCGACGGCACGGTCACGTCATCGGCATAGCCGCTCACATCCAGCGCCGGGCGATGGCACCACAGCGCCCCGCACGTGATGGCCAGCGAGCGCACGCCGTTTTCTCGCATGTTGCCCAGGGTCATCATGACGTGGGTCAGGTGAGCCAAAGATCGCGCCAGCACGCCAGGAGGTATTCGCGGTACCATATAACCAAGGTGGCGGTGTTATTTTGCCGACGCCGTAGACAGTAACAGTTTTTGAATACGAAACGTCCGGTTACGAACCAACTGCCGGGGTTCGCTCCGCTAGGGTGATCACTGCGCGGACGGGGAGTCCTGCCAGCTTCTTGGCCCATGCGCTCGACTGCCACCGGGGCGACGGTTGTGGCCTTCCCGCACTCCGGTGGCAGTTTGAAACGCGCGTTGCGCACAATGCGCGCTACCCCGCTGTATACCCAGCGCGTTTTTTCTGACTCATGACGGTTTTGAAAAAAGCAATTGAGCCATCGCGACAAACGCAATCAGCTGCCGCTGCCGCGACGACTAACGGGGGTGAAGCGGACATCCTGGGAAGCCAGCCAATGTCCGCTATAACCCACCGCTTATGCCCTTATCGGATACATCACCAAGAACCCGGTCGTAGTCGCCAAAAGATACCGACTACAACGGCAATCGCGAGAATGGTCCAGATGACCATGTGAATTGGTCCATATCCTCCATAGCCCCATGGTTCCATCATTCCCCACATGATCAGCTCTCCTTGGCTCGTAGCGCCTCTGGAAAGGTCGTTCACCGGCCGAGAACTCTTGTTCCGCAATGTACAAGCCGGAAGAAATAGCGCCGTGCGACCTGGGTCATTCAAACGTGCGGAGATTTGATCACGTGGTTCAGGCAAACTGAATTATTCTCGGCAACGAATCGAAACTTAGGCAAAACAATGAAAAATATCCTTGTCGTCTTCACCTGCATCTTCACTTGCCTGATGGCTCAAGACGCTCTCGCTGCAATCAAGTTCAAGCGTTTTCCCCATTGCCCGGAGGGACTCGTATCCAAAAAGACCTGTGAATGCCACGCGGGTGAATCGGGTCGCTTTCATTTTTGTCATGCTGGCGATCACTGCGATACTGTCAAAGGCAAATGTAGCAAGTAGTGGTCTATGATATGGTGATGTGTCGGCATGTATATGTGCCAACGCTTAAGACCGCCTCTTCTGATTGTCGCTAGCAGGTCGGGGCGTTGCAATTCATGACATGACGCTCGCGCCGCCGACCCTTTTGGGGATAAAGCGGACATTGCCACACGATGTTTTGTCTGCTTTTGAGCGAAGGCGGACATCCCAGATTCAAGGTTCCAGCTAAAAAGTTGCCGGGAAAAGTTTGCCGGGAGAGGTACGCCGGTGTTCGTAGGTCAGCGCCGCTGATTGATATGAGATCGCGCTCGTTTCAGATTTTCTGTTGGAGCGCAGGAAGCGGAAGCATGCCCATAAAAAATAACAGGGTGACGGAGCCGGGGCGCGGAACTCTCCGACCACGCCACGAGCTGAAAGGAGTGGGCCTGACCCAAACCGACTTCCACTGTGCTCAAATGCAAACGCGTGGCGGGTTGTGCCAGTAGGGGGAATATCATGAGCATTGGACGCGTTGCCGGCACCACGGCCCTGGGACTTTGCCTTAGTGTAATCGGTTCATCAGTACACGCTGCTACTTTTTTCTCGGGTTGGTTCACGACCAATATTGTCGGTCCAGCTCCGGGAGAAAGTGCGCGGGTCGTCGAAGGCATTCTGTACGACAATGTGGCTGGCACCGCTGGCGCGCCGGCGTATGACTATGTCTTCTTCGTTGCAAATACTGGCCCTGCGCCGATCGCCGCATTCGGTGGTGGAACGGGCCCTCAAGGCGCCGTGCTTTATAATTCCGATATTTCGTTCGGTCTGCCCGGACTTCCAGCATCCGGTCCGGTAAATCCAAACGGACCCCTGCCAGCATTCCTTACCCAAGTTCCACCAGCCCAAGCCGGCAAAAGATTGCCGGGCGGCTGGGGCGGCGCCAATAATCCGTTTTTCCCAATCGTCAACGTCACTCCGTACACGCCTCTTTACCCGGGAGCAAAAGGTCTACTGTCGCCAAACTATCAGTACTGGGGATTTGAAGTCTCAAGCACAAACGGCGGAGCGACGTACGCGCTGGGCTGGTACAATTTGGTCGGCAACCAGATATTCAACACCGGCCGGGTGACTCGTTTTGACCTGAACAGCACGCGCGGACCGGTGGCGGGCGGTGCATTCATGGATGATCCCGCCCCCTCCAATTACATTATCGACTGGCTTAACGGCGACTCTATGTCGGTCGATGCGCCATCAATCGCGGATCCTAAAGTCACTTTCTGCGACCCGGCGGATCCTCAATGCTCGCCTGACATTATTCCGGCCAGTATCGCCAGTTTAAACTTTACCGGATACGGCGATCCTGCTCCGCTCCCCGGCGCCTTGCCGCTCTTCGCGACTGCACTCGGCGCATTAGGTCTGCTCGGCTGGCGCAGGAAGCGGAAGGCTGCCCCGTGACCACGCCTCACGCGAACTTCGGGGAGACCGCCGTTGAGGCGGTCTCTCTTTTTGAACCGATGTCCGCTTAGCGGACAATTGCCTTGCACGGCAGCATGTTCGCTTTAGGGGATAAAGCGGATATTGCTGCGGCACCGAACCGCCGCCTACGACCATCAATGGCCTTCAGCGGTTCGTTATAAGTAAAGGCATTCCACCGATCGGACGTAAGGTTACTTTCGCCGTGGGCCTTGGTCGGTGTCCAGCAAGCGGCTGAAAACAAAAGGCGCGCACCAACGTCGCCAGAATCACAGCGGCCTCGATCATCGCGAATCCGGCGCCGATGCAGACACGCGGTCCGGCACCGAACGGTAGGAAGGCATAGCGCGGCCGTGATTTGAGCTGATCCGCCGCAAAGCGATCCGGGTCGAACGCATTAGGATTGTCCCAGAGATCGACGTTCCGATGCAGCGCGAAAACAGGAATATGGATGCGAGTGCGTGCAGGGATTTGCATGCCCCCGATCTCCATTGCTTTCTTCGATATCCGCGCGATTCCCGCAGCGGGCGGGAATAACCGCATCGCTTCCTGGATAACCTGACGACAAAATGAAAGGCCCTCAACGTGCGTGACATCGAGCATCTGATGCCGCGCTACCGCTCTGACTTCTTCAAACACACGTTGCTGGGTGGCTTGGTCCTTGGCCAGGAGCCAGAGTGTCCACGTAAGCGCAACCGCAGTTGTTTCATGGCCCGCGGTGATGAAGGTAAGCAGGTTGGTTACGATCTCGTCGTCGCTCATGCCTCTTCGAGTCTCATGATCGCGTGCCGCGAGCAATAGGTCGAGCAGATCGAGCCGCGAGGACTGAACAGAGCGGCGGGATTCGACGATCCGGCGAATATCCCGATGCAAAAAATCGCGCGACTGCATGGCCCGACGGCGATGCGGATACGGCATCCAGTCCGGAATTGAAAACATGACATAGAGGATGTGCCATGGAATGGTATCGAAATTGTCAGTCAGAGCGCGGCTGTAACGTTCCGCATCGAGACTTGCGGAACCGCCCAGCATCGCCTCAACGATGATTTCAAACGTAGTGAGGGTCATCGCGGCTGCGGCGTCCACTGGAACTGCCCCCTGTATTGTGCGCCAGCGATCAACCTGACGCTGCGCCATCGCCGCGAAAATCGGCACGAATGAGAGCAGCATCTCGTGCCGGAAAATTGGAGCAACTGCGCGCCGTTGCCAGCGCCACTCGGCTCCCTCTGCGAGAAAAAGCGAGGTCTCGCCAATGACGGGCGCGAACGACCGTCGCGTTGCGGGATCACGTCCGAAAGCGTCAGCCTTTTCTACGAGAATTTCCTCAATGATATTTGGATCGGATACGATCAGAACATCAGACAGACGCGTTCGGATACGTGTAACGCTTTGCTTGTAAGCAAATCGAGGAATCGTCTCAATGTAATTGCGCAGCAACGTTCGCACACCTAGCAGGCCGAGCGGTCGTTCAGGCGGTTCAAATGGAACGAAATCCGGGTCGGTAAACACGCACCTCACCAAGCAGCAGACTCAATCGATCGTCACAGCTAATTTCCCAATGTGTCCGGTTTTGGCCAGCGGAATTTGTCGATTGCCCGCGTCCGGCGATGTCCGCTTGTAGCCGATGGCGAGAAAACCAGCGGCGAAGCGATGAAGCCTTATGCGCCCTCGGGCGGCAGATAGCAGAAAACGATATTGTCGAGCAAAAATACCCATCCATGGCCGGTCGGATTTTTTCCTTGACCCCGAGTGATAATGCTATCCGGGATGAGGATACGGGTGCCAGGCTCAATGTGGGTACGACCTAGCGGGCCATCCGGTCGCGTATCGGTAATGATGGCCACATACTGACCGTTCTTCGACTCGAAGTTGTCAGCCCAATAAGCGTCACTCTTTCCGCAGCATGAAGTCGCAGTGCCGGGAACTATCAAGCTATTGAACCATTCGCGGATTGCAGGTTCTTGATTGCCCCATTGGCCGAGATCACGAGCGTTCGCAAGGACCATAACCCAAAGGAACACAATGAAAAAGCTGCCGGCTGCCATAAAGCATTGCCAGAAGATCGGCGGTGCATTGCGGAGGCGGTCTGTGAGCGTCATCGCAATCGCTTTCAATCTTTACTCTCCGTCGCTTTAGACAGACAGGCCGGGTGATCAGGTTTATAAGGCCGGACCAAAGCCAACGCTTGCTATGGCACAGCGTAGGGATCTCCAATGTGGCGGAGCTCACACACGCTTGCGAAATATTGGCGTGTGGGGTCAGACCACGTTTGTGTTGGTTACGTATTTGGTTTTATGCTTGTGCCAATGCCGTGATGTTGACCGTCAGTCTGACAAGCACTTCAACGGTGTCCGCTTCATGCCCTTTTGCACCGCAAATGTTTATGTTTGACGCAAAGCGGACATGCGCTAGCTGATCAACCTTTCTTAAAGGATTGCCGGACTTGTTGGACGGGCCAGTCCTTGCTTGCTTCGATCACGCGAACTCGTGAACCATCTGTCTTGTCAATGAGAGCGTGCGAACAAAACTCATCGTCTATTTCTGAAACTTCGAGAACCGTAGCGTGCGACCATCCCAACGTTACAGCAATATCACCTGGCCAAATTCTCCAGTTAGAACCATCTTCGAGTTTCACGATGTAGCTCTTGTCGTGCTTTTCGATTTGCATGCCGTTTTCCACTCCAGCAACGTGCGCTGAGTTAGGCGACGCGTAAATGGCCAAGCCCGGCCGGAGCCGGGCTGCCTTATTCTTCTGGAACTGGGTCGAGAATACTCAGGCCACGGTTTGCCACTCCGCGATTGCTTTTTTCGACGGCTTATTGAGGTGAACCTTACCGTCCACATAATCGACCCAATCCATCGAGATGAGATGATGATGTCCATCGGCCGTGGGATCATCCTTGGTCAAGATGACGCCGTCACCACCTTCTTTATGGTCGACGGTTCCGACATGTTTGCCATCCGATCCAAGCACTTCCATGTGTTCCTGAATGTCAAGACTTTTGAACATATCGTTCTCCTTCTTTTTCAATAAAAACGTTTGTTGAGAGACAGCGTTCCGTTCCGGGACTTACTCGGAACATCCATTGCTCCGTCGGAAACAAGCTGGAGCTCCCTACAAGTTCCGGGAACCTTAAATCACTGTAATAAATGGAAACACGCCTTGGTCCATTGACGTTGACGCTTCGCACAAGAAGGAGGCTGTCATGAAACGGATTCTTATTGCGATGTCGGCGCTCGCGATTGCAGGCGCGGCACTAACATCGGCAAACGCGCAAGGCGTAGGCGTACAAGTTGGTCCGTTTGGCGCCGGTGTTGGCGTTGGCCCTTACTATGGGTACCATCACCGGTATTGGCATGACTACGCGTATGCGGGTGAGTGTCGTGTGATCCGCGAGCGTATTATGACGCCAAGTGGCAATGTTATATTGCGCTCGCGTCGCGTTTGCGACTAATGATTGATCAGTAGAAGTGAAGCCGGGCGCGGTTTCCGCGTCCGGCTTTCTATTTCGAAAACTGTCTCCGCCTCGCAGCGCGCAATGTCCGCTATTGGCCCAAAGCGGACATGGGCTAGTTTACTGCAAATGTCCGCTTTCGGGGGTAAAGAAGACATTCCTAAATAATGTCCGCTTTTGACCCGGATATGATTTACGTCGCCAACCGAAAACAGCCTGATGAGCTGCCTCGCTGGGCAGCCGCGAGAGGACATAACGAAACCGGCGCGCGGATATCAGCGCTCGCTCAAGTGCCGTCTGTCAATGAATCCCGCCCAAGCTCTGTTTCCAGAGTTTGATCACGCCGGGCGGAAATTCACGCCTTCCGACGCCTGTGCGTCGGCAGGCTTCCGGCCACATTTCAAGCAAGGACTGGTCCTGGCGGAAAAGCTCACTCTGCGATACTTGGTCGGTTTCGGAATGCGGCCATCGCTCAGCCGCCATTTTCAATAACTCCATGAGCGTAGCGATATCTTTTTCTGTGTTCATAACAGCCCCCTTTCCAGCCCTGCGGTACCTTAGTGACACCCACCGGTAATGCTGTGTCGGACGTCACGAAAAGATGCCTTTAAAGGCCGCGCCGGTATCTCACTACTCCAACGCGATTTCGAATCTGCTGTATGAGGGTAAGGGGGTAGGGGGCTGTCTATGGGGGCCCCAAATGAAATCGTCGGTCGTCAAACGTTCCATCGTCATTGATGGGCACAAGACCAGCGTGAGTCTTGAAGACGCCTTCTGGAGTGACCTGAAGCAAATCGCTCTTGCGCAACGAGCGACACTGTCAGAGTTGGTCGCAAAGATCGACGACGCACGGCAACAGAATAATCTCTCCTCGGCAATTCGCCTGTTCGTACTCGAACAGGTTCGTGCGCGTGCGACAAATGGTTCGCGCACTAGCGTCTAATCGGATTTTAGACAGAAAGCGTATCAGCCACTGCCCGCCCTCGCAGCGGACAGACGGGCCGCGAGGCGGTCTTTCTATATCTCGCAAAGCATTTCGCGAATGTCCGCTTAGCAGACATAACCCCTTCCGGTTTACCGACCTAAGCAGATACGATGACGCGCCTGGGCTTTCGGGGGCGGCAATGAGGCGGCGCGAATTCATCAAAATTATTGCCGGTTCAGCAGCAGCTTTGCCGCTGGCGGCACCAGCGCAACAGTCTACGAAGTCGGTCATCGGATTCCTGAGCATGGCATCCCCGTCGACGTTTGGCCCCCGCATCGAAGGCTTCCGACAGGGTCTGCGCGACCTCGGTTACGTCGAGGGGATGAACATTACGATCGAATACCGCTGGGCGGAGGGGCGTTACGAGCGACTTGCCGGATTAGCGGCTGAACTGGTTCATTCCAAAGTGGACCTGATTGTCACGCATGGAACACCGGGAAGTCTTGCCGCCAAGCAGGCAACAGCGACAATTCCGATTGTTGTGGCTGCAATCGGCGACCCTGTTGTGACCGGTGTCGTTGCCAGCGTCGCGCGACCGGGCGGTAACATCACCGGACAGACCTTTTTCAATCCGGAACTCAGAGCAAAAAGAATTGAGTTGCTCAAGGAAGTGATGCCACGCCTGAGCCGGGTGGCCGTCATCCTGAACGTGGACAATCCGGCGATCGGCCCGGAATTTCAAGCGATGGAGACCGCCGCGCGGTCCCTCGAAGTCAAACTGCACCCATTCCGATTGCGGGAGCCGAGCGAACTGGTGAGCGCCTTCGAGAAAATGGAACAGGCTCACGTAGAGGCGGTGGAAACCGGCGAAGATCCTTTATCAGTGGGCAACGTCGGTGCGATTGTAGCTTTGGCGGCAAGGGCACGGCTTCTTTCAATTGGGCCGGAAGATGTCGCACGGGCGGGCGGATTGATAGGCTACGGCGTAGATTTTGTTGCAACCTTTCGTAATGCGGCGCGTTTTGTGGACAAGATTCTCAAGGGCGCTAAACCTGCCGATCTTCCGATCGAGCGGGCATCTAAATTCCAACTCATCGTCAATCGCAAAACCGCCAAAGCGCTCGGCTTCGAATTGCCGATGGCGACATTGCTGCGCGCCGACGAGGTGATCGAATAAGGCGATGTCCGTTTTTGACCCAAAGCGGACATGACCGAGCTCCCCGTCATGCGGCAACTTGATTGCGACGTCCGGCGATATGGTCTGCGAGCCGGGCGGCGTCGTCTCCCACTCCAGACAAGAACGAAGAGGTCATTTTTGATAACCATTGCAGACCAATAAAATACATGCCCGGCACATCGGTTACGCCGTGTCGATGAAGAGGTTGCCCGTGCGCATCTAGCACAGGAACGTCAATCCAACCGAGCTCAAATCCATAGCACATAGCCCAGATTACCGAGCCAATGTTAGCGGTGCGAAGATTGATTGCTCGCAGACGCTTAATAAGATCGGCCGGATCGAGGGAGTTCGTGCGCG
>Ga0126369_10002869_pt1 | contig 12382 bp, 9 predicted proteins | sample PanSoiMetaPlot_1_FD_109646 | JGI IMG/M metagenome (GOLD analysis project Ga0126369, IMG submission 109646) | Tropical forest soil microbial communities from Panama - MetaG Plot_1 | ecosystem: Environmental > Terrestrial > Soil > Tropical forest > Bulk soil | place: Panama | collected 2016-02-17 | reverse complement strand
GATGGGTGACGGTGTAGACGCCAGCACTCGAGGGATCGGGCGGGACGTCGACCCGGACACGGTAGCGGCTGAAAGCCACCTGGTTGCCGTCGAGGATGGTCTCGTTGGCCCAGGCGCCCTCGATGCCGAGCACAAGGATCGCATCCCCACCCGGCGTCGGAACGGTCGCGGTCGCGAGCCAGTAGAAGAACTCCTCGTGGAAGTTGCCGGATGCCACGTCCAGCGGCGCGCCCGGATCGGGCAGCGGGCCGAGGACGCACATCGGGTCGTTGGGATCGATGCACCCCGTGACGGCGAGGGCGTTCTGGTCCACGTAGTAGTCGGGGAACCTGTAGGGGTTCATGGGCCCGAAGCTCGCCAGGGCTTCGCGTACGCACTGCGCGTCGACTTTCGCTCCCGGACCGAGCAGCAGAGCAAGGAGGGTGATCAGCGAGAGCATTTGCCTCAGAATGTTTCGCGCCATGACATCTGGCCTCTTTCTGCGTTTTTGCCGCGTGGCCGTTTGCCTCGCGCAGCGAGCGTGGGCGTCTCTAGAGCAGCCGCATGGTGGTGTCAATATAAAAATTGCAAGCTAGTAGAGTGAGATGGCGTGCCGCACGGCACCCCCGAGGGAAGTGGGAGAGTGACGTGGCGCGCCGCACGGCACCCCCATGAGCGTCACTCGCGCGAGGAGCGCGAATGACTGCCCAGGAAGGGCAACGGCTCCGACCACGGTGGGGGATCAGCTGCCCGGCCCGGTGGTGTCGATGTCGGCCTGCGCCAGTGCTAGGGACGACGACGCGGCTTCCCGGCCGCCAAACCGGAGGAGGCTAAGATGGAGTTCGGGGTCTTCGTCGCCACCAAGATCGACGACTGGCAGCTCATCCGTTTCGCGGAGGAGCTCGGCTATCGCCGCGCCTGGGTGCCCGATTCCCAGATGATCTGGTCAGACTGCTACGCGACGCTCGCGCTCGCGGCGGCCAACACGCGGACGATCCTGCTCGGCACGGGGGTCGCCATCCCGGGCACGCGCACCGCGCCGGTCACCGCGCACGCGATCGCCTCGATCAACCGGCTCGCCCCGGGGCGCGTGTTCCTCGGCATCGGCACCGGCCACACCGCGATGCGCGTGATGGGCATGGACCCGATGAAGATCCGCGAATGGCGCGAGTATCTGCGGGTGCTCCGCGCCCTGCTCGACGGCCAGGAGGTCGACTACACGCTGAACGGCGTCACGCGAGCGATCCGCTTCCTCCATCTCGACCTCGGCTTCATCGCGCTCGAGCCGCGCATCCCGATCTACGTCGCCGCCAACGGGCCACTCGCCCTCAAGGTCGCTGCCGAGTTCGCCGATGGCCTGGTCTCGGTCGGGAACGAGCACCCGCCCGTGCTCGCGTCGCACCTGGCGGCGCTCCGCGCGGGGGCGGCGAAGCTCGGGCGCGCGCTGCCGGCGGGCTTCCACACCGCCGCCCTCACCAGCGCGGTGGTGCTCAAGCCGCGTGAACGGATCGATTCCGAGCGCGTGATCGCCCAATGCGGCTCGCAGGTGGCCGCCGCCCTCCACTTCGCCTACGAGATCGTCAAGCTCACCAGGAACGAGGCGGCGGTGCCCCGCGGCCTCGAGTCGGTCTGGGAGGAGTACTGCGAGTACGTCGAGGCGATGGAGACCCCGCCCGAGAAGCGCTACCTCCAGATCCACGAGGGCCATTGCACGTATCTCGTCCCGGCCGAGCGCCGCTTCGTGAACGAGAAGACCATCCGCGCCTCGGTGCTGATCGGCACCCCGGAGGAGCTCGTCGAGCGCATCCGCGCCACCGAGCGGGCCGGCCTGAAGGAGATCGGGCTGCTGCCCCCGATGGCGGAAGCGCGGAATGTCCTGCGGGAGTTTTCCGAGCAGGTCATGGCGCGGTTGTAGCGCTTGCGCGCTCAGAAAATGATTTACAGGATGCCCTGACTCGGTTATGTCGTAAGAGTTGGGCTCGCGGACGAAACCGCGTGGGGTCGGCCGGAGTGTCCGGCCGGTCGCCTGCGTCGTAGCAGCCCTCCTGGCGCTCTCGCTCGGCACCAAGGTCGCGGCAGTACCACGCGGCCGACGACGCCCCCGCTCCCGGACGACATCGGCGCAACCCGGGCCGGACTGCCGCCCCGGGCATCACGAGCTGACGTACCATGGCGGCGACCTGGTGCAGCACGCCGCGGTGTTCGTGATCTTCTGGGGTCCCGAGTGGCAGAACGATCCCGAGCATCAGGCGGCAGCGGCCGACGTCCGCAGCATGTTCCAGGGACTGAGTGCGAGCCCCTTCGGCTGCTCGTGGCAGGAATGGGAGCTGCCCGGGAAACCGATCGGTGCCGGCAGCTACCTCGGCGACGAGATCATCCTGACAGCGCCCGTTCCACCGGGCGGACAACTCGCCGACGCCGACATCCAGGCCCGCATCGTCACCGAGGTCAACGCGAACCGTGCGCCCGCCGCGACGGACGACACGGTCTACGTCGTGCTACCGCCCAAGGGCGTGCCGGTGGACGCCGGAGGAGAGACGGGATGCGGCGGCACGAATTTCATCTTCTGCGGCTACCATAACAGCTTCCTGAACGGCGGGCAGCGCTTCCGCTACGCGGCACTACCGTATCCCTGCAACCAGGGTGCATTCACCTGCTTCGTGGATGCGCAGGAGAATCCGGGACGGACCCTGGAGGCGTTGGGCTCGCACGAACTCGCCGAGACCGTTACCGATCCGGACGCCCCTCCGGTCGCCAACGGCGCGTGGTACGAGAACCGGACGGGTGAGGAGAACGCCGACATCTGCGCGAGCGTCACGTGCCTGGCCGATCTCGCGATCGGACCCGACTCGTTCACGGTCAATTCCCTGTGGTCGAACCTCGCCGAGGGCTGCGTGGCCAGCGCTCCCTGCACACCGCCGCCGGTGGCGTGCACGGATTCCGGGAGGGGCACCTGTACGGCGAACGAACGCGCCCCGCAGAGCTGCGCGTTCGAGTGGCTCGTGGACCCGAACCTGACCACCGACAGGAAGGGATTCCCGGACAGCACCGTCACCTGCGCCGATGGTCAGGCCTTCTGCGACGCCGACGCGACCAACGACGGTACGTGTACGTTCCGCCTGGCCGTCTGTCTCAACAGCACGGACCCTCGCCTGGTCTGCACGCCGTCGTCCGTGAGCTCCCTGACCCTGAGTGACAAGATCGTCGCGAGCAGCGACCCCGCGGACCAGACCAACGCGACCACCCTGCTCGATGCGCTGGCCGCGATCGATCCGGGAAGCACCGGCACCGTTTCGGGAGGCACGGTCGCATTCACACCCGCCGCGAGCACCGGGAATGCCTGCAGCGGCTACGTCGACGTGCGCGTGCCGGTGCGTCTGCGAGGGGCGGGAGCAGCCGCCGGGATCCGCGTCCTCAGCCTCTCCGTGCAAACGGCCGGCGGCCCGGTGCGAGAGCGCTTGAAGCTCGTCTGCGAGCCGACGTTTCCCTGAGCAGCGTCAGTCGGACGAGTTGACCGACGTCGGAGCGCGATGGTAGCGGCACTCCCATGCTGCGCCTCCTGCTCACCGGCGCGCTCCTCGTCTGCTCGACGCGCGTCGGCGTGCGGACGGAGATCCACCTCCTCGGAGCGCTGCTCGCGCCGCGCATCGCTCGCGCGCAGCCGGCGGGGGCAAGATTCGTGGTCGACACGAATCCCTTCCTGCTCGGACAGGCCTCCGACTGGCTGGATGAGCGGCACGTCGTCTGGCACGACCCGATCATCCGGGACGAAGACGGGGACGGGCAGACCCACATCTACCGCTCCGCCCTCGACGGCACCGAGAAGGTCTGCCTCACCTGCGGCCTCGACGGGCCGAACCAGGTACCCGTCGTCCAGCCCCACGGGCGCTGGATCCTCTTCCATTCCTGGAACGGTCACTCGTTCCGGCTCGGGGCGCCGGGGTTCGGGGGAATCGGCTCCGACGTCTGGGTGATGACGCGAGAGGGATCCCACCGGACGAATCTGACCAAGAGCAGCGAGCTGCACGACAACTTCCACGCCTACTGGTCACCCGACGGCCACTACATCGTGTGGACCGCGCTCAGCTGGAACTCGGACGAAGGGGGAAACGGGCGCTCCGACGTTCGGGTCGCGCGCTTCGATCCGCACGGCCCGGACGGTCCGCGCCTCGTCGACGAGCACGTCGTCCGGCCCCGCAACGGCCACTGGTACGAGACGCAGTGGTGGGCCCCCGACGGCTCGGGCTTCCTCTACACGGAGACGATGGACACCGCGGTGAACCCCGAGCTCTTCTTCTGCCGCCTGCCGGATCCCTCCGCCGGTGCGTGCCATCCCCGGCGCCTGACGCAGGATCCGGCCTGGGACGAGCAGGCGGTCTTCACCCCCGACATGGACCGCATCATCTTCATGTCCTCGCGAAACCTGCCCGGCGCGCACAACGACTGGGCGACCCTCGCGACCCTGCTCGGCCTTCCCGCCGAGTACGACTACGAGCTCATCCTGTTCGTCTTCAGCGATGGCTTCCTGCAGCCCCGTCTGCAGCAGGCGACCGACCTCTACGAGCTGACCCTGCGCTGGAATCAGAGCCGCACACGGTTCAAGCCCGGCTCCGTCCGCAGGCTGACCCATTCGGGCGAGGACGGCTGGGTCATCCCCGAGTTCGCCTGGGATCCGAGCGGACGGCGGCTCCTCTGGACGCAGAACAAGTTCAGCGACGGGCGCCGCCTCGACCAGGGCTGCGTCGTGCGGCAGATCCGGGACGCCATCGTCGCCCGCCTGAGTGGCGTCGACGCGATCACGCAGCTGCCGCTGGACGTGGTCCCGCAGATCCGGGAGCAGGCCGTCGCCCTGTTGCGCGATCCGAAATCGTACTCGTTCCAGGGCACGGGTTGCGGTGGCGACCAGCCCGATCAGCAGCCTTCGTACGCCCAGGAAACGCACATCGGGCGGTACGAGCGCTAGAGCGGCATTCGCTCGGGCGCATCGCATCGACCGAACCTTGTTGACTGGAGCGGAACGCCTGTCGCAGCATGCCTCACGGTTCGCAGGAGGTTTCGTCATGTCGATCCGACCGACCACCTTGATCCTCGCGACGCTGCTCGCTGTCGCCACCAGCTCGCGGGCGACGACCCCCGGCCAGCAGTGCGCCGCGAGCAAGATCAAGGCGGCCGGGAAGAAGGCCGCTTGCCTCCTGTACCTCGATGCGAAGGTCGCCGGTGGGGCGACGGCAGACCCCATCAAGCTGCAGCAGTGCGCGGACAGGCTGAGCGACCCGGAAAAGGGCGCCTTCGCGCGAGCCGAGGCCCGGGGCGGCTGCGCGGTCGGCGGCGACGCCGTGGCCGTGGAGGGGACGGTCGACGCGTTCGTGGCCGACGTCTATGGCGCCCTCAACATCGGCACGCCGAACGCCTGTCAGGCCGCGAAGATCCGCGCCGCGGGCAAGAAGGCGAGCTGCCTGCTCGTCCTCCAGGCGAAGAACGCCGCCGGACACGGGCTCGACATGGGGAAGGTCCAGGTGTGCGAGGATCAGCTGAGCGGTCCGGACGGGACGTTCGCCAGGGAGGACGCGCAGGGCGGCTGCGCGACGACCAACGACGCCGCGACGATCGAGATGAAGGTCGACGCGTTCGTCGATGCCATCGTTGCCGCGGAGCCGACCGCCGCCACCTGCGCCATCGCGGAGTGTCCCGCGCCGCTCGCGTGCGACACGATGGCCGGCGCCTGCTGGCAGCCGCCGCTCCAGACCCGGCCGCAATACCAGCTCCAGGCGGCGCACACGCCCTCCGGTGATTGCAACTTCGCCGCGAGCGGCGGGATCGATACCAGCATCTCGGCCGTGCCGTTCATCGGCGGCGCACCCGTGAGCCCGGAGGTCTACGACATCGACTTCCTCACCGACCCGGTGTGCGCGGCGGGTGGCAGCAACGACGTCGACAACACCGCCGGCGTGAACGCCATCCACACCGCCGGCGCCAAGGCAATCTGCTACGTCGACGCCGGGACCGACGAGCCCTTCCGGCCCGACCACCAGGACTACGTCGACTTCGACACCGCGTGCGGCGGCTGCCTCTTCGGGAAGCCCGTGGCGGGGTTCCGCGAAGAACGCTGGCTCAACATCAACGACGACCAGGGACAACGCAGCTTCATCCTCGGCAAGGTCGACGCCCGGGTCGATCGCTGCAAGGCCGACGGCTTCGACGCGGTCGAGTTCGACAACGTCGAGGCCTACCCGAACCCGACCGGCCTGCCGATCTCCGAGGCGACGCAGCTCGTCTTCAACACCGCGCTCGCCAACCTGGCTCATGCGAAGGGGCTCACCGTCGGACTCAAGAACGACGTGGCCCAGGTGGCGGAGCTCCTCCCCTACTTCGACTTCGCCATCAACGAGCAGTGCCAGGAGTTCGGCGAGTGCTCCACGCTCGATCCCTTCCTCGCGGCGGGGAAGCCCGTGTTCCAGGTCGAGTACCAGGTAGGCGCCGGGACGGTCTGCCCGGCCGCCAACGGGGCCAATCGGAACGCGATCCTCAAGTCGGTGGATCTGTTCGACACGCCCTGGACGCCGTGCCGCTGAAATGGGGCCCCATGCGGCACGGGCGCGGGCTGTCCGGCCCCGTCGTATTGTTGTGTCGCGCCCCCCCCGTGCTATGTCCATGGTATGTCCTCGTCCCGTCGTGCTGCGGCGCTCGCCGCCCTCTCGCTCGCCGTCCTGCTCGCGCCCCCCGGTCGCGCCCTCGCCCGGCGGACGATGACGGTCCACGTCCCGCCCTTCGACGTTCCGGCCTTCCACAACCGCGAGATCTGTACCTTCGTGCCGCTCCGCGTCCACAAGCCGATGGACCTGAGCGAGGTCGTGATCGTGAACCAGGGCGGCACCACGGGCTTCACGAGCCATCATCTGATCGTCTATGCCTACCAGGCGAACCTGCAGGCGCTCGTGCCGTCCGCCGGCAAGGTGGTCGACGACAGCGCCTGCCTGAAGCTCGGCTCGGGAAACCCGCGGGCTCTCCAGATCGTCGCCACGTCGCAGGCCCCGACCTCGCGGCAGAAGATGCCGCCCGGCACGGCGCTCCGCATCGAGCCGCAGGCCGGCGCAGGACCGCGGCCGATCGTCGGCCTGGTACTCAACTCGCACTGGATCAACGGCACCGACTCGGTCAAGCGTGCCCGCGCAACGGTGAAGCTGGTGCTCGCGAATCCGCGGACGGTGAAGCGCCAGCTGAAGCCGATCTTCGAGGCGGTGGCCTCGGGCTTCATCAACGTACCGCCCGGGAAGGTGGGCATGGAGGGCTGGGACTGGGGTCCGGGGATCTTCGACTTCGGCGGGTTCTTCGGCGGAACGACCAACCCCACGGGGCCGGCCTGCGTCACGATGCTCATCAGCCACATGCACCGGCGGGGCATCCTCTTCACGGAGGACCTCGTGGCCACCGACGCCACGAAGACGCGGCTCTACTCGAACACCGTCTACTCCGACCCCCCGACGCTCAACCTGAGCCCGCCCATGCTGGTCCATCCCGGCGAGAAGATCCACTACGAGTGCACCCACGACAACGCGACCGACCCGAAGCTCGGCTGCGAGGAGCAGGCCGGCGTGGCCCCGGGGAAACCCGTCCTGCAGACCTTCCCGACCCTGACCGGCGCCGCCAAGGGCTGCAAGACCCAGGGTCCCGACCCGACGGAGTGTCCGCCGACCGATCCGGCCTACCCGGGCCGCACCTTCACCGGCAACTGCGTGCAGGCAAATCTCGTCTTCGGGTTCAACTCCGATGACGACATGTGCATCATGCCCGGCTACTACTACGACGCCGATCCCGCGGCGCCGGCCGGCCATGAGTGCGATCTCTAGTTGCGGCGCTCGGCCGTTGTAGAAGCTTCACCGCGGTCCTGCGGCGCCCCACACCTCGGCCAGCGGCACCCCCATGCGGGTCACGTCCGCGCGCGCCGACGGAATCGGTCCCGGATCACCCGGCGTGCACGGCGGCGGGTTCGGGCGGTCGAGTGCCGGCGCCGGGAGCGTCGGTGGCGCGAGGAACGCGGGCGGATGGCGGAAGTCCAGGCAGTCGAGCAGGTCGTCGGCGTTCGCGTCACGGTAGGTGAGCGCGCCGATGTTCCACTTCGTCTCGATGAACTTGAGGATGGCCGTGTGGTCACGCACCCGGTGCGACACGTGGTGCGGCCGCGCATAGGGCGACACGACCACGGCGGGCACCCGGAAGCCGTAGCGGTCGTAGCCGCCTGGCTGGTCGGGAGGGACCGTGATCGCGGGTGGAATGTCGTCGGGCGGGACGGCGCGGGGCGGGGGGACGTGATCGTAGTAGCCCCCGTGCTCGTCGTAGAGCCAGACGAGGAGCGTCTTCGACCACGCGGGACCGGCCATGACGGCGTTGATGACGCGCGAGGCGAAGCGCTCGCCGACGCGCACGTCGTCGGCGTTCTCCTCCGACTCGCCGTCGTTGAAGGCCGGGTCGACCAGCGAGACCGCCGGGAGCGTCCCCGCCGCCGCATCGCTGAAGAACTGGGAAATCGGCACGAGCTTGTCGCCGTTCTGCCCCGCGAAGGAGAACAGGATCGCCAGCGACGGGAGGTCCGAGTAGTAGTTGCGCCAGGAGATGCCGTAGGTGCTCAGCCGGTCAAAGATGTTGCCGTTGGGCGGGGCTGGCGCGGTCAGCGCCTCGGCCGTCGTGCTGACGATCCCCGCGGCCGTCCCGGCCATCAGGAAGCGCCGGTTCGGGTAGGTCTGCGCCAGGACCGAGCCGAACCAGCGGTCGGCGAGGGGGAAGGTACGGCCGAGGCCATAGTAGAAGGGCAGCTCCTGGTCGGTGAAGTAGCCCATCGCCACCGGGCCGCTCGCCTTGACGAACCCCCGGTTCCGTCCGCGGTCGTAGGAGATGTGGCTCGCGTTCCACGCCTGGCTCGGCGCCGCATTCAGCTGGCAGGCCGACGGCAGGTGAAAAGCGTGTACCAGGTTGCCCTGCGCGTCGGGATTGGCGGCCGTCGGCACGCCGTGGACCAGGTGGAAGCCGTCGCCGCGGCCGAGCATCCCGAAGTAGTTGTCGAAGGAGTGATTCTCCATCATCAGGATGATGACGTGCTCGATCTGGGGGATGGTGTCCGTGCCGGCGGGCACCTTCGGATGGGGCAGCGACCCCGGCCGCCGGCGCCGACCTGCCGCGGCCGCCTCGAGCGGTCCGCCGAGCGTCAGACCGAGACCGAGGAGTCCCGCTCCCCGCAGCAGCGTACGACGCGAAATGTCCGGGGAGAGTGGCATTCCCGCTCGATACGGAACCCCGGCGGCGCCCGTCAAGTGACAGGGAGGAGCTGATGGCAGCACGCTCGCGGAGCGAGTTCGAGCCGATCAAGGTGGGATGGCTGGGCGCCTGTCTGGACGGTGAGGGGGGCGCCTACGACAAGATCCACCGCATGGCCTTCGACGAGGCCCGCGACGCCGGCGTGCTCCCGCGGGCGGTCGAGCACGTGATCCGCGCCGAGAACGGGCTCCCCAACGGGTCGGCCAAGAACGCGATCGACGGCTACCGCTGGCTGGTCGAGCAGGGCTGCCTCGTGATCGCCGGAGCGTACAGCTCGGACAACGCGATCGCGGTCGCACCCTACGCGAACGAGGCGAAGGTGCCGATCATCAGCTGGTGCGGGACGGAGCGCTATTCCGGGGAGTACTGCTTCCAGCTCGGCAACGGGGACTGCGGCGGCGACGCCGCGCTCATGGCGGCCTGGCTCAAGCGGAACGACCACGAGCGGATCGCCGTGCTGAACGAGATCTCGCCCAACGGCGAGGAGTACTTCCGCTTCTTCCGGCAGGAGTGCCGTCGCCTCGGCCTGACCATCGGCGCCATCGAGACGGTGCCCCAGACGCCCGCGAACCTGACCGGGAACCTCCGCAACCTCCAGCGGGCGGAATGCGACGCGCTCGCCTACATGGGCTACGGGATGCTGTTCGCCCAGGGCCTCGTGCGGCCCGCCCTCGAGGCGATCGGCTGGGATCCGCCCCGCATCATGACGACGGCGTTCATGTTCTACCTGGTCGGCTTCCAGCACTTCGAGGGCTGGGTCGGGATCGACCAGTACTGTCCCGAGAACCCGCTGGTCGAGCCGTTCCGTGCCGGCTTCGAGCGGCGCTACGGCGAGGCGCCACCGACGTGGCCGAACGCGATCCCTCTTCTCGCCTACGACACGGCGCGCGTGATGACCGAGGCGCTCCATCGCGCGCCGCTCCTGACCGGCCCTGGCGTCAAGGAGGGCCTCGAGCGCATCCGCTTCCTCCCGTGCGCAACGGGGGGTCCGCGCACCCACATTGCCTGCAGCCCGTACGACCACAAGATGTTCAAGGGCGACTGGCTGCTCTATGGCAAGGTCGACGGTGGGAAGCTCCGCTTCGAGGGGCTGTTCGAGCCCCCGCCTGGCCCGCCCTGACGCTCAGAGCCCGAGGCGCTGCAGCAGTCGCTCTCCCGCACGGATCGTGCGGTCGGTCACGTTCGTGTAGCGCTCGCGCCGGGCGATCGCCGCGTCGAGAAACGCCTGACACTGCTCCCACACCGTGCGATGGAGCGCGCGCAGCGCCTCGGGGTCGCGGAGCGCGCGGGCGCGGTCCCGCAGGACGAGGGGGGACGAGACCACGTGCGTCACCCGCACGGGAAACGGGAAGAGCCCCGGCAGCACGTGGGGCCCGAGCACCCCGAAGGTGAGGCGCGCGCCGCGGTAGCGGTCGGCGTCGCCCGCGTTGGCCACCCGGAGCAGCGATGCGGGGGTGCGCAGCCGCGACTGGTAGTACATCTCCTCGCTGCCCACGGCTGCCACGAACACGATCTCCGCATTCCCGGCGAGTGCCAGACGCAGGAACCCGAACCGGTTCTCCCACTTCAGGCGGTAGGGCTCGTCGCGATAGCTCCGCATCAGCGCCTCGGTGTTCGATCCGGGATAGAGCATCAGGAAGCCGTCGCGGGCGAGCGCGGCCGCCGCCTGCTCGGGCTGGCGCGACGGGATGATGCCGTAGCGGGCGGCGATCGCCCGCATGATGGGCACGCGGAACCACCCATTCTCGTGTCCGATGATGCGGGGCACGCGACCGTAGCGCTCGAGCACGGCGGCGATGAACATGAGCGGGTCGGCGATGTCGAGGGCGTGATTCCCGACCACGACCACCCGCCGCCGTTTGCGAAGGACGGCACCCAGCCGGCCGAGGTGCGCCACGTGGTGGCGGTGGTAGCAGGCGAGCAAGCCCGCATAGGCGACAAACGCCCGGGTGACCCAGTCGTCGCGATCAACCGCTGCGCCGGGCAGCGGCCGACGCCTCCCGTCCGCCCGATCCGGCTGTACCGTCGGGGCGCTGTGCCGATGCGCGACGCGCTGGGAGGGGACCCGCATCAGGAAGCCGCGTTGCCGCAGCATCGTGCGAGCCGCCCCCCGCGTCAAGAACGACAATACGGGATGTCTCGACCGCCCGACCTCCTCCAGCCGTCGTGCGGCGCGGCAGGAGCGACGGGGGTCTAGCGGGCCCGCCGCCTCGACACCGTGTTGCTGCCGGCGTTCGTCACCCAGACGTAGGTCCCATCGAACGCGACCTCGGCCGGACTCTTCCCGACCCGAAGCCGCTCCACCACGGCGCCGTCCAGGAGGCGTAGCTCCGTCAGCCGGTTGGTGCCGGTGTTGGCGACCCAGAGATGCGACCCGACCACGACCAGGCCGGCAGCGCCATCGTCGACCACGTAGGTCCCGAGCACGGCCCCGTCGCCCGCGCGCAGCTTCATCACCGACTTCCCGAAGAAGTTCGCCACCCAGACGTTGATGCCGTCGAAGGCGACACCGGCGGGCCCGTCCCCGACCGGAAACGTGCCGAGCACCGCCCCGTCGCCTGCACGCAACTTCGTCACGTCGTTGCTGCCGGAGTTCGTCACCCACACGTTGGCGCCATCGAAAACCACGCTCGACGGATTGCTGCCGACGGCCGTCGTCCCGAGCAGGACCGCGCCTGCTCCGGCCGGATCGAAATGGGGACGCGAGGAGGGCTCCACGAGCGCGCGGAGCATACCAGACGGTGTCTCGTTTGTGACACCTGAATACCGCACGGCTACTGGAATTCAGCCCGAGTTTGTTGCTTCCGCATACGATCCGCGCATGCGCCTCGTCCTCGTCCACGGCAGCGTCGCCAACGGGCCCGCTGCGTGGTCGGAGCAGCGCAGTCTCGCGGACCGCGTCGAGCTCGTCGTCTGGAACCGGCCGGGCTATCCGCCGGGCCCGCCGCTCGAGCACATCGACTTCGACGACCAGGCGGCGGAGCTCGCGGGTCTCCTGCGGCCCGGTGACCACCTCTGCGGCCACTCGTACGGCGGCGTCGTCGCGCTGCTCGCCGCCGCGCGCGCCGACGGGGTCGCGTCCCTGACGGTGGTC
>Ga0126369_10002867_pt1 | contig 12387 bp, 11 predicted proteins | sample PanSoiMetaPlot_1_FD_109646 | JGI IMG/M metagenome (GOLD analysis project Ga0126369, IMG submission 109646) | Tropical forest soil microbial communities from Panama - MetaG Plot_1 | ecosystem: Environmental > Terrestrial > Soil > Tropical forest > Bulk soil | place: Panama | collected 2016-02-17 | reverse complement strand
TCCGCGTGCGCGCCTCCGTTGAGAATGTTCATCATCGGTACGGGCAAAGTGCGGGCTATCAATCCGCCTGTATAGCGGTAGAGCGGCAACCCAAACGCCTCCGCCGACGCACGAGCAGCGGCCATCGAGACTGAGAGAATGGCATTCGCGCCAATGCTGCTTTTGTTCGGTGTGCCGTCGAGCTCGATCATCTTGCGATCCAGCGCGACCTGATCCGCCGCGTCCATGCCGATGACCGCGGGTGCGATGCGGTTCAAGACATTGGCTACGGCCTTCTCCACGCCCTTGCCTCCAAATCGACGCAGATCCCCATCCCTCAACTCCAGGGCCTCGTGCTCACCGGTGGAGGCGCCAGAGGGAACCACCGCTCGCCCAAACGCCCCGCCCGAAAGCGTCACTTCGGCTTCGATGGTGGGATTGCCCCGCGAATCAAGGACTTGGCGCGCATTGACCTGGACGATCTCGGTCATGGCCCCGCTTTCTATCGGTGGCTCATAGACCCCGCAAGCTTCTGCCATGAGGGGGCTCTGCTTCCCTGGACCGATGAACAGCCTCAACGCACATCAAACGACCACGAGAGCACGTCACGTTCCGAGTACCTGTCCTGAGACCACCCACAAGCCTCACTCATGACGGTGCCGCGGGATCTTCTTTTTTATGCTGCACTGCAAAAGAATGCGTATGTTGACTTGTTGGCTTTTGAACCGTGTCGAAGGAGGAAGGAATGGGTTTGTTTACTGGGAAGGTCGCGATCATCACGGGTGCCGGGGCAGGGATTGGCCGTTCACATGCGCTGGCATTCGCCAAGGAGGGGGCGAAGGTCGTGGTCAACGACCTGGGGAGCGACCGAAATGGCGGCGGCAAAGGATCGGAAGCCGCGGACGCTGTGGTTTCGGAGATCAAGAAGGCCGGCGGAGAGGCCGTTCCCAACTACGAATCGGTGGCGAGTCGCGAAGGTGCGGAGAGCATCCTCTGGACCGCGGTTTCGAAGTTTGGCCGGGTCGACATTCTCGTCAACAACGCAGGCGTGCTGCGAGACCGCTCGTTCCTCAACATGACGGACGCGGATTGGGATCTGGTGAACAACGTCCACCTCAAGGGGACATACCTTTGCTCGCAGCTGGCGGGCCGATATTTCAAAGTCCAGGGCAAGGGCGGACGGATCATCAACACCACTTCGGTGTCAGGCTTGATGGGAAACTTTGGCCAGGCCAACTACGCCGCCGCGAAGGCCGGCATCTTTGGCCTGACTCGAACGTTGGCGATCGAATTTGCGAAGGCCAACGTCACGGTGAACGCGATCGCCCCAATGGCTCTGACTCGGATGACCGAGGACCTGCCGATGTTCCAGGGAGCCACCGTGGACCAAATCGGCCCACAGTTCATCAGTCCGGCGGTGCTGTTTCTGGCGTCCGACTTCGCGGCGGACATCACCGGCCAAGTGCTAGGCGTCGAGGGCCCCCGGCTGTTTCTCTACCAGATGGAGAAAACCGACGGGCTGGAGAAGGATCCGAAGCGCGGCTACTGGACGCCACAGGAGATTCGGGAATCCTGGGGAAGGATTTCGAGCTAGTTCTAGACGTCGATGATCACCACGTTGCGGTGCGGCTGATCTTCGCCTTCGTTGTCCGTCTTTCGCGGCGGGCGCTCGTCGGGAGTCGGCACGGGGATTTCGATGCGAGGGCGGCCCTCTTCCTGACGCACCCGCTCGCGCCGTTTGATTTCTTCGATGATGAAGGCATCCAGCATCGCGTCCGGCTCTCCTATGATACCCCGGTAGCCATTGTATAACCAACGCGTACCGGAGCGATTTTCCGACTGGAGAACCTGCAAGCGGGATACCCGAAACAATCCCGCAAATTCTCGAGTACCCGCGGCGACTGTGCGGTAGTCATCGAGGTCGATGAACGCAAAATCAGTCGAAGTTGACCCACGCGTTCTCCCCTAAACGCCCCAGCAAGGTAATTCGCGCGTTCACCCACGGCAACCGCGATCACTCATGCATTCGACTCCACTCGTTTCTTGAACGACTCCAACATCTTGGGAAGCGAGGTCTCAACCAGCGCATTCACGACCGCTTTCGGCACCAATGGGCCGAAGGTCATCTCGATCGAATAGGTGGCTAGGGTTTGCCTACCTTGCGGCTGCAGATCCCACGAGCCGCGGTTTTCGCGCATGAATTGACCCTCGGCCAGCGACCACGAGACCCGCTGTGGCGCTTGCTCCCTCGTGCGCAGAGTGTACCGGATTGACTTGAGGACGTGCACCTCGTAGTGCACCAAGGCCTCGCCCCCTCGCCGGTCGGTCACCCGGACAGCCTTCACCTCGGATAGGAACTCCGGGTACTTCTCGTAGTCGGTAATGACGGCGAATACGTCCTCGACCGGGGCGGCAATAACGATGGATCGGGAAGCGCCAGGCATCGAAGTGAACCGACCGCCTACAGTCCGAGCGCAGGTTTCTTGTCGAACTTGTGCGTCGACTGAATGTAACGCACCGTGCCGGTCTTGGAGCGCATCACCACCGAGTGGGTCTCGGCCCCACCGCTGAAGAAGCGAACTCCTTTGAGAAAATCACCGCTGGTAACCCCCGTGGCGGCGAACATCACCTCGCCTTTGGCGAGCTCCTCCACGGTGTAGATGCGGTTGATGTCGGAGATCCCCATCTTCTTGGATCGCTCGATCTCGCCCGCGTTGCGCGGTTTCAACCGTCCCTGCATGTCTCCACCCACCGACTTCAGGGCTGCAGCCGCAATCACGCCTTCGGGCGCTCCGCCGATGCCCATCAGCACATCGATGCCAGTCTCCTCGAAGCAGGTGGCGATGGCCCCGGCTACGTCTCCGTCTTCGATCAAGCGAATCCGCGCCCCGGCCGCTCGCACTTCCTTGATCAGCTCCTCGTGGCGCGGTCGGTCAAGAATGATCACCACCAGATCCTCGACGTAGCGGTGCATCTTCTCCGCGATTTTCCGCAAGTTCTCTGTCGGGCTCTTGCTCAGATCGATGGCTCCTCGGGCCTTGGGGCCCACGGCGAGCTTCTCCATGTACGTATCCGGGGCGTTGAGCAGATTTCCCCGGCTCGCAATCGCGACCACGGAGATGGCGCCGGGTCTTCCATAGGCGCACAGATTGGTTCCCTCCAGGGGGTCGAGCGCGATGTCGACTTGCGGGCTTCCATCCATGCGCCTTCCGACCTTTTCTCCGATGTAGAGCATCGGCGCCTCGTCTCGCTCCCCCTCTCCGATCACCACCGTGCCATCGATGTTGAGCGCGTCGAAGGCTCGCCGCATCGCGTCGACCGCCGCTTGGTCAGATTCGTTCTTGCTGCCACGCCCCATGAGCCGAGCCGCGGCGATCGCCGCCATCTCCGTTACCCTCACCACCTCCAGAGCCAGATTGCGATCCATCTCGACCCTCCTTTCACTCGTCCAATTCTCGGCCAACCCGCGATGGTCCTGGCGCGTTCTTGAGCAACCGGGAAAGAGCCTCGGGAATGCGGATCGCCTGCCCGCTGCGACTGACGCAGGCGTGCATGGTGCTGCCCGTACAAAGCACCCGCTCTTCCCGTTCTCGCACCAGCTCGTACTCGAAAGTGAGCGACGCCCGTCGCAATTTGGTCACGTCGGTGCGAATCACGAGCAGATCGTCGTAGCGCGCCGGCGCTCGGTATCGGCAAACCGCTTCCACCACTGGAAGAAACGCTCCCTCCCGTTCGAAATCCCGGTAGGTACCCCCGATGGCGCGAAGGTATTCGCTTCGCGCAAATTCGAAGTAACGGAAGTAGTTGGCGTAGTAGACGACGCCCATCTGGTCCGTATCCCCGTAAATCACTCGAAGCCGCGCCTCCACCATGAGCGGCGCAGACCGTAACAACACCGCTCGATCCGGTAAAGAATGGCAAAGTTCATTTGCCCTTCGGCTACTTGGCGGACCAGTATCGCCGTTTTGATGCTGCGCAACTGGCTTCTCATCTCGTTGATTGTAGGCACCGAAGCCGCCGCGAAGCCGCCCAGATTGACTCTGTTCATCGCGGTGGACGCCCTGGGAAGCGACACCCTGCAAGGGATTCGCCCCAGGCTCACCGGGGGATTGGCCCGGCTAATCTCCGAGGGCGCGTTTTTCCCCAATGCGCATTACGAGTACGCAGAGACGGTCACCTGCCCTGGCCACACCACGTTGATCACCGGCGCCAACCCGTGGCGGCACGGGATCGTCGCCAATCAGATCATCGATCGGGCCAGCGGTGAGCCACTGCCTGCTTTCAGCCATCCGCCATACCCGCTCATCGGGGCCCCGACGGCGCCGGAAGCGGCGAGCTCACCGCAGGGCGTGCTTGCCGAAACGCTGTCCGATCACTTACGTGTGTCCACGCAAAACCGGGGACAGGTGGTATCGATTTCGGGCAAGTCGCGCGCCGCAATTGCGATGGCGGGGCGCCGCGGCCAAGCGTGGTGGTTCAGCGCCGCCACCGGCGGGTTCGCCAGCAGCGCGTACTACATCCAGGAGTTGCCCGCGTGGGTGAAGCAGTTCAACGACCGCAAACTTGCCGCGGGATACTTTCGGAAGACTTGGACTCCGCTGAGAGCGCCGGGCGATTACCTGGGCAAGAATGTCGGGCAATTCGCAATCGACGCATTTGGGCTCGGGCGCGCCTTCCCGCACCCGTTGACTGGAGGGTTGTCGGCGTCGGGCCTGCAATCGAACCAGGCGCTGCAGACCACCCCGTACCTGGATCAGATCCTGGTGCAGTTCGCGATCGCTGCGATTGAGGGCAATCGCCTGGGGAGCCACGATGCTCCGGACTTGCTGGCCATTGGCTTCAGCGCCCATGATTTTGCCTTCCATCACTATGGACCGCATTCGTGGGAAGTGCAGGACCTGCTTTTCCAACTGGATCGCACCATCGAGTCGTTGCTCACGGCGGCGCAGAAGGCGGCCGGAGGGCGAGCCAATCTCATGGTCGCCTTGTCTGCGGATCACGGCGGCGGGCCAATACCCGAAGAGTTGGCTGCGGAGGGCCTACCCGCCGCGCGCGTCAATCCAAGAACGCTGGAAATGCAACTTCGAGCGGAGCTGACGCGTCGCTTCGGAGCCGACCTGCTGCTCGGAATCCAAGGCACCAACGTCTACCTGAACCCAAAGGCCATTGCGGAGCACAAACTCGCTGCGGCCGCGGTCGATCGCGCCGCCGCCGAATGGCTGATTCGCCAGCCCACGGTGGCATTTGCCTTAGCGCGCGAGGATCTACCCCAGTCCGAGAACAGCTACGCCCCCGCGTTGCGGAAGGGCTTTTATCCAGAGCGAAGCGGCGACGTGTTGTACATCCTCAAGCCGTACCACGTGCTCATGGAAACCCACGCGGGCACGTCGCATGGCACGCCGTACTGGTACGACAGCCAAGTGCCGGTCGTCTTGCACGGCCCGGGAGTGCGGCGCGGGCTTTATCCCCAGTCGATCAGCACCGTGGACCTTGCTCCCACCCTGGCCACGTATTTGGAGATCGGCCAGCCTGCGACCGCGGAGGGCACACCTCGAGCTGAAGTGTTCGCGAACTGAGATGAAATGGCCTGTCAAAGCGACGCAATGCGCCGAGGCAAGCAAGCTAGCTGCGCTGATCAAGCAGGCTGCCTCAAGGTCAACGCGCGGGTCGTCGTCCGCGTTGTCGTGCAGCACATGGAATCTGTAGAACGTCACAAATGGACAACTCAAGAGGGGGCTGGGCCCTTTGCGGCCTGGTGGGGACTTTCCTTCTTTTCGCAGCTCTCGCGCGTGCGACTCCCAATGAGACTTGCGTGTCTCCAATCCAACAGGTGGACACGTCGCATCCGACCACAGTTGTAGGGATCGGCACGCAGGAGAGCTGCACCGAAGAGGCACTGAACCAAGCCCTACGCCGAGGCGGCGTCATCACCTTTGACTGCGGCGGCGAGGCCACGATTCCCATCACTACACAAAAAGAGCTGAGGGTGGATGTCGACACGACCCTTGACGGTCAGGCACAAATTACGCTGGATGGGAGTGGGGTGACGCGGCTGTTGTCGTTCGCTGGCCCGGGCTTTCGATACACGACCACCACGGTGACGCTGCAAAATCTGAGGCTGATCAACGCCAGGGCCACCGGAACGCCGATTCCAGAATACCCCGATGAGCCGGCGCAGTGCGCTCGCGGCTTTCAGGCGGACGCTGGCGGGGCTGCAATCTTTATCCAAGACGGAATCTTGCACGTATTCAATACCACGTTCGAAAACAACCGCGGCGCGCCTTTGGGACCGGACGTAGGGGGCGGCGCAGTTTACGGGCTGGGGTCGCTCGAAGTGATCGTCGTCGACAGCCAGTTCATCGACAGCAGCGCTTCCAACGGCGGCGCCATTGGAGCGCTCAACACCGACCTTTCGGTCTACAACAGCACCTTCGATCGAAGCGCGGCGCTCGGACACGACGGAGAAGGTTACGACCCCGATTGTCCCTGGTTTAGTAAAGCCGGTTCGGGAGGAGCTGGGGGAGCAATTTTCATCGACGGAGGGTTCGATCTCACAGACGTTTTCTGTGGGGACGCTTTCACGAGCAGCCAAGCAGGAGAGAATGCTTTGGGCGGCGCAATCTTCCGCGCCGCCGATTTGGACCGCCAAGCCACGATGTTCGACCAATGCACCTTTGACAGAAACTTATCGCCGCGGGGCGGTGGAGCGCTCTTTTTCCAGAACAGCGACCTTCAAATCACAGGGTCAACCTTTACCAACAACTCTTCGTTCATCGGGGGAGTGTTGCAGGCTGACACCACCACACTCCAGATGGAGAACTCCACGTTCGCGAATAACCATACCGGCCTGGCCTGGGCGGTTGCAGCGCTCTTCGATGTTCAAGGCGAGTTCCGAAACTGCACGTTCGTCGGAAACAGCAGCGCTGGTTTTGCACCGATTGTGCCCGATTTCACCGGAGTCTCGATTGAGAACTCGATCTTCCTGGGAAATTTGTCTGTGGGAGATACCAGTTGCGACACTGTAAACGCGGGCTGGGGCAATCTCCAATGGCCACAGCCAGTTTCCGCCGAGCCTAACTCGCTGAGCGGATGCGTGGACGGCGTCAGCGTGGGCGATCCCGTCTTGAGCGACTTGGGCGACCACGGAGGCCCGACCTCGACGTTTCTTCCCGGCGCGGGCAGCGTCGCTCTTGGACTGGGCGCGGGCTGCCCACAGATTGACCAGCGAGGCTGGCCGCGAGCAGACCAGAATGCCTGCACCTCGGGGTCAGTAGAGGTCCCCTGAGTCGACTTCGAACGGTCTAGCCCGCGATGATCTCCAGCGACAGATCCGCGGCCGGCGCGGAATGCGTCAGTGCGCCCATCGAGGCGTAGTCCACGCCCAGCTTGGCGAGCCTGGGAAGCCTTTGGATTGAAACGTTTCCGGACACCTCCAACTCGGCCCGCCCCTGAACCATTTTCACTGCCTTGGCGATCTGAGCGTCCGTCATGTTGTCCAGCAGCAGGATGTGCGCGCCGGCGGCGATCGCCTCTTCGATCTGATTCAGCCGAGTCACCTCTGCTTCGATCCGCAGCAGCCGAGGCGCGTGGGCCCTGGCGCGGCGAACCGCTTCGCCGATCGAGCCGCCCACCGCCGCGATGTGGTTGTCCTTGATCAGCACCCCGTCGAAAAGCCCAAAGCGATGGTTGAGGCCACCGCCGGCTCGCACGGCCTCTTTCGACAGCGCCCGCATCCCCGGCAAAGTTTTCCGGGTGTCCAGAAGCTTGAGCTTCCCTTTTCCGATCGCTCGAACCGCCTGGCGGGTCATGGTTGCAATGCCGCTGGTGTGCTGGATCAGATTCAGCGCGGTTCGTTCCCCTGTCAAAATCGATGCCAGCCGGCCCGAAATTTTTGCCACCTTTGCTTTCTTTGGAATCCACTGGCCATCACGGGCCAAAAACTCGGTTTTCACCTCGAGATCCACGCGCTGAAAAACGCGGGCAAACGCCGAGGTCCCGGCGAGCACCAGCGGAGACTTGGCCCACAGCTCCGCGGTTCCGATGCCCTCCGACCCCAAGAGCGCACGCGTGGTGACATCGCCAGCCGGCCCGAGGTCCTCGTCGAGGGCAAGATCAATCAGCCGGTCGAGGAAGTCCATCTAGCCCGCCGGAGGCGAGTCGGCGTTGATTCGACCCAGGTGCTCTTGGAGCTTGGCCTTCTTCAACTGTAACTCCTCCAGTCGAGCCCGGTCTTTCTGCACCACGTCCGCAGGCGCTTTGGACACAAAATTCGGATTGCCAAGCTTTCGGGACAGACCTTCGAGGTCGGCGGTCACTCTGGCGATCTCCTTGCTCAGCCTTCCGCGCTCTTCGGTGAAATCGATCAAACCGGAGAGCAGAACGAAGCCCTCCACGCCGGACCCGATGAACGGCGCCGCCTGGGCAGGCTTTGGACCAGGCTCTCGGATTTCGAGCGAGCTCAATCCAGCGAGAGGGATCAGGTAGTGGCTGAAGTTCCGGAGGGTGTCGCGGATTCGCGGATCGGCGCTGGTGATCAACGCGGGGACCTTGGTGGCGGGCGCCAGTTTATTCTCGCTGCGAAGCCTTCGGATGTTTTCGATCACCTCGATCAGCGGAGCCATCTGCGCCTCGGCGTCGGCATCGGCCAAGCGCCCGTCGGGTGATGGGAAGCTCGAGACCATAATGGACTCGGTGGTTCGACGGATTGGGATCTTCTGCCAGATCTCCTCGGTGATAAAGGGCATCAAGGGATGCAACAGTCGGAGGATCTGGTCCAGGGAAAAGACCAGCACCGACCGAGTCGCCTTCTTGGCCTCGGGTTCCTCGCCGTAGAGCGACCCTTTTGCAAGCTCGATGTACCAGTCGCAGAACTCGCCCCAAAGAAACTGGTACAGCGAAGAAGCCGCCTCGGAGAATTGGAATTCCGCCAATGAACGCCCAACTTGGGTGATTGCTTGGTTGACGCGAGACAGAATCCAGCGGTCCGCGAGCGAAAGGGGAAGGTCCTTCACGTGCCCGGGCCCGAGCTGGAAGTCCCCCAGGTTGATCAGCGCGAAGCGAGACGCGTTCCACAGCTTGTTGCCGAAGGCCTTGTATCCGTCAACGGCATCAAGCGAGAGCTTGATGTCCCTGCCCTGCTGGGTCAGCCGCGCGAGCGTGAACCGCAGCGCGTCAGCGCCGAACGCCGGCATTCCCTGCGGAAACTTGTTGCGAACGCTGCCGGAAAGTTGCTCTGGCGTCCCTCCCAGAATGATGTCGAGGGGATCGATGACGTTCCCTTTGGTCTTCGACATCTTCTGGCCCTTTTCGTCTCGAATCATTGCGTGCAGGTACACGGTGCGAAACGGAACGTCCTTCATGAAGTGCAGGCCCAGCATCATCATCCGAGCCACCCAGAAGAAGATGATGTCGTGCCCAGTCTCCATGACGGAGGTCGGATAGAAGGTTTTCAAATCCTCGGTCTGCTGCGGCCAACCGAGAGTGGAAAATGGCCACAGCCCGGACGAAAACCAGGTGTCCAGCACGTCCGGATCTTGCTCCAGCTCATGGCCGCCGCAGACCGGGCATTGGCGGGGTGGCTCGATGGCGACGATCGGTGGGCAATCCGCAGCGGTGCGTCGGCAATTGACGCAGTAGTACGCCGGAATCTGATGGCCCCACCACAGCTGGCGGCTGATGCACCAGTCGTGGATGTTGCGCATCCACTGAAAGTAGGTGGCCGTCCAGGTCTCGGGGACGAAGCGGGTTCGACCCTGTTCCACCGCCTCGATGGCTGGCTTCGCCAAGGGTTCAATCTTGACGAACCATTGTGTGGAGAGCATCGGCTCGACCACGGTGCGCGATCGCTGACAGATGCCTATCGAGTGCCGATGCTTTTCCTCGCCAACGAGCAGACCCTGCGCCGTCAGGTCCTCTAACACGCGTTTGCGAGCCTCGTAGCGGTCGAGCCCGGCATACGAGCCCGCGTTGGCATTGGTCCGGGCGTTCTCGTCGAAGATCGAAATCATCGGCAGGTTGTGGCGAAGACCCGCCTGGTAATCGTTGAAGTCGTGGCCCGGAGTCACCTTGACCGCGCCGGTGCCAAATTCCAGGTCCACCAGCACCTCGTCGCCGATGATCGGAATTTCACGCCCAAGCAGTGGGAGTATCGCCGACTTACCGATCAGGTCCTGATAGCGCGGATCCTTCGGGTGGACCGCCACCGCGGTGTCGCCGAGCATCGTCTCGGGGCGCGTCGTTGCCACCACCAGGTAGCGGTCGCTGTCCTTGATCGGATAGCGGATCCGCCAAAGCGTCCCGTCGACTTCCTCGTGCTCCACTTCGAGGTCCGAGAGGGCGGTTCGGCACGAGGGGCACCAGTTGATCAGCCGCTTCGCCTTGTAGATTAAGCCCTCATCGTAAAGCTGGACGAAGGCTCGCCGCACCGCGAGCGAGCTGCCGGAATCCATGGTGAAACGCTCGCGTGACCAGTCCAGAGATGCTCCAAGCACCTGGTGCTGCTCGGCGATCCGCCTGCCATACTTTTCCTTCCATGCCCACACCCGCTTCAAAAACTCCGGGCGTCCTATCTGGTGGCGATCCTTGCCCTCGGTCTTTTTGATCTCCCGCTCCACCATGAGCTGCGTGGAGATGCCCGCATGGTCGATTCCCGGCAACCACAAGCAGTTGAAGCCGCTCATCCGCTTCCACCGGATGAGGATGTCCTCCAGCGTGGCGGTCAGCGCATGGCCGAGATGGAGGGAGCCGGTAATGTTGGGGGGCGGAAGGATGATGGAGTACGGCGGTTTGGTGGAAGGCGCGTCGGCGGTGAAATAGCCGCGCTCCATCCAAAACCGGTACCAGCGGCGCTCGACTTCGGTGGGCTCGTAGGATTTGGGAAGATCTTCCGGATGCATCTGCAGCAGTGCTTCTGCCATCTACTAGCAACCGGAGGCAAATCAATCATTGCAAGGTGATTAGGCGGAGTCCAAGCCTTCGAGTGGGGAGGTGTAGCACGGGCGGCCCGCCGTGCAGCGCACGGGCTGAACCTTCCCGCCGTCCGGGCCGAATTCCTGCTGTGTCAGGTGGCACCAGCAATGGTTGCTGTCGTCGACGCACTCGGCCGCATAGCGCGGCAGGCGACCCAGCAGGGCCAATTTCTTGGAACGCAGCTCCTTGCAAAAGAACGTCGACGGGCTGGTCATCGCGTTTTCCCCTAGCTTGCCACCTTGGCCAGCGCCCGGCGCACCAGCGCCTGCGCCAGTGGAATTTTGAAGCCGTTCTTTGCCAGTGGCTTTGCGCCCTGGAGCGCAATCCGGGCAGCCTCGGCGGCCACCTCCGGCGTGAAGCGCTTGCCTGCGAGGAACGATTCCGCCTCTGGTAGCCGCCATGGCACGGGGGCGACTCCGCCCAGCACCAAGCGACCCGCACGGATCTCCCCCAGCGCGCCTAGCTCCACGGCTGCCGCGGCAGAAACGAGAGCGAAGTCGAGAGAGAGGCGCTCCTTGAATTTGAGGTAGGTCGAGCGCGCCGCCAGCGAAGACGAGGGCACCCGAATCGAGGTCACAAGCTCGCCTGGAAGGAGGACGTTTTCGCGGCGCACGTTCCCTTTCGTAGGAAGGGTGAAGAATTTCTCGAGCGGCATTGAACGGCGTCCATCTGAGCTCGCCAGGTCCACCTCGGCACCCAGTGCGACCAGCATCGGAGCCAAATCCGAGGGGTGCACGATGAACGAGGGCCCTCCACCGAAAATCGCGTGGTACTTGTTCTCGCCGGTCGCGGCGTAACACTCGCTGCCGCCCTTCTTGAGGCAGACGATGTTTGGGCTGCGGAAGTACCAGCAGCGGGGCCTTTGGCAGAGGTTCCCACCCACCGTGGCGAGGTTGCGAATCTGCGGGGACGCAATGCTGGCGGCAGCTTCCGCCAGACCGGGAAAGTTGCGGCGGATGTCCGCGTCTTCTTCCAGCACATGGAGTCTCACCAAGGCGCCGATGTGTAGGCCATCGGAGCGCAGCTTGAGCTGGTTCATCCCCGGCAGCGTTTTCAGATTTACCACCCGGTTGGGCCTCGCGAGGCCGTCCTTGAGCACCGTCAGCAAGTCTTGCCCACCGGCCAGCGCCTGCGGCGCCTCGTCCGGGTCACCCGCGGGCAAACGCAGCGCCTGCAGCGCTTCGTTGAGACTGCGGGGCGACATCCATTCGAAGGCATTCATCGTCATCCCTTGGCGTAGAGGCCGGCCAAAATCTTGTCCGGCGTAATCGGAAGCTCGCGTACGCGGACGCCGCAAGCGTTGAACACCGCGTTCGCGAGAGCACCAACGGTTGCAATGATCGGAGGCTCGCCCACCCCCATCACGCCCTCGCGCGTATCGCCGTCATCGATGATCGGGACAATCTCGGGCATCTCGAGGGCACCGGGGAACTTGTAGTC
>Ga0126369_10002865_pt1 | contig 12391 bp, 11 predicted proteins | sample PanSoiMetaPlot_1_FD_109646 | JGI IMG/M metagenome (GOLD analysis project Ga0126369, IMG submission 109646) | Tropical forest soil microbial communities from Panama - MetaG Plot_1 | ecosystem: Environmental > Terrestrial > Soil > Tropical forest > Bulk soil | place: Panama | collected 2016-02-17 | reverse complement strand
GACGATGATGCCGGATCGGAACTAGTTTCCGCCCTCAGCGTCGCCGTTGTCGTCGATGCTCATGGCATCGCTGCTGGATCCGACGGAGTTACCCCAAACCACGGAGTTACCCCAAACCACGGAGTTACCCCAGACAACCGAATTGCCCCAGACTACCGAGTTGCCCCAAACCACGGAATTGCCCCAGACGACGCTGTTCCCCCAAACCGTAGAGTTGTTCCAGACCGTTCCAGGGGCTCCTGAGATGCTCACCGAGTTCGTGAGTGAGTCGAAGATTGCGACGGGCGAAAGTGCGGAGCCAACCGTGGCTGGCGCCAGGTCCGTATTGGCCAGCGCTGCCGACGCATCCACCGCACCGGCGCCGATTGAAAAGATGTCCTGCTCGATCTGAAACGTCGTTCCAGTGGTCAAGTTTGTGGCCGTGGTGGATGATCCAAAACCCTTCCAAGCGGTCTTCATCAGCCGCGCCTTCACTTGGTCTGGCGTAAGCGAAGGCGTCTGCTGCAAGACGAGCGCGGCGACACCGCAAACGACAGGTGTGGCCATGCTGGTGCCGCTTAATTTTAGGTATTGGGATGGGCCATAAGCAGGTCCGCAAATTGTGTGGGTCGTATCGCAGGGATATATTGCCAAACCCGGATAAGTTGTGATTAAGGTGGTGTTCGGTGAAGCCAACAGAGAAACCACCGCATTGCCGGGGGCAACCAGGTCCGGCTTGACGATGTGGTCCAAGGCTGTCGGGCCTTTGGAGCTGTAACTCGTCATGGTCTGCGCGGCTTGGGTGCCGGAGCCGTGGTTATTCGTCGCACCTACGGTGATCACATAGGGATCGTTTCCCGGAGAGCCGATCGTGGCATAGCCTTCGGTGCCGCTGTCATAGTATTCGCCCATGTTGCCTGCAGCGGCCACCACGACGATACCGGCGTTCCACGCGGATTCCACGGCCTGACAAAGGGGATCGAGCGTGTAACTTTCATAGACTCCGCGAGACAAAGACAGATTCATCACCCGAATGTTGTCGGTGTCCTTGAGCGCGATGGCCTGCTGGATAGCAGCGATCACAGAGCTGTCTACGCTGGCTCCGTTGGCGTCCAGCACGCGAAGATTGATGATATTCGCTTCCGGCGCAACACCCTGGTAGACGTTAGAGTAAGAGAAATAGGTGGAATCGTAGGCGTTTCCAGCGATGATGCCGGCAACGTGGGTTCCGTGGCCGAAAGCATCATTGACGTTGGGATCGTTGGGGACAAAGCTTTCACTGTAGACCAAGCGGCTCGGACTTGTATTGCCATCGGAATTCAGGTCATCGACCGCGGTCACGCCGCTGTCGAGAACCGCGACCCCGATACCTGCGCCATTCCAGCCGCTGGCGTTGGCCAAGTCGGCGTTCACAGAGGTAACTGCGCTGTTCATTGCACCGCGAAGCTTGCGGTTGGGTGAGATATACGCGACGTCCGGGTCGTCCGCCAGAGCATCCAGTGCTTCAAGCGGAACCGAATAGTGAGCAGCTTTGATGAAATTCAGCTTCGTCTTCAGGACGCCGCCCTTATTACGCACTTTCTGATGGTGCGCATCCGTGGGTGTGTGGGTAAATTGGATGATGACGTCGACCGTGGCGCCTTTATGGCCGCCCCTAAGAGCGTCAAGATCTTTGGAGAACTTGTGCTTATTGCCATCGGCAAACGCCGTGCTGGCAACAAGAAGGGCGAACAAAGTTAATAATGCGAGGCGCCTACCCCAGGTGGTGGTCTTCAGAGGACCTTCGCCGCCCTGAGCGCTATGGATCTTAGCAGCGACGTTCATTTTTACCTCTCGTGCTTGAAGTGGGCCTGTGCGACCTGGTCCAACGGACATGGAATCAGAATGGAACAGTTTTAGAACGTGTACGAGGCCGGGTCGATAGTACAGGGGTGGGTATCTGCTAGTACTAAGGTTTAGTCAGTTTTTTGCCGACAGTCCAGATAGGGGAATATCTAAGATGTTGAAAGAGCAGAGCTTGCAGATTCTATTAAATCAAATTACGTGCGAACTTCTGCGGGATATTCCTCTTCGGAAGCAGAGGGCAGCATCATGGCTGGAAGCGGGCGGTGCGCGCGATTTAGGAAATAGACATAGGTGAGAACCATCGTCGGATAACAGTGCGCGCCAACAAGCTTGAGCGGCTGGCCTTCGACGAGGCCAATGACGATTGCCACTAGAGTGGAGTTGAGAGGGAAATAGATGCTGCCGGCAAGAATCACGCAGACTAACGGAGATTCTGAACCGCTTCCGGCCAGAACCAGGTGGGCGAACTTATAAGCCAAAGTGCTGCTGAGCACTAGCGCCGCGGCATTGAATGCCGCCTGCACAAGCTGCGGGCGCTTACTAAGGTTTAGTAAGTTTTTGCCGATAGTGGAATTGCCGAAAATACGTGACTGGCTACCCTAGCTTATCTCAATCGCTGTTTCGCTATTTCCAGAGAACCAGGATGGCTCCCATAACGAGGTAGCAAAGCAGTTGATACCCGGTGTTGATGGCGAAGAGCTTCATGCTCTGTTTCGCAAAAAGAGCGCCAGTAAATTGCACCGTGGCGACGAAGCCGAGCCAGATGTGAAAGCTGGCCATGAAGCCAAAATGCAGAGTCTGCGCGTTCATACTGTGCAGGACGAGGGCAAGTGTGAAGGCGCTGAGAAGGCTTGCGAAAAAGGAGCCTGCGTAAGCAGGTCCGGCGCTCTTGCGCATTTCGTCCATTTTCGCCTTGTCGTCGGGGTCGTAGCCCATTTCGCGAGTCCAGGGCTTGGCGAAGAGCAAGGGCGAATACCAGAGGAAGCCGAGAACTATTGAGGCAGCGGCCGCGACGAGGATGGCAAGCCAATTCAAGCTATGCATGTGCATGCAGGGTTCTCCTTAATGAAAAGTCCGTCTTCGTAGAGGAGTTGGGCGGTATGGTAACGCAAGCCGGCAGGGATGCAAAGGAAAAGAGAAAGTGTAGTAGTTACGATTGCGTTGGCAACGGGATGCGCGTAGTCACTGTTCGGTGGCGGCCGAGCGATTACCATTTTGGGGAGCGAAGGAAAGTGTCCTGCAAGAGGTCTAAGACTCAGCCAGCGCGGCGAAACTCGATGAAATCCCGGCCCACGTAGAGGCGATAAGTGCCTGCGGCGGACGAGGCGGCGACCTGAAGCGGGACGGGGCGTTTCATTTCCGCATCGTGCTGGCCAGCGGCCTCGATGAGGTTATTGGCCCCGAGGTCCATCAAGATGAATTTCCCGCTGACGAAACCAAAACCGTAAGCCCCAGGCTTAAGCGTTTGGCCGCCGATTTCCAATGGGACTTCGCTCAGTAAATAGGCCTGGTACTTTTCTTTAATGGCGCTGGAGTAGCCGGAGCTGTCCACAAGACCCGCGAGAACGAAGAAATCATCGGCAAAATGCACACCGCCTGTGTTGCGAAGCTGAGCGGGAGCCACTTGGCCGCGAAAAAAAACATGCTCCGGGAAGATTTTGGGAGTGATATCGGAGGCCTTGAGAACCTTGTCTTGACCCGCTGGCACGCCGCCAGCTTTGGCGATGGGCGCGTTCCGCAGAGAAAAAGCCAAAAGCATTAAAGACAAAAACAACACGAGTTTCGCGGTGAGTTTCATTGGCAACCCCTTTCAAGTTAACGGCATGGTACAGGATTCGATGCGGCAAGCAAAGACCGGGACGAGGACCGAGTCAATCCTGCAAAAAGAACTATTCTCGGGTTTTCAGGAAGGCTTAGAGACGACATGGGATGTGATATGTTACGCCCGCCCGTGCGAATGGAATGGCGGCAGAGGAGGGTGGCAGAGATGCTGGACCGGCGAGATTTCATGAAGACCTGCTCGGGGATGGGGCTGGCGGGAACGCTGTTTCCCGGTGTGCTATGGGCTCAGGCGCAAGCGCAGGGCGGAGCAAAAATCACCAAGGAAATGATCGACAACGCCGCGGCCATCGCGGACGTAACGATTGTCGATGAATATAAGGAAATGATGCTCGAGGACCTGAACGACCACGCCAAAGGTTACCAAGAGATTTACAAGCTGAAGATTCCGAATTCGGTGGATCCGGCGGTGGTGTTTGATCCAGTGTTGCCGGGGATGAAGTTCGAGACCGAACGGAAGCCCCTGCGTATATCGGAAGCGAGGCTTCCAAAGGGGTTTGAGGATTTCGGAAAAGCAGGCCTTCGCCCGAACTACGAGGCGCTGGCTTTCGCGAGCGTCAGGGAGCTTGCCGAGCTGATGCGGACAAAGAGGATTTCGTCGCAGGCGCTGACGCAAATGTATTTGCAGCGCTTGAGTAGATACGACGCCACCCTGAAGTTCACGGTGACGCTGACGGAAGAACGCGCACTGGCGCAAGCGAAAAAGGCCGACGCTGAGATTGCGTCGGGCAAATACCGCGGGCCATTGCACGGGTTGCCGTGGGGCGCAAAGGATTTGCTGGCGACGAAGGGATACCGCACGACTTGGGGCGCGGGCGGGTTCGAAGACCAGATGATTGACGAAGATGCCACGGTAGTGAAGCGGCTGGACGACGCGGGAGCGGTCCTGGTGGCGAAATTAACACTTGGCGCGTTGGCGCTTGGCGACGTGTGGTTCGGCGGCGTGACGCGGAATCCGTGGAACACGCACCAAGGATCGAGCGGGTCGTCGGCCGGGCCGGCTTCGGCCACAGCGGCGGGATGCGTGGCGTTCAGCATAGGCTCGGAGACGCTGGGATCGATTTCTTCGCCTTCGACGCGCTGCGGGTGCACCGGATTGCGGCCAACCTTTGGGTTCGTGCCGCGAACCGGCGCGATGGCCCTTTCCTGGACCATGGACAAACTGGGGCCGATCTGCCGCTCGGTGGAAGATTGCGCGCTGGTGCTGGATGCAATCTACGGGCCCGACGGTCACGACCGCACCGTACACGCGGCAGCGTTCAACTGGGATGCAAATCTGGATTGGAAGAAATTGCGCGTCGGTTATTTAAAGGCGGATTTCGAACACAAGCCCGAACCACCGCAGGCCGGGGAAAAAGAGGAGCCTGCGAAGACTCCGGAAGAACAGAAGAAGCGTGACGAACAAAAGAAACGGCGCGAAGCGGGGCGGGCACGGGCGGAGTATGACCGAAAATACAATGAAGCGGCTCTCGCGAAACTGCGGGAGATGGGTGTGAATTTAATTCCTGTGGAATTGCCGAAGTTTCCCTACAGCGCGATTACCGCGATGCTGACGGCAGAGTCGGCGGCGGCGTTTGACGATCTGACCCGCTCGGGCCGAGACAAGCTGCTGACTTCGCAAAAAGACTACGACTGGCCTAACGCGTTTCGAACGGCGCGGTTCATACCCGCAGTCGAGTACCTTCAGGCAGCGCGCGCACGTAAATTAGCAATGGAAGCAATGGCGAAGGTGTTCGACGGCGTGGACGTTATCGTTGCACCCACTAACGGCGGCCAGCAATTGGTGATCACGAACCTGACCGGTCATCCCTCCGTGATTCTGCCAAACGGTTTGCGGGGAGAAGACGCGCCGAAGTATCCATTCGACGATCCCAGCGACTTTCAAAATGCCGGCGGCCCGGGAACGCCCACCAGCCTGACGTTCCTCGGGAAGCTGTACGGCGAAGCGGCATTACTTGCCTTAGCGCGAGCGTATCAAGAAGCCACGGGCTTCCATCTGCTGCATCCAAAACTCATCGGTTAAGCCGAATACAGTCCCTTTCGCGCTGGCTGGGTTGCATCACCTACGAGCCCTTCTGTATCGGGTAGCCCTTGTCAGCCCAATCAGCGGCGAAGCTTGTCGGAATGGCAAGCACCCGTAGTTTCTTGAATCCCATGCCCCTCAAAGCGGTGTACGCAGGGCGAATGTTTGGACACTTCTCCATGGGGCAGCAGCCGCAGTAAATGACCAGCTCGGTAGCGCGGGGAAGAGAGTCCGCCCACGCCTTCAATTCCGCAAGGCCTTGCTCCGATGATGCCGTGCCGTGAAAAGATGCGTCCGGCACGTGACCGCCAACGTAGAGCGAACGAAACCCGATATAGACCACGGTGGGAAGCGACGCGTACTTGTCCGTGAGCATTTTGGCGAGGACGGCAGGCTGCATCGTTTCCGAGCTCGGCCAGGGATCCGCGGTTTTCTTTTCCTGTCCTTGCATGGTCTGCAAAGGCAGAGAAACCAAGGCCAGCGCGAGCAGGAAGGTCAGCAAAGAAACAAGCAGCGAACTTCGGGTAAGAATGGTTCGGATCATTGTATGTCCTAAGAGCATCTTGCGTTTGACCCTTTGATTGTAGGCCGAAGGAGGGACCGAAGCCAGTAAGAGATGCGTTGACCAGCTTATTTCTTCTGGTCGGCGCGCGTGCGCTGAAGCTTAAAAGCCGAAGTGCGAAGAGTTTCGGGGACGTTTTTGTTGGTTGCGAGCCGCTTTAAATCCTGTGGGTTGAGCATAGGCAACATGTGGAGTGTTACGTCCAGCGGAGTTTTCGGATTGTTGATCAGATTGCGCACGACGACGTAGTTTTTACGAAACGTGCGGTTGCCGGCGATAAGCCGCAGGATCTCGTCCGTAAGGCTGGACATGGAGGCGAAAGCTTCCACTTCTTGGTCCGTCAGGCGCGGGGATTGAAGAACGGCGCGCTGAACGACCTTGTTGCTGTCACGGATCAGAGTGCGGCGGGCGTCCGAACCGCCCTTGATAGCGAATTGCACGCGCTGCGCGACGGTCATTTTGGCGATGCGCTGCAGCAGAGTCTGACGGCGCGCGGCATCGGGTTCCGCCGCCGCCGCGGCCTCCGCCAGGGCAGATTCGTCGATAGGATGTCCGGGGCCGTGAAGTTCGCGAAGGTGATTTTTTTGCTCCGCGGTGAGTGATGCGGATTGCTCGAGAGCAACGGCCAGAGTGGGAGAGGCGCTGACACGATCGAGGTCCTCCGCCAAAGCCTGAATGGAACCGGGGGAGAGGTGGCGGACAACATGCAGGAGATGCTCCGCGCCGCAATTCTTGTTCTGCACCAGCGCGTCAGCGACGCCGGGCTTGTCCGCCAGCTGCTTTGCGGCAAAGGCAAAAAGCGCAGGCAGGGCGTTCTCCCGTTTGATGGCCTCGACAAAAGCCTCCGGCGCTACCGACAGTATTGCGTCCCCCGCTCGCGTGGCGATCATTTCATCGGGGTCGTTGGCAAGAACCGCAAGGATTTCCGCGCGGTCTGAAGGCGTGAGATGTGCGCCGCCAGTGCATATCGCAAGTTTCCGCTCGCGCGTCGCGCGGCCGTGCCGAAGGTCTTCCAGAACTTCAGGGCTTAGAGTTTCCAACAGGTCCCTTCCTCAAGTTCTCCTGGCTGAATACCATTCTACCGAAGGTGCCGGGCGAACCCAGGGGCGGTATCGCCCTGCCGTTCAATTGCAGCAATACTGCGGAGGAGTTTGTCGCGCTGACATCCAACTGCTGTTTCGCTGTGAAATGCAACGTGTCTCCGGCGTAGACTTGGGAATCCGTTAAGACCTTCCCATCTGCGATGATGCGAATGTGAGTGCTCGCGGAAGCCGAGATGGAAAGTTCGAGGGGCACAGCGGAGGCAGAGGCGGCGGATTGTTTCGCGGCGCGATAAGCAGCCACTTGCCGCCATGCGTACCTCGCCCCAAAAAAAAGCAGAATCAGCAAAACCAGGCCGCCCAGAACTATGGCAGCCGGAAGCCACTTCGCGGGCGAAGGAATGGGTTGCTCGGGCTTTGAGACTGTGGCTGGCAACTTCTCGGCGCGCGCAAGGTCGTATTCGCCTAGAAGGGCCTCTTCGGACAGGCCGAGATAGCGCGCAATACTGCGCACAAAGCCATGGCCGAAGACGCCGCCAGGCAACTTTCCCCACTCTTCATTTTCCAGGGCCTGGAGAAACCGATTGCTGATCCGCGTCGCTTTGCTAAGCTCGTCCAGGGTGACTTCGCGGAGTTCTCGCTCGCGCTTCAGATGTTCGCCGAATTTTCCCCTGGCCATAGCAAGGACCTGCCCCGCTGAAATAAAGATAGGGCCACGGTGTGAGAGGCGCGCGACCCTTGACGGACTATAGGGGCGCGAGAAGGTACTGTCAAATGAATGAGTTGGGCGAGTTGCTGTAGTTAACGCTCCGAATAGTCAGGTACGATGGCGAGATAGCAACGCCTGTACCACAACCATATTGCGTCATTTTTTTACAGGGGCCTATACTGGAAAGGACTCGCTACTTTTGGGCGTACGCGGGGTGGACTGTTGTTTCTTGGGAAACCAAAGCAGCCAGCGTTTCTGGGCTGGAAAATGGCAGTGTGCACGGGAACGGATTTGGAGTGCGTTTGCAAAACCAAAGAGGGCGGTCTTAGCGAGGCGTGGAAGAAGTAAAACAGTTTCCGGCTGTAGATCGGCGGCGCAACGTTTCAACGTCGTCGGAACGCGAAAAGGGGGAAGTGGCGGTCTTCCAGGAATTGGGGAAGGCCCTTACGTCGTCACTGCAGCTCGACCAGGTTCTCCGCACCATCATGGAGAAGATTGACGAATTCCTGCGCCCGGACAACTGGTCGTTGCTCCTGCTGGATGAAGAAAAGCAGGAACTCTATTTTGAACTTGCCGTTGGGAAGGCCTCTCAAGCGCTCAGAGATGTGCGCATCAAGATGGGCCAGGGCATTGCCGGCTGGGTGGCGCAGCACGGAGAAACCGTGGTTGTGCCCGATACCTCCAAGGACACTCGTTTCTTCTCCAAAGTCGATGAGAAAACCAAGACCGAGACGCAGTCCATTGTAGCTGTACCCGTTCGTTTTCGCGACACCTGTTTGGGCGTCATCGAATTAATCAATTGCATCGGACCTGGGGGGTTCGATCCTCGCGATCTGAAACTGCTCGAAGCGCTCTCGGATTTTGCCGCCATCGCCCTGGAAAATGCCCGCCACGTGAAGAAAATTCACGATTTGACCATCCGGGACGATTGCACCACCCTCTACAATGCGCGCCACATGAGCTTCATTCTCGAGACGGAAATCTACCGCTCGCAGCGCTACAACTACGAGTTCTCATTGGTTTTCATAGACCTCGATCATTTCAAAATGGTCAACGATACTCATGGTCACCTGGTGGGTTCGCGTTTGTTGGCGGAGATCGGGAATGCCTTGAAGGCGCATTGCCGCCTGATCGATTTCGCCTTCCGCTATGGTGGGGACGAATTCGTGCTGCTGCTGCCGCAAACTTCCAAAGAAAACGCGCTCAACGTCGCACGGCGTTTGCACAAACTGATCCGAGAGAGCGTGTGGCTTGAGCAAGAAGGCTTGAAAATCCGTCTGACCCCCAGCCTCGGCGTGGCTTCTTATCCTGTGGATTCGCGCACCAAGGAAGGCTTGCTCCACCTCGCTGACGAAGCCATGTACCTGGTCAAGAACACCAACCGTGACAGCGTGGCGGCGGCTAACATCGGAATCCTGCCCCATACGGCGACCGCGGAATCTGCCGGATAATCGTTCTTCCTTTCGAACGCTCGCCCCTCTGCCATCAGACTACGACCGCCGATAGTAGATGGCCGCCAAAATTTGCTGCGGCGCCGAGAAGCACGTCGAAGTACAATGCAGTGCCGTTCCCGGCTCGGCGACGCGACTAAAAAAAAGAAAGGAGCCTCGATGTTATGGGGCGTGCGCAGACATTGGTCAAGCCATGCAAGTGCGGTCACGGCAAGAGCATCCATGCGGGGATCTTCCAGCGCAGGCGAACCGGCCCGGCGAAATGCAATTATCCCGAGTGTCGCTGCTCGAGTTACCGACCCGTTTCCGCGTCGGATTCCAAAGCCAGGAGCAAAGCGTAAGTTTCACGTTGTGTTCGCCGACACCGGTAGTCTCGAAACTAACGGCGCGCGGTTGCTTTTGTATACAGTCCTCCGGAATTCTGCTTAACTGAAAGCATGACGAGAAGTGAAGCGGCCAGATATGCGCGCTGGTCGGCGGCCGTAGCATGTCTGCTGGCGATGCTCACGGCTGGCGTGTACGTGCGCCGCAAATGGGTGGCGCATCGGGAAAAGGAAGAGGCGCCGCCGCCCGCGCCCGATGGTGTCGTCCGGCAAGAGAGTGGACTCACCTTTTCCAGTGGAGTGGGAACCCAAAAACTCTTTACGGTGGAAGCTTCGAAGGCCACGAACTTCAAGGAAAATGCGGCGAGCCTTCTGGAAGACGTCAAGATTACGATTTTTGGAAAGACCGGCGAGCGTCACGACGTTATCCACACGCATAGCTGCGAGTACGAAAAAGACGGGCAAAGCATCGTTTGTAACGGAGAGGTTCAGCTCGACCTGCAAAGCGCGGAGGATGCGGCGCGCGCGGAGAAAAAACACGAGGGGGCCCCGCAGAAAGTTCACGTGGAGACTCGAGGGGTTACATTTAACCGCTCAACGGGTGTCGCGCAATCCGACCAGCCCGTGAAATTCGTTTTTCCCAACGGCCAAGGCGAGGCTGTTGGTGTGCAGTACGGCACCGAAGAGGGAGCGGTGCGCCTGTCGCGCGATGTCAACTTTTTGCTCACTGCCGGCGCCACGCAAGTCGGCAAAAATGCTTCAATGAGGCTGCATGAGCCCGTGCATGTGAGCGCAAAGAGCGCCGATTTTGAACGCGATTCACGCATTTTGCATCTTCGCGGGCCTGCGGAAGCGCGGACGGCCACTGTGCAATTGCGGGCGGGCGAGATAACTCTATCTTTGGACAAAACATTTCATGCCGAGAAGCTCGTAGCCAGTGCGGGCCCCGGCGGGAGAAACCCCGAAGTAGCGTCTGAAGGAAAAGATAGCCGGATGCATCTAAGTGCAGAAACTCTGACTGTCATCTTCGTGCCCGAAGGGTGGCTGACAAAAATGGAAGCCGCCGGCGGCGTCAAGGGTTCCCAAGAAAGTGGCGAAGATGCCGACGATTTCACCGCCGACAACGCCTTCATGGAGATGCGGCCGAAAGTGAATCAGCCCAAGGATTTGAATCTCAAGGGGAACGTACAGCTAACATCAAGAATGGAAAAGACGGGACAGTCGAGAAAGCTCGAAACCAGTGCACTTCTGGTTGAGTTTGCCGAACGCAAGAAAAGCGAGAGCATGGTCCCGAAGCATGCGGAAACGCTGGCCCGGGGCACAATCGAATGGAGCGATCCAGTAACTCAAACAACCGCGTCTCGACTGGCAGGAGAAACGGGCCTGGCTCGGACAATACTGGCCGCAGACAGGCTCGAGCTCAAATTCGGCTCGGACGGAAAAGCGAATCAGCTCGTGGCTTCAGGAAATGTAGCGACGGAGAGGACGCTGCCGGGAAAGCCACAGCAAACGGCTACGGCGCAGGACGGCAACGCGCAGCTCCAAGCCGGCGTATGGTCACAGATAGAATTACAAGGAGGCGTGCAGCTGAAAGATGCGGATCGAAGCGGCCAGGCCGATCGTGCCGTGTTTGTTAGGTCTACACAATCAGCTACATTAGCCGGGAACGCTGTCGTGCGTGACGCGACCACGGAAACGCACGCTTCCCACATCACGTTTGTGCAAAATACCGGAGAAATACGGGCGGACGGCGGCGTGCGTTCTACGGATTTCCCGTCGAAAGGGAACAGTCCGCAGTTGGCGCCAGTGCCTGCAAACATTTCGGCAGACGCGCTGCGCGCAAATTCCGGGACGGGTAGGGGACTTTATATGGGCCACGCACGCTTGTGGCAGGGGGATTCCGTGATGGAGGCCGATGCCATTGAGATTCTGCGGGATGCAAAAATCCTGAATGCTTCCGGAAGTGTTCGCGCCGTTTTTCCCCAGAATCCAGGACAATCCCCGGCACAAGCCTTGACGGTTCGCCAGCTTGGGACCAGGAGGCCCAAGCTCTGGCATATTAGCGCCGAGACGTTGTCTTATAGCGAGGTCGAGAGCCGCGCGCATCTGGAAAAAAACATTGTGGCGAAATCCGCCGAGCAAGAAATTCGCGCTCCGCTGATGGATCTGTATTTCGCTAGGGGTGAGAAGAACTCACCGACTCCAGCGAGGGCCTCACCTCCTGCGACTGCCCAGTCAGGAGCGCAACAGATCAGCCGCGCCGTGGCTACGGGCGGCGTGACCGTGGAACAGGGACCCCGCCGGGCCACCGCCGAGCGCGGCGAATACTCCGCTGCCGAAGGGAAATTCGTCATGACCGGCGGAAGTCCTACGATTTTCGACGCTTCCGAAGGGACCACCACGGGCCGTCAATTGACCTTCTTTTTAGCGGATGATACGATCATCGTGGACTCAGAGGACGGTTCGCGGACGTTGACGAAGCACCGAGTCGAGAAATGACGAGGTATGCTGAAGCTCCAGGCCCTCGAGTTAAGCAAGTCTTACCGTGGCCGTAAAGTCGTTGACGACGTCGAACTGGAGATCGGTCAGGGTGAAGTCGTCGGGCTCCTCGGCCCGAACG